>Ga0307507_10012941_pt1 | contig 10225 bp, 10 predicted proteins | sample 7_EM_MG_FD_207223 | JGI IMG/M metagenome (GOLD analysis project Ga0307507, IMG submission 207223) | Populus trichocarpa ectomycorrhiza microbial communities from riparian zone in the Pacific Northwest, United States - 7_EM | ecosystem: Host-associated > Plants > Roots > Unclassified | place... | reverse complement strand
AATACCGCCGAGCCGGCCAGGGCCGCGACGGACGCGAGCGCTGCGGTTCGTTTCTGGTACGACACGGTCCCCTCATTCCTGACGGCACATCAGATCGGCCGTCAAGGTACGCCCGGGGTCGTGAGGAGGGAAGACAAGGCGCACGCCGGAGTTGTGACGATCCGGCGTGCGCGAAGAGGTGGTCGAGTGGACGGGGTGACCGGAGGTAACCCGAGGTGGGCGTCAGGCGAGCAAGTCGGGCAGGCCCCAGCGGCGCAGCACCTCGGGCACCACGACCGTGCCGTCGGGTCGTTGGTGCTGTTCGAGGATCGCGGGGAGGAGACGGCTGGTTGCCAGACCCGAGGCGTTGAGCGTGTGCACGTACGCCGCCTTGCCGCCGCCCTCCGGCCGGTAGCGGATGCCGCCGCGCCGGGCCTGGTACTCGCGGGCGTTCGACACCGAGCTGACCTCCGTGTACGCGCCGAGGCTCGGCAGCCACACCTCCACGTCGTACGTCTTCGCCTGGGCGGGGCTGGTGTCCCCGGCGGCGAGCTTGGTGACCCGATAGTGCAGCCCGAGGCCGGCGACCAACTCCTCGGCGCGGGCGAGCAGTTCGAGCTGCGCGGCGTCCGAGTCGGCGGGCCGCGCGAACTGGAACAGCTCGACTTTGTTGAACTGGTGGCCGCGCAGGGTGCCCCGGTCGGCAGTGCGGTGACTCCCGCTCTCCTTTCGGTAACAGGGCGTGTACGCCACGTACTTGCGTGGCAGCTCGGCCTCGTCGAGGGTCTCCCCGCGGTGCAGGTTGACCAACGCGGTCTCGGCGGTGGGCAGCAGGAACCGCTCCGGGCGCCCGCCCTCGCCCTCCTCCACCGCGAAGACCTCGTCGGCGAACTTCGGGAACTGGCCCGCCGTATAACCGGCTTCGTAGGTGAGGAGATGCGGCGGCAGCACGAACTCGTAGCCCGCCCGGCGGTGGCTGTCGAGGAAGTGGTTGAGCAGGGCCCACTCCAGTGCGGCGCCGTCGCCCCGGTAGATCCAGTGGCCGCTGCCGGCGAGGGCGGCGCCGCGCCGGTAGTCCACGAGGCCGAGATCCTGGGCGAGTTGGACATGGTCGCGGGGAGCGAAGTCGGGGCGCGGGGCTCCTACGGTGCGTACGACCTCGTTGTTCTCCTTGCCTCCCGCGATCACGTCCTCGTCGGGGAGGTTGGGCAGAGCGTCGAGGAACTGCTGGTGTTCGCGGGCGAGTTGGGCGAGTTCGGCCTCGGCTTCGGTGACCTGGTCGGCCAGGGCCGTGGCGGTGGCCTGGAGGTCGTCGGCGGCGGTGCCCGTCCTGCGGTGGGCCGCGATCTCCGCCGAGATCCGTTTGCGCTCGCCGCGCAGCCGTTCCACGGTCGTACGGGTCTCGCGGAAGCGGGCGTCCAGGGCGAGGAAGGCCGGGAGGTCGGCGTCCACGGCGCGCTTGCGCAGTGCCTCGCGGACCTGTTCGGGCTGCTGTCGGATGAGGGTGACGTCGAGCATCGTGCGTGCTCCGTCCGGTCGGCCGGGGCACAGAATCGCCCCGGGGGTGATCCCTCGGGGCGTGGGCGAGAGGGTGCTCGCGGTGCCACCACGCCTTCACCGGTCACGGACTCGTACGGCCGTGGAAACGGTCGCGTGCAGCCGTAGAACGGTCTCGTTCTGGCCCGGTGACGGGGGCCGGCCGGCGGGGCATGGGGCCTGTCACGACAACAGGCCGTTCCTCCCCGCACTCGGGAGTGGATTCGCCCGGGGTGCGAGGCCGCCTTCACAGCGACGGCGGCTCTCTCGGCTCGCGGGACCCGGGGTACTTGTCTCCGTCAGCGCGTTGGGGACGAGCGTAGGGCCGGGTCGGGGGGCGGGGAAACGAATTTCTCAGCCCCGTGGGATGGCGGCCCCATGGGGTGGCGGGCTAGGCGGGCGCGCCCAGCTCCGCCCATACCGTCTTGCCCGTGACCCCCGAGGTGCGGACGACCCCCCAGTCCAGACACAGCCGCTGCACGATGAACATGCCGTGACCGCCGGGGCGGCCCGCGCGGTGCGGGGTTCTGGGAGCGGGCTGGCCCGTGCCGCGGTCGGAGACCTCGACGCGGATCACCTTGTTGTCGCAGGTGATCCACATCTCGTCCGGGCCTTCGGCGTGCAGGCAGGCGTTGGTGACCAGCTCGGAGACGACGAGGAGCACGTCCTCGGCCGCGGCGCGCCGTTCGGCACCCTCGGCGGGCAGCCAGCCCCAGGCGTACAGCGCCTGGCGGGCGAAGTCTCGGGCCAGCGGTACGACCCCGCTCTCGCCCGCGAAGCTGAGCCTGCGGGTGTTCCGGCCCGCGGCCGGTTCGGCGTCGTCCCCGACGGACGGCACGGAAGCGCCTCCGGCGGGCGCCTCCGCAGCGCCACCGGACTCCGGGCGGTCGCCCGGCGGGTAGGGCCGGGTGGTGCTCATCAGCGCTTCACCTCACCGATTCACCGGTTCACGATTCAAGAGTCGGTACGTGTTCAAGAGTCGGTACGTGTTCAAGGGTCGGTACGTGTTCAAGAGTCAGTACGTGGATCAGGAGCGATTTCGTCGCTCCGGGTCTCGACAGGTTCAGATGTTCTCCTGCCCGAGCGAACCGGCAAAACACCCCTTACTCGGCACGGAAGACGAGGCACGGGGAAACCGCCGGTCACGCAGGGGCGGGCGGGGCTCAGCCGGACTCGTCGGCGAGGGCGGCCCCAAGGGTGTCGTGGACGGTGAAGACCGCATCCGCCCCTGTGATCTCGAACACGCGCGCCACCGCGGGCATCATCCCCGCGAGATGCACTCCGCCACCTGCGGCTTCGGCCTTCAGGCGCGCGCCGAGCAGTACGTTCAGGCCCGTGGAGTCACAGAACTCCAGCCGTGAGCAGTCCACGACGAGCCGTGCGTACCCATGGGCGAGCAGGTCCTCCAGCGGTTCGCGCAACAGATCGGCGGTGTGGTGATCCAACTCACCTGCCGGTGTCACTACGGCGCTGAGGCCCTGTTTCCGCACCTCGACCAGAAGCCGGCCAGACTGTGCGCTGCCGACCGTCCCGCGGTCCATGCCGTCTCTCTCTCCCGAGGTCGTGGCTGTTGACGTTCGCCTTGGAACACTACGCCTTCCTCACACTCTCCAACACCCGAACAACCGCCCATAAAGGGACATATGGGTACGCAGTGCACTTGCGGCGGACTCCGGAAAACGGGTAGGGCTAGTAGAGACAAGTATTTCGACATTCGATACGACCGACCGACACGACCGGCTTTGGAGGCGCCGCACTCCGCAGTGCACGCACCGGCTTCGGCAGCCATATGCCGAGAACGATGGAGGACGCCATGTCACCCCGGCTCGACGCATCGCCTACCCCGAAAGCGACGTCGACACCCCCACCGGCACAACTGGATCCCAATCCCATCATCGAGGGACTTCCCGAGATCCCCCCGTACGACGAGGTCGGCGCCGTAGACGCACGGGCGCTCTCCAAGACCCTCTTCGAGCGGCTGGAATCGCTCGAAGAAGGCACGTACGAATACTCGTACGTCCGCAACACGCTCGTCGAACTCAATCTGGCGCTGGTCAAGTTCGCCGCCTCCCGCTTCCGCTCGCGCAGCGAGCCGATGGAGGACATCATCCAGGTCGGCACCATCGGCCTGATCAAGGCGATCGACCGCTTCGAACTCAGCCGCGGCGTCGAGTTCCCCACCTTCGCGATGCCCACCATCGTCGGTGAGATCAAGCGCTTCTTCCGTGACACCTCGTGGTCCGTGCGCGTCCCGCGCCGACTGCAGGAACTCCGGCTCGACCTGGCCAAGGCCGGCGACGAACTGGCCCAGCAACTCGACCGCGCCCCCACCGTGGGCGAGTTGGCGGAGCGCCTGAAGATCTCGAAGGACGAGGTCGTCGAGGGCATGGCGGCGTCAAACGCCTACACGGCCAGTTCACTTGACGCCCAGCCCGAGGAGGACGACTCCGAGGGCGCGCTCGCGGACCGCATCGGCTACGAGGACCACGGACTCGAAGGCATCGAGTACGTCGAGTCGTTGAAGCCGCTGATCGCCGAACTCCCGTCCCGGGACCGGCAGATCCTCGCCCTGCGCTTCGTGGCGAACATGACGCAGTCGGAGATCGGCGACGAACTGGGCATCTCGCAGATGCACGTGTCGCGGCTGCTGTCGCGCACACTGGTGCGGCTGCGGAAGGGACTTACGGTCGAGGAGTAGTCCCGGTCCTCCGCCGGCCGGCCCCTCCGGGAGTCGTCCCCCCTGCCTGTGCTGAGCGCGGCGCGCGTGTGCGTGCGCCGCGCTCAGGCCGTTGAAGCTCGGCGACGATCTCGCCGTCCGCCTGCCGTGGGCGACCCGGTCCGCGGACGCGCTGCTGCGCAAGGAACACGCCTGGCTGCCCGGTCTCGCCCCACACCTTCCGCTGCCGGTCCCGGTCCCGCAGCACCTCGGTGAGCCCTCCGAACGGTTCCCGCGACACGCGTCGAGGAGTCGGCCGTAGCACTGGCGGCCTTCCTGACCGCGGTGGCCCGCTGGCCGACCACGCCGAAGGCTTCACGCAAGGGCTCGCCTCGGCCACCGAACTGAGCCTGATCGCCGCCCCGGACGCCGTGGCCGCACCCGAGTGGGCGGGCCCGGCACTCTGGCTCCACGCCGACCTCCATCCGGCCAACGTCCTTACCACGAACGGCACTTTCTCCGGTGTGATCGACTTCGGCGACCTCTGCGCCGGTGACCCCGCCTACGACCTCGCCGCCGCCTGGATCCTGCTGCCGGACGGCGCCGCGGACCTGTTCCACGAGTCCTACCGGCCGGCCCCGCTCGATCGGTGACCAAGTACCCGACGTCGACGGAAGGTTGAGAAAACGGGCTCAACTCCCGGAGCACGGTGGTAGGACGGGGACCGGCACCGCGGACAGCGGCCGGGGCGCGGGCCGAACGAGCCACTGCGGAACGAGAGTTGGGCATGGCGGCACAGGCACAGAACATCGACGAGGTCATCAACGGGCTCGCGGGGATTGTGCGGGAGGCGACCCGCACCGGCGACCGGGTCGGCTACTTCGCGGCGCTGTACCGGCAGGTGACCGTCGAGATCCGTAAGGCCATCCACGCCGGGCAGTTCGAGGACGGCTCCCGGATGGACCGTTTCGACACGCTCTTCGGCAACCGCTACTTCGACGCGTACGACGCCTGGCGCCGCGACCGCAGCGGGCCGCGCTGCTGGCGCGAGACGTTCGGGCTGCTCGACGACGCCGACACCGTCATCGTCCAGCACCTGATCCTCGGCGTGAACGCGCACATCAACCTCGACCTGGCCGTCGCCGCCGCGCTGACGGGCCCCGGCGCGGACATCCACGCGCTGCAGCACGACTACCTGCTGATCAACGACATCCTCGCGCGGGTGGTCCTGGTGTTGGAGGACTCGGTCGGCGCCCTGTCCCCACTCCTGTCCCTGCTGGACAAGGTCGGAGGCCGCACCGACGAGCAGATCCTCGACTTCAGCATCGTCCAGTCCCGCCAGGAGGCCTGGTACAACGCGGTCCTGCTGGCCGGCCAGACGGAAGCGGAACGCGAGACCACCATCGACCGCCTCGACGTCCGGGCCGCCGTACTCGCCCGGTTGATTGCCCGCCCCGGCCTTCTCGTCCGGCCGGCCCTGGAGCTGATCCGGGGTACCGAGAGCGGTGACGTGGCGGCGGTCATTGCGCATCTGGACGGGGCGATGGAGCGGACCTCCGCCGGACGGGCGACGACGGGGTGAGGCTCGGCGGTCCGCCCCTCTTTCAGTCAGGATCGGTGTCCTCATTGACGTGCCCCAGGTCCAGAGGACCTCGGTGAAGTGTGCCGGTTGTCAGCACATCGGGGAGAAGGGAAGCCATCTTCTTGGGACGGACCGTCTCCGAAGTGGTGGCGAGTTCGTCGATCGTCCACCAGTGATGTCCGTACCGGGCCTCTTCTCCATCTATCTTGATCGCGCTCGCCTCGTCAGAGGTGACGCGGGCCAGACGGTACTCCTCGTACTGGTCGAAGCCCTGGCCGTCGACGGTGAAGACCGCCTGTCGGGTCCAGACGCACTGACTCAGCCTCTGTACAGGCAGAGTCAGTGCCGTCTCTTCCCACACCTCCCGCACTGCTGCCTGAAGGTAGTCCTCACCGTCTTCCACGCCGCCCCCGACGGTGAACCACCATCCGGCTCCCGGCCTGCGTGGATCTCGCCCGCACAGCAGAAGCAGCCGACCGAGCTCATCAACCAGAAGAACGCGGGATGTCCATCGCCTCTTCAACGCCATGGGGGCCGACCCTATCCCCGGTGGCTTGAGACAGCATCTGACCTGCGTTCAGAGCAGGACGACCGGATTGGTCAGAGCCGCCATGCTCCCGCCGGGATGCCGCACCTCAACCCGGACGAACGCCGACTCCGCCGCACGCGTACGCCACTCCACCTCGCCCGCTCCCGCAGCAGACAGCGAAGCAACATGGACCTTCCCCAGCTCGGTGTGAAAACTGACCACCCCTGAAGGCACCCCCCGCACACCCACCCGAGCCACGACCGGCTCGCCCCCGGCCGCCAACCCCTCACCGATCCCCGCCCACCCAGCAGCACCGGCAGACACAGTGAACGCCAACTCGACGGCAGCAGATCCGGCGATCCAACTCCGCCCGGCACGAATCCCGGCGAGCACCGCATCCGTACTCAACTCCGCCGCCCGCACGACGGTGTGCGGAACACCGATCTGGCCCGACAGGTGGGTGTCACTGTTCCCCATCGCCGGCCGCCATCCACTCCGGACGTCCGCGCCAAGCCCCCGCCCCCACTCCGCCAACGCCGCCTCGTTGTCGGCCTGCCACGGCAGATCCGAGCTCCACGGCCCGTTCCAGACCTCCACCACGTCGAACCCCCGGTACGGATACAGGAACGTGCCCGAGTCGTACGGCGCATGCGGATGAGCCACCACACACAGCCCACCACCGCGATGGACCTCGTCGAGCTGCCGGTCGACCACCTCGTCCCGCACGCCGTACCGCCAGTCGACCACCTGCCCGGGCCGAACCCCCAGCGCAAGCCAGTGCCCGGTACGGGTGGTGACCTCCTGCCCCAGCACCACGAGCAGATCGTCACCGGCGCAGAGACCCCAAGTACCGTGCGTGTCCGCGTTGTTGTGCTCGGTGGCCGCGAGAAAATCCAGCCCCGCCGCACGGGCCTCGGCAGCAAGCCGCTCCGGCGTCAGCTCACCGCCGTTCGAGCACACCGAGTGCACGTGACAGTCGCCTCGGTACCAGCCACCTTCGCGATCGGCCACCCGCTGTCCCCCCGTACTCCACGTCAGTACTCCACGCAGAAGGTACGCACCTAGTCTGGAAGCCATGCACCAGACCCGAAGGCGCGACCGACGCCCCGCTCGTCGCGCCGGAGCGGTGCCGATCCGACACCAGGCCCCGGCCTTGACGATCGACGGGGCCGATGTCGTGATCGTCGGCTATTTCTCCGGCAAGCAGAAGGATTTCGGCGCGCTGATGGACGCGGCGGCGCAGGAGTTGAGGGCGCGCGGTGCGCGAGTCGTGGGCCGGATCGTGCAGCGACGCGGTGTCTCGGACGGCGGTGCCGAGAAGATGGCCCTGCCCTATTCCTCACGGACTCTTCTCACCTACGGGAAGGTGCGCGAAGCGGTCTCGCTCTGCGAGCGGACCGACGCCGACGCGGCCGTCTTCGTGGGCTGCCTGACGCAGCGTCAACGTCGCGTACTGACCGGAATGCTGGGCTGCCCCGCCGTAAGTCTCGCCGACGCATTGGCCGTTGACTGAAGCCGGCTCACTCCACCGTCACCGACTTCGCCAGGTTCCGAGGCTGATCCACCTCGTTCCCCCGAGCCGTCGCCAGCTCACAGGCGAACACCTGCAACGGCACCGTGGCCACCAGCGGTTGCAGCAACGTCGGTGTGACCGGGATCCGGATCAGGTGATCCGCGTACGGTACGACCGTCTCGTCCCCCTCCTCCGCGATCACGATCGTCATCGCACCCCGCGCCCGGATCTCCTGGATGTTGGACACGATCTTGTCGTGGAGTACGGAACGACCACGCGGCGAGGGAACCACGACGACGACCGGCATACCCTCCTCGATCAAAGCGATGGGCCCGTGCTTCAACTCCCCCGCCGCGAACCCCTCGGCGTGCATGTACGCCAACTCCTTGAGTTTCAGGGCCCCTTCCAACGCGACCGGATACCCCACGTGCCGCCCCAGGAACAGCACGGTGTTCTTGGCGGCCACCGACCGCGCCAACTCCCGTACCGGCTCCATGGTTTCCAGCACCCGCTCGACCTCGCCGGCGATCTGCGACAGGTCCCGGATGACGGCCTGAATCTCATCCCCCCACTTGGTGCCCCGCACCTGACCGAGATACAGCGCGACCAGATAACACGCGACCAACTGCGTCAGAAACGCCTTCGTCGACGCTACGGCGACCTCCGGCCCGGCGTGCGTGTACAGCACCGCGTCCGACTCACGGGGAATCGTCGACCCGTTGGTGTTGCAGATGGCCAGCACCTTCGAGCCCTGCTCCCTCGCGTGCCGTAGCGCCATCAGCGTGTCCATCGTCTCGCCGGACTGGGAGATGGCGATGACCAGAGACCGTGCACCCAGGATCGGATCCCGGTACCGGAACTCGCTCGCGAGCTCCACCTCGCACGGGATCCGCGTCCAGTGCTCGATGGCGTACTTGGCGATCAGCCCGGCGTGGAAGGCCGTACCGCAGGCGACGATGACGACCTTGTCGACCTCGCGCAGCTCATGGACCGGGATCCTGACCTCGTCCAGTTTGAGCAGTCCGTCCGCGTCGATCCGCCCCAGCAACGTGTCGGCGACCGCCTTCGGCTGCTCGGCGATCTCCTTGAGCATGAAGTAGTCGTAGCCGCCCTTCTCCGCGGCGGAGGCATCCCAGTCGACGTGGAACGAGCGGACCTCGGCCGGAGCGCCGTCGAAGCCGGTGACGGTCACCCCGTCCCGCCGCAGCTCGACGACCTGGTCCTGGCCCAGTTCGATCGCCGACCGGGTGTGGGCGATGAACGCGGCGACGTCGGAGGCCAGGAATGCCTCGCCCTCGCCCACCCCGACGACGAGCGGCGAATTACGCCGCGCGCCCACCACCACATCCGGCTCGTCCGCGTGCACCGCGACCAGCGTGAACGCGCCCTCCAGGCGTCGGCACACCTGTCGCATCGCCTCCGCGAGGTCCGCGCACGCCGAGTACTCCTCGGCCAGCAGATGCGCGACCACCTCGGTGTCCGTGTCGGAGGCGAGATCGTGCCCGCGTTCCGCCAACTCGGCCCGCAGACAGGCGAAGTTCTCGATGATGCCGTTGTGGACGACGGCGACCCGTCCCGCGTTGTCGAGGTGCGGGTGGGCGTTGGCGTCCGTCGGGCCGCCGTGCGTGGCCCAGCGGGTGTGCCCGATGCCGGTCGAGCCCGCCGGCAGCGGGCGGTCGACCAGTTCCTTCTCCAGGTTGACGAGTTTCCCGGCCTTCTTGGCCGCCGCCAGCCCGCCGTCCGCGAGCACGGCGACACCCGACGAGTCGTACCCCCGGTACTCCAGCCGCTTCAGCCCGGCCATCACCACATCAAGCGCCGACTGCGACCCCACGTATCCCACGATTCCGCACATGCGCCGCAGCCTAGGCGCCGGAGGCCGTCCGAACACGGCACTTCGTGCCCGATTTCGGAAATTACGACCATGGTCGAGAACGGGCCGACCCTGCTCGCCGCATCCTTGTCCAGCTGTTCGGGTCCTGTCTGTCCAGTGGCTTGCGTGGGTGGGTGAGGGGGAACGCAGGTCGGTTGAGGGTAGGGGGTCCTAGGCTCGGTGGTTCAGTGCGGTGGCGGGACTCGGGGGACGTGGGATGGGCGGCGTTGAGGCGCCTGGCGGGCCGTGGTTCGTCAGTCATGCGGGGGCGGATCGGGCCTGGGCGGAGTGGGTGGCGTGGCAGCTGCTCGACGCCGGGTATCGCGTGGAGTTGGATTACTGGGACTGGGGTGCGGGTGACAACTTCGTCCTGAAGATGAACGCTGCGCTGGAGCGGGGGCGTTTGCTGGCGTTGTTCTCCCCGGCCTACTTCGAGCCGGACAGGTTCACGACGCCGGAGTGGTCGGCGGTGGTGGCGATGAAGGAGAAGGTCACTCCGGTGCGGGTGGCGGAGGTGGTCTCACCGGCGATCCTGCGCCCCCTGATCGTCCGGGATC
>Ga0307507_10012940_pt1 | contig 10225 bp, 16 predicted proteins | sample 7_EM_MG_FD_207223 | JGI IMG/M metagenome (GOLD analysis project Ga0307507, IMG submission 207223) | Populus trichocarpa ectomycorrhiza microbial communities from riparian zone in the Pacific Northwest, United States - 7_EM | ecosystem: Host-associated > Plants > Roots > Unclassified | place... | reverse complement strand
ATAATAAGGTGATGGGTGGTGGCATGCGCGAGTACAGAAAAAGTGTTCAAACAGGTGAGGATTCGGCAAATTTCTATTTTTGATCATGGTTTCTGACATTTGATCGTCTCTTTCCGAAGCGACTGTAGCGTTATCGATAAGCATGCCGGACGGGATAGCTGCACAGGCTGAACACCAGGGAAGCCAGCCGTCTCTTTTGCAGCTCTCCTACATCCGAATTCACTCCTCCTGTCCGATATCTTCTTGGCTCTCCAAGATCCACTCTTTACTGTCTTTGCTTTTGCTTAGATGCTAGATCCTCTAGCCACTTCGTTCTTTGCTATTGCTCGAATCCTTTCGATTCGTTTCTAGACACTAGAATCCTACATTCTCCTTTTTCTGTTAAATTACGACTATAGCCTTATTATTTGCACTCCTTTGCATTTGACTTCTCAGTTCGACTAAGCCTTTCCCTTTCGATGTTAATCACCCGCTGAACCTGTTGCTGTAACCAGCATGAAACCGCTCCTTCGCCGATGGACTCTCCTATGTGCCCTAGCATTTTTCCTAGTATTCGGTTTTTATCGGCTTGCAGGCTGGGGCCCTGCCCTACGCCCAGCTAGAAAGCCCTCCCCTCCATCTGGACGAATTACCCACCCTGTGAAATGGAAGAAAGTTCCACTACGGTACCCTGTTTCGTCTATGATACCATTGCCTTCTGGGACACCTGCTGCAATCCCCAAAATCCAACACGACTTCGGTATTGAGACACAGGGGAATAAAGAAGAGAGAGAGAGGCGGCTCGCAGCTGTCAAGCGGACATTCTTGCATTCCTGGGAAGGCTACAAGAAACATGCCTGGCTGCAGGATGAGGTGACGCCCGTGTCTGGTGGGTATAAGAATGATTTTGGAGGACGAGCTGCGACATTGGTAGACACACTTGATACACTGTCGATAATGGGATTGGATAATGAATTTGCATTGGCGCTTACGGCGTTGAAAAGAATTGACTTCACTACTACAGAAGTGCCTACGCTTAATGTTTTCGAAACAACGATCCGCTACTTGGGAGGTTTGCTCAGCACCTACGATCTCAGCGAAGGCAAGTACTCCATCCTTCTCAAGAAAGCTACGGAGCTGGGTGATATGCTGTATACTGCATTTGACACACCGAACCGACTACCAATTACTCGCTGGAACTGGGAGAAGTACGTTCTCCCCCCAATACCGACTTCCATCCAATTGATCATCTTTCTAGTGGGGCACTCAGCGGAGAACAGGAGGCCCCATCGCAAGCCCTAAGTGCCGAGCTAGGTTCTTTAAGTCTTGAGTTCACCCGTCTCTCACAAATAACTGGCGATCCGAAATACTTCGATGCAGTCCAGCGAATATCCGACCAATTCGAAAAATATCAAAACGATACCAGCATCCCAGGACTGTGGCCCGTCCTCATCAACCCGCAACGCGAGTCTTTCACAGTCGACCGCACTTTCACATTCGGTGGCATGTCCGACTCCCTATACGAATACTTTCCCAAGCAACACATGTTGCTCGGCGGCCTGGTGTCACAATACCGCAAACTATACATCGGCGCCATCGAAGCCGCAAAAAAGTACCTCTTCTTCCGTCCCCTGAACCCCGAAAACCAGGACATTCTGCTTTCAGGCACGGTCAAGAAGAGCGCGGCCGACTTCCCGAACCTGCAACCAGAAGGCCAGCACCTTGCCTGCTTCACTGGCGGTATGGTGGGGATCGCGGCTAAGATCTTCGAGCGGCCGGACGACCTCGCGATCGCGCGCAAGCTGGTCGACGGCTGCATCTGGGCCTACGAGTCGATGCCAACGGGCATCATGCCGGAGAGTTTCAGTGTGGTGCCGTGCCCGGACCCAGACGACTGCGCGTGGAGCCACGAGCGGTGGTACGACGGCGTCATGCACGAGCAGCAGCGGCGGTGGGTCGAGACGGCGGACGAGAAGGTCGCGCACGCCAGGAGGATCATCGAGGAGGATAAGCTAGCGCCTGGGTTTACGGGGATCACGGATCGCAGGTTTTTGCTGCGGTATGCTGCAACCCCTTCCTACCTCTCCCTCTCTTACCCCTCCCTGAAACCCCCTTAACCCTACCCCATTTCGTCCCATTTCGCTCCGTCGCATCCCGCTCCTTCATTCTGCGCAGTTTTTTCCCCTCCTTTCTTAGCTAACATCGGGATCATTTTTCTAGTCCCGAAGCCATCGAGTCCATCTTCATCCTGTACCGCATCACGGGCGATACGACGCTGCAGGACAAAGCGTGGCGCATGTTCCAAGCCGTGACACGGCACACCAACACCAGCATTGCCAACAGCGCCATCGCGGACGTGACGACGCCGGACCCGGAGCGCATCGACGAGTGCGAGAGCTTCTGGATGGCCGAGACGCTCAAGTACTTCTATCTCGTCTTCAGTGAGCCACAGGTTGTCAGTCTGGATAAGTTTGTCTTGTGAGTATTCTCTCGTCTGTTTTCATTCTTTCGGGGAGGGGAGGTAGTTGTGGGATGGGGGTGACTAGTCGAGATGGCTGGGCTGACTCGATATAGTAATACTGAAGCGCACCCGCTGCGCCGGCCATAAAGGTGATGCTAAGGCGTCTTAAGGGATGAGATTGGATGGGATTAGATGGGATTAGATGGGATTTAGACCTGGGACACAAACATACATATACATAGAGGTATTTCTGGCATACAGAAAACGACGACGGCGTAGGAGATATATATCTGTAATCCGATAGATAGGCGTGATTGTTTCAGAAGGCGTTTAGATCTAGACGGAACTGTATTGTAGTCTAAGCTCTAGGTAGTAAAAAACGTTATATTCCATGCTGCCATTCAGTCGAGCGGAAAGTCAATGCTTTTGGCCGGTAGAGAAACCCCTCCGGTCCGGACTCGCTCAACCGCTCCGAAGCTCTCCAAACCCTCTCCAAAACGTCCACAGCGCATCAACCGCCGAAACGAACACTACGTACTCTGTTCAGTAGTTGAGCGTACAAGTATTGCACACCCATAACCAACAGCGCAACCCATCGTATCCCATCGTATCTCATCCCATCCCTCACAACCACACCCCACCGTCCACAAAAAGACAACCCCTACCGCACCGAAGCAAGAAGCTGATAATTGAACCCCCGCCCATGTCGCATCTCGCATGAAATAGCGCCTCACCTCAATCTCGTATCGCACAATCCACCCCTGAGATCGGCAGCAGGGAAAACCTGCAGCTCGCAGCGCCGATCCGGCTCGGCAGCGCGCCATGAACCCGCGCTGCCGGGGCAAAAGCTATGGCCGTTTCAACTTGCGTCGGAGGGTGAGGGTTAGATGTGGGTGGGTGCGGCAAGAAAAGATGGGTCGTGTTACGTTTGTATGTTCAGTACAACTGTTCATGCATCGCCCGCGCCAGGCCCAGGACAGCGCGAGACTACATTATGTCTCTTTCCTTATCCCTTTAGCTGGTGAAATTCGTCCTATGGTTATCGATAAGATCTAGCCGATAGAATCAATAGGATCGGGGCTCCGTGATTCGAATCTACGTGGTTGTAGAAGCTGTCGATTTTAACATACAATTACTATATACACTCAGTCTTTGGAGTTGAGTCGCTCAATATGAGGCTAACGGTGGAATAAAGTCTATATCAGAAGTACGATTGGAAGGCATGGTTTATTGATATATGTTAATTGAATCTATGTAGGTAATTAATACGCGTACTTTTGATTCTGTTCTGCGCACGGTCTAACTTTCGTAGGACATCGCCAGGGGAAGGGACGTCCTTCAGCCCGTTCCCTTCCATCCCGTAATACCTGATATGCGTGACCAAGTCTTCCCAGAGCGCCCAAGTCGTAGTCCTTAGTTCCCAATTCCCTGCCCCAATATCCCATGCAAGCTGGTCCCAATACCTAAAGATTCCACCAACGCCGAGATTGAAACCAAAACCCCCAATCCCAATCCCAATCCCATAAAACACCAGCCATGCCTTGAACCCGCAAAAACCCTCCTCTGCCCCAAGCTCAGCGGGCCGCCGTCACGAAACCCAGGCATACGGCAGCGCACCACGACCCTCGCCACCTACCGCCCATCCCCATCCCCATGACTATGACTATCACCGTCACCGTCGCCGTCGCCGTCACCGTCACCGTCACTGTCACTGTCACTGTCACCATCCCCACCCACATCCGCATCCGGCACCACTGCAGTCCTAACCACATCCGCCTTCTTCTCGCCAAAGCCGCCACCGCCGCCGCCATGGAGCCCCGCGAGGATATTCTCCTCGCTCTGACTCAACTGGCTCCTAACAGACCCGCGAACCCCACCAGCACCGCTCCACACCCGCTTCGGCACCTCCAAGCGCGTAAACCCGCGCGCAGAACTCCGATTCGGCGCGCGGCCACCGCCTCCTCCTTCACCGCCATCACCACCACCACCACCACGACTCCGGGCCCCCTCCGCCAACTCAAGACTCCGCGTATCGTCGGTATACGCATCGTCGCTGCAGCACGAGCTCGACAGCCGCTGCCTCCAGCGGAGCAGCGGGTTGAGATGCGGGATGGAGGCGCAGAGGATGACGAGGAAGATCTCGATTGTGGACCACACCTGGAAGATGATGATGTTCCCTGTTTGTGGGAGGTTAGCTGGGGGGAGGGGAAGGGGAGGGGGAGGGGGAGGGGGGAGGGCCGCACAGGTTATGTCGTTGCGGGCGCCGAGTTCTTTGATTAGGTAGCATTTTATAAGTGAGGCGACGAGGGCGCTGGGGAGGGCGTGTTAGTTGGGTTCTCCGGGGGGGGTGAGGAGGAAGAGGGAGGAGGCTTACAAGATGCTTAAGCTGAGCACGGCGACGAGGGCGAGTTTGCGGGCTAGGCGGAGGGAGAGGTCCCAGAGGATGATGGCAGGCAGGACCGTGAGGTAGAAATCCGTGAGCGAGTTCAGGGCTACGGACGCGTGAGCAAAAGATCAAGCTGCAAAACAGTGCTGTTGAGGGTTTCTTCTCCTGCTATAGGGGAAACCCTACCGCTCTGGAAGAAGCCGAAGTCCCGCTGGACGTTGGGACTCCAGCATTTCTCATCATCACTGTGATCCCACAACGAGTGCAGGTGCGTGCCGCATTGCACGTAGATGAGGATGATAGTTAAGGGCCCGATGACAGCCTGGCTCCAAATGAAGAACCACAGCAACAATCGGCGCAAGCGGTGCGTGGAGACGAATTTCAGCAGGAAGCAGCAGAAGGATACCCGTCCGAACATGGTGCTGGCGACGCCCCAGCCCTGGCAGTAGAAAAGGAATTTCACGGAGTGAATCCTCCCGTTATCATTGAGGTAGTAGAAGTGCCTCCCCATGCCCCAGTGATAGGCTTCGGTGAACATGACACCCTGGACGATAGCACAGGTCTGGCCGTGCATCAGTTATTTTAACCCTAGTTCACGTCTAGGGAAGGGAAACGACTAACAAATGCCAGAACCATAAGATAATCGGCTAAATGGACACGGCGAAGGATGCAGATTCCTGCTACTAGCCTCAAGCCTAAGACGATGAACGAGACCCCTGCAAAACTCCAGTGGATCTTGATCAGACTGCCACCTATATTGACATCGGGCCCATCAGGCTTCGGAATGTCTGCCATACCGGCGTCTTTTCGGCACCTGTCAAGAATGCGTGGCCTCGTCCGGTAAGGCAGGATACAACAAAACAGCTGCAGGGACGCATTAAAGTTTTAAACGTGGTTTGTTAGAACGCCAAAAGGATGGCATTGCTGGGTGCGTTGGGTGGCAGTTGAGGTGGAAGTTGAATTGGGGTTGGAAATTGGATGATGGAGATTGGAGGTTGGGGCTTGGTCAATACTTCAATGAAGCTGATGTCTTACTACTCAAACAGAACGAGTCAGATGGGAAAAGTTTGTTGCAAGAGGCAAAACGCGGTACGAAGATAGACGAGAATGAGGCGTGGATGGCTGGCCATGACGACTCGATTGGAGGAAAGCCCCCCAAGGCGGGCACCCGGAAGTTACCGAACCACATGGCATGATAACTATTTGTACGGAAGTAAAAATTTTGTTTTTAATAATACCTCCAGAGGCTGGTTGTAGCCCCGATCGGGGGCAACTCTCCTGAATCGCCCCCTGCGTGATTGTTGTTGCATGTGGACGCATGCTTTGAAGGCAGACCGAGCATACTCCATCGTCGTTGACATGCCGATCACACAAGCAGGGCAAGCAGGGACCCAAACTCCCCGCCAACCGTCAGCCAGCATATTTGGAATGGAAGGCGAGCGTGAGGGTGCGAGCCGTTCTTTGGCAGTAGCTGGCTTGGGATGGCAGGCGGTCTCTCACGAAAGAAGGGGGTAACCGGGGGCTTATGGTTCGGTGGCTTCGGGACCCGCAGTTCCCCGGTCCACCGAAAACCTGGGGTGCTGGAGAGTTGTTCCCAACCGACCGGGTCGACCATAATCTTCAGAATGAGGGTTCAAGCCACCTACTCCACTTATACCGAGGCGCTCAGCTTGATCATTACCCTGCGTCATTTCCTGCCTACAAGCCAAGCACAGTCGAGGGCGAACAGAATATTCCACAATAAACCCAAATGTTGACGGCCATGCAGGATGTGTGCAGTGTGCTCGCGCCTCTCTTACTGATATTACCGTGAACTCCTAAATACAGAATAAAATAAAATAAAATAAAAATAAGAAACGACCTAATGGAGCAAACAACTAGAGTTTCATGGCACTCCGCTAATGCACCGTGTTTCTATACATCTTCGTCGCCTACACTTGAATACGGCATCTTACCTAAGCCTTAACAGATGACTTCAGACACTTCAGACACTTCAGGAAAACTTGTCACTCCCAATATCCACAATCCTGAAACTCCTCAGATGCTCACCCGGAACTTGCGTGGCTTCTGAAAGACTGGACGGATACCTTGTAGATCCATGTACTTTACATGTAATCTGCCGACGACGCTGTGGATGCGCGAGCACTTCCACTCTCGAAAATACCTAGGTATCATGCTATGCATAAGCTTTTGGGGGCGATATCCTGGACGAAAATCTTTCTATTTCATCGCGTTCGCGTTCATTCGGTTATACAGCCTATTGGTGCATCTCTTGGTTGGCGTGCAGGAGGCTTTCCGGCAAATACCATTTAATAGAATTTATACTTTTTCTCAATTGCCACTCTTTAATTACATTTTATCCCATTCAAGCTGTATAGCAAATGACACTAACCATGCAATGCGCGAAGGAGCTGTTCACACATGCACATCTGGTCCCTCAGAAACAGAAGCCAGTGAAATTATTAAGCACTATGCACGCCGCTTCACACTACCAGTAATCCTATATTCCCACACGCCACCCCAGGCCGCTCATCCATCTGTTATACAATCAAGCAGGAAAGACCCAGCACACCCGCACACATTCCTATCCCAGCAACCCGTCAGAAAAAATGTATCACAACGCCATCGCTATCCCATCACGCAGCAAAGAGCACCATTCCTCCCTTCAACTCCTCCCCTTCCAATCACTCTCCCTCAACCCCTCCCCTTTCAACCCCATCGCCCACCCACCCAGCTATCCATCCATCCAACCACCCAACAACCCCTACCCCTCTCTATAAGATCTCAGCATCAGCGCCGAAAAACAACCCCAACCACCCGGAAAGAGGGGAAGACAAAAAGAGCCCAAACTCACCGATTAACAGCCGTAAACCCCCCACTAAACCCTCCCGCCGCTCCACCCGCAGCCGGCGCCGCCGGCGCCTCCGCCATCTCCGTATCCTGCCCCGCGCCGTTCTCGCACCCCTCGCGGCTCTCGCCCGAGTACGCCCGCCGCCGCCCACCACCACCTACACTCCCGCCGCCACTGCCACTGCCACTACCGCTGCCACTGCCCGCGAACTCGGCCTCGTTTTCGAACGCGCCGTCGAAGTACCCGGCGCCATGGCCGTGACTGTAGTGTTGCTGCGGGCGCTGAGGGTGTAGGTGCGGGAGATGTGAGGCGGAGGGGGCGGGGTGCAGGGGCGGGAGGGGCGCCGGGGTCGACGTCGCGCCGTTGACGGCGTGGGGGGAAGTTGCGCCGACGGGGGCGGTAGTCGTAGCGGTAGTGGTGCCGAAGAAGAGGGGGCCGGCGGAGCGGCTGGGGTCTGGGGTGGAGTGGGTGGAGGAGAGTGGGTGCACGGGGTGCAGGATCGATTGTTGCGTCTGTTGTTGCGTTGAGGGCGGGGAGGGGTGCTGTGCTGCTAGGCTGCCGCTTGTGTGGCCGCCTTGCGTTGGGGTCGTTTTGCGGTGGGAGCGCTTGCTGCGGAGGGGTTTATCTTGGGGCTGGGTGGATTGATAATGTTAGCGTTCTTGGGCCTTTTGCGTTGCTAAGAGTTTGATTTGATCTGAAAGATGTTGGTGTAACTAGGAGGATCGGAATTTGAAATGCTGAAAGCCTGAATTTTCCCGTCTGCAGTGAGCAGCTGGTTTCATACCAAGGAGCAAGCCGTAGTACTGGCAAATATGCTGAAGATTTAAAACTGCGTGATACCATTGACGGAGCACCCAGAGATGATGGGGATTGTGGGGAAGCTTCATTCTCTTATGCCTTGGAGTCCCCCACCATGAAATCTTTGACCATCGATACAGAGATTCGCCGAGACGGCGCAGAAAGGACATTACGAGACTGTATATTTACCGTTGGAGGAGGACTGCTGCTTCTGTCCGACTCGTCCACGTTATACTCCATCCGATGCACTAATTGCTCGAGAAGGAATGCGCGCTCAAGGCGCATCTTGGTGACAGCACGATTAAGGCGCTTTATTCGCAGCCGGGTTCCGTCATTGTTCTCCTCAATGTCGTTGATCCGCCGTCGAAGTTCGATGCATTTTCGGTAGTATGCCATCTCGACCGATGGAGGAAGATCCTTGTGCGAAGACGCGGTCCGACCTTGAAGCTAGCTGTTAGCCACTTTTCAACAACTTAAAAATGTGAAGGAGTGAATCCTGGATGGCCAAAGGTCAGGGCTTCCTCCGGTCCAATTGGTAAACTTGATGGTGAACTAGGCGCAAGCTGTGTTACAGAGTTGAAGGCTTCTGGAGATTGCTCAATCCGAACTTCGAGGACGTCATTTTCGGGTATTACGCCGCTCGATCTCTTGAGCAAGTCAGGACTGAGTCTCTAAAAAATCCTATCGCTAGAAGTGTCGCGTTTCGTTATTATCTGATAGAAAGCGGGGTCTTGTCGCAATGTTCTTCCCGGGACGAAAAGTATTTTTGTAGCATTGATTATTTCGATGGCCAGGAATATATTCTCAATATACATCGGGTCTCGTACGGAGCTAGAAACGATGTTATAGACGGTTTTGGTGGTCTCGAAGGGACTAATCGAACTGCGTAGCTTGCCGAGAAGTCGTCACTGCTTTATACGCCGCTTGCTCAATTGCCGTCGAGGAAGCTGAAAGGAAAGGATATTCCTCAAAAACTTACGCCCACGACTACAGAGTGTACTTAGCCCAAGAGCACCTGGCCTCCATTGACTGGTATATTCTCTTCCACATCTCCTGTCCGCACACGGTTTCAGCTCAAAAGTATGCATTGTCCTCGGGCAGCCTCGGTCTTCTCGCATCAAGCGTACTATGGTCCTAACCAGGAGCGCCGTCATATCGAACAAGTGTCCTACCTCCGCCAGGCTGGGGTCCCGCAAAAGTCTTTCAAATCCCCTGGGTATAAAGTAGAGGTCGTATTTAGCTCCTCCCAAGGTCCCGTCCACGGTATAATATTCTCAGATAGCCCCCCCCAAGGTAAACCCATTGGTGAAAGCGATCTCAATTCTCAGACAAGGTCCAGGCGCAGTGCGAACGGGAGGCACAGCGTAATAACGATAGATGAGAGGAAACTAGGGGATACAAACCTGACTGCGGCATCGTGGAAGTGGCGTCGGATGTTTTGCACCTGCTTGGAGGTTCCGCAATATCGGGCACGAGTGTGGAAGGGAAGAAGGAGTCGGACGCGACGAAGTTTATAGGTGAAATAGGGTTCAAGACGCGCCCTTGAGGTTGGAACAAGGGAAGCATGTGAGTGAGCGCGATGGAAAAAAGAAAGCGCGAACTCCGCAACTCTTTCGGGTTACCCTTTACCTCAGCAAGCTCAGACGTGATTCTGTTGGTGCGGATTTTCAATCGGTCCGCAAGCTGACTAACTACGTTTGTGATGCACCACCAGTATCACGTCTGAGCGTGTTCCGCGACGGTTCTTAGT
>Ga0307507_10012939_pt1 | contig 10225 bp, 4 predicted proteins | sample 7_EM_MG_FD_207223 | JGI IMG/M metagenome (GOLD analysis project Ga0307507, IMG submission 207223) | Populus trichocarpa ectomycorrhiza microbial communities from riparian zone in the Pacific Northwest, United States - 7_EM | ecosystem: Host-associated > Plants > Roots > Unclassified | place... | reverse complement strand
TGACAATACTCGAGTACATTCGGCGCGCTTTGTGATATCACATTTTGAGATTGTACCCATCCATGGCCCTGAAATCCAATAGCTTGGCCTTTAACTCTGGGTTGATTTAATTTTGTTTTGTGGAAATCATTTTATTTCTTTTATTACACTTTCTAACCTATTTATCTTCATTTTATCTCAGGTTTTCTCTTCAGTATGCTGTTAGAATATTTAGATGATATAAGTTTTCAAATTTCTTATGAAACAATAAAGCTTGTGCTTAGCTGTTAGTATTTTAAATTCCAGAAACCCCTGTTTTAGCCAAGGTTTCTTAACCCTATTTTTAACTACAACTACTGAATTATATTAATAGGTACAATAACAAGAGTTTAGATAAAAAATTGATAAGTATCTTCAGTATTCATATATCAATTATCACATTCAAAGCATAATAGTATGATTACTGATCTTAACAAATAGATTATACAAGTCTTACTAGTGTCTGATTAAATTAAGTAATTAATAAGATATAAAAGTTCAATTATGGAAAATTTATTATTATAAGTTAGTTGAAAGAAAATTTGTTACAATATGCTCTTCTATTAATTTTCAATTGAAATAAAAAATATAAGATAAAAGTATTTTATTTGAATAATTAGTTCTGCTTATAAATAATTATAATAATAATAATAATATTATTATTATTATGTTATTTTTTATATATCATACAAAGATGGTATTTTTCACAGCAGACTTTACACTGGCAATAGCTGATACTGAAAAGCAGAGTAAAACTCTAATTAGAAGTTAAAAAGTATACTAATAAGTTTCCTTTTAGCTCTAAGAATACTGGCCAAAAGTTTCCATTATGAAACTTAGGATTCAAAGTAGGAGACCACTTTTGGACTATTTTTATTTTTATTTTATTCAGTTATAGTTGCTCCATATACTAGCAAAGATTTTTGGCTTTAGCACTATGGTGCAAAGGGAGTACTTTTCAGATATAATGCTTGTATGGATTAAGTAAGAGTTTATGTTGGGTTAACCTGCTCATAGACAAAATTTTAATGCCATTAAGCCAGACACCAGATGAGCGGGATATATGTCCGCTATCAGTTGTTAAATCACTTTGATTGCCTTTCGCGTGTCCGGGTTTTTAATCTGACTAAAGGGCCAACCTACCCGTTATATCATCCTTTGTAACCAGCTCTAAACCTTCCGACCGGGTATCCAATCACCCATCCTTCCACACTCCTTCTCGTACTCGCTTTTTTTCCAATCAGATGAAAGAAAGCCAGAAATCATGATCCAATCCACGACCGCAAACTAAAACCAATTAATACACTTCACAGTTTGGATTCCGGTTTCGGGTTAGACTACAGCTCAAATTGAAATGCAATAAACTTGTCCGCCGCACACTTGAACATGGAGTCGAAATCTCATCTCGCAATCAATTCCCGTATCTGGTATCATGGACCTCTAGTCTTGGGTAGCACATACTGTACGGTAAGGCTCTTGCTTGCTTCACACTCGCCCTTCTCCGCCCACATCGCACCAAATTTAATCACAGCCACCCACAAATCTCACGAGGACCGCCCACAAATCCAACGAGGACTGCCCACAAATCTCACGAGGACTGCACGGTACCTGTGGAGCAACCCTCCCAACCTACCAAATATCATGTCATAACCATATCGCACTTCATTATATTGCTTATCTCCAGCCGTTGAGCCCCGCTGAGCCCCGCTCAGGGAACAATTTTCTCTGAGTGTAAACTCTATCCAGAGGTTTAGACTACTAGTACAGTAAGGCATTGTAAGTTGCTATTTACGAATTTCTTGTTCCTGTTCTCTTTTGTTTGTTTGATTGTTTTGTTTGATTGTTTGCGGTTCCCATAGGGCTCGCTTACCGCTACTGGATGGATGATAAGCTTTAAGTTAAGCTTGTCAACTAAATTTGATGAATGGATGAGCGAATGGGTGTCCTGCGAATGGATGGATAAGGGGATGATGGATGGATGGATGGGGTTGGGTGGATGCTGGATGGATGGAGGAGGTGTCACTTCCTTCATTCGCTCACCACCAGCCACTACGGCACCAGGACTCGTCCCCAGCAAGGAGTCCCCGGGCACAGAAGGGATAAACGCCATACCGGTAATCCTTATTTTCCCTCCTGTGTCCGGGTACATCTTGCTGGGACGAGTACGGTACCAGTAGTGATGGTGATGGTGGCCCAGTCCCTTACCGCCTTGACATCTCACAATGATCGCGAATCCCCACTTCGAATATAGCTTCTGCTGACCATACCTTTGGTGTAAACCTTGCCAGTGTAACTTTGACACTAGCTAGCATCGGTGGTGCGGATGCCGATCTCACGTAAAGCCTCCCTTTTATCTAACCTCCTTTCCCTCCTTCTCAAAGCCAGAGCGAGCGCGAGATATCACACCGAACAGCTCTGTGTGCTAAATCTTGAAAACAAGCGATCCTTTACCTTCCTTTCATTATTATAGCGTTACCTTTATGTTCAAAAGTGAATTCCAGTCCACTAGTACAATACGGTGCAGCGCTGTGCTAATGCACGCCCTATCCCACCCACAATCTTTCTTCGCACCAACCCTCTGGATAGCCGATCCCTTCTCTACGCATTATAAATTATAATGCAATAAGAGTACAACACAGCACAGGCATCTCGAACGCAGCCAAGCCCCTCCCCTGCCCAGAAAAGAAGCACATAGCATTCCGTTTCCACCACCACCGCCACCACATGGCGCTTACAGAGCCGCACTGCCTCGCCTCCCTCCCGTATCGTACCGGCACCCATCCAACAAAACAGCGCTGAGTTCAGGTCTGAGGACCCCTAATCTTTTATTCTCCTTGCTCAACTCATCGAGGATACCGGTATTTACTACTGCTACGGTGCCGTTCATACTAAAAAATCCGTTCAAAGAGATGGATTAACAAACCAATGGCACGAACAAATCTAGCACCGTCCATCGCCTTGCTTCCCGGAACCCAAATTCATCCGCACACCCGCCCACGCGGGTCGGAGTTCGGATGGTGTGCTTCCGGGGCCCGAACTTAAAGTGCTCGTACAGTGCTAGTACGGTACCGTCATCTGCCACGCTACGGTCAGTGCAGCGTACGGTGGTACAACGACAATAGCCCACGGGCGGCAGGAGAATTTTGCGGTATCTTCCGGTGAGTTTTTTGCCTGGTTAGATGGAAGGAAGATTTGACTGCCTAGGGGAGGATTTTTTGGTGGGGAGGTTAAGCAGTACCGGTATGGGAGATGGAATTGCCGACGGTGATGGTCTCTATCAGTGCTCGTAGCGGGAGCGGGGGAGTAAATGTAGGTTATTCGAGGCATAACCCCTCCACCCCTCCCAAAATAAAACCTCCGAAAAACCCGCCGTTTACTCCCCCCCCGTTCCACTCGGCGTAAAAATTCCCCCGGTTCGTCACGTTCTACAGATTACTAATCCCCAGTCAGGAGATAAAAAAAAGACGATTATGAGTCACGAGGTGTCACTCGTTTTGGTTTTTGGGATTTAGGGCCTGGGAGGACGGGAAAGCTTGTGCTTGTTTGTGCACTGGGAGGGAGGGGTGGGCTGAGCTGTGGGCTTAGCTGGTGTGCTGAATGGCGTGAATACGGTAAAGTGAGATCTTGGTAGGGCTGATTAAAGTTCCTTCTTGGCCTGGTCTTTCCTCCTACTGTACCACATGTATTCCAGCAACCCGATTACAAACCAAAATTTGATGGGAATTAGTTAACATACTCCAGATTTCCGAGATATTGCCCAGCCAGGACGAAAAGTAAGCTTTATTATGGGTTATCCTTGCAAAGACCCATCACATTCGTAGATGGTAGACGAAACTGCGCATTTACTCGCTCGGAGCCCTTTCTCAACGTCCGTATTACCATTCGCGATCACCTCCTATCCCGCGAACTGTACGTAAGGCCGGGCAGAGGAGAGCAGGCATTTCCGGAACGGAGCAACTCAACCCCATACCATAAAATACCATATCGTACCTACCATACCAACACTTTCTAAGCCTTATCCTACACCGCTAATTTCATCTATTCCCTGGACATGATTTGTCGGTCCTTGTTCTCGGACTTAATTCCCCTCCCCACGTCCACCCACCCACTTGTCAATCTATCCATCATACTTCATCGGTTGGTCAGTATTATATGCTGGTCTTCCACCACCACCAAAAAACCCGAGAAAAAAACAAAAAACGAGAAATTAAGAGCCGAGAATGGAGCTAGGGATACGGTATATTATAATGCACAACGTTTGTGGTCAGGCAGAGTGTGTATTACCATTGGGGGACGGGGAGAGGGAGGGGGAGTGAATGGGTTGGTAGCCTGGTAATTTATCATGTATTTTAGTGCAACGTGTTTGTCAATGGATGGTAGAACATTTTCACCCGGCTTCTTTGTCTGGATACCGGTGGTCTGGTATGGGAAGGTCGGTGAGTGTAGGGCGTTGAAAAAGCTTCACTTTGCCTGATCCATTCTTTGGTCGTGGTCTCAGCTTGCATACAAAAGGACCCTACTGTAGTTGGAGCTTTCCTCTGTCCTTGTTTTGAACTAAGGTTACTTTTTAGCTATCGGTTTTCTTGTGGGTGCATTATGCTATCTCCTTCCCCTCCTGGGATTACTATATTTGATTAGTGAAATGTGTTGGTTATTTATTTATCCGCCATTGTGCGGTGACTCGCTCAGGGTCGTTAAATATCCGTCCTCTCGGGGGAAGAAGAAGAAGGGGGGAAATTAGGAAGGGATGGTGGCGGTTTACTTGGTGCTGGTATGATACAGTACTTGTCATTGCTTTGTGTAATGGCTCCTGGATTGTTTCTGTGATAATTGCTGCTGTTATCGTTACGCTTGTTACCTATACCTGTCTGAAGGGGGGAAGGGGGGACAAGATTTAAACATAGGAGGAGTCAGTGGTGGTGGTGGTGGTGGAGTGGTAGTGCCAGCAGTGAAGACTTGCGGGTTGAGATACCTATACAAACACGTTTACAGCCTTGAATGAGGATTGGGTGGAAGATAGGGTGGTATAATATTATCTCCTACATTGCCCTTTCCACCCCCCCACCATAAGTAAGTGATAAAACTTCCGACTCATCCAGTATCAACACTCCCATCCTACTGTTCAATACCCATACGGTACTTTCGACACTAATCTGGTAATCCCCATTCGCTACTATACAACTTCACCTAGGATAATTGGATAAAAACCCTGCTGGAGCTTAGAGTTACCCTCCGAGCCCTACCGGACACGCAGTCCAATAGAACATAGACGCTGCCGACACAGGGAGATATGGATGCCGAGGTGGGTATTAGCAGGGCATATAGAAACTATTACCCCATACCATCCATGATAAGCTAACATCCAGTCAGGAGCTCCAGAACCCCCCGTTTCGACCTCCGGGAACTTGCTCGTTCTATAAATTCCTTTAGCGAGAAGGTATGCGGGGTTCGAAATACCTATGGATAGGGCGATACGAGGAATGCGCAGAGGGGAGAAAAGGCTTTCATCCTACACTTTTTCGGGAGACCCGGTAAGCGGTGCGAAATACGAGTGATCAAGCGTGATGCAGCGGTGGATTGGAGGACTATCCATCTGGGGAGTTACAAACTGTTTGAAGCTATCGATCGTGCGAGTATTTGAACGGGAGTGCCTAGCTCGTGCGGAGCACCTTCATTTGGTTTGCTGCTTTGGTTTGTATCGGTATAGTACTGTGCTAGATACTCTCCGACAGGGTTTGGCATCAGACTTGCAATAGAAAAGGAGATACTGGCCCGAAGCTCCAACGGAAGAGGCGCACGGATGGCCCCTTTCTTGGAGAGCTGGGGATACTAAGTCTTTGGAAAAAAAAAAATCTGGGAATTTTCGGGGTTCTTTTTCCTTCCCCCCCCGACCTTCCTACCGTCTCCTCCTACGGATGCCTGAAAACTTACTTTGGGGTTGGTAGTTTTTTCTCTTTTTTTCTTTCTCTTAACCTTGGTGTTTAAAGTAGTTCTGATATTGGTCTAATTTACTGCTTCATTGTTCTCTGTATAAGCTGGGGACTCCTACTGTGCTATGTTGCGTAATCCTGAAATAGGGATGTATAACTTACGTTGTGGACTGCCTATGAATTTCTGCGCCCCAATTATTTCTTTATGGTTGCTTGAGCAGTGTCTCGCCTCGTATCCTTTCTCCTCCTCTTCACTTCTAACTTTCTGCTTAAGTTTAGAACACCTAATAAAACCTTTTGTTTGTTTGTTCTCACAATATAGTTCCTAAACTTATATCCTGACCTGTGATGTTGGGATTGTGTGAGTGCTGTAACTTAAGTGCTTGGATGGGGCTTTACGAGTGATGTGATATGAAGGGTGCTGCCAGAAACCTCGCATCGACCGTTGGAAGTGGGGTCTTGGCCCAGTCGATATTGGAGAGTGGAGGGTGGGAAAGTGAGCGGCTTTGAGGAGGGCGGGGGAGGGTATACTATTGGAATGTTGGAGTGCGCCGGGGAGCATAGGTAGTGGACTAAGGAGGATTGCGAAGACATTACTTTTAGTGCCGAATGCTTTGTGGGAAAGCCTAAGGATTCTGAGGGTGTTTGAGTTTTCGGAATGCCACCTAATAGAATATAGGAAAGGGAAGTTATTCATGGGTTCCTTAAGGGGGTGTTAGGTTGATGATCTAGTCTTGCTGTTAGTGGCGAAAGGAGGATGCTTTGATCACTACATTTGGGAAGAGTGCTAACGCTGGTTCCATATTCATGCTTTGGAGGGTGGTTTTTCATGGGCGCTTTGTGGGAAGCCCAGGACATGATTTTGATCCTGTTTTTTTAGTAGGAGGAGGAGGATAGAGAGGTACGCACTGCGGGAGGCGCAATGGCTTGGTTTGGGGGGGAAAAGATATATAGGTCCTGGAATGGCCTACTAATTCATATCACATCAGTTCAACCCTATTGAGCGCTGCCGGCGAAGGTCTAAGGAAATAATCGATCAGCACACTCCTGGTATTTACGGGAAAAAAGTGGTCTAGATGTTGCGAGAAGATTCCTTACAAAGGCCTTCTCTGAATCTCCGGCCAGTGATATTAGGGGGGACTTTTTTTGTTAGAGAAGCCCTGGGGGTTTAACCTAGAAGGGTGAAGTGAAGGTATATAAAAAAATTGAAGGTCATTTCTAGTAAGGTTCTTTACGATTTCAATCCCGATTTGAGGAATACGTAAGCAAGATTTCAGGGCTCGGTATTGTGGTTTATCGACGGTTGGTGGGTTCATGATTGAGCATGTACTCATTGCTTTGTTTGCTAACTGGGGTTTCTTGTCACGGGCCTTTTGCATTTATTGCTTGTGCTTGGTGGTGGTATAGAATTGTGAATTGGAAATTTGCTACCGGAATCGATGGTATTTCAGATGTTTCCTCGGACATATCAACTTCTCTAGTCCCTCAATATACGAGGGATTTATCACTATGACTCTTGCTTTATATTTATATTGTGGCCGAAAGGGGCTCTGTTTGGGATGCTATGCTAACAACTGTTTTCTCTAACAATTCACTTTAGCCTGGGCCATTGGGTTAGTTATCTGGTATGTGCTTCGAATTCCAGATTATACCGTAGAGAGAAACTAACAAATCCTGACTCAACTACACAATTTAGGAAAAGCCCATACAGGGATCTGGAGGGGTGACTGATAGATATTTGTATCTCCATCCTACATGATATAATGTGACCAAAACAAAGGACATGCTTAAGATGAGTTCATGTGGCAGGCGTACTCCGGAAGGAAAGGAAAGCCGGCGATTGCCAGACAATGCTTCGGGCTGCGGGGGGGGGAACAGGGGAGATTGGAGGAGGAGGGAACTAGCGGGGACAGGCGTGTTTAGGGAGCTGCTGGGGTGATTGGGAAAATACATAGGTAATCCACAGTGAAAAGTAGTGAGGGAGCGATGCCACTACGGCCTTATGCCGCAGAGGCTATTGGATGCATATACTAGGGGGCGCAGTAGTGCTACCACTCCCGCCTAGCAGCACGCTAGAGTGGTGTTTGGTCGTACTTATCCGGCTTGTGGAGTTGACGACGTCTTGTCCGAGTGGTATTTTGACAACTCCCATATGCTTATTCTCAGTAGCATTCTAGAGTAGTGTTTGACTATACATATCTGGTTTATCGGGTAGATGTCGCCCTCTCCGAGTAGTATCTTCACCGTTCGATCGTGCCCATTCTTAACAGCCCACTCGAGTGGTGTTTGGCCGCACTCCGTTAGTTGGTCAGAGACTCGGAGCCGACGTCGTCTTGTTCGAGTGGTACTTGAACCACTCCAATATGCCCATTGCTGGTAGCACACTGGAGCTGTGTTCTGCCGTCGGTGTTTGGAGGATTTGGGTTGGCATCGTCCTGTCCGGGTAGTATTTTCACCACCCCTCCCGCCAATTCTCAGCAACTAACCTGAGCGGTGTTTCACCAGACTCACCCGGTTTGTCAGGGTTGACGTTATCTCGTCTGAGTAGTATCTTTACCACTCCTTCGTACCCCTTCAAAGCAACTCGGGCGAGAGGTGTACTGGCGCCGTGCTATCTGTTTGGTTGATATCACAACCTTCTACCTCTGGAAAACTGGCTACAATCCCAACAATCCCGAGGAAGGATGCATAGTGTGGACTAGTAAACAGAGAAGGTGGATTGAAATTATAGTAAAAGAAGCGCGATTTATCTGTATTCGAGATGGTTTCTGTATATAGGTGGTTTCTGTATATAGGTGGTTGTTGTAGTCATAAAATAGCTTCAGCTGTTATATGAAACCCTTGCCTCCCTTCTCAGCACTATGAGATTCCTCACTGGGGTGCTGTTTCATTAAAGACAATATTAGTGAACTCCAAATGCTATCCCTTGGGCGGTCTGAGACACTAAAATTCGTTACCAGGCACACTCAAAATTGTGATTCGCCGCGAATTAATGGTTGGCATGATGCTGAGTCACTTCGACGTTAAAAATCCGATTTCTGTTACCCGAAATAGCTAGGTCTTGGCCGATTTGAGCATCTAAGTGACTCGGCATCATGCCAACCCCTAATTCGCAACGAATCACAATTTTGAGTGTGCCGGTAACGAATTTTAGTGTCTCAGACCGCCCAAGGGATACTAGTACTTGGATCATATCATAAATATCACACTGCATCAGAATTATCCCTACAAGTAATCGAGCACCGTGCTAGTACGAGTATCGTCTTTGAGTATTGCGGGAATAATACCTCCGTCCCTCCCGCTGGTTAACCCGCACTCTCCTCGATTCATAGATTTGAGTCCTCGATCCTTTGCTAATAAGCTGGCTACATAAGGAAGAAGCAACCACAGTGTTAGTGCTCGCACGGTACGGTATAGCGCGGCACAGTACCGGTATGCTCGGAGACGAGACGAGACAAGCGAGTGCGAAATGGTAGAAATAAATAAATACCGTGCCCTGATAGTATCATTCCAAATTATCACGGTAGGGCATAACGGTTATAATCCCCTATTTTCTTTCGTTCCTCCCTATTTTTGCTCTACTATAATATTCGAGTACCGGTACCGGTATATACCTGAGTGTGATACCCTGTAGCACGTGTAGCGCGTACTCGGCGGAATCGGAAAACCTGCGCGAGAATCAAATCTGTATGAAGCGGAAGAAAAAAAAAAAGGGCGTCAACAATTTATTGTATCAACTTCACTGCTGCTTCAGCTGTCCATCATCCGCTGCAGGATGATATGCACACCTTCGATCAAAAGGTTCAAAGGAAAAAGAAAAAAGAAAAGAAAAAAAAGGGTTCTAGATTAACTTACAGTTGACAGACAGCTCAGAAATGCTTTGCCTACTCGAGTATCTGCCTGTTGTATAACATTCACAATACTGGTGGAAAAAATAAAATAACAAAACACACACACCTAACTTGCAGGACCGGTATCATACCTCTTTTTGTATTTTTTTATTTTATAATATCATTATAATGGTATACAGCACAGTATGGTACTCTCGATCAACCCGCCTGCCGCCTCCTCCTCCTCCTCTGATTTGCAATTGCCGGTAACGAGCGCCCGAGAAGATGCACAATATTCGCGGATAAGTTTTTTTCCCTCCCCCCCGCTTCGCTTTCATTAACTATCCAATGCCTTACACGCCAACACCTAGATAGAGGGGATCTGGAAGGAAGAAGAAAAAAGAGAAGGGAGGAAACGAGAAAATGTGGGGGGGGGGGGGGGTGCGG
>Ga0307507_10012937_pt1 | contig 10227 bp, 6 predicted proteins | sample 7_EM_MG_FD_207223 | JGI IMG/M metagenome (GOLD analysis project Ga0307507, IMG submission 207223) | Populus trichocarpa ectomycorrhiza microbial communities from riparian zone in the Pacific Northwest, United States - 7_EM | ecosystem: Host-associated > Plants > Roots > Unclassified | place... | reverse complement strand
GTGTCTTGATTCCCGAAAGCGTGATAGATAAAGATCTTTGTATTGAAAGTAAATAGCATGAAAGAACTTAGATGGTTGCGTGAAGAACCCAAATCTCATGCCCCGAGGGTGCCCTTATATAGGGGTTCTTCCCTCAACCCTAGCCCTGCGCGACACATGACTCATAATGAGTCATAGTGTGAAATCCATCAGCTGACTCGTTCGAGTCAGCTGTGCCCTATCTCGCAACCAATCAAAACTCATAAAACAAGTCATGTGTCCTAACGGGATCACATGCGCAAAACCCATGACTCGTAAATATGAGTCATGTGCAAAATACATAAACCACATGACCACAATCGTGCGTCATGTCAAACCCACATGACCACAATCGTGCGTCATGTCAAATATCAACCAATAACAATAAACCAATGACACGCTATTGCGTCGTCATGTGAAAACTCTATGAGTCAACTGATCTCATAGTGTAAAAGATAACAAACCAATGACTAATAACTATTAGTCATGTGAGAGTCTGCCTTGCTTAGTCACCGTTTGTAACACCCCCCTACAATGCATGGGGCAGCAGGAGGCACCCCTGATCCTGGAGACAGTGAAGGAGGAGGCAGCGACGATGAAAGAAGAGGTCGGCGAGATGAGAGACCCGACAAAGGAAATAAGAAGTCTGCAGAGAGGGAGAAAACTGAAGAGGAGAAATATGGAGAAGCTACGGAGGACGAAATACGGTTCTGCAGGGCCTTGGGAAAGGCCATAAGAGAAACGACGAAACGTCCAGCGCAACCCCCATCAGAATACGAACACGCCAAAGACCAGGATATCCGGTTTTGGTTAACTGCCTGCAAGGATTTTTTTGATCGAAACCCATACCAGTGGCAAGACAAGGCGGATCGTATTAAATAGGCCTTGACCAAACTCAAAAGATCACAAGTAGCATCCTTCGCTATGACCTACCGGAACCAAATGACCGGCGAATTAGGCTATATATGACAGGAAGGTTACGAATTATGGGATGTCTTTGCCGAACAAGCTATACGTCGCTTCGGTCGCATACATGAAGAAGAAAAGGCTGTGCGAGAAATGTTGAAAGTCTGATACAAGAATCAGATTAACCAGTTTTGATTGGAATTCGAAAATTGGAATGTGAAAGCCAAAGTTACTGGAATTGCCTTCAGAAAACTGATCAGAGACCAAATACCGGACGAGGCCGTACGGCGAATGTCAATTCATCAAGAATACGCCGACGACTGAGATTGGATAGAAGCTCTCCGCCAAGCGGTCCGCGATGAGGAAGATTTCCAGGAAGGAAAAAGGCTTAAGGACAATACTTTCTCGGGGTCGAATTCAAGTGGGAAAAGGAAACGCGACGAGCCGGCAACAACAAAGACAACGAAAAAAAATAAGTATACCGCTAAAGAGAAAAGGGTATATCAGGCAAAGAAAAAGGAAGAAAAGCTAGAGAAAGGGAAGGCTGCGCCACGGCAGAAAATTATGCATCGAGTTTGGGCCGACCCACACACCGGTATCGACCAAAAAATAGTCGACGAACGAAAAGCTAAGGGGCAATGCACCAGTTGTACCCTGATAAACCATGGATGGAAACACTGCCAGAAAGAAATTGGAGTCAGCACCATCCAAAGAAAACCGTTCAAGTTATGGGGAGGAAGATCGAACCACCCAAAGCCTAGAGAGCCAAGGGTAGCCGCCCTGGCTGAGGATAGCCGGGGAGAACCCTTGCGTCAAGCGAACCAAAGGCCATTAGCATGGACCTTTATGGAGGATGAAGAGCTATAGGCTCATTGGCACCACTAGCGACGGCATGTGGGTAGTCCAGCCATCGAACCGGGAATCGAAACAATCTGAAGTGAACCCTTCAGCTCATACCCTTTGAGTGCATCGGCCCCAAAAGCGTGATAAGTTCCGACTGGGAGTCAGATGGCACCTGGGTGTTGTGCGGCGAGGACGTTCAGAAGCTTATATCCCAGATAAATTCGAGATAGCAGCGAAGGAACCTACCTTGAGCAACACAACCCGAAAACGGCTCCACGTGTTGGGGGGACCCCTAGGACTAACGACGGTTAGTAGAAAACCTAAGAGGACACAAATGACAACAAGAAAAGAGCCAAGTACGGAACTCGAGCCTAGGTGATGAGTGAGAAGCTGGCATCAGACGAGAGTGACACCAGGGTAATCGTCCACAGAGGCAGGTCTTAAAGTACACAATCGAAAACGATTAAAAGAACAGAGTCTCACGAGGAAAAATAACCCACAAGTGCTATGGGTCGGACTAACTAAACAACATAACACCCCATTTGGTTGTCATGTCGGACGAAGCGCACTACCTCAAGATTTCTCTCATAGTAATTAGGCACGTTCATTGCACACACAGAACCACTACCCACCTCATGAAGAAACTTGAGCTCGGGCTGGAGGAATTAGGCGAGAGGTACTGTACACTCCTCGTAACTACCGTTAAGTGTGGATAAGTCGGTCATACCGGAAAGCGCCTCCGAGCCGCAAAGCACGAATCAGTAGACGAACTACACCCAGTGTATGGGAATCCCTCGGCAGGGAATAAAGACCGCTAGTAGTGGGCTGCCCGATATACAAACAGACAGGATTTTACCTTTCACGAAAAATACTATTCTCGGAGATCCCCAACCATCACCAAACTGTATAACATATTTTCAAAAATATTTGGTAGAAGGGAAAAGCAGTTTGTCTGAGGAGGCTTGATGAGCCAAAACTGCGCAGGCGGGGTAACAAACCCAAAAGGTTACCACAATGAAGAGAGTTTATGAAACACGAGGCCCCGGCCACAAACGAACAAAGACCAAACCAAAACCACAGCACTACGAGTGCCCCGAAGGAAATGCCATCCTAGTCATATCAGACAAACGGTATAAGATTAGAGTCTTACTAGACTCTGGTTCCAATATATTCCTCTTAAACCAAAATACCGCACGCACCCTCAAAATCCCTTACGAAATAAGAGAAAACCAGCTTAAAATAACCGCATTGAATGGCGAAGTTTCCTCCACAGGAGGAAAATACTATTCACATCCCATTCAACTGGAGATCGGTACCAATGGCCATACGACGATGGTCTCTTGCGAGATTGCGGCCGCAGGCAAATATGATATGATCATACCGTTCGGGTAGTGGCACCACGAACATCCAATAAAAAATATTGAAACCCCTGAAAAATGGTGTTTCGAGCACACTAAATGTGTAGAACATGTACAAGACGAAGGCATTGCTGACAAGTTTGAAGGGGACGAGACGGTGGCTTTTGATGAAGAAGCAAGAATGATAGAGCGGATTGGATCCACGAGACATGAGGAGGTACAACTAGAGGGAATACCAAAGCCATATTGGCAATACAAGGAATTGTTTGAGAATGAGAAAGCAGAAATGCTGGCTCCTAGGCGAACCTTCGACCACGCGATTGACCTTAAGGACGGGGCCACTCCACCTTGGGGACCTATATACCCAATGTCAGCTTACCAATTGGAGGAACTAAACAAATACCTTCACAAAATGTTAGCCGAAGGGAAAATCGTTGATAGCAAATCTCCGGCAGGAGCACCAATCCTTTTTGTTTCCAAGCCTGACGGAAGACTACGACTGTCCGTGGACTACCGAAAGGTGAACAAGTTAACCATACTTAATAAATACCCTTTACCGCTCATGACTGAACTAAGGGAGAGAGTAGCCGGTGCGACCATTTTCACCAAACTAGACCTAAAAGACGGTTACCATCTGATTAGAATCAAAAAAGGAGACGAATGGAAAACTGCCTTCCGCACCCGATACAGACATTATGAATATAAAGTAATGCCATTTGGGTTGGTCAACGCACCAGCCACTTTCCAGGCAATGATGAATGCTATCCTACGAGAATTCTGGGAGCACGGGGTTGTTGTCTATCTGGATGATATCCTAATTTACTCAAAGAGAATGGAAGAACACGAGGCTCTGGTCAAACAAGTACTAGCTAGGCTAGAACCCCATGACCTCGCAGTATCCTTAAAGAAGTCCGTGTTCCATGTCGATACAGTTGAACTCCTCGGATACATTGTGGGAAAAGCTGGCGTCACAATGAGCGAGAAAAAGGTTGAAAGTATCCTCAATTGGAGAGCCCCCCGATCAGTAAAAGACGTACAAATCTTTATTGGGTTGGCAAATTTTTACCAAGGTTTCATGGAAAACTTCTCAAAAGTTTGCAAACCGATTACTGACACGTTGAAAACGAAGGGAGGGAAACATTTATGGTTTTGGGGAGAAGAACAGGACAAAGCCTTTGAGGAACTTAAGCGAAGATTTACCTCAGCCCCTATCCTAGCACACTTCTACCCAGACCAAAGAACCGTGATCGAGACGGATGCTAGCGACTTTGCACTAGGCTGTATCCTTTCCCAGTACTTGGGATAACGGTTACACCCAGTCGCTTTCCACTAACTAAAACTGAACGATGCCAAAAGAAATTACGAAATCCATGATAAAGAATTATTGGCAATCTTAGAAGCCTTCTGCGAATGGAAACACTACTTGTTGGGAGCAGACGAACCCGTGACGGTATACACCGACCACCAGAACCTGCAATACTTCCTCACAACAAAGGTTTGGAACCCCCGACAAATCCGATGGGCTCAATGGCGGGCCAACTTCAATTTCAAAATCGTATACCACACTGGAAGTAGAGGCAGAAAACCTGACGCATTAAGCCGGCGGCCGGAGTACTGCCTTGAGGAGGCAGCTACGCATCGCGAACAGACAATTTTGAAACCAGAACACTTTGAAGTTTCACTTTGCCACAGGAAAGACAGAATTCAAGTCAGCCTTGTGGAAGGAAAAAAGCGAATAACAAACCGGCTCAGAATAAAAAGACTGCAAAGAAACGCGATAATCCAAAACCAAAGGCTCCAGGATGGCAGCAGGACATGACATCTACGCCGTAAAAGATGGCACCATACCAGCCCAAAGACAGATGTTAGTGGACACCGGAATCGCAATAGGATTACCCAGAGGGACATACGGCAGGCTGGCAGCAAGAAGTGGCATGGCAAGCAAACATGGAATAGCGGTAGGTGGCAGAGTCATAGATGTGGACAACACCAGCGAAATAAAAGTAATACTCCTAAACCATCGGGACACCAAATACGAATTCAAGGCAGGCGACCGGATCGCACAGCTAATCTTGGAAAAAATACAAACACACGATGCCATGGAAATCGATAATCTGGAAGACAGACCCAGGGGAGTTAAGGGTTTCGGCTCAACCGACATCGGTCCTAAACGGCTAATTACGTGTGAGGAACTCAAAGTAAAAATGTGTTTCCTAAACCCAGACCCACAAGACAACTCATACTTTGACGAAGAAGATATTCACACACATGCTAGCCTACGAGACGAAATAACAATGGTGTCCAGTGCCCTGATTGCAGCAATACAAATGCAAACCATGGACAACTCGTTTCTGGACAGGATAAGGACCGCAGGAAAAGAAGACGACACTTGGACAAGACGGACAGGGGAGTTAAGCCAATTAAAGGAAAAACAACAAACACTACCAAAGCACTGGGAACCGGAAGATGGACTACTCTACTACAAAAATAGACTGTTCATCCCGTCGAACGAGGAGATCTTAACAGAGATTGCAAAGGGATGGCACGACTCGAAGGTAGCCGGACACTTCGGCCAGGAAAAAACGATTGCACTAGTCACGAGAAACTTCCAGTGGGAAAAACTGAGGGAATGGATCAACGACTATGTCCGGACATGCGACGAATGTCAACATGACAAATCTCCACGATATGCGAAGTATGTGTTACTCCAGCCTTTAGAAGTACCCTATGCAGCATGGACCTCCGTCTCGGGAGACTTCATTACGCAGTTACCCGAATCCCAAGGACAAACCCAGATCATGGTAGTAGTGGACCGTTTTACAAAAATGGCACACTTTATTGGCTTAGAGACGAAGGCGACCGCAAAGGATGTCGCGGATACCTTCCTTAAGGAAGTTTGGAAACTTCACGGACTCCCCTCCGAAATTGTCTCGGATATGGACGTAAAGTTTTCGGGCGAATTTGGGGAATCATTGTGCAAAGGATTAGGAATTAAGCGGCGAATGTCAACGGCATATCACCCACAGACAGACGGACAAACCGAAAGAACCAACCAAGTGCTGGAAGGTTACCTGCGGAACTTTGTCAACTATGACCAAAACGACTGGTATCAGATGCTACGGTTAGCCGAATACGCCTACAATAATTCGAAAGCAAGTGCACACAAATTTACCCCTTTTTTCGCCAACTATGGGTTCCATCCACAAACCGAGTGGATCAAGGAGAGAGAGGCTCAAAACCCAGGAGCCACCATGTATACGCACTGGATGAAAACAGTGCAGGAAAACGCAAGGACAACCCTCGAGCAGACAAGAGAAGCCATGAAGAAATACTACAACCAGAAAGCACCACCACAACCCGATATCGAAACTGGTGACTTGGTAATGTTGAACGCCAAAAACATTAAAAGCAAACGACCGACAAGGAAGTTCACCCCACGATTGTACGGCCCTTTTAAGGTCTTAGAGAAAAAAGGGAATTGGGCGTTCAAACATGATATCCCGGCTCGTTGGAAAATCCACCCAGTATTTCACGTTTCGCTACTCGAACCCTATAAAGTCTCTGACCGACCCAACCGAGAATAACCCCCGCGAGAACCAGAGGACGTCGAAGGTGACCTGGAATAGGAAGTTGAAAAAATCGTCAAAAGTGAGATAATCACCTACACGAGAAAGGTCAGAAGGGTAAACAAGGAGTTCAAAGAACTCCGATACTTTGTAAAATGGGCAGGATGCTCAGAGGATGAGAATACCTGGGAACCACCGGAGGGGTTGGGAAACGCTAGGGAAGAGGTGGAAAAATTTCATAGGGAAAACCCCGAGATGCCGGGGCCGAACTTGGATGAGTAGTATGAGAAAGGTTTTCCACAAGTGGAGAAGCAAACGCTTCTGGTTTATACCCCTACCATACGGAGCTTATAAAGGAAAATGAATCTATTACAGTTAGACAAAAAGTATTCGGGACGAAACTTAAGAGGAGGGAGCTCACGTTAGGCACAGAGCTCCTAGAGGGATAAGGGGGTTAAGTTACCCTCCCTTCGCGCACGAACCTCTGAAAAAGCGTTAGCAACACCCCCCTCCAGCCCCGACGTTGGGACAATAGGTCACCATACGCCACCTGGAAAGTTGCGTCCCCTCACCAAAGACATCAGGAAAGAAGACCCTGCTTGCAACACCGTATACGTCGCGGCCGTCCGTCCGACCGGTTCCTGTTCGCAGGATATATGAGAGGAGACCTCAGAGCACCTGATGCAAGTGAAAGCATCCGGATCGGACGACATCTCATAGAGTTACAACCACTACAAGATCGAATATCGGAAAGTGGCTACAAACTCACGGGACGTATCTACCTTAGTTAGGCTTCCCTGGTCTGGAAAGACGCCCAGCAACCAGTAGGAATGCACTAGGCTCGGAAAGGGAGTCGGGGAACTCCCAAAGGGATTGTTGGCACGAGACCGATAACTATAGTCACAACCATTGGTTTGATCGATAGGAAAGAGTCGTCTAATGCCGGATAAGACTAAGGAATGCCTCCTGCAGACCAAGTCAAAACGGAGCCAAAAATATGAGGATTGGCCATCTTCTATCCTAGAGAATAATTGTCTGACATGCGAACCACATGGAGATTATTCGTAAATCTATTCTAGCAACAGATACATGTTCGTATAGCCATCTAGGCGGACGGGTACTACGCCCTCCCCATGAGAGAGACATACGTGGCAATAAGTTGCGCAAACGAGTGTAGAAAGATAATGGACGTTCAGGGTCAAGTCGGGCTCCCACTTCAAAGAAGTCGAGCTTGGTGGGCAAGAGATACTTAGTTATAGGGAAAGAACATGTAGCCCGCGAACACCCAGACGCGGAATATAAATATCGCGGTGTCTTCGTAGCTGCTATCGATCATCAAGCAACGGAGAAGAGACCTTAACAATATATACACGTTAAACACATTTATTGTTTCAACTATTATTCTTCCATTTTGCGTTTCGTCTCCCTAGACATATTCTCCGAACTACCAACGATCGGGCTTAGGATATTCGCAAGTTTTCAGAATATTACTACCCCCATAACAGTTACTAAAGGTGGCTGAATTTTACTCGACGGCAGATTATGCCACAACCGCCTGGGCTATCGTGATTCCGTTTGCTGGAGGTTGTTTGGTTCGACGCCAGCTACGTGCCGGTACAAGGTACGTCCCTCTTGGTTCAAGACTCAGGATATCGCTGTCTTCTGTGGAGGGGGTGTTGGGTAGTAACCCTGGCGGAATTTTACTCGACGGCAGATTACTCCACAACCGCTTGGGCTATCGCGATTCTGTTGGCTGGAGGTTGTTGGGCTCGACGCCAGCCACACACCGGTATAAGGTACGTCCCTGTCGCATCAAAACCTAGGATATCGCTGTCCACTGTGGAGGTACCATGCTGGCGGAATTTTACTCGATGGCAGATTACTCCACGACTACTTGACGGATTCCAATTCGGTTTGCGGGAGGTTGTTGGGCTCGACGCCAGCCACACACCGGTATAAGGTACGTCCCTGTCGCATCAAAACCTAGGATATCGCTGTCCACTGTGGAGGTACTATGCTGGCGGAACTTTACTAGATGGCAGATTACTCCACGACTACTTGACGAATTCCAATTCTGTTTGCGGGAGGTTGTTGGGCTCGACACCAGCCACACGCTGGTATAAGGTACGTCTCTGTGGCATCAAAACCTAGGATATCGCTGTCCACTGTGGAGGTACCATGCTGGCGGAATTTTACTCGATGGCAGATTACTCCACGACTACTTGACGGATTCCAATTCGGTTTGCGGGAGGTTTTTGGGCTCAACGCCAGCTACACGCCGGTATAAGGTACGTCTCTGTGGCATCAAAACACAGGAAATCGCTGTCTTCTGTGGAAGGGGTGTTGGGTAGTAACCCTGGCGGAAATTTACTCGATGGCAGATTACTCCACGACCGCTTGACGGATTTCAATTCTGTTTGCTGGACGTTGTTAAGCTCGACGCCAGCTACACACCGGGATGAGGTACGTCACTGTCGCATCAGAACTCAGATGATCGCTGTCTTCTGTGGAGGGGGTGTTGGGTAGTAACCCTGGCGGAATTTTACTCGATGGCAGATTAAACCACGACCGCTTGACGGATTTCAATTCTGTTTCTTGGACGTTGTTGGGCTCGACGCCAGCTACACGCTGGTATAAGGTACGTCTCTGTGGCATCAAAACCCAGGATATCGCTATCCACTGTGGAGGTACCATGCTGGCGGACTTTTACTCGATGGCAGATTACTCCACGACTACTTGACGGATTCCAATTCGGTTTCCGGGAGGTTGTTGGGCTCAACGCCAGCTACACCCCGGTATAAGGTACGTCTCTGTGGCATCAAAGTTCAGGAAATGGCTGTCTTCTGTGGAGGGGATGTTGGTTTGTAACCCTGGCCGAATTTTACTCGATGGCAGATTACTCCACGACCGCTTGACAGATTGAAATCCTGTTTGCTGGACGTTGTTGGGCTCAACGCCAGCTACACGCCGGGATAAGGTACGTCTCTGTGGCATCAAAACCCAGGATATCGCTGTCCACTGTGGAGGTACCTTGCTGGCAGAACTTTACTTGATGGCAGATTACTCCACGACCACGTGACGGATTCCAATTCTGTTTGCGGCAGGTTGTTGGGCTCAGCGCCAGCTACACGCCGGTATAAGGTACGTCCCTACGCGATCAATACTCATGGATTCACTCTCTTCTGTAGAGGGGGGTCTCCATAGTAACCCTGGCGGAATTTTACTTGATGGCAGATTACTCCACGACTACTTGACGGATTCCAATTCTGTTCGCGGGAGGTTGTTGGGCTCGACGCCGGCTACACGCCGGGATAAGGTACGTACCTGTCGCATCAAAACTCCCTGGCAGGATTTCGCTGTCTTCTGTGGAGGTGGTCTCTATTGTAAAACTGCTGGGGGAGGGTGTGCTCGGAGGAAGCTGGGAAGGTGACGCCTGTATTTAGATCACTTAGCTAGACTAGTAGAATTAGAAATATAATAGACTATTTAAATAAACTTTTTATCATGTATCAGTGTTGTGACCTAGGTCAGGAGCG
>Ga0307507_10012936_pt1 | contig 10227 bp, 9 predicted proteins | sample 7_EM_MG_FD_207223 | JGI IMG/M metagenome (GOLD analysis project Ga0307507, IMG submission 207223) | Populus trichocarpa ectomycorrhiza microbial communities from riparian zone in the Pacific Northwest, United States - 7_EM | ecosystem: Host-associated > Plants > Roots > Unclassified | place... | reverse complement strand
TGTTGAAAATGGCGCCTTTTCCTTTTGGGTTGTTTTGTTTCGTTGCTCGGAGATGATAACATACTAACATGTGCAAAAAGTTTGTTTCTTGTGGTCTTGAAATTCTATGATGTATTTTCTTGTCAAATTTAGCTAACTTTCAAAAAGCTGTTGAATTGGGCACAAATGGGTTTTGGGCATTTGTTTGTTATGTTGAAGTTTGGACCTTTAATCTTATTGATTTCAAGTACAGTGGAAAAGGATAAAAAAAAGGGGATGTCTTTACTTTGCTTCATGGGTTTTAGGTTGCTTGTTTTTGTTTTAAAACTGATTTTGGAGACACTTTACTCACAATCCTTGTCCAATTTTCTACTGTTGTAATAATTAATTTAATGGAATTCATTTGCATTTTTTTCATGTTCATTTTCCAATCCTATGAGTTATTTTCGATTTGCTTGCTACCAACCTACCATTTTGTTTGGGTTGCTGCTTCTTCTGCAAGGCTATTTCAATTCTGTTTGAACCCAATTGCCCTTTTCCTTCACATTTCTTTTTTAAAGTTTTATTTCATGTGTGATGGGAAAAAGCACATCACTTTTTCCCTTTATAAGTTATAGTTGTTGCATACCACTTTTGCATTTTTCCTTTTATCAGAATGGGGAAGATAGTGAATTATGTTGTGTCATGCTTTTCTTGTGATTCAGTTACTTTTATTGGTTTCGTCTTTTTATTGACTCTTTCTCTCATTGAATTCTTATCTCCCTTTTCTGTGCAGAAATTACTCGAAGTTTTGACCAGTTTTCCAATCTTCTAATTGGGGACCAGGTGACTTAATCTATCTCTTACTGTTGTTTGGTGATGAAATGTGTTAGGAGAAGGATATTATATGTAGATTGAAATTGTTAACTACAAACAATCTTTTTCAAAAGCTTTTGGAGAGTTCTAGCAAGAGTTATTTGAAGACTGCTCGTGAGTGACCTACTTCTTGTGCTTTGTTGGTTGGGAAATTTAATTACTTCATTTGTGGCTCGTTTACTGCTAATCCTCCACTTTTCCTTGTGATTGCTGTCTGCATTCTATGAAACTAATTGCTTCCTTCATCCTTAGTACAATTTCATGCCACGGGAATCAATACCCTTATTGTGTTATGAATCACTGTTTTTCCTTGCAAGAGGGATCATTTTTGCCGAACAACTTGTTTGTACTGCAGTAACTGACTTTCTGTTCCTTGAATTCGTGTATACAGTAACTATTAGGATATGGGATGTCTGGTGTCTACCCCGCAGGATTCAGGTGGAAATAGAAGGAGACCGGGGAGTATAGGGGAAGTTTCTGTTTATGTACCTGGTTTTCGGATACCAAAGCCCGTTGATTTCTCTCTGTCACTTGGTGATCAATTGCCTAAGAATTTAATGGAACGCCTATCTGCTTTGAGAACTCGTGTTGTTGTTATGGCTGGCCAAGAAGCACCAACAGTTTCAAGAACAAGGAGAAAAAGTGCTACACAACATGGTAGGTTGTAATAATACCAGTGCAGATTGATAGATCAGCAATAGGTGAAGTTGTTTGAATTTCAATGTTATTTGTTGTCTGCAGGAGGTTCAACATTGGCCGATCTTCACCAGGCTCTTCAAGACTACTTGCCTGTTCTGTTGGGATTAGTTAAAGATGGAAGCCAGCTACAACACAACGTGCAATTTGCGTGGATGAATCAAGAAGATGAAGCAGAGGTGGGTGGGAGTGTGCTCTAGCTCATCTATTTACTATCAGTTGAAATCTTCTGTTTTATTGTTTGCACTTCCTTCTGAGATGGAGAATTATTGATTTGATATGTACTTTGGAATTTTGTAGGAAACAGCCATTTCTAATGCATGGTATGAGGTGTTGTCAGTTTTGCATTTGATGGCGATGCTATCATTATCACAGGCCAACTTGTTACTTCTTCCAAGAACATCTTGTGATGGTTATCAGCCAAAAGTATCGGAAGGTAGTTGTTTTCTATAAACTTTATGTGAATCGAGTGATGAAGATTGTTGTGTGTGACATTTCTTAATAATTTTATTTCTAGAATTGAAAACTCATTTGGCAAACATAAGGTCTTGTCCTTGTCCAGCAGTTTGGAGAGTAACTGCTGGGTCAGGAAGCCATTTATGATATTTCTTATACTGTCTATCTGGATCTTGGCTATAGTTGCATACTCGGTGTAATTTGTTTTAATATATACAAAAAAAGAGAGATTGAATGGCGTGGCGGACAGAGGTGTTGATCTAATTAGTGACAGAAATGTTGGTGACAGTTTAGTTCATAAATATGCTTTTCAGAATCTACTGTCCTAATTAAGTATGGGCATGCAATTAGAACAGCAGGATATTTCTTATGCATTTCAGCATATAGCCTCCAATCAATTAACCATCCATCTAACTTGAAGACCACAAGAGTATACTTAATTTGAGTAATAGATAGATGGGTGTGAAATGAAACCTAAAAAACTTAATTGCTCCAACTCAATATGCCATATGAGATTGAAAGACCAAATACCATTATTCACTTTTGGTCTTACAAGTGCATGGTCCTAGATGGGCAAATTTGGTGATAATTCTATCCTTTAGCATCTGCGTGATGAATATATATATATATATATATATATATATATATATTGTTTAGATTTTTTGTATTTTATAAGCAATATTTTTTAATAATACAATTTCTAAACCAGGGAAGATTGCTTCGACTTTGATAGTAATTTGAAAACCACAGTGAATTGGGAATGTTACCTTGTTTGGAAGGAGTTTTCCATGTGTTTGAGAAAGCTGCGTCAATGATTCAGAAATTTATCTTGCTAGTTGATCTAATCATATTTGATGTAAGATGAATTCATGTGCATATGCTCAGTTGTTACCTTTCACTATGCTTCACATTAGATCTCCACTCATCCTGTTACAAAAGTTTAATTTTGCTCCTTTATTTTTGTGCGTCTGTAACAGAGAATAGGCGAGCATCAGTTGATATTTTCTTGAAGGCTGCAGGGTATCTGGATTGTGCTGTTCGGCATGTGCTTCCACAATTTCCTACTTCACTAAGGTTTGCATAGCTGAAAGACTTATCAAGAGTGGAATTGCTCATGTTTCATTATAATTATCTTCATTTCATATCCAATCTGACTTGAATAACTATTGCTTCCAGGGAAGATTTACCAGTGGACCTTGCAGAAGGTGTTCTTAGAGCACTTTGCCTTCAAGCATTGGGACAGGTAGTGACTTATTTTCCTTTATGGTTTTGTTTGATGAAGTCAGAAATTCTGTCCATGATATCCTCGACATGTATGAATGGCGGTTGCACATGGAGACTATCTAGAAGATTTTAGATGAAACTTCTCTTTTTACATCTTTCTTGATTACCAATACATAAGTTGGCTACCTACTAACTGATATCAATCATTTTCTTGCATTGTTGATATATATGACTCCAACCCCTCTTCTTTTTAGGCTTGAAGCACATAAAGGACGTATTAGGAGCAAGAAACCTCTTTGGGCAGTAAAATTGTGATGATGATTTGTTGGAAAAACCCCTTTTAGCAGTTGACATGTTCAGAATGATTAAGATTTCTACCTTCCCCACTTTTTGTTTGGAGTTGTCTCTTTGAGCTGCTAATTCATATAGACAGTTCTCTTTTACAGTTTTCAGATCACCTCCTTTTCTTGTTTCCCTCTGTTTTGGTTAAATATTCTTTTTACTGTCTTATGGTCTTTCTATTCTTTCCATCTGATGCAGGGTGTTGATATCCAATTAGGAATGGCAATCGATAGTGCCAAAGCTACTCTTGCAGTGAAGCGAAGGCTTGCTTGTGAGATGGTAAAGTACTGGCAGCAGGTATGAGGGCACTAACTGTGTTCATCCTGACAAACAAATAAATTATAAACTCAGTTTTTGTACAAACAACAGTTGTGTATTGATTACAAATGGTTCCCTTGTAGCTTCATCTTCCTTTTTCTTTATTGTTTTCTTGACAGGCTCAAGATAATATAATGAACCTTCCATTAGCAAATGGTTGGGGGGAAAAGCACCGGCTCTTCATAAAGTGGAAATATGTGGAGGCAAAGGTATGCAAAAATTGCTTTCATTTCTTTGTTTCCTCTCTGTATTTTGTCATCATTCACATTAGAGGCTGTCCTTCCTGTTGCTTTCAGATCTTAAAACTATGAAAATGAAAGTGTGTATTCTCCCAATGCAATGTTGCGCAGAAAACATGAACTAGTAATAATTGAACCAACCATCTAATTCGCAGCATTTGATTGGCATTGGAATAGGGATATTAATGCTGCCTTAAACACAATGAACTTAACTAGCTTCCTTTCTTCTTCTTACCCTACTTCTTTGCTTCCCATTTTCACCTTTTTCCACATCAATGATCAAGTGATTGGTAAAACAAGCTGAATTGCACTCAAGAAACTGTGCTTGCTGTAACAACTCTCAAATTGCCCTTGACCTTTAATCTCATGACAGCCTGACATATTTTCTCCTGATTCTTGAGCGCTAAACAAATGGTTTTGATCAAAACTGATCAGTAACACCTAACCATCTTGTCCACTCAGAATCTTCCAACACACACACACACGGGCTTGTGCACACAAGAGCAACCAGATAACAAAAATAATTTGTGTGCACCAGATAACAAAAATAATTTGTCTTTATGTCATTTGACCTTCCCAAAGCGTGAGACTTGTTGCAATTTGGATCAGCAGGCTGAAATTGGTTTAACATATTCTCACTGTTGACTTTTCTAGCCATTTACTTGTTGGCTCGTACTTTGTTGCTCATTCCCTGCTGTAATTAGATAATATGTTTTTCTTGTGTTTATTTTAAAATCCTTTCTATTGTATTTTCCTTTTCATAGCTATCAATCAAAATCACCTTTCTTGTATTAATATTGTTTCACCAAACCAGGCTGCAGCATACTATTATCATGGTTTAATCCTTGATGAAGGGAACACAGAAAAGTCTCATGGGATGGCTGTAGCTGCTTTGCAAGCTGCAGATGAGTATTTTAAAGAAAGTAAACGATCATGTGAGGCATTCAATGCAGCTTCTCCTTTGTCAAGGTAATGCATCTACTGAAGTCCCTCCAGCTCATTACCTTCAAAACTTGCCTTTCTGTGATGAGCAATGCTTTGGATACTTTCTCATTTTATTTTATGGTCTAGTTTGTTTGTTGTTTTTTTTTCCCTCATAATCTCAATACAATGCAAGTTGTCAGGGGATCTTAATCTTCACTAAAAGAAGCAGAAACGAATTCATTTTTTCTTGATCTCATTGCATGCTACAAGGAAGTCTATGATACCATTAAAAAAAACAAACCGTTGCTAGGATTCTTAGCTGTCAATGCTTCAGCGTCTTGGCATGTCTATGGAATTGTTAATGCTCTACCTTGTTGTTTCCATGGGCCTTTGCATTAGGACTTGGATTTTCTTAATTATGTGACTTTTCTTATTGAATTCTACGCGAGTGATTGTTAATGCTCTACCTTTTCTCACTGACTGACAACTCTTACCCATACCTTACCATTTCTTCAGGTCTCCTTTTCAAGTTTTGATTTGTCTTTGTGCAGAAACCCACCGCTTTGGGGAACCATGAAGTACCTCTCTGAGAAAATTCCAAAAGATACTTCTAGCAAGGTGCGGATAAACCGTGATCTATATTCCCATGAAAAGTAAGTGGTTCTTTTAGCAGGTGAATTTTTCCTTGGAATCATTTCCAAATTGCTTGGTTAACAAGCGGAGTCACCTGATCCTGTAATTTGGGGATTTGGTGATGTTGATTGCAGAATCATGGAGACAGCACCAACATTGCCTGATTTTTCTTTGGCACTGAAACCTGATGAATTTCAGCTCCCTCCTGTGGTCCCGTCCTGGAATGAGGATAATGTTGGTGGTGGACAAGCCAGTTCGAACCACCTGAAGGGTGAGCGAAGATAGGTCATACTGCATTTTCAGAAAAGATACACAAATGGGGCCAAAAATTTGTTTTGAGACGTGGAATTGGCAAGTCAACAAGAGAACCATTCTTAGATTGTGTGCCAAACCTTCCTTTTAGCACCCGGTGTTCCAGCCTCTTCTGATTTTTTCCCTTCTGCATCTCTTCTCCCTTTGTCAAGACCTGTAAGTGATCTGTGTTGTCGACCTCTGTACAAGTTCTTGTTGTGTGTAAATTAGATACTGCTTGAAAAGTGTTGATTTTTCTTTACCAACAATGACGTTCTCTTCATTGATATTGAAATTGTCTAGTTTGATAGAAAGCTGGTGTGAAAAATTGATTACAGTTGGTGTGTGTGCACGGCTTGGAATGGCGTGGGAAAGAAATAATGTCATCATTTTTCTCTGTTTTTTTTTCCCGAGTAAAACCTTTCTTGATGTACAGCAAACATTTGATGCTGCATTTTTCATGTTATATAATTTCAAGATTAGTATGTCGTCATTAAGATTGATAGCAAATGAGCTGCTTCAAGTGCCTCATCAAATACCATCTTAAAAAAAATAGAAAATCATATCATTTCACCAAATAAAACTCTGATAGAGAGTGACAAATGAATCCGGAAGTTGCATGAACTGCAAGCAGCTTGGTGCTAAACAATAAAAGGCCATTATCACATACATCTAGGTTGTCATATTGCACATAACATGAAACTCGGTTTCCTCAGTTACTAATATTTCCGATTTCGTAATGCTGGATTCATTACTGAAGAAGTAAACCAGTTGTGCCACAAGGCTGCAACTTTAAAAGGTCAATCAAACTACAATTCTGTTCTTGGTAAATATGCTGCTAATCTTCAATAACATTGCCACCATTCTCAACCACTTGCTTTTCTTTTTCTTGTTCCTCTGTAAAATGACAGTGATAAGACTGATTATTGATCTGATGTTACTTTAAATGGAAAATAAATGATAGCTTTGTTAATTTAAAATGGCTAATATTCATAAGAGACTTCATCACACATGCAAAATCAAACACTGCACGATCACTTACCCATAAGTTTACATATTGCCTTCAGTGTACGTCTTTCAAGCTTATCGTGCTTCTTCTGCACATCTCTTCGCAGGTCCCAGTTTGGCTTCTTTGGAGCAATGTTGAGAAATGGATCCTAAACATCCACCGAAAGTCAGTAACACAAATTATAAGCAGAAGCAAAAAAATAAAAAATAAAAAATAAAAAAAGAGTGAAAAAGAGCAAACTCACAAGACACAGGCTACTACTAGGAAAATTTGGTACTTGAAGGTCACAATTACCTCTTTCTTCTATAATGGAGGAGGTACTGATGCAACAGGATCTTAAAACTTTGGTAGCACTGGCGGAGCAAGCTTACCCTCATGAAACTCCTTGTCTTGAGGAACATAATTTCGAAACTTCATGCTGGGATTACTGAAATGAAGAAAATGCAGTAGTATACATTAACACATACTCTATGACATGATCAACACACGCATACTCATGACGCGCTGCTGCTGCTTGTTCGACGGACTCCTTGAAAAAGGTTTATAAAACCACCACGCTTTACTCTGGTGGTGATGTTTCTTATTTATAAGAAAGTACAATATTCATAATACACATTTGACAACTAATGTAGGATATCTCCTAAAATATTTCCTACAATCCAGAGGATCATGTGATCAGGATACAATATTCTTGCATCCTTAACACTGCCTTGCAAGCTTAGTGTGGGATTGACCTGAACACGAAGCTTGGAACGAAAGAAAATATAGAGAGATTGAGAGAGACTCTTTGTAAATATATCAGCAGCTTACATCTAGGATGGCACAAATTGAGGTTGAATAGCACTAGCGGCAATTAACTCACAAATAAAATGATAATCAAGAACAATATGCTTAGACTGTTTGTGAGAAATAGGATTAAGAGTTAGGAAGATTGCACTTTTGTTATCACGGGTAAGCGAAAGTTGATGTTTCATAAAAACCCTGAGGTCCTGAAGAAGGTGAGAAAGCCAAAAAACTTCAGAGGCTGTGTGAGCCAATGCTCGATAACTAAAACTAGAAACAATGAATTGTTTCTTAGCACACCACCAGACAAGGTTTTCACCATGAAAGATTGCATAACCAGAAATGGAGTAACGATTGTTAGGGAAACCAGCTCAACCAACATCAAAATAGGCAAGAATGCCTGTAGGTGGAGAAGATATCCCATAGTGGAGTGTGCCCTTGACATAACGAAGAATACGCTTGAGTGCTTGAAGTGATCTACAATAGGATATTACATGTATTGACTTACAAAATTTACAGCATGAGCAAGATCGGGATGAGTAATAGTTAAGTACTGTAATGTTGCCACCATGGAGCAATACAATGTGGGATCAGAGAAGGAATCACCATCACTAGTGAGCCATTGAAAAACAATCATGGGTATGGACACCGACTTGCTATCAAAAAGTTGAGCACAAGCAAGGCACTTAAGTTGTATAAAGGGATCAAGGCATCTAAATACCCTGGGAGATATCCTATAACCAAGAAATACAATCAATACTACGAGAGGCAAACTTATAAAAAACATAATCTCGTAAATAAGAAAAAACACGAAAGCCAAAAGGATGAAAATTTTCATATGTGGTTGGCTTACCATATTGTACCTCATAAGGAGACAACCCATCAAGAACAAGTGTGGGCAACTGATTGATAGTGTTGAGAACAATACTAAATGCCTCAACCTAACAAGATAAAAGGACATGAGATTGAAATAACATAGCAAGACCAGTTTCAATAACGTGTCAATGTTTAGCTTGACCGTTCTAAGATGGAGTGCAGGGGCAATAAATTTGGTGATGAATGCTAGAAGCAATGAGATAAGATTGAAATTGATTACTTATAAATTTAACCTCCCAATCATTTTAAAAAGTTTTGATCTTATGTGAGGATTGAACTACAACAAAGGTTTGAAATTGTAGAAAATTTTTAAATGCATGTGATTTTAATGTCATGTGATAAAACCATGTGAAACAAGAGTGATCAATAATAAAAATAATATAAAACAATCATTTGAAGAAGATATAACATAAGTAAGGTCCAAATATCACAATGAATAAGGTCTAAAACATTCTTAGAGTGCTGATCATTAGAGGTGAAATGCAGTTTGATAAGCAACACACAAAGTAGAAAAAAAAAGTAAAGAAATAACAAAGAGATGCTCTTTTTTATTCAATAAAGAAATAACAAAATATGTAATAACCCAAACATGCATACCAAACAATATCATAGGAAGTATGAAGGGAATTATTTTTAAGAGTAGAAAGAAACGTTGAATGACTACGCTCAAGCACATAAAGATTATTTTCACGATAATCGGTTACCACCATCTTTTTTATTGCATGGTTCTGTATGGTAAACAATATATCAATGAAAGTGTTAGAAAGTGGATAATCAAATGTTAATTTGCTGATAGATAACAAATTTTTAGTGAGTTGAGGGGTAACTAAAACATTTAGATTTGTATTTTTAGATGGAGAAAGAGTACACATGTGGGTGATTGGTAAAAAAACTCCATTACCAACTATTGCACAATCCTTACCATTATAGGTTGCAACCTTGTCCATCTAAGATGAATCTGGAGGCATATGAGCAGAGGATCTAGTGTTTGTGTACTAGTCAGTATTGGTACCTACCAGAGAGAATTGAGAAAAAGATTCAACAAGGTGAGCATAAGAATCAACAACCCTTACATATCGATCATGATATTGTTCGACATTGTGTCCTTCACTACGATAGATTTAGCAACAAGGAGTATACTTTCCACGACCCCTACCATGACCAACATTAAAAATTCCTTTACCATATAATTTATTCCCTCCGTTACAAAATGTATTGGAGATGCCTTTAGTGGCAGTGCAAGCAATTGATGAAGCAACATGTGCTTCAAGAGATTTTTGAAATATTTCTAAGCTTTCAGCCTTTGAAACAAGATCATAAAGAAATGACAGAGAGGAAATAGAGAGCCGAGTGGTGGAGAAACATGTATCATAAAGAAATGACAGAGAATAAATAGAGAGTTGAGTGGTGGAGAAACAAGCAAACTCGGGACCAAGACCATGAAAGTACCAGTAGACCTTGTCAGTGTCATCAATAGAACGACCCATGACAGCCAGTTGATCGCATATTGCCTTAAGAGAGTACTCAGTAACACTGTGAATACCTCGTTTCAAAAGTTGCAAGTCATCCTTAAGACGAATTTATGAATCTTCGATATATGGC
>Ga0307507_10012935_pt1 | contig 10227 bp, 4 predicted proteins | sample 7_EM_MG_FD_207223 | JGI IMG/M metagenome (GOLD analysis project Ga0307507, IMG submission 207223) | Populus trichocarpa ectomycorrhiza microbial communities from riparian zone in the Pacific Northwest, United States - 7_EM | ecosystem: Host-associated > Plants > Roots > Unclassified | place... | reverse complement strand
GTTTCTTTTTCTTCCTCCTGCTTGAGGAAGGGTGAGGAGCTTAAGGCTCCTCGCCACGCTAGTGCCGCGGCGACACGTGACGGCAACTTGCCTCACGTGACGGCAACTTGCCTGTATTCCCAACAGTATCCCCTTTATATTAATACTGCTAATATTACTATATTCTTGCAAGAGGACAGTAACTATAAGCAGTTTAAAACGTCCCATTAAAAGGAAATTATAGGACTAATTAAAAAGGGCGTATTTAAGATAATTAACCCTTAGGATGTACCCGCAGGAGTTAAAGTCTTTAACTTATAATTTATAGATAAGATTAAGAACCCTAGTACTAATAAAGCCTTTAAGAAATTAAGACTTATTGTCCAAGCATATAACAATCTTAAAAAGGGTATTATACTAACCTAGTTACCTATAATTTAATAGGTTAGCTAACGCCTTATTCTATACATCGCAGCAATACTACAAGGCAACAGCACATAGTTATACCTATAAGATATCTCTTAGGCGTATATCCAGTCTCTTATAAAGCTGAATTAAGACTTCTATATCCGACCACCTTATAAATTAGGAAGCCAACTAGGTATTGGAAAGAACTCCATTCTAAAGGTAATTAAGCCTTTATATGGTGTTTTAGAAGCAGGCAATTACTGGTTTATAACCTACTATAATTACCATATTAAGGAGTTAGATATAAACTCATTAACATATAACCCCTGCCTCTTATAGAGCAACACTCCTAACTACTTTAGTATTATTGGCCTCTAAACTAATAATACTTTCTTCCTGGCTAATACCACCTTTGTGGATGCGGAGTAACAACATCTAAAAAAGGCTTACTTTCTTGTAAAAGAACGCGAGCAACTTACAATTAAGCAGTCACTTAAATTCAACGGATACATTATTTAACTCTCTTAGGAAGGCAATATTATAATAACCTAGGAATATTAGTGCAAGAACCTAAATACGGTCCACCCTAGCAAGATAACTACAATTATAAGCTTAAGAGGCATTATCTATAATACACTAACCATAAAGGAATAATACGTTGCGCAACGCGCAAGAGGCGTATATATTGCCTCTATATATTAACCAAAAGCTTCCTTTAATTTCTCTTTTACTGCCTAGGTAATTAACCCTAAGAAGGAAGATGTTACAGCACTTAACAAATAACTATAATTGCAGATTAATAATCCAATAAGAGGCCTTATGTTTGTTAAATTGGATATTAATATATTACGCCTACTTGCTTTTACTAACGCCTTATTCGCTAATAATAAGGACCTTTTGTTACAAATAGGATATATACTGGTATTGGAGGACGCAATATATAAGGCTAACATTATTTATTAGTCGTTAATTAAGTGCAAGAGAGTTACCAGAAGTGTACTAGCCTTAGAACTCTATGTAATGGCCCACAGATTTAATATTGGCGCCGCAATTAAGTTAACTATTAAACAACTCCTACAGATTAAACTCCTACTCATACTTTACACCGACTTAAAATTACTCTATAAATGTCTTATTAAGCTAAGCACTATATAAAAGAAACGTCTTATAATAGACGTTATATGTCTTTATTAGTTACATAAGCGTAGAGAGATTACAGAAGTTAAGTAGATTAATAGTAATAGCAACCCTACTGTCGGTATACTCGCTTTATCAACGTGCACGAATATCACTGTATTGCGATATGTATGCGGTGTTGAAGTTGGTAGTTATTGTTCTGTCTAGAAGTAAGGGGTTGCTCTAAGGTCAGGTTAGCTAGCCTCGCTTCGTGGTCTCGTGACCGCGTTATATAACTAACATTCCGACACTAGAGCAACTCTAAAAAGAAGGCTAATCTATACTCCAAAGTCAAGTCTACTTCTAGACTATTTGTAGCGTATACGCAATAAGGAGAAGAAGAAGAAGAATCGTTAGGGGTAGCAGGTTGATATATCGCGATGGCCGCCAAGGCGCTAGCGGTAAGCGAGCCAATAGCGATTTTCTATCCCGGGGATGGAAAATCCTAATTGGCTGGTTAAATTCAGGGTCCGCACCGTCACAATTGGTTATATAACGCTAAGCTAAATCTGAGTTCGTTCGTTTAACCCATCCTATAACTTATAGGTTAATTTGGTTTATATTAATAAGCCATTAAAGAGCCGCGCAGGGTTTTCCCTTTGTTATGGCGTTAGTAGGGTTGGCCTCTCTGTTAATCCATTTCACCTCCATAATCTGTCTCTATTTGTAGGCTTGCCGGAGGCACATTACGTTAATTATTAGGCGTTTTTCTTAGGTGGTTCCGAGTTGTACTAGACAGTTATATAAGGACTTAAAGTTAGTGCAAAGCATAAGTAGAAGGTTAATTTGTAGGATCTTGTCCACTATAGACTTAATTACAACACCAATGTTAAAGCTATGGGCCATGCCGTAGAGTTTAGAAGCTAGTACGCTTTAAGTAACTCTTTTACACTTAACTAAGCTCTAATAGACGATATTAGCCTTCTTTATAGCATTAGCTAGTACAATGACGTAGCTAATCTGCAAAGAGAGGTCCTTATTATTAGCAAATAACGCGTCCGTAAATACTAGTAGCTATAGGGTTTTAATATCTAACTTAACGAACTTAAGGCCTCTATTAGCATTCTCGATTTACCAGTTTAGGCGCTTATTTAACTATTTTGCGTCTTCTTTATTAGGGTTAATTACCTAGGCGGTAAAGGATAAATTAAATAAGGCTTCTAGCTAGCAAACTAAAGCAATATATGCACCTCTAGCACATTAAGCAATATACTGGTCCTTTAGGGTTAAGGTTCTTATAGCTCCTCTTAATCCCATACTTATAGCAAGTTTAGTGCTAATCGTACTAAGGTTTATGCATTGTCGTTCCTAAGTAAGCGTAATGCTCCTGTTAGTTAGTAGCTGAATAACTCCACCATTAAACTTAATGGGCGTATTAACGGTAAGTTATTCCCGTTCCTTAGCTATAAACTTGGCCTTATACAGCTCGTTTTACTCTGTGTTTATAAAGGACTTATCTACCAGGAATAGAGTATTATTAGTTTATAGGCCTATAATGCCAAAGGGTTCGTTACTCTATAGGAGATAGAGGTTGTACGTAGACTAGTCTATATACAGCTATTAAATATAATGCGAATAATATGTCTTAAACTAGTAGTTACCAGCTTCCGGTACTCTATAAAGTGGTTTTACAACCTTTAAAATGGAGGCCTTATTAATCCCAAGTTGCTTAATTAGCTCGTGTAGAGGTTATACATAGAATTCTTGATTTAGTATAGTGGTTGATTATACATAGGCCTGTAAAATATCTTGGAGGTAAAGTCGTGCCTATAGAAACTTTATAGCGGCAATATAGAGAATTAGTCGTTGGCTGACTTATTAAATGGTTAGTAATTAGATAAGAACTAGTTCCTTTTCTAAGTTATTATAAGCTTACACAACTAGTTAGGATTTCTTAAAGGCTTTATTAGTTCCCTTATTCTTAATCTTATTAATAAATCGCGAATTAAAGAGTTATACGCCTTATAGTATATCCGTAAGTCTTACAATCTCAAAAACTCCCTTCTTAAGTAGACTAGTAAGCTCCCTCTATTAGGAGGCGCTAAATTAAGTACTAAATTAACTATTATCCTATAGGTAGATAGTGATGTCTATTAAGGCCGTAAATAGAGGGTATTTATAGGGGCGTCCTCTACCTTGTTTTAGGGGTTGTTGCTAAGCTTTAGTAGGTCTCTCTAAGACAGTCTTAGAAAGGACTAACCTAAATAGAGGTTTAGGTAGCAATTCTAGTCTAATAATTTACTCCTACAATTCAGTTGCTTAAAGGTAGGGTTTTATAGCTATAGATTAAAAGGCTATAGGTCCACTAGACAGTTTAACGGTATATATTTTACCCTTAACAGTAAGTAAGGAAAATGGCCCATCCTAATGGCCGCTTTGGCCAGTGTTTCCTTCTCTCCAGACCAAAACAGGCGAATTTAGTGGGAGATCATGAATCGCATTAGCATTAGGTCCGTTTTGCATATTTAGCACATTAGCGATCTGTCGTTCGGCTTATAGCTTCTATATCTCTACTATAGCCTTTTTAATTGCGGCAGCGCGTTATATAACTATAGGGGATAGTATGTTGGATTTAACTATTTGGGGGTAGGCTCTAAAGACTAGAAGTATAGGAACTAGTCCTTTAGGGCCAGCTAAATTGTTAATTACTTTAAACGCTATTTAGAGTCCTATCTCCTTATTAATATTAGGGATTTCAGTTATAATAATCTGGTAGGCTTGCCATAATAGACTATAGTAGCGCTCTACTATTCTAATAGAGTTATATACTTTAACCGGTACTCCCTTTATACTAATTCCTATAATGGTGGCGTATTGCTTAAATTCCTTACTAACAAAGTTCTTTCTGGCGTTGTGGGTAATTAGGTCTGGTGGCCCTAGGTAAGTATTAATCTAGCACATCCATAGAACGTTCTATATATATTTAGCGCTAATGTCTTATAGCTATCTACTAGCTTAGAATCGCGTTCCTTCATTAATAACATATAGGAGGGGTAATCCGCTAATGTACATAATATTAACGATAATATTATAGTTAAAATTAACATTATCTTATAGGGTGAAGTGGAATCTGCCTAGTAATTTACTAAACTTCTAACAGTAGTAGCAAAACTTGGTTAGTTGCTTAATGGCCATTCTATTAGTTTTATGGCTAGTATAGTAGAGTAGCTTTTGCAATTTCTTAACTAAGGGATATCTAAATCGGTAATGCAGGCGCCGTAGCTCTATATCTATTAAGTAGCAGGGGTTCGCGTTAAAGGATTTAGATAAATATAACTATAGTAATAAGCTCTATAGGAGAAATGGGTAGCTAAACCGTCGCACTACTAGCACTTTTTTGGTGTGAGTAATAATAACGTTTCTAAGGTTGTTATAGTAGATTTAGAGTTTATCTATATCCGCTAAATAGAGCAAGAAGGGGGTATCTATATAAATAATATAAAACTGTATCTTGCCTATAGGGGTGACAACATCTATAGTTCTAATGGAGGTAGCAATTCTAATGCCAAACTACACGTTAACTTGTCCTTTGGTTAAGGTATTAAGTCTTATAGATTAGTCCGCGTTCTATAGTGCCTAGAATTATCCATAACCGGCCGTAGACTTCTTTAACGCACTAGTATCAATTATAATTCCTATAAATACCGTGGAAGTATAGCATAAAACGGTGGTTGTTGTGTTATAGTTAAACGGGTCAGTTTCCATAGTAGGTTCTATAGAGGTTGCAATAAGTAAGTAAGCGCAAGCCTTGTTAGCTAGTTCTACGCTTATAGAGGTTGCTTCATCTATAGTAAGAGTCCTAAATAATATAAGGTAGTAGCTATTAGGGTCTTCTAGTTCTTCCTTACTATTGTCGTTATTAGTATTTTTGTTAGCGTCTATATCTAGCATAAGAGCTTTAAAAGTCTTATTGTACTCATTATCGTCGTCTCCTTTATAGTAGATAGTGTATTGTCTAAAGCGTTCTTTAAAGTTACCGTTACGGCCCTTGCTATTATTAAAACGTCTTTTATACTTATTTCTAGAACGGTTCCGCTCCTCCTCTATATATTTCCATAAGCGGCAGCTCTCCTTTTAGCAAATATAGCACTTAGTCTTTAGGGACCTGATAGTGTTTTATCTATAGAAGCGGGTTTAGTTACGGTTATTACGGATATCACGGCGGTATATATAATCCGTAAAGTAGGCTCCTTAAGACGGTCTTATTAAGGCCTAGGAAGGGTATTCCTTCTTCTATATAATTATAGAAGATTGCAGCTTGCTAATTAACTGGGAAAGGTCTTTAGAAGGGTTAGAAATGGCGATACAGCATACTGGTACTCCTTGGCAAGCGGTAACTAGCTTATTCGTAAGGAAGAGGTCTATATAAAATTTTAGGTGTAATCCATGGCGATGTTTTAAGAGCTTATTAAGGAGTAGTTAGAAACTCTAATAGATTTGCTTATTAGGGTTCTCGTTAATAATTCCTTAGAAGTTGGTGGCGTTCTATTTAGTAAGGTTTCTTCAATAGTACTCTAGTCCTTTAAAGAAGTAACGCATATAGTTGTATGCCTTAGTAAATAATCTAGTTAAAAGGCTGCTATTATAGTAGTAATCCTAAGTAAGTCCCTTTAGTATAGTTGGGAATGCAGTTATATAGCCTTTAGGAGGTAGACTAGCTCTCTTGCAGATATTATAGAAGATAGTTAACTTAAAGTTAAAGCTATTACTCACTCCATCGTACTTCTGGTCGTCCGTATAGATCTTAGCAATAGTAGCTGCCTCTTTGCTGTATATAGGCAGGTGTATAGTAGGGTCGGTATTGGCAGTACTAGGGTGAAGGTACTGGGTAGGAGGAGCACTAGGTAGGGTAGGAGCGGTTACTAGAGGGAGGGTAGAGGCAGTTGCCATAGGCAATAATTGCTGGTTCTGCGTCTATAGGAGTTAAGTAAGGAGGGTAAGTAGTTAATCCTAGGTAGAGGTAGGTGCAGCTTGCTATTAGGTAGCGGTTGGTGCAGTTTGCTAAGGTATAAATGCAACAGCTAGTTGGGGTGTTGTAGGGGTAGGTATTTGCATTCTAGGTGTTATAGCTGTAGCTATAGGCTGAATTGCAGGCGTTAGAGGTAGTGGAGGTAGTTAATGGTTTACAGGCGTCGGTACCATATAGGAAGGTAGTGGGCTATAGGGGGGGGTTATAGGAACTAAAGAGGCTATAACTGACAGGGTTATAGCTTAATTTAATATTAGAGCTGTTTATATTAAGTTAAGTTGTTCTTATAGTGCTACTATAATTATAGGGCTGACTTCCTTAAGAGCTCCTATAATTTCCTTATCTGTCCATTTGTAAGGTTCCTCTTCTATAAGGACATTATATAGAACCTTATAAAGTAGGTATCTATTGCTGTGTATAGCAATATATACTCCTCTTTGGAGTAGGTGAGTATGGAGCTTTACTCTAGTAATAGAGCGTATCTTTCTAAAGTTCTTAATGGTAAAGCCTTCAAATTCTTCTTGGAATAGCGACCGTAGTGTATAATCCGTAAAGTTCTTATATATATACTCATAGATTTTCGTTTCTATATATTCTTCTAGGTCTTCCTCTAAGGCAGTTGCTATATTAATCCCGTAACCATGTCTAGTAATTCTCTCCTTCTATTTAAGATCCATCTTATTGTGCAAAGCAGTATACTAGTCCTTATGTATGTTTAGTTTAAGGTTAAGGTCGAGGTTAAGGTTAAGGTTAAGGTCGTTAAGGTAAGGGTGTTGAGGTGAGGGTGTTAAGGTAAGGGTGTTTTAGGTGTGTACGTCCTTTACAGCCGTCGGGCCTATAAAGTTCTTAGCAAGATTACTATTCTCTTAGCGATCTGTTGTATTGGCTATAAGGCCAGTACAAATTCTCTTAAGCTTAAGGGAGGTCGCAATCTTCTCTAAGTAAAGATACAATTCTCTAGGCGATTTGACGTGTCAGCAGTTAAGCTAATACGTGGTCTCGAGCTTTGAGGGTGATATAGCTTTCTCCTTTAACTGGAATAGACAAGGCTAGGCGATCCGTGTACTATTTCCAGTACGGTTCTTAAGCTCTAGCTTATTGCGTATTTCCTGATCTGTACGTCTACTAATCAGTGTCGGTATACTCGCTTTATTAACGTGCACGAATATCACTGTATTGCGATACGTATGCGGTGTTGAAGTTGGTAGTTATTGTTCTGTCTAGAAGTAAGGGGTTGCTCCAAGGTCAGGTTAGCTAGCCTCGCTTCGTAGTCTCGTGACCGTGTTATATAACTAACATTCCGATACCTACTAACTTAATAACTAAGAGCAAGGCATCCACGGCTCTTAAGAAGCTAATTGTTGGGAATATATTACGTGTGGTCACGTGTAGCCGCGGCACTAGCGTGGCGAGGAGCCTTAAGCTCCTTGCCCTCCCCTATTCTAGATCAATCAAGCATATTAACCAACATTACTGTAACCCTACTCGAGTAGTCGTTATTGGTGAGTTACCCTGTGTGACCAACACTGATTAGTGGTTGAATACACAGTTAACTATAGACCAGCTAGGTTTTCGAACAGAAGAGACAGTCTTGTGCAGGGGTGCCATATGTGCTTATATGGAATGGATCCCGGCGATACTGTGCTACCTTAGACTTGCGGAAAACTAGTAATAGAAGTGTTACTAAGTACTAGGAGATACCAAGTTGCGTTTATTACGCAGAACAACCACATTTACGAAGATTTGGTTGAGTACTTTAGGTTAGAAGTGTTACTAAACCTAAGATCCTAAGTTAACGTCCGAAATGCGTTGACGACATCTTAAATTGCCTACCTTTTGACGGCAAACCTATGAGATTCTATAAAACCGAAAATCCTACCTACCTTTAACGTATGATACCCCGTCAATTCTATACCTACTATGGCATTAACCTACCTAAAGAAGTACGAGGAAGACATTAACCTAAAGACATAGAACAAAGATATTAACCCTGTAAACGCTAAGCAAAAGGATCTAAACGGATTCCTATTATACCGCATGGCATACTACAAAGACAGCGAATATGAGGATACTATGCTATGGTATTGCATAAAGGAGGACTTTGTTGGATGGATAAAGGAAATATAGGCTCTCGCGAAGAAGGTTATTATATAAGACTTCCATAACTTTCTTTAGGAGAATGGAGTATTTGTCCCTATAGATGGGGGCATTATTAGAGATAATATTTAGGAGCATGTTATTAACGTAAAAGAAGAATACGAATGGACTTTATAAGAGATTAAGCACTAGAAGAAGCTTAACTTACGCTAAAATTTAAATAGTATACCACTAGAGACGCTTTAACCTCCGTAAGAAGCTCTGTAGTAGCCTTTATAATAACCTCTATCTTTAGTTCCCTAGTATCTACCAATTTAACCTATGCCTTAAGCTCTGTCCTACCAGAGATTCTTAACCTCGTTTAACTTAAGCGCTGAGACACCTCCTCTAACCCCTACTACGCCTAGATAACTGGCACAATAAGCTAGATCTGCGAATAATATCCTAACCTAGCAGCAGCAACCTCCGTAGAAACCTCCGTAAGAACCTCTACGGCAACCTCTATAGACAACCTCAGGCTATCAAACGCCTCAAGTTCCTTAGGCTACCGTATCTCAACCCGTGCCTTAAGCTCCGTCCTACTAGCAATAAGCCTCTATTCTTCTAGAAGAACCTCTGCAAGAATCTCTGTAGCAATCTCCGCAGCAACCTCTGCGACCTCCATAGCAACCTCCGCAGCAACCTCCGTAGCAACCTCCGTAGCAACCTCCGCAGCAACCTCCGCAGCAACCTCCGCAGCAACCTCCGTAACAACCTCTGTAATAACCTCTGTAACAACCTAGATCTGCGAACAGCATCTTTAATTAGCAGTAACAGTTATCTATTCCTCTATAAAGATTCTAAGACTCCTGTAGTTCCTAAGGTAGCTATAGAGGTGGCTACCAGCGTAATCCAGACAGGAAGTTCTCGTGGAGGGTACCGTGAAGAGAGAGTGATATAGGGGGGGGGGGAGTGGTTGGAACGGCATAGTCAAGCAGGCAATCTATAAAAGAAAGAACTGCCAGTATCTACGATTCTGTGCCGATCTGCCTACGGAACCGACCCTATACTGGCACCGTACTGCTATATACCATCGACAAACCGATAGCGCCGCTATGCCTACTATTACGATACTGATTGCGCTGATACGCCTGCAATCTACCAACTGAATGATTGTACCTGTATGTCTACAATTAACCGACCGACTAATAGACAAGCTCTATACTTGACCACTATTACTACCGCCGCTAGTACCGTACTACTACCCAAATAGACTTTTGCTGCTTTTACCTGCAGCTAAACCAATACCTTACTGCCTTCCTGCAGTACTATATCTATAAAAGAAGAATTGCTAGAAGCTCCTTATAGAACTTAGTAAGGTAGATAATGGTACTAGGGTATGCTACCTGCAATATTCTACAGACCCTAACTTAAACTAGCCAATCAGGATTTTCTATCCCTGGGATGGAAAATTGCTATTGGCTCGCTTACTACTAGCGCCTTGGCGGCCTTCGCAAGATGTCCCCCTACTACTTCTAAACAATTCTTTCTCCTTTCTCTTCTTCTTCTTAGTTTAGTATTTTTACTAAATAGTAATCTACAAGCTTTAGTTTGGAGGC
>Ga0307507_10012934_pt1 | contig 10227 bp, 7 predicted proteins | sample 7_EM_MG_FD_207223 | JGI IMG/M metagenome (GOLD analysis project Ga0307507, IMG submission 207223) | Populus trichocarpa ectomycorrhiza microbial communities from riparian zone in the Pacific Northwest, United States - 7_EM | ecosystem: Host-associated > Plants > Roots > Unclassified | place... | reverse complement strand
GGAATTGTGGTTATCTCTGTTGGCTCGGGAGTCGGTATATTAGCGAATCAATATGAGATTCAATGAGAGAATTAGTAATGTTGGGATTTTTTTTAAAAAAAATCCCTTCTATAATACTTGGTGAGTAGGATAAGCCAAATTTAACTTGCTCGCAGGGATATCCTATAGGGAAAGTCGCCTGCTTGGCCAAGCGGACATCCCATTCGGGACAGGATATCCCCTTGGCCAAATGAAAATCTTGCCCACTGGGATGGAACAGATATATTCCCATGGTAACTTAGTTAGTTGTTAGGGTACGATAGTTGTTTAGGGTACCACATCTAGTTTAGTGTCGTGACTGTTGTGTGAGAAGTTTTTCTGTTGTGCGTTGCGATCGCTCTCTACCTGTATAAGTCTAGGACTAGCCGTAGAGAGCAAATGAACAGACTTTCCTTTCCTCTCACACCGCTGGTGTTTTCTCCCTTGATACGCGCCATCTCCACTGCCGACTTGGGCTAAGTCGCTATCGTGCTAGTGCTCCCTTGGAGTGTTGCTATCAAATCCATCGAAGACGGAAAAGGCTCAGCAAAATGACAGACGGATTGGAGTTGGGAGGTGTTTACAGTGCGAAGATAGAACGGATAAAGGCGCAAGATGGGGATAAATCCAGACTCGGGATGGCAGCATTGATGTGGATCAGTCATGCGGAGCGGCCATTGAGGGTGGATGAGCTCTGCCACGCCCTAGCAGTCGAACTAGGCTCCACGGATTTCAGCGCCGGCAACGTGCCTTCGGTGTCGACACTGGTTGGCAGCTGTCAAGGGCTTATTACTGTGGATAAGGAGGCATCAACCGTGCGATTGATCCACTTTACTCTCCAGGAGTATTTTTCAGCTCATCCAGATATATTCGGTAGACCTCATTCGGCAATTGCAGAAATCTGCTTGACCTATCTGAATTCCCAACAGGTCAAAGCCCTATCGACCGCTCCTTCAGCTAGTACTCAGGACACACCCTTTCTAGAGTATTGTTCGGTATACTGGGGGATCCATGCAAAAAGGGAGCTCTCGGACTGCGCAAGGTCACTTGCGCTGGGGCTATTGAGGGGACATTACAGCCAGATATCGACCAAATTACTTTTAACGCAAGTAAAGAATTCCGGTATTAGGGGTTTTGATACTTGCACTCCGTTCAGTGGACTACACTGCGCGTCGTTCTTCGGAATTGTTGAAGTTGTAGCTGCTTTGATAGAGGTGGGATGTTATGATATCAACGGTGAGGATTTTTCCGGCTGTACGCCACTTTCATGGGCTGCTCGTAATGGACATGAGGAAGTGGTGAAAACTCTACTCAAGTGGGGAGAGGTTAGCCCCGACAAGCCGGATAATGACAGCTTAACACCGCTCTTGTATGCATCTAGATGTGGACATGAGGGGGTGGTGAAACTACTACTCGGACGGGAAGAGGTCAACCCAGGCAAGCCGGATAATACCGGCCAAACACCGCTCTCGTATGCCGCTTGGTTTGGGCATGAGGGAGTGGTGAACATACTACTCGGACGGGAAGAGGTCAACGCCGACAAGCCAGATGATGTTGGCCGAACGCCGCTCTCGTATGCCGCTTCGTGTGGACATGAGGGAGTGGTGAAAATACTACTCGGACGGGAAGAAATCAACGCCGACAAGCCAGATTATATTGACCAAACACCGCTCTCGCATGCTGCTTGGCATGGACATGAGGGAGTGGTGAACATACTACTCGGACGGGAAGAGGTCAATGCCGACAAGCCAGATCATATTGGCCGAACACCGCTCTCGCGTGCTGCCCGGCGTGGATATGAGGGAGTGGTGAAAATGCTACTCGGACGGGAAGAGGTCAACCCAGACAAGCCAGATAACTACGGCCAAACGCCGGTCTCGTTCGCTACTAAGAATGGCCGTGAGAGGATGGTAACGTTGCTACAGTCTCGCAAAGCGGTAGCCCCCAGTACAATTTAAGGCCAACGATCAATCACCTCGTACAAATGACCACCGCCCCTTCCCTTTCGGGGTATGCTACTCACAGTGACTACTTTTGGGCCTCGCCCCTGCGGATAGGGGGAATCCCATGAAATAGGAATACATGTATCATCACATCCACCTGAACCTCCTCAGATGTCCTCTGACACAGCCGAGTGAGCATTTATGAATTTCCATTTACAAAGCTTCTTAGGCTTTTGTTCGCGGGAGGAAAGAGCTCTATTTTTGCGAGAAGTTCCAGTTTATAGCTTGCAGCTTTCATATTATCATTTAATATTTCTCTAGTTGTAAATTGTCTTTGTGTCTTTTTCTTGGGCAGTTTTTCTTTCTTCCTCTTCCTCCTTTTCTTCTCTCGTTCCTGCCCGATAGATAAATCGTATATAAGGTATTGCTTAGATAGATGATAAGCAGTATAGGATAGTACAAGGCTTCTTGAGGCGACTGTTAACGGCTATATAGGACGGTATCTCTGATAGGAGACCTGTCACCATAAATGATACGACTTAGTGAATACTGCGATAAAATACCTAATACTTAACGCATACATACTGTCCCCCACTATAAACATCAGAATGGAGGGTGGGGGAACCTAAACCCACAGGGCTTCAACGTCACTCATCAGTTCATTATCCTCACTTATCCCGCAATTAATATGATAGCATGAAACATACCACCAGAGAAACAAAGAAGATATGCTGTACTATGCACAGCATCCAGAGACCACAAGACCCCCCAGTCAGAAGCCCCAGTAGCACAGCAGAATAGCCAACGCCTAGCAGTACGCGCTACCGGCTCGGCGGCGGTGTGTCAAACCCCTACACAGCTATAACACAGCTTCTTCCAAATCTCTATGAGAACGTATCTAGAAATATCAAAAGGGAGTCTCTCAACCCCCATGCTCAGGATGCTCGCGCACAAGTTACGGAAGAGGGATCAAGGAATCCACCGCGCTGCACTGTTCCATATAGTAGCGAATTAAGGGTGTGAGGGGATTGAGATGTGTAAGTTGGCTATGGAAATCTACCGCTGGACCATTTCTCGGGTTATAAAAAAACTTGTATTTCTAGAAGAGGGGAGTATGAGCGTTAATGTAATAATTACTACCACCCCCGCGGAGTAATCGCTGCGGGACCCCGACTAACCTTCCCTAAGCACTCGTGCCCTAGCTGTACCACTGCTATCTGAAATACCGCCAGGGGACACACAATCACGCATGCATAACAATTTCTAGAGGGAAAGCAAGTTACTTTGGAACGCACAATTTTATCTCGCTATGATTATAATTTTCCCATAAGGCTTCTCCGAATCCGTTAGGGGGGGAAGGGGGATTATCCGGATCTGTAATTGACTAACTTAGCAAGTCACGGCTGGGATTTAGTATTTTGTGTTGTAGGGAATTCAATCCCCCGACGGGGGATTACTTGTATGGTAGAAGTTGTAAATGCTCTTTTCCGCTTTGTGAAAACTACCCTGTGATACTTGCATCACCCACACCCACTCACACTTTCTGTCATACACTTTGTTAGTTAATGGGTGCAATGGTTCTTAGGATTGGTGACTAAATTGGAGTGTGTGATTGCTTGAAAATACCTTCTCTGGGTATAGCTATAAAATATATATAAAGTGCTGTAGCTCTTATATTACCATAGCATTAACTCGTAACTCTAGTTATTCGCCCAGCGCAACAGTCCCTAATTAGTGATGAAACTATTCCCGTTCTCTAATCTGCTCCTACTCAACACTCAATCCCCACCTACTACGTACCGGGATTTTATAGATTTCTGAACCCTTTGAATCCGAGCTTGAGACGGTGTGGTGTAGATTTAGAATTTAGAAGTAAATTTTAAATTCCTCCGATCTCGGAACGGAGATATGTCAAGACCCCGCATAAAACCGCCTCCAGATTGCTGTGCTAAGTCCCTATTTCTCGATCGAGTGTGATTTTAGAGGAATCCATTTGACAAAGTGAAGTGAATACTCTTAGATTCGGAGCTATGGGTGCTTATAATAGCGATACCCCAACAGTTAATTCTCAGGTGCTCAATTAAGGATAAACCTAAGAAACGGTACCTTTCAGTATAGTACAAGTGCAGTGCTATTATACACTGACAGGTGTAAAACAAAAGAGCCCGGAAAGACGGCATTTATCATCTGTCATAGTCTCGCTCAGGCGGTTGTACAGTATCCGACCTTCAAGTTGGGTCCTGTGAGTGAGACACCAGTAGACGTTGAGTTGGATCCACCACTAAGTTAAACAGCAAATCACCTGTCAGCGATGCTATGGAGGGACATATGAAATGGTATGCTACTAATTTGCCACCATTTTCAAGATATCCTTTTGACCCTCCTCCTCTTCCCTCCTCTTGAGGCATTTGGTGTCCTACTAAGTCAGCCGCACCCTTTGATTCCCTTTTGCCGTACATCCGCCAAAACCTGTGTTGGGAAACCTTACAGTTCGTACGGTATAAAAAGCATGCCGGTACCAGTGGTGGCAGGGAGGCCATATATCCTTCTATTAAAAACTCGGGGGCTAAGAACCTCCCCCCTCTATTCATGCACTTCGGACCGGGGCTCGGGACAGTGATCAAGAAGTAGATGCTAAAGGGTAACTTCAGAGAGGCAAAAACAACTGCTCTGGCGAGTGATATACCATGATACTCGGGCAAGAGCAAGAGTGCACTCCAGCCCCGAAAGTCCCGGCTGATCTCCCGGGGCTTGGCGGCAATGGAGGTATGATATCGCTGCTACCTTGTAATAATCAAGAGGGCATTACCAGGACACCTGAGTCATTATGACACCAAGCAATGGCACCCCCCGCACCGTGACAGTAAATCTTTGACGAGATATGAACGAAATCATGAAACAAATTTTACCGCCAGATCTTAGCCTAATGTTTTATCAAACGGTAAAATTCATTATCAGCTAATGTGTGAGGAAGACATACTTAAGTACCGGTACTTCCGTCGTAGCTAAGCATCGTTGCAGCACTTTTAGCTCGGCCTTGCAGGACTGCGATTGTGGAAAACATAGCGAGATTATATAAAGGTGTGCACGGGAAGGTGAGGCTCGACAGACCAGTCGAGAATCAACCTTGTTCACGCTATGCATTGGCCTGTGCCCGAATGAGCCCCCCAAGCAGGAGAGAGCGGACGTGTATGATAGGATACCACATATAGACCCCGCGGTAGACTCTAATAATACAGATACCAATTCAAAAAGCACCAGCAACAGCCGACTTCCGGTTAATATCAACATTTTTTCAGTGACTCTCTCCATTGGAACCGCCAGAATATATTCAGCAAACAAAGGGCAATTTACATCTACTGCGCCCACCTTCCAAAACCAGCCAATCAATCTCAGAAGGGTCGGAGAAAACGCCCTTAAAGCCACTCACTTTCAGCCTCAGACACCGCCACCGTTCCGGAGACAACCGAGTGACCCTACATGACGCCCAGCGCCAAGGGGAGCGCGCTCCACGCCCCCACCGAAACCTACTCTCCACCTCCCACAAACGCGGGCATAGCCTTGCGCATACATACATGAAACATCAGGCTAGGCACCCGCAGGAGCGCACTTATGAACCACATTGCCACATACTCTATCACGGAATATTCCGTGCATGGTAGTCTCACCGGGAGAGTACCGGTACTTTGCGGGAGGAATCCTCGAGCACTGGGTGGACCTTATGGTACTGTGGATTTTATCATATGTCGGATGTGATATGATGTGCTTGTTGGTTGCGAGACGGGTTTGAGCGCCCCGGGGTGGTGGTGGATTAATGCGTAGGGAGGTTGGGGGAAAATGAGGAGCTTCTCTCTTTTCTCCTTCTTTTCGTTTGTTTATGACGGAGATATGCGTAACTTGGAAGAAGAAGGAATTCTTTTTATGTTAGGTGGGTGGATGAATGAGTGGTTTATGCTGTGCTTTATGAGGTGGGCGGGCGGGGATATCTGTCCGGCGGTGGGACTGCGGTTCGGTGGATTGTGGGATATGATTAAATTTTTATAGATTAGTCTTTTTGACCCGAACACTTGTTCACCTGCGGTAGCGCTCTAGAGGCGAAACTTAAGAATAAGATACTTCCGGGTTGCGGCAATGATTTTTAAGTGTATTATTGAAGCTAATTCGACTCACTCCAAGAATCGAATAGCTAAATACTATATAGCACCTAATTAACCTATACACCCAAATGCCTATCAAAGACCCATCTAAATAATTACTGTAACTTAAGTTCTCAAAGTGAACATACGCGTAGAAACTCAGATCATCCATCACGATACCGCCATTAACTCCAGTCTCCTATACTAACGCTAATCTAAGATACTGGATAAAAGAAAACTCAAACCCTCTAATAATACTCCCAACTCATCTCCCACTGCACCTGTGGCAGCGGCACTTCATCTCCTAGCGGGGGTGGCGGCGGCGGCGGCGGAGACTCCGGAATCTTCGGCGGGGCAACTGGTACCTTCGGAGGCTTCGGCGGCGGCGGCGGTTTACGGTCTAAATGCCCGGGATTATTGAATAGCTTCGAGCGACTAATTCTCCATTCGCCCATCAATGTTAGAAACGCGAGTACCGAAAAGTCTTCCAAAGAAGAAATGAATCACCGTCGCGCATCCGTCTCTTCCACCACCATAGGAATCTCCGCAGTATATGGTTGTGCATGGGCAGGTGCTTCGCCCTCATCCTCTTCCATAACCGGAATTAATCCCGAGCGGTCGATATGCCACTCACTCAACTCATCACCCAAGCACACCATTTCCCTTCTTGCCTCTCGCAAGCGCTGTTCTTGCTCCATTTGGGACTGCAATTCCTGCTCGCCTTCTTCGCCGAGGCCCAAGTATACCTTTGCTAGATCGTCGCTGATGCACGCCGTCTGGTGTCTGTCGAAGAATTCCGATGGAAGAATGCCTTTTTCGCCTGCAAGTAGTGAGCCGTTCTGGATGTCGTCGCTGAGGCATTGGACTTCGTGCTCTTCATTGAATCTGTGTCCACGTGCAACGGATGGGCGGCGGGTTATGTCGTCGCTGATGCAATGTGTGTTTGGCTTTGTCGCGGCTAGCCCCGGGAGTTCGGTCGGTGGGGGCAGCGGGGAGCTTTTGGTGCTATCGGCCGATGCTGGGGAGGTTGGGAACCAGGGCCCTACGGGACCGGGGTATCGGAGTGGTTTTCTACCCGTTCCACTTGTGGATATTTTTAATACTGGTGGTGAAGTTGGTGGGGTGTCTGGATTTTCCCGAAGTTTAGGTACAGGCTTCCGACGCGCTGCGACACGGTCTATTCTTAAAGAGTCTGTCCGGTCGGGGCCGGACCAAGAGTGCGATGACAAGTGCCTTCGCGGTGGAGTTCCGGGATCTGCTCTGCTCCCCCTGAGCTCCGGAAGACTCACGACCGTGGTTGCGGTGCCTGGCCGGTCGGGTGGATCAGATGGCCGTCGGCCAGGGGTGGGTGCGGTTCCTGCGGGGGCGATTTCCAGTTCTGGAAGGATGGCTTCTGGTCTTGGCGTCTTAGGCTGGTGCTCTGCCTGCCCGAGCGGGAATGCAGTTCCTGTTGCTCCCGGGATCTCAGGGGTTGTTGGAGATGTTGGGAGACTCTCCAGGTGCTGCGGGATTGCTGAATCCTGCACCAACCGCTCACGCCGCTCGTCTTGCTCTCTTAGCCGTCGGAAGATTTCCTCTTCTTCTTGCTGTCTTCGGAGGACTTCCTCTCGTGCCTTTCTTGAGTACACCGATGATGATGATGTGGCACCACTACTAGTACTAGACCGCCTATCTGAGCCTTGAAAGGTAGGTGTTGAAGTATATGGGAGGCTCAGATTTGAAGAGTTACTACTCGGTTCGTTGAGGAGCGAGCCTTCCCGACTGGAGACATTACTATATGCTGAGGTGGGCGGTTGTAAGCCCTGGTCTCTCATTGCGTCTCGTTTGCGGTTATCCTCTTCTTGCTGCTGGATTAATGTTTCTAGAATTTTTTGTTGGCGGTATGTTGAATTGTTGTAGTTTTGTGATGCTACAGTGGAAACGAGGAGTGCCGTTTGTGTTGGCAGACGAGGGGGCAAAGGAAGGGGCGGCCGTTTTGGTGAAGAGTTATACAATGGGGTGTTTCCTATACCTCCTCGTCCTGGCCCCAGAATGGGAGCACTCGACCTCCGGGGATTTTGGACCGCCGTGCCCCTCCCAGGCGCAAACATGCCTCCACCCATCTGCTGCTGGCGAGCCGAACCTACCCCTCCGAAAGGTCCGTTAGGCGGCCCCGGAGGGAATCCTTGCGCCCCACCCTGCTGTTGGTATACTTGCGGGACAGGCCTTGTCATAGGATTGTACATCGGAATCGATACTTGCGGCGGTAGACTATTTCTCCCAGGAACCGCCATCCCACCAGGCACTCCTCTGCCTCTCCCCCCTCCGACCATCCCCCTCCCCCGTGCACCAGGTCCCCCCAGGTGGCTTAGGCCAGAATTCATATTCTCGGTCAATCCTGCGACCGCTTCATCCAAGTCGTCCTCCTCGTCCTCAGCCTCCTCGAATGGATTCCCCCTAGGTCGGGGCGGGGCTACTCCTGACAGACGCGACTTCCGCCCGATAATGTGCGAGACACCGAGGCGCTCAGAGTTGTAGTCTATCCGGTATCCCGTGTCTTCCACTGATCCCCCGTAGGTCGCTTCGTGCGTTGATCGAAGGCTAACTCCTCGCCTCAGAGCGGATGGCACGAGGTTTTTGTGGACCTTTCTCTCTTCTTCTGTCTTGGATTTCATCATATTTTTCTCTTTTCCTTCTCCCCCCCTTAGGCTAGTGATGTAGGTGCCGGCAGTTTGTTGGGTGGTTAGCTCGATGGTGTGGTCGGATTGATGGGCTATGTGGGGGACCAATTTTCCTACCCGTGCTTCTCGGTGCTTCTTTTGCTGTTGGAGTTTCTGAAGTTGGCGATAACTTAGTGGTTTTGGCGTGCGGGAAACCGAGGTCGGATCTTGGCTAGGTGCTGTTCACAGTGCGGTACTGTAAAATGCTACCATACTGTCCCGTATCATATCGCGCCAGTGAGACGATAGGATTTGTGGTGTGCGCCTTCACCAGGATTGAGTAAGCCCGTAGAGTAACTTAGCCCAGAGTTGTTGATCCTACCATGCATGTCTCAGTGAGCCTCAAGGTCAGTCGAATCCTCTACTCCACCACTCGAGCCATCCACTGAAGGGTGCTTGAGGAAGAGGTTGGCTCTTGCGAATAATAACTTAAATAATAATAAAAAATGAGGCACGGGCTCTCATTCTCACTTTTGTTCCCTGCTTCTTTATGCTTCGTGCACTGAATAGCCTAAGCTAGCGGTCTTTAGAAACGTAAATTCGGAGTGATAGCAAATTAGTGTGTGTGTGACAAACGATAATTAACCGCCCCGTACTCGGGCAGGTTTCCACCCGAGAACATGAAGATCAGGATGTCGACAGCCTGCACCCTGGTCCTTGTTGGATTGGGTGTGTCTCAAGTTGCGGTGTAGGCTTGGATCTAGCAAAATCGGGTGCGCAGAGGATACCGTACCGTAGCTCTTCTTCCCGAGAGTTGGTATCCCACTGTAAATAAAAGCCCTAGTACCGGTAGAATCCCTAGAAAGGGACCCCGAGAGATCAAGTTTTTAGATCAGGAGGAAGTGGAATAAAAGAGACTTGTTGCTTGAAATTGCTGATCTGAGTAGCAGGTACTCTATTTCAATTCAAGGGTTAGATTATCAGTACAAATATCATATGTTACTGGTGCCAAAACCAAGTGAAGATTCAAAAGCATTTGTACCTTTCTCTAAACCCCCCCAACCTACCATGACGAGAACCCTCAGAAACGCCAAAAGAAACGCCATTCCACAATTAGCACAGTGGAAGCGAAGATAACTTGAGCCCCAAATGCAAACAAAAATAGATCTCTCAGTAATAGGAGAAAGAAAAGAAGAAAGAAAAAAAGTGCACACCTTCCCCCGGATGACTCCGCACCGGGAGAGAACTCGTGAATTCCATTCCACGGTTGCACAGCATATCGCGCGCATAATCTGATACGAAGAGCTTAGTAATTACCGTTATCGATTTTGTTCGCCCAACCACGTTCTAGGGAGTGGTCAGGCTTTGGGGGTTGCAGTACTCGTACCGTACCGGTGTCGGGCTCTCACACTACTGCCCTTTAGTTGGATGGTGTGTCGCGCGTGCCGGATCCACCCTGCGTGTGTGTTGCTGTGACCTGCTACTATGCCG
>Ga0307507_10012933_pt1 | contig 10228 bp, 9 predicted proteins | sample 7_EM_MG_FD_207223 | JGI IMG/M metagenome (GOLD analysis project Ga0307507, IMG submission 207223) | Populus trichocarpa ectomycorrhiza microbial communities from riparian zone in the Pacific Northwest, United States - 7_EM | ecosystem: Host-associated > Plants > Roots > Unclassified | place... | reverse complement strand
TCGACACCGAAGCCTTGGTCAGCGTCGCGGCGATCACCACGACCGGCAGCAGGGAGAACGCCATCAGGGCGAGGCCGGATATCAGCCGGCCGGCGAAGCGCGGGAGGGCGCCGGCCGGAAGCGTCTGCACGTAGGGCTCCCACGGCTGCACGCGATCGTCGGCGACGCCCACGCCGTACGAGAAAAGGTTGGTGCTCATCACAGCGAACGTCACCATCGACGCGGTCGCATAGGTCGCCGCCACCGGATCGTCGCCGACGAACGGCACGACGAAGGCGAGCATCGACGCGGCCGGCCAGAACGCGCTGCCGATCACCGCGATCGGCGTGCGCGCGGTCTCGATCAGCTGAAAGCGGGCGTGAGTCAGGACGAGAGCAGACATTGTTCCTCCGAACGATCGGTCAGCGTCAGGAAGGCCTCTTCCAACGACGTCGGGCGGACCTCCAGATCGGTGAAGGGCACGTCGGCCGCGACGAGATCGCGGACCAACCGATCCGAGTCGGGCGTGAGCAGGCGCCATCGGTCGCCCTCCCGGTCGGTTGCGCTCAGACCAGGCAAAACCGGCAGCGGTACGGGTGAGGTCAGGCTGACCCGGCGCACCGCGACCAGGCCGCGCACCGCCCCGACGGTGTCGTCGGCGAGCACCCGGCCACCCCCGATGACCACGACCCGCCGGGCCAGCGCCTCCACCTCCTCCAGGTAGTGGCTGGTCAGCACCACCGTGCCGCCCCCGGAGTGGAACTGCCGGATGCCCTCCCACAGCGACCGGCGGGCCTCGACGTCGAGCCCGGTGGTCGGCTCGTCGAGGAAGACGATCCGTGGCCGGCCGGCGAAGGCCAGCGCCACGGCGACCCTCCGCTTCTCGCCGCCGGACAGGCCACCGGTCTGCCGGCGTACGAGATCGGTCAGGCCGAACTGGGCCAGCACCTCGTCGCGAGGAAGCGGGTCGGGGTAGTGCCGGCGTACGAAATCGACGACCTCGCCGACGCGAAGCGAGGCGGGCAGACCGGTCTCCTGCGGGGTGACCCCCAGCTGCCGCCGGCTGGCCGGCCGGCGCGGATCGCCGCCGAGCAGCTCGACCCGCCCCGAGGTGGCCGACCGGACGCCGGTGAGCAGGCTGAGCAGCGTGCTCTTGCCGGCGCCGTTGGGCCCGAGCAGGCCGACGAGCTCGCCGGGCGCGATGTCGAGCGAGACCTTGTCGAGCGCGAGGGTGTCGCCGTAGCGGCGGCTGACCTCGACGGCGCGGGCGAGCATCACGGCGTTTCCTCCAACGTAGAGGTCGGATTGAGCAGGGTCTGCAACGCCTCCTGGTATTGCTCGAAGGCGAGCCGGCCGCGGCGGGTGAGCCGGACGAAGGTGGCCGGGGTGCGGCCCTGGTGGGTCTTGGTGACCTCGACGTAGCCGGCGTCCTCGAGCTTGCGCAGGTGGACCGAGAGGTTGCCGGCGGTCATCCGCAGCGAGTCCTGCAGCCGGGGGAAGGTGACCCGGTCCTCCTCGCGAAGGACGGAGAGGGCGGAGACCACCCGCAGCCGGGCCTGGGCGTGGATCACCGGATCCAGCTCGGTGCCGTCGGTCATCGCCGCTTCAGCCAGCCCAGGAGACCGAAGAGCAGCATGCCGCCGCCCCCGGCGATGGCCACGATCAGCGAGTGCCAGCCGGGGCCGGCCAGGATGCCGGCCATGTTGATCACGCTGGTCCAGGCGCCGAGGATGAAGAGCTGGCGATCGTTCCAGATCGCGCCGCCGGCCATGTGCAGCGCGCCGGCCAGCGCGACCAGGCCGCCGGCCCAGAGCAGGCTGAGCTTGTCGTCCGGCATCGCGTTGCCGAACTGGGCGAACAGCAAGGACATGCCGAAGAAGGCGATCGACCAGGTCAGCCCATACATCAGGCCCTGACGCGAGGATGGGCCGCGGGTCTGCATGGCCGAGCGGGTGCCGGCCGCGCCGGTGATCAAGCCGGCCGCGATGAACGACAGCGAGAGCAGGGTCAACGGCAACCACGCGGGCAGGTCGACGAAGACCCGGCCGTCCGGGCCGAAGCGCAGGAACAGCAGGCCGAAGCCGAGCAGCCAGGCGATGCCCCACGGCCAATACATCAACCGGGGGTCGGGGGCGATGTCGCGCACGAGGTTGGCGCGCTCCCGAGCGATCAGGGCGAGCGAGTCGGCCGGGCTGCTGAGTGGCTCGTCGTCATCGATGGGTTCCATGCAAAGAACTTTACAACACAAAGTCAAAGAGGTTTGTGCCATAAACCCGACTAACATTGCGGCGTGCTGATCAGGCCCGCCCTCGCCGCCGAGCTCGGCGACGTCCTTGCCTTCTGGCAGACCGCCGCCGAGAACGAGAACCGGCCCGCCGACAGCCACGCCGCCCTCGCCGCACTGCACCTGCGCGACCCCGACGCGCTACTGATCGCGGTCGACATCGACGAGATCGTCGGCACGGTCATCGCCGGCTGGGATGGCTGGCGGTGCCACCTCTACCGGCTCGCGGTCGCGCCGCACCGCCGCCGCGAGGGGATCGGCCGGAAACTGATCGCGGTCGCCGAGGAACGGTTCCGGGTCTTCGGCGGCACCCGCGCCGACGCGATGGTGCTCGACGACAACGCCGATGCGCACGCCGTGTGGTCCGCCGGCGGCTACCGCCGCCAGGCGGAATGGTCCCGGTGGGTCAAGCCGCTGCCGGAGTGAGAGCTTGCGGGAGCGGTTTCGCGTGTACGACCGACAAGCGCGAAACCGCACGAGTGAGCACTACGTAGAGCCGGTTCAACCCACGGCTCTCGGCATCGACGATGTCGGCCGGCTCGTGGACGATCACGTGGTCGTACTCGAGGCCCTTCGCGACCGTCGCCGGCACCACCGTGACCCGCGCCGCGGAGTCGACGTCGTCCGGGGTCGCGTTCTCGATGCCCGCGGCGGTGAGGTGGGCGCGCAGGCGGTCGATCGCGGCGTCGGCGGCGATGACCGCGACCGAGCCCTCGTGCTCGAGCGCGGCGGTGACCTCGACCAGCGTCTCGGCGTCCAGTTGGGCGGCGTCGGCGACCGGGATGATCGACAGGTTGCCGTCGCGGCGCAGGGAGACCGCCTCGGGGACGTTCACGGCCAGGGCCGGCAGGAGCCGGTTGGCCAGCGCGACCACGACGGCCGGCACCCGGAAGCCCACGGTCAGCGGGACCACCTTGGCCCCCGGCTTGCCCAGGTGGCCGAGGGTGTCGCGCCATTCGGCGGCGGCCCACGGCGCGGTGCCCTGGGCCAGGTCGCCGAGCAGGGTGATCGAGCCGTGCTCGCTGCGGCGGGCGATCGCCCGGGCCTGCATGGGGGAGAGGTCCTGGGCCTCGTCGACCACCACGTGCCCGAAGCTGCTTTCCCGTTCCATCAGCCCGGCCGCTTCATCGACGAGCAGCAGATCAGCCGTACTAAATTTTGCTGATTTTGGGGTTTTAGGCGGTTTAACCCAGCGAATGGCTTCCTGTTCCTCGGGGGTGAGCAGCTCGCCCGAGCTTTCCGGATTTACCAGGACCTCGACCACCAGGGCTTCCGGCGTGACGGCGGGCCAGGCGCTCTCCAGGAACGACGTGACCGGGGCGACCTTGCTCATCTTCCGCAGCCAGGTCTCGCTCGGCGAGTTCCCGGACCGGTACTCCGACTGCCGCTGCAGCAGCCCGACCACCCGGGCCCGCACCCGTTCCCGCCCCACCGAGTAGGGCAGCCCCTCCCGCCGGGCCTCGTCGACGATCCGGCGCAGCGGCTCCGGGTCGATCCGCCAGCGGTACGACCCGTCCGACACCATGATCGGCTCGGTCGGCCTGGCCAGCCGCGACCAGAGCACCTTGCGCAGCACCTCGGCCATCCGCACGTCGTGCTTGACCAGGGCCGCCGCCTCGGTGTCGACCGCGCGCGCCGGCTGCCGCGAGATCAGGCCGTCCACCGTGGCCTGCTGCACCTCGATCTCGCCGAGGGCGGGCAGGACCGCCGAGATGTACGAGAGGAAGGCCGTGTTCGGTCCGACGATCAGCACCCCCGAGCGGCGCAGCCGTTCCCGGTGCAGATAGAGCAGGTAGGCGGCCCGGTGCAGGCCGACCGCCGTCTTACCGGTGCCGGGCGCGCCCTGCACGCAGATCGAGTCGGCCAGCTCGGCCCGGACCAGCTCGTCCTGCTCGGGCTGGATGGTCGCCACGATGTCGCGCATCGGCCCGACGCGCGGCCGCTCGATCTCGGCGGTCAGGATGCGGCTGCTGGTGCCCAGCTCCTCGCCGCGGTCCAGGTGCTCGTCCTCGAAGCTGGTCAGCTCCCCCTTGACGAACCCGAACCGGCGCCGGGTCGCGACGCCCTGCGGGTCGCGCACGCTGGCCCGGTAGAACGACCGGGAGAGCGGCGCCCGCCAGTCGAGCACCATCGGCTCGCCGGCGTCGTCGGTGACGTGCCGTCGCCCGACGTAGTAGTTCGCCTCCTCGATGTCGAGCCGGCCGAAGAACAGCGGCGTCGTGGGGTCGTCGGCGAGCTCGGCGACCCGGCGGGAGAGCGTCCGGCCGAGCGCCTCGGCGCCGTACGGGTCCCCGGCCACGTCGGCGCCGGCGGAGAAGAGGGCCTGGGCGCGTCCCCGCATCCGGGCCAGCGCGGCCCGCGACTCGGTGAGATGACGGCGTTCGGCGGAGAGTTCGGTGTCCAGGTCAAACGTCGACACGGTCCATCCTCAGGACTGGCTTGCGGGCTGCTCGCGTACCCGAGACCGACCACCGGCCTGCGGCGCGGAGGACGTCCGCTGCGGTGCATGTTCACCACGGCCGTCAAGCGGCCCTCAACCCTACGCCCGCCCCACCCACCGTCCACCGATTTTCTAGCTGAAGAATGGGGGCATGGCTGAGGGGCGTACCGAGAGCGACGGACTGCGGATTGCCGACCCGCGGGTCATGCGGGCCCTGGCGCACCCCGCGCGCATCGAGATCGTCGAGTACCTGAACGACACCGGGTTGTCGGTGAGCGCCACCGAGGTGGCCGGGATGGTCGGGCTGTCGCCCAGCGCGACCAGCTACCACCTGCGCGAGCTGGCCAAGTACGGCCTGGTCGAGCAGGCGCCCAGCCGCGGCGACGGGCGGGAACGCCTCTGGCGCGGCAAGGCGCACTCGCTGCGCATCGACCCCGACCCCGGCGAGTCCGGCGCGCAGGCGGCCAGCGAGGCGCTCGTCGACCTCTACCTGCAGCGGGATCATGCCCGGGCGCTGGCCTGGCTGGCCCGGCAGGCCGAGGAGCCGTCGGAGTGGCGGGAGGTCGCGACGATCATGGGCCAGCGCCTGCTGGTCACCGTGGACGAGATGCGAGCGATCAACGACAAGGTGCGTGCGCTGGTCGAGCCGTACCAGGTGCGGAAGCGGCAGGCCGCCCCGCCGCCCGGCGCCCGGCGGGTGACCGTCAGCTACTCGTCGATGCCGGACGCGTAGCGGGGGCTTGCGCGACCAGATGTGAAGGAATACTTTCGAAGTATGTCCTTCACATCTGGCGACTCTCGTTGGGCGGACGTCTACCTCGTCGCCGGCAGCCGCGGCGTCTCGGTCTGCGGGGACTTCCTCGCGGCCACCACCCTCGCTCTCGTCCTGCAGCAGACCGGCCACGGCGGCCTCGCGGTCTCCGGCCTGCTGATCGCGGCGAGCCTCCCGCTGGCCCTGCTGGCGCCGATCGCCGGCCGGATCGCCGACCGTGCGGACAGCCGTACCGTGCTCGTGCTGGCCGGTCTGGCGCAGTGCCTGATCTGCGCGGTCCTCGCCTTCGTGAGCAACCCGATCGCGATCATCGGACTGGTCGCGTTGCTGGCCTGCGGCCTGGCGATCACCCAGCCGACCCTCTCCGCGCTGATCCCGCGCATGGTCCGCCCCGAGGATCTGCCGAAGGCGAGCGGCCTCACCCAGACCGCCGGCATCATCGGCGCCCTGATCGCCCCGGCGCTGGCCGGCATCCTGGTCGGCCAGTCCGGCAGCCGCCTCCCGCTCCTGCTCGACGCGATCAGCTACCTGGCGCTGGTGGTGGCCGGCGTCGCGGTCCGCACTCGCCGCCACCCGGACAAAACCGAAAGACATCAGGAAAAAACCCGTTTCCGCGTACGCGACGACCGCGTCCTCACCGTCATGATCGGTTCGTTGGCCGCGGTCATCGCCGCCGTCAACGCGATCAACGTCTTCGAGGTCTTCTTCATCCGGGACACGCTGCACGCGTCGACCACGGTCTACGGCATCGTCAGCGCCTCGTGGGCGGCCGGCATGCTCCTCGGCAGCGTCGCCTTCGGCCGATTCCCGAAGCGGAGGATCACCGTCCCCGCCCTGCTGGCCCTGGTCGCCGGCTCGTGCGCCCCGATCGTGGTCGGCGCCACCGTCGGCGGCGCCGGCTGGCTGATCCCGCTGTGGCTGCTCGGTGGCGTCTGCAACGGCGGCATCAACGTCTTCGTCTTCGTGATCGTCGCCGACCGGGCCCCGGCCGCCGCCCACGGCCAGGCCTTCGCCGTGATGACCGCCGCCGTCCAGACCGCGTCCCTGCTGGGCCTGGTGGTGGCCGGCCCCCTGGTCGACCACTTCGACCCCCGCCTGCTGGTCGCGGCGGCCGGCGCGCTGGGTCTCGCGACGTCGCTGGCCGCCGTCCCGATCGTGACCCGGGTCGACGCGGCGCGGGTGGAGAGCGAGCCGGCCGAGCCCGAGCCGCCGGCGCCGGCAGCAGCGCAGCCAAGATCGAGCGACGGATCCGCGCGGTGCGATGTGAGCCACCCGCGCGAACTCCGGGCGCCGGAAGTCGTTGACGACGGGATAGCGTCGAGACCATGAGCGACGTCGCCGATCGGCCCCGGGTAGGGCACATCCAGTTTCTCAACTGCCTGCCGATCTACTGGGGGCTGATGCGCTCCGGCGCGCTGCTCGACGTCGACCTGCGCAAGGACACTCCGGACAAGTTGAGCCACGACCTGGTCGACGGCAAGCTCGACATCGGCCCGATCACCCTGGTCGAGTACCTTCGGCACGCCGACGAGCTGCTCCTGCTGCCGAACCTCGCGGTCGGCAGCGACGGCCCGGTCCTCTCGGTCAACCTGATCTCCACCCGGCCGCTTGCCGAGCTCGACGGGCGGCCGGTGGCGCTCGGCTCGACCTCGCGCACCGGCGTGATGCTGGCCCAGATGCTGCTCTCCGAGAAGTACGGCGCCGAGCCGGAGTACTTCCGCTGCCCGCCCGAGCTGACCCAGATGCTGATGGAGGCGGACGCGGGCGTGCTGATCGGCGACCCGGCGCTGCGCGCGATGTACGAGGCGCCCCGCCTCGGCCTCACCGTGACCGACCTGGGCCAGGCCTGGCGCGACTGGACCGGCCTGCCGATGGTCTTCGCGGTCTGGGCGGTCCGCAAGGACTACGCGGCGGTCAACCCGGGGGCGGTCAAGGACGTGCACGAGGCCTTCCAGCGCTCCCGCGACCTGTGCCTGGGCGAGCTCGACGAGGCCGCCGAGGCCGCCGCGCGGTGGGAGCCGTTCGACGCGCAGACCCTGGCCACCTACTTCCGGACGCTCGACTTCTCGCTGGGCGAGCGGCAGATCGCCGGGCTGCGTGAGTTCGCCCGCCGGGCCGCCCTGCGCGGCGAGGTCCCGGAGCTCCCCGCCGACGGCCCGCACTTCGCCGAGGTCTGAGGCCCGAGGTCGGAAGCTCGGGTCTGAGGCCCGAGGCCCGAGGCCCGAGGCCCGAGGCCCGAGGCCCGAGGCCCGAGGCCCGAGGCCCGAGGTTTAGGCCGTCGCGGCCCGCTCGATCTGCGCGATGGGCGGCGCGCTCCCGGAGTCGTCCGCGGGCTCGACCTCGGCGACAACCGGATCCGGGGTCTTGGCGAGGGCCACGATGCGGTTGACGGCGAGCGCCATGCCGACCGGGACCATCAGCACCGCCGGCTCGCTGTAGCGGTAGTCGAAGAGGCTGGTCGCGACGCTGACGATGAGCAGCCCGAAGCCGCCGAACGTGAACAGCATGGCGTCGGCGGCGTCCCGCCACGGGCGTCGGCGGAACCGCCACACCGCCGCGAACAGGGTCACCAGCACGCCGACCGCGTACAACGGGCCCGGCGTGGTGCCCCAGTTCCCGTACGCGTGCAAGGCATTGGCCTGGGGGTTGTCGACCAGGAAGCTCGGGGCCGGCGCGTCACCGATCTTGACGGGCAGGTAGTAGCCGGCCACGCAGTTGTCGCCCGGTCGCTGCGGCGGCAGCCATTGGTCGGCCAGGCACTGGCCGTTGTCGACCAGCGGCGCCCGCCACCGCAGGTGCCACGCGGTCTGCCGGGCGACCAGCGCGAGGTACGCGCCCGGCTCCTGCTCGATCACGGTCAGCGCGTACTTCTGGAGGGCCGGATCGTCCTCTTTGTCGTGATAGAACCGGTACGCCGGGCTGGACGCGGACCAGATGAACTGGTCCGGCCGCTGGTCCCAGGACTTCGAGTGGGTCGGGTTCGGCAGGCACAGCCGGCGCTGGTCGTCGGTGAGCTTCAGCTTGTCGCAGTCGGCGATCGACACCACCCGGGCGTACAGGAATCGGCCCTGGTTCTGGCCCATCGAGTACACGCCCCACTGCTGGTGGTAGAAGACCATGTAGCCGCCGAGCAGCGCGACCACCGGCACCACGTACGCGATGATCCGCAGGATGCCCGCCCGCCGGACCAGCAGGTAGACCCCGGCCAGCGCGAGGATCGGCAGCCCGACGCTGCGGGTGAGCGCGGCGCAGGCGAGCAGCGCCCCGCCGAGCGCGGCGGCGACCCACCCGACCTTGTCGCGCCAGGCGATCAGGAAGAGCCCGGCCGCGGTGAAGGCGAGATACGCCGTCTCGGCCAGCACGTAATGCTCGAGGGTGAGCACCCGGGCGTCCAGCGCGAGCGGCGCCATGGCCAATGCGGACAGCCAGGGCTTGCAGCCGCGCCGGCCCAGGAACGCATACCCGGCCACGATCAAGGCGAGCCCGATGAGGTGCTGGAGGATCGCGATCCGGATGTACGGCTGGTGCAGCATCGGCAGGATCAGCGCGGAATATCCCCAGGGCCGGATCACATTGGGGAAGCCGTCCTGGGCCGACGCCACGTAGGTGCGGCTGTCCGGGAAGAAGAACGCGTACGGGTAGGCGTAGACGAACCAGACCCGCATGCCGATCGCGACGGCCAGCACGATCCACAACGGCCAATGGCGCCGCAGGCGGGTGAACCCCTCGACAACCGACAACGCAGACATCCCCACGGCAACTATGCGTTTCCTGTGCGGCTGCGAAGTTATCAGCCGTCCGCCAGGATGGTTTCGAGGGCCGCCAGGTCGTCGGCGCCGAGCTGCCAGCTCCCGGCGGCCGCGTTGGCCTGCACCTGCTCGGCGCTGGTCGCCCCGGCGATGACGCTCGTCACCGCGGGCCGCGCGGCGAGGCCGGCGATCGCCACCTCGAGCAGGCTGTGCCCCCGCTCGGCGCCGAACGCGGTGAGCGCCTCGATCACGTCCCAGTCGGCGTCGTCGAGGAACCGCTGATAACGGTCGAGGGACAGCCGGGTGCCGTCGGGTGGCGTCTCGCCGCGCCGGTACTTGCCGCTGAGCAGGCCGGAGTCGAGCGGGAAGAACGGCAGCAGGCCGAGCCCGAACTGCTCGCAGGCCGGCACCACCTCGGCCTCGACCTGGTGCTGCAGCAGGCTGTAGCGGTTCTGCGCGCTGATGAACGGGGTCAGGTTGCCGGCCCGGGCGGTCCAGTCGGCGTCGGCGATCTGCCAGCCGGCGAAGTTGGAGTTTCCCAGGTAGCGCACCTTGCCCGCGTGGACCAGGTCGTCGAGGGCGCCCAGCGTCTCCTCGATCGGGGTGGCCGGGTCGGGCTCGTGCAACTGGTACAGATCGATGTAGTCGGTCTCCAGCCGGCGCAGCGAGGCCTCGACCGCGCGCACGACGTACCGCCGGGAGCCGCGCGCGCCGAAGTCGTTGCCGTTGAGCCCTTCCATGTTCATGCCGAACTTGGTGGCCAGGACGACCTCGTCGCGCCGGCCCTTGAGGGCGGCGCCGAGCAACTGCTCCGAGGTGCCGTGCGGGGTGCCGTAGATGTCGGCGGTGTCGAACAGGGTGATCCCGGCGTCGATCGCCGCATCGACGACCTCGCGCGTGCCGTCGGCGTCGAGCTTGCGGCCGAAGTTGTTGCAGCCGATCCCGACGACCGACACGACCAGGCCCGACATGCCCAGCCGACGGTAGCTCATCTCAGTCACCGG
>Ga0307507_10012932_pt1 | contig 10228 bp, 4 predicted proteins | sample 7_EM_MG_FD_207223 | JGI IMG/M metagenome (GOLD analysis project Ga0307507, IMG submission 207223) | Populus trichocarpa ectomycorrhiza microbial communities from riparian zone in the Pacific Northwest, United States - 7_EM | ecosystem: Host-associated > Plants > Roots > Unclassified | place... | reverse complement strand
GGCTCGCTTACCGCTAGCGCCTTGGCGGCTGCCCTTTTATATATGTTTACTATGGTCCTAGCAACCCCCTTCTTTTCTTCTCCTTAGCTTAGTATCTTTATTAGATAGCAATCCACAAGCTTTAGTTCAGAGGCATTTGTGCGAGCCATCACAAAGAGTGCGGTTGTGTATTTAAAGGACTACAGTCCCTACTTAGATAGTTCTTCTCTTTATAGTAAATCTTAAAATATAATTAGAGTTAATCTATTAGGCAACCACTCCACTAGTTATTATTACATTATTAACTTCTTATTTACCTATATACCTAGTTTATTAGTAAGTCTACCGTAGTATTTTCTATAAGGCTTTATTATATATTTACTACCTAGTTAAGGTATTAATAAAGTTAAATAATATGCCACTAAAAGCACTAGGTACAACCCTATCGACAGTAGTAACTACCTTGGGTTTAGGTAATAATACTAATATAAAAAACACTAACTCGCAACTAGTTACAGTTAAACAGTTATAAGAAATAGTTAACGGATAATAATAGAATACTTAAAGACTAAATTAATGGCATTAGAGTAGCTAAGGTTAAGTTACTATTAATTAAGTAATTCTTTGTCACGGGACGGAGGCAGTAGCTACAGAACGTATGTATTCAAGGAGTCTATAAGACGTTACGCGATCAATTATAAGGATTAAGGGCGTAGGAAGGTAATATACTACGCGTGGCTGACGTAAGCTGTACGCGAAGCGTACGCAAGGGCACGGGGTTCCGCTAGGGAGTCTCCTATAGAGGCTCCTGCGGCGGCGTTCCGTAACACTACCCCCCCTCTTATAGAGGCGGAGCTCCAGCGACGCTGTGGTTACTATATATATGTAAAAGGAACGCTTAAGGCATAGGGAAGAAAAAGAAATAACGCTGAAGGGGTTAGCGGTAAGGAGTTCTGCTAGCTCTAATTATTAAATGGACCAATTAGGATTTTCTATCCCTGGGATAGAAAATTGCTATTAGCTTAATAGAAGGCGGTAAGCTAAACTAACATCTTTGTAGTCCGCAGCGATATCACGTGATAAGGCTTGGCACCTAAGAATTCAACCAATTAGATAACTTTAACTGCTGGTTAAAGTTCCTAGACACCTTAACAATTTTCTAGTTACGTAATGGAAGACTTTAAAAATGCAAAGGACCTAATTAGCGACTTTTACTACGCGAACCTACAGAAACTAGGCCCAAGTAGAGATTTCGTGCCTAATCCTCTATAGGAACCCTTATAGAGTTTAATCGTTATATACTGCCATATAAGGGCAAATTGCCGTTAGATTGCTATAGATTGCCCATAGTTGCCATTCTGGCTAATCTATGTTAAATCCTGTATAGATAGCTCTGTAGTAGAGCCGCCGTCCTCTACCTTTGCCAAAGTATTTAGAGTTAATAATTTGTTTAATGGTCCACTCCTTATAGCTCTTAACTTCATTCTTATCTTAGATTAATACTGGTGGGGGTTTAGGCTATATTTGTCCCAGTAAGGGGTTAGGCTTGTAAAGGTGTAGTAGCTATAGGTGAAATATAGGCTATATCCTATAGGTGGCTAGGGTAGGTAGGAGCTTTAGCTTATATACAGCTCCCCTGTTAATAACTCGTTTAATCTAATAGGGGCCGAGATTCTTATAATTAAGTGACTTTATAGGCCTCTGCGTAGAGATATTGTGTGTATCTAGCCATACCCAGTCACTAACACGCATCTTAGGTAGTGGCGTTTTATAACAGTCGGCGAAGTAGGCCTGCTTTGTTTAAGCCCAGGCCATTTCTCCCCTATAGTAGTTAAGTAGATTTTTTATACAGTCTATATGCTAGTCGGTAAGTAGCATCTTAAGGCGTTTTCTATATGGCAGTTTCTTATTAATAGGTTCTGGTGGCTCTATGCCAGATTAGGGGTAATAACCCTTATTTGCGAAGAACGGAGTAAGTCCTATAGTGGCTAAGATGTGGTTATTGGCTGTAAACTTACCTAGTAGGAGGTGATCTACCTAGTTGTCCTGGCCGTAGGCAACAACCTATTGTAAGTACGCCTTTATACTAGCGTTGGCGTTTTCTAGCTGTCCTGTAGTCTTATAGTGGAAGGATATAGACATCTTAATAGAGATACTAAGACGTTAACAGATCTGTCTCCATAGGTTGGAGTTAAATTACGTGCCCTGGTTGGACGTAATGGAGTTAGGTATCTTATGTAGTTAGTAGACTTTGTAAAGAAAAGCATCTATAACGTTGTTAACGGCTATGCCTTTAGTTAGGACGTAGTAACGTTCCTTTATAAGTTGGTATATTATTATTAGGATGTTCTTGTAGGTACGACCATGCTGTTTACAGGGTGGTAGGTTAGTAATAAAGTCTATGGCTATATCTACCCACTGCCGTATAGGGATTGGTAGCGGGTATAGTAGTCCTTAGTACTTAGTGTGAAAGGCCTTAGCACACTTATAGCTATAGCAGGCGCTTATAAAGCGTTTAACTGAGTCTATTATCTTAGGCTAGAAGTAGTATTGGCTAAGGAGTTTGTAAGTTCCTTCTTTACCTGGGTAACTGCTTAACTGGAGGTTATGGGCCATCTGGATTAGTTGCCGTTGTAGGTCTTCTAAATTGGGGATAAATAGACGGCCTCTATAGTAGAGTCTATTCTCCTTTACTTCTAAGGCTACTATATTAATTTAGCCTAAGTTTTGGAGGCTAATGGGTGGCTTGCGGGCGCTGGCAGTTTTCGTAGTAATAAGTTGGTGTAATAACGGGTTAATAGAGATGTTATATGCAGCAGCAATAAGCTTATTAATTTTAGGGGGCGGCTCTAAGTCTATAGCGTAAAGCTGAGGTATAGATAGTTCTGTTATAGGTAGCATGCCAGGGGCTAGGTTCCTTGCTTTTAGGATTGTCTGCTATTGAAACTAATTATAGGGGTTATCTTCTAACTAAGGAAGGTCTTATAAGCAGCGTGTTAGGCTATTAGGTTTTGTGCCTTATACTCCCAGCCTATATATAATTTTAAAGTTAAAACCGGAGACGAACTTATTCCAGCGTGCTTAGCGTTAGTTTAGCTGCTTTATGGTTATAAAGTACTTAAGGTTGTGATAATCTGTAAGGACTTTAGTTAGCTGGTTAGGTTCTGCTAAGAAGAGTTCTAGTTAAAATTCTTTAAATGCTTATACAATTGCAAGGAGTTCTTTGTTATAGATCTTGTAGTTATACTCTTATAGTGTAAGCTTAGATAAGTAGAACGTAACTAGGTGGAGGAGACCGTTATTACCTATCTAGGAAAGGACGCCTGCGTTAATGTGGTCTAAGGAGTTGGTTTTAAGATAGAGTTATTATCCTGGTATAAAGTAAGCTAGGATAGGTGCTTTAGTAAAGGCATTTTTAAGGTCTTAGAACGCCTTCTTGTAGTTAGGCGTCTAGGTAAAGCGTAGGTGCGTTTTTCTTCCTTTTATAGAAAGGCCCTTTGTTTGCATTATTGCTATAAGTAATGCTACTATGCCTAAAAAGTTGTATATAAATTTCTAATAGAAGTTAGTGAAACTGAGGAAGGCTTATATGTCCTTAATACAGTTAGGGGCTTGCTATTTGGTAATTGTGCGTACCTTCTTGGGGTCTATACGGACACCCTTAGTAGTGATAATTAGTTTAAGGTATTTTACTTCTATAACTAAGAATTCGCACTTCTTTAAATTAATGTGGAGTCCTGCTTCCCTAAGGCGCTATAGGGCCTTTTAAATATGCTTAGTATGCTTAGAAGGGTCGTTGCTATAAATAAGTATGTTATCTAGGTACGCCAAGTAGAAGTTGTTAAGGTAGTCCTATAAGGCGTTATTAATATAGCTTTAGAAGGTGCCTGGGCCGTTGTATACGCTAAAGGGCATAATGGTATATTTGAATTGGCTAAAGCGCAATGCGAATATAGTTTTCTATTTATTACCTTCCTGTATTTAGAGATGGTTAAAGGCGGTAATGATATTAAGCTTAGTATAGATTTTGGCTTAACTAAGCCGCTTGAGGGTCTTACGTATAAGCGGTACTGGGTATTGGTTCTTAATTGTAATAGCGTTAAGTCCTTTATAATTAATGCAGAATTAGATACCTCCTCCTGGCTTCTTAGTAAGAAGGATGGGGGTAGCTGCTAGTAATATGCTAGGACAAATGAACCCTTTATTAAGGTGCTTGTTAATATACTTTTTTATAACTAGAAGTTTGTCTTTTAATATTAGGTAGGGTCTCTTATAAGGTAGCATTTTTCCTTATTTAATATTAATGGCATAGTTGTTAGGTTAATGTGGAGGGAGTGTATCTACGCCCTTTTATAAGCATATATTAATAAAGTTATAGTATCTTTTAGGGAGGAGCTTGCGGAGTTCCTTGTTGGTAAGTCCCTTTTTAAGCTTTATAAACTTCTTAAGGTCCAAGGTTAAGAGTTTATTGAGTTCTATGGGTGTGTTGTCCTCTAGGAGGTCTACTAGGTCTATCCTATTGCTATAAAGGACGTAATCCTATTCTTTATTAAGTTTGTATAGCTGTAAGTAGGAGGCTGCTATAACAACCTAGCTTTTTCTTTGTGCTATGTAATAGAAGGCTATAGCACTAACGTGGTAATAGTTGGTTATGGGTGGTGTAATTAGAGGTTCTTTGGGTTAATATCCTGGGGAGTAGGTAGAGGTGGTTAGGCTATGCCCTAGGCAGGTCTCTCTGCAGTAGTTAAAGTTAAAGGTTACTTCTCTTTTCTTTTAGTTAATAATAGGGTTGTGCTATTTAAGCTAGTTTATTCTAAGGATAATAGGGTAATTAGTAAGTGGTGTAATATAGGCCTAGAGCTCTTCTTGGTGTCCGTTTATGTCTAGGTAAAGTTATACCATATAAGTAATCTTTTGTGCAGTATAACTACTGTTAGTGTGACGGCTCGAACCATTGAACAAATGTCTTAATAAAGACTTGAACAAATGCTTCTAACACGAAGCGAACGAATGCTGTATTACGAAGATATCAAGGTGAGGAGCAAGAGAAGTGGTGAGGCCACGTCTAAATACACAAGCCAAGCCCTAAGCGAACCCCTGACTAGGTGACGCGCCCCAGCGCCGTCACAGTTAGTGAGTTATAGGGCGCGGGCTTTGGTAAGGGGTAAGATTAGTAGGTTATGTTTACGCATAAATTGGGTATCTATAAATTTATTAGTAGCTCCGCAGTTAATTATGGAACGGTTTTTATATTGTTTTTTAGCAGTTGTTCCTATTATAAGTAAAACTATCTATTTCCATCTGTCTATTCTTACTAAGTTATCTATTAAGCAGGCCGATATGTAGATCCCTCTATTGTTAGGGTGTCCCAGCTTGTGACTTAGGGCTAAGACTAAGCATTTCCTACTGCTTCCGCTGCTGCCGCTTCTTCATCTTATATAGTAACGGTGCGTAGCAAGGTATTTGGTGTTTAAGGTATAAAGTTAGGTGTTAGGCAGCGATTACTAAACCTGGCCATTAGGTAGTTTAGGTTTTCGCAATAACAGCCTTCTTAACGGCATCTATAGCAGCGCCTTAGCTTCTAAAGTAGCTTATACTCTCTGTCTAGGAGTTTACATGGGAAGGTTGGTATAGAGAGGTTAATATTGGCTCTGGTAATAGTATTAGTAGTAGGCGTTAGTAACCTAGTGTATATAGGTATAGTTGGCCTAAAGGGCTTTTATATGGGAGCCTTTAGGTAAGGGTTAGTAGTAGAGATCTAATTTAGCTGTTGTTTAATCTTCTATAGGGCTGCCACTATGCTGTACATGTTATTATAATTATAACTAGCGGCAGCGTAACTAAGGTAATAGGTGACCTTTTTAAGGAGATCTTCCTAGTCTTCTGTATTGTCTTAGGAGAGGACTCTAGTATATTCCTAGAACTTAACATAGAACTTATTAAATGACTTAGTGGGACTTATCTTTAGGGCGCGTAGTTTGGCTTAACTGGTGGCCACTAGGTTGTAGTTGTGATATATTAGGTTAAGGTTATTAAGAACCTCCTAGTGGGACTGCCACTTCTAGGGGCTATTAGTCTCCTATTAGGCAAAGAGTCTGTTAAATAGGGTGCCCTTTGTACGCCTAATAATATAACCAATCTTGGTATCCTTTTTAGGAAAAAGGCAGGCGCTCTAGATTAGTTTCTTGCAGATTTATATCTTCTAGTAGCTGTATTCCTTGCGGTTTCCCTAAAAGACTGGGGGGTCAGGGTATCATGTATTAGACCCCGCAATTATGGCTTGAGTTTGGTTGCTATTATAGGAGTTATCCCTAGTGGGTAAAGCTGCTAGAGGCGTAGAGACTTAGGTGGTGTAGTGTGTAGTAGGGGGGTGCTTGGCATCGTTATGGATGTGCTTATTAAGCTAAGACTGTAGGTATTTAATTGTGCCCTCCTTCTTAGTAACTTTAGCAATAAGTATAATCTTAGCTTTCTTTAATTATTGGACATCGCGCTTAGATATGTGGAGGTTATCTTTAGTCTCTTAGCGTATGTTATTAGCAAGTGCCTCACTAGCTTATAAGTCTTAGATAATATTATAATCTTAGGTAGTATGCAATTTAGCTCATGTAAGCTTTAGGTGGTAGTTCTGTAGAAGGCGGTAGTATTTATTAGGTTCTTGTGTTACCATTTATACAAATATTTCGGCGTCCCATATTTTAATCTTAATGGGTGGCTGCCCTTCTGGCTGCTTTTCTATGGCTGTGTGATTAATAAAGAATAAGATGTTGCTGGTGTCTATCTTGTTAAGGTTATCGCTGTGGCCACCTGTACTAATGGGGGTGTACCCATCCTACTAGGCTGGTTGACTCTTATTATCTTTAAGGTGGTACTGGGTGCTTAGGGGTACTCGTGGTTATAGCTCTTTTAAGCCGCTAGGCTTGCCCTTAGGGGTTAAGGCTAGGGTTAATAAATTGAATTCTCCTGGGATTAATTGGCGTTGTAGGCTGGGTTAGGGTACTGGGTTGCTCTTTAGGCTTGACATAGTGGCTAGTAAGGAATATTGTCTTACTATTGTGGTGCAGAGGTTGTTTATAGACACGCTGCTTCTGGCAGCGCTTGTAGTATTGTAGGGACGTAGAATTGGTTGTAGGCTAGGTGTTGGTGGTAAAAAAGGCGCAACGTAATGTTATGGGACGGAGGCAGTGGCTATAGAACGTATATATTTAAGGAGTCTACAAGACGTTGCGCGATCGATTGTAAGGATTGAGGGCGTAGGAAGGTGATATACTACGCGTGGCTGACGTAAGCTGTACGCGAAGCGTACGCGAGGGCACGGGGTTCCGCTAGGGAGTCTCCTATAGAGGCTCCTGCGGCGGCGTTCCGTGACATTCTTAAAGAAGTTAAAACTTAAAGAGTTCCTTACATAGATGTACTTTAAGGTTATATAAAAAGGAGTAAAACTAGTAATATTTATAGACTAGATAGTACACGCAGGACTGTTCCTAATAGGTAGAGCACTTAAATAGTTTAAACTTTACCTTAATAAGGTATTGTAAGGGCGCGAAGAGGCTTTAGGGAAGATTTAAAAAAAATAATATAAATTCTATCTAAATCTAAAGGTGTATAGCTCTTGCAGAGAACAAGATATTACGTAAAGAAGAGAAAGGAATAACGAGAGAATTATATAATTAAATAGTTAGGGGTCTTGGTGGTTAATACGTACGCATATACGCACGCGGTCTTTAACGGACTTCGGTGTTACGGCGCTAGTGGAAAACGGTGGATTGTAGCGGACAATCGTAGATAGTTGCAGATAGTCGCAGACAGTTGCAGATAGTTTTAGATAGTTATCTGTCAAGTATTTCACCAAGACATTCCTACTATAACTAGGCTAGTCCCGTTATAGTACCCCCCTCTTTAGCTAAAAGTCTAAAACAATTTAATTTAGTTAAAATTTCATAATTTTATTACATATTATATTTTTATATTGGGTAGCGTTCTTAGCAAGGCAAATCTAACTAATTAGATAACTTTAACTGGCGGTTAAAGTTTTATAATATCTTATGTATTATATAACCATATTATAAACGTTATAATATATTTTAAGTTCTTTTTTAATTTAAGCTTCCTGCTATCGTGTTTTGTATATTTATATTAGGTAGTAGTTATTTACCTTTATATTATATCTATCTAGCCAAAGTAGGCCGCGAAGGATGGTTCTTATAGAATTCTTTTATTAAAAAAGACGCGTTGGCCTTAATCTAGTTATAGGTTTCCTATGTTTATATTTTATATCCTTCTCACTTAATGTCGGAATGTTAGTCATGTGACGTGGTCACGAGACCGCGAAGCGAGGCTAGTTAACCTGACCTTGGAGCAACCCCTTACTTCTAGACAATCAATCATCCAACAATTAACAACGCATACGTATCATACAGTAATATTCGTGCCCGTTAATTAAAGCATGTATACCAACACTAATCAGTAGACGTATAGATTAGGAAATACGCAATAGCTAACGCTTAAGGAGTAGTACTAGAAACAGTTCACCGATTGCCTAGTTCTTGTCTGTTTCATCAAAGGAGAAGACTACGACTTTTACTTAAGCTTAAGAGCGTATATTGGCCTTACAGCTAATACAGCAGATCGCTGAGAGAATAGCAGCCTTGCTAAGAACACTTTACAGGTCCAACGGCTGTAGAGAACGTACACACAAACCTCAACCTCAACTACACCCTTACCCTCGACCTCACCCTCAACCTCGACCTCAACCCTCGACCTCAACCTTAACCTTAACCTCTGTTTAAGCCTTAACCCTTGAACTCCCAGACCAAGGACACTCTATAGGCCCTAAGGCTGTAGAGAACACCCTAAACCTTAAATCTTAAACCTTAAACCTCCTTACCTTTAAACCTCCACTTAAACCTTATGGATACTCAACCCACAACTATAATAGAGTGGTATGAGAAGATATTAAAGCATGGTAATAGAATCACTGCTGCTATAGCTTCCAAAGATAAGCTAGGAGACTATATAGCAACAAAGGTCTATATACACACATAGGAGAACTTCACAGACTACACATTATGGACAGTATTTAAGGAGGAATTTAAAGGCTTTACTACCGAAGATTTTAGATGCATGCGAATTAATATAAGAGCAAAGTTACGCACTTATCTACTTAAGAGAGGAGTGTATGTGGGAAAGCATAATAGCAGATATTTAATCTTAGAAGCACTATTCGACCTCCTCCAAGAGGAAGAACCTTATGAATAGATAGATAAGGAAATTATAGAAGCTCTTAAGGCAGTCAGCCCTATAATTACAGTGGCGCTATAAGAACGGCTTAACTTAATATAAACAGCTCTAATATCGAATTAAGCTATACCCCCGTTAGTTATAGCCTCTTTAGCTCCTACAACCCCCCCCCCCATAGCCCACTACCTTCCCATACGGTACCGACGCCTGTAAGCTATTAACTACCTCCACTACCTCCAACGCCTGCAATCCAGCCTATAGCTATAGCCACAACACCTAAAACGCAAATACCTACCCCTATAACACCCTAACTAGCTATTGCATCTATACCCTAGCAAACTGCACCAACCGCCACCTAATAGCAAGCCGTATCTACCTCTACCTAAGATTAACTACTTACTCTCCTTACTTAACTCCTACAGACGCAGAATCAGCAATTATTGCCTGCGGTAACTGCCTCTACCCTCTCTTTAGTAACCGCTCCTACCCTACCTAGTCCCCCTCCTGCCTAGTATCTTCACCCTAGTACTGCTAATACCGACCCTGCTATGCACCTGCCTATATATAGCAAAGAGGCAGCCACTATCGCTAAGATCTACACAGACGACCAGAAGTACAATGGAGTAAGTAATAGCTTTAACTTTAAGTTAACTATCTTTTATAATATCTGCAAGAGAGCTGGTCTACCTCCTAAAGGCTATATAACTGCACTCCCAACTATGCTAAAGGGACTTGCTTAGGATTACTACTACAATAGCAGCCTTTTAACTAGATTATTTACTAAGGCATATAACCACATGCGTTACTTCTTTAAAGGACTAGAGTACTATCGGAGAAACCTTACTAAATAGAACGCCACCAATTTCTAAGGAATTATTAATAAGAACCCTAATAAGCAAATCTATTAGAGTTTCCAACTACTCCTTAATAAGCTCTTAAAATATCGCCATAGATTATACCTAGAGTTTTATACAGACCTCTTCCTTATAAATAAGCTAGTTACCGCTTA
>Ga0307507_10012931_pt1 | contig 10228 bp, 2 predicted proteins | sample 7_EM_MG_FD_207223 | JGI IMG/M metagenome (GOLD analysis project Ga0307507, IMG submission 207223) | Populus trichocarpa ectomycorrhiza microbial communities from riparian zone in the Pacific Northwest, United States - 7_EM | ecosystem: Host-associated > Plants > Roots > Unclassified | place... | reverse complement strand
ACTCTATACCTAATACTAACTCTATACCTAATACTAACTCTATACCTAATACTAACTCTATACCTAATACTAACTCTATACCTAATACTAACTCTATACCTAATACTAACTCTATACCTAATACTAACTCTATACCTAATACTAACTCTATACCTAATACTAACTCTATACCTAATACTAAACCTAAAACTATATAAAAAACTAAGGATAACCTAAGCTCGCTTACCACCTTAAATATCTATATAATTAGAGCTACCCTATTAGCACAACTTGCTAGGAAACCTAAATATATAATCTTTACCGTTATAATAGCCGATATTAAAAAGGCCCTAGCACTAAAGAAGCACACTGACCCTACTATAAAAGTACTAGTATGCCACTATAAGCACCTGGAGGTATGCTTATAAAAGGAAGCTAATAAGTTAGTAGAATACTGACTATATAACTATAAGATCGTACTTAAAGAAGGAAAACAGCTAGGATTTAGACCCCTGTATAGAATGTCCTAGAATGAACTTAAAGTACTATAAAAGTACTTAGACGAGTACCTAAGTAAAGGATTTATTAGAGCAAGCTCTTTACCTATAGCTGTACCTATAATCTTTGTTAAGAAACCTAGCAGCGGTCTGCACTTCTATGTAGACTACTAAGCTCTTAATACTATTACCATTAAGAATTAGTACCCGCTCTTGTTAATTTAAAAGACACTAAACCGATTAAGTAAGGCTTGCTACTATATAAAACTTGACCTTATCCACGCATTTAACCGCCTCTATATCGTAAAAGGAGATAAATGGCTTACCGTATTCCGTACTAGATACGGACTATTTAAGTACTTAGTGACGCCGTTTAGCCTTATAAATGCCCTAAGTTTGTTCTAATACTTTGTAAATAATACTCTATAACCTTATTTAGACGTTTTCTATACTACTTATATTAATAATATTTTAGTATATAGTAATAACCTAACTAAATATAAGAAACACGTTGACCTTGTTTTAAAAGCCCTGTATAGAGCTAGCTTATAATTAGATATAGATAAGTGCGAATTCTATAAAATAGAAGTCCTATACCTTGGACTTATTATTTCTATAAATGGTATATAAATGAACCTAAGGAAGATTAAAGTAATTGTAAACTGGTAAGAACCTAAGAACGTTAAGGATATAAGAGCCTTTATAGAATTTGCTAACTTCTACTAATGGTTTATTAATAACTTCTCTGCTCTAGTTTTACCCCTTATAGCTCTAATCTAAAAAGATAAAGCCTTTATCTTTAATAAGGAATGTAAGAAGGCCTTTGCTTATCTAAAAGTTATATTTACTACTGCACCTGTACTCTAACACTTTAACCTAAACTAAAAGAGCGTTATAGAAGCTAATTTATCTAACTACGTTACTAGAGGTATTTTGTCTTAGTATAATAAGGAAGGAGTATTGCACCCTATAGTATACTTCTTAAAATAACTAAGCCTAGCTAAATGTAACTACGAGATCTATAATAAGGAATTGTTAGCTATTATTAGGTGTTTTAAATAATGGTGACCCGAACTAGAAGGCGCTGGATTTCTAATTAAGGTCCTTAGTGACTATAAGAATCTATAGTACTTTATAACTATAAAATAGCTAAGTTATTGTTAAGCCCGCTAGTTAGAATATCTATCTTGTTTCTAATTCTTAATTATATACTGCCTAGGTATTTAAGATTAAAAATCTAATGCCCTAACCTAATGTTTATAAAACATGCCAGTATAGGAAGAAGTATATGCCTATTATAATTAAACCCTGCTTTGCCCTGAGCTATTTAACCCTCTTGTTAAAGACGTTATAATACACGTCCTTAAAATAACCAATTAATTAATTGAATAGATAATAGTCGATAAATACTTAAATAATGAGTTTATCTAAGAAATGCTTAAGCTAATTTAAGACGGCGTTAGACGCTCTAAAAGGATTTCTCTAAGTAAATATAAAGCTTATAGAGATCGCTTGTACTACTAGAACCGTCTAGTTATACCTAACCATAACAAACTTAAGCTTAAGCTTCTTAAATATGTATATAATCTACCAGTAACCAGCCACCTAGGCTAAAGAAAACCCCTAGAACTCCTTTAACGAGAGTACTATTAGCCAAATATGTATAATATAATAAGAAATTATATCTCTAGCTGCTATACCTGCTAATAAGCTAAAGATTTGCATAAGATATATAACGGCTTTCTAAAGCTACTACCTGTTCCAGACCGAAGATAGAAGGACATCTTAATTAACTTTGTTATTAAGCTCCCTATAAGTAAAGGGTATATAAATATTATAGTAGTTATAGACCGACTATTTAAGATGAAACACTTAATTGCCTGCCCTAATATATTAGCACCCGCCATTGCCTAATTGTTCCTAGATTATATATGGAAACTTTACAGACTTCTTAAAATAATCGTCTCCAATAAAGGCAGATAGTTTATCTCCGTATTCTAGAAAGAACTAACTACCTAACTCTACATTAAAGCACTATTATCTATAGTATATCAACTAGAAACGGACGGTTAAATAGAATATGTAAATGCTATAATAGAACAGTATATTTGGATATATATGTTATATTTATAGGATAACTAGATAGACTGGCTTGCATTTACTAAGTTTACTGTAAATAACTCCGTCTTAGAAACTATAAAGGTCTTCCTGTTTCTAGCTAACTACAGCTAGTACCTATAAATAGGGTTTGAACCCTTTAGTGATGTCCCTTACCCTACTTATTATGCCTTATAGGTTATAGAAGTAAATAAATTTATAAAGAAGATGAAAGAACTATAAGAGTTCCTTACTGACAAAATAATATAGGCCTAGTCTGTCTATAAAGCCGCAGCAAATAAGAACTAAACCCTAGTACTAGCCTACTAAATTAGCGACTTTGTTTGGCTAGATATAAGAAATCTGAATATAAAACGACCTACTAAGAAACTTAATTAAAAGAACGCTGGCCCTTATAAGGTTAAGAGAGTTGTTTCTCCTTATACCTACTAACTGAAGCTCCCTAATATGGTTAAAATCCACCCCGTATTTTATACGTCAGTCCTCTATCCTGCCGCCCCTATATTAGACGCCTTGCCTAGATAGATCTAAGACCCTCCCCTACTAGTTAAAGTGGATAGTAAGGATAAGTACCTTATTAAAAGAATTAATGATATTAAGTACGATAAACGAAAACGCTAATATATGTACCTTATAAAATGGAGAGGCTTTTATAAGCCTATATGGGAACCCATTAACTCTATAGGACTTATATAAGCCGTAGAAGACTTTTATAAACTCTACCTAGAACTACTATAGCCCTATTTCGCAGAAGCTTAAGTTTAAAGGGGGGGTACTGTTATGGGACACCTCCGTAATACCTTATACACGTCTACCTGTTTCCACTAACGCAGCAAGAAGAGACTAACCGCGAGATGGCAACCTAATGGCAATTTACTAGCAATTTATAGCAATTTAATAGCAATCTGCTGTATTCTGCTATATTCTGCCAAAGTCTACTAAATTCTACTAAGTTCTGCTAGGACCACTCCTTAAATCCTATTCTGCTCTATATATATGTCGACTAAGTAACCAAACTAATAATATATACCCTTTCTTCCCGTTTCCTTACCTTCTCTCCTTATATAACGTCTTGACCTTATTACACAGTTTATATACATAGCTTGATAATATCTACTTCGTTATATATTATTACTACTTATACTCACTCCGTGACACTAGAGCTCTTTAAGTTATGCTCTTTTTTTTTAAATCTATGCTAGCTTTGTTAATATCTAGGATAACTACCAGAACCCCTTAATTGCTTTTTATATAGTATCTAGCTAAAGTAGTATAGATTAATGGGAGGCGCTTTATCCTATTCTTATTAAGTATAGTATTAAAATAAAGATTGGAGCTCTTGTTGGCAATAATACTGGATTAAATAATATTCTCTGTTGTACGATTAGCTAATAGCTTAGCCTTAAGCATAAAATTAACTAGATCGTAATATATTAAAGAATTTGCTATTAGGGATATGTTATTAATCTTATTATTTAGGCCTTTCTATTTAGTTTAAAGAAAGAAGGATAAGAAGCTTATAAACTTATATAATAAAGAGGATAAGGAATAGAATAAAGAAGAAGAAAAAGAAGAAGAAGGAGAGGATGAGGACAAGGAGGACAAGGAGGACAAGGAGGAAGTTGTATGACAAGCACTACCGCCAGTTAAGAGAAAAGATGAGAGGAAAAAGAAAGGTAAAGAATTAGAGCCTATAATATACAAAAAGTATAAAAGGGATAAAAATATTTAAAATATTATAGGGCTAATGGGGAAACTTTATAACCATGTTATTTATATCTATAGCTTAGCTAATTATATAACATAGTTTATAGAGCGTGCTAGCAGAATAATTCCTCTTAATAATTATATAAGGTGGAATAGCTGGTTTAATATATTAAATGTAGCTCTAGAGGACAATGTAAAGGCTACACTTTAACTCTATATTAAGCACTACAAGGATAATTTCCTAAAAGATAATATCCTCTTAACAAGCGAATGGATACATTTTTATACAATTTATAATTTTTTTTTGTCTTTTTATAAAGCAACTCTATTTCTTTAAGGAGATTATATAACACTAGATAGGGTTCTAGAATTAATTAATATTTTTAAGGATATAATATATACCGCATTAGTATATTGTACAATACTCTTAATATTTCCTTAGCTAATCCTTTTCTAGGTAACAGCTACTAAGGCTAAGGATAAGTTTATAGCTCCTTAACTTTAACATGCCAAAGAAAAGCTTGCAAAGTACATTAAGAAGCTAGATAATTCTCCCTACTATCTAGCGACACGGGTTCTTAACCTAGAGTGTTATATAGCTTTCTTAAAAGATTAAATAATTATTTTACTATTAAAGGAGAAAAGAAACTCTTTAGCGTATAAAAGCTCTGGGAGAGATTCCGCGAAAAAGCGTTATTTTTAGATTTAACTATATTGTACATAACTAAGGTTTAAAAGTCGCCTTTAAAGTTTAAAGTAAACCTCTCTGTCTTTTATAAGGCTTGTCTTTAGTATTATTTAAAGTATACTCGTCTACAAAGCTAGGATGAGTTTAATACCTATATTAACGAGAGTCCAATTCCACTTAATAGCCATATAACAGCTATTTTATGGTAGACTTAGTCTCTATAGCGTGCAAGATCCCTAAAACTCTCATTACTTACAATTAAAGTTCTCTTAATACCTGGAATAAGCGATAAACCAAAGAGAGTATTTTTAGGATCTTAACGTCGCGTTCTATAGGACTGTATAAAGACTACTTTACGGATACTTAAGGTATTAGAATGCGCGAAGAACTAGGCAGATTATAAAATTATAGGTATTTCTTTATAGTTTCTTTATTATACGGTAGCTAGAGGGTAAAAAAGATAATTTAATTTACTTATTTTTATTAACGGTTATATGCTAAAAAATGTGGCTAAAAGTATTGGGGAATTATCAGATACTCTTGTAATACTATTAGCTGATACGTTAATTATCCGATACTGGTATTGGGGGGTATCGCCTGTAAGCCTAGTACGTAACCCACGCCTTTACAGAATACAGATTATCTAACATACCCCTTTAGCTTTAAGCTCTTTAAGGTTAAAGCTAACCACCTTCTTGTGTCCGTCAATGAGTTAATTAAACTATAATCTTATCTAAATCCTTCCATCTCGCTCTAAGCTTCTCCCTTAGGTCCTTTAGTTGCTTCTCCTTATTTAGACGCTCCTTAATATCTACTATTCTAATTATATTAATAAAGCTTTAAAACCTCTGCTTGGGCAGGGCCTTTATAAGTCTATTAGCAATTATCTCCTATATTACTGTCTATTAAATTTATACTTATCTTATTGTATATTCCTAATATAGCTAGTGTTAATAGATGTTAACATATTAGAGCTTTATAATTAGCTTTGCCGTGTTTTCTATAATTAGTTAGAGCGTTTAGGTATTATTACATTTAATAATTAAGGGCTTATTTAGGTATAATGTTATTATTTTAAATAACCTGCTAATAAAGATAGCTTCCTTTACTGTCTGTAATAGGGCTAACAACTTGGCTTCTTGTGACGGCGCTGGGGCGCGTCACCTAGTCAGGGGTTCGCTTAGGGCTTAGCTTGTGTATTTAGATGTGGCCTTACCACTCCTCTTGCTCCTTACCTTGATATCTTTATAATACAGCATTTGTTTAAGCACACGTTGCATTTGTTTAAGCTTTGGTTTAGAGGCATTTATTTAAGCCGTGCGGCATTTGTTTAAGCCGTTATATTATATTAAGGTCCCTAGTTATATGCAGGCTGCGGTATCTTAGGTCTTAGGTTGTCCGCGAGGACAGTAAACATCTACTTGTGTTCTTGTTTTTGTTCTCTTCTTTTTTTTCCCTTCTCTCTATTAAACGGCCGCCTATGCTATGGGGAAGCACGTGCCAGGCAGTAACCTCTTTCCAACCGTACGAACTCGACCGACAATGACAAAGGTCCCTACGGATGTACGCGTCGAACGCGTATACCTATCAATGTGTTGACCAAACAACAACGATGACGCGTTAAACGCGTATATCTGTCGACCGACTGACCGACCGACCGTACGTCTACGGACGCTTGCACCGTACTGCTACCTAAATAGTCCTTTTTAACTAATACTAAGCACGTATGCTGGGACAACGATATTGGTTAATACTGAGATACTGTCTGCGAGAACGACGTTGATTAATACTGAGCTATTGGCTGCGTTTAAGCCTTCTTAGGCATTTGTTCGAACTGTTAGGCTACATAAAAGTTAATTAATACTTAGATACTATCTGTAAGGAATGACCCTAACTAATACTAAGTTGTACAAGCTTTAAGGAACGAAATTACTAGGACTATTAACCGAACAATTATGCTGATACGCCTGCGATCTACCACTAACTAAATAATTGTGCCGATACGCCTGTAATCTATATAACGCTAGCACCGTACTACCACTATAATATACCAGACAATAATAGCGTCCTATACCTACTATTATAATAATAATAATAGCGCCGATATGCCTGCTATTATAAACCATTGACTAACAACTGTGCCGCTATGCCTATAGTCTATTAACCAAATAATTGCGCTGATATGCCTGTGATCTACTAACCAACTAACAGATAAGCTTTGTGCTTAACTATTACCGCCGCTGGTACTGTACTACCTAAATAGACAATTGCTGCTCCTACCTGTAACGTGGCTCACCCCCAAGCGAGACACCCCCCCAAACGAGACATATGCACCCAAATACATTTATATTAATAATTAAACCAACAACGCCTATATTCAAAAACTAAATAGCCCAAATTAAAGCGACTACGCTTCTTATTACAGAAGAAAACGGCTTGGAAGTTTCCGAGTACGTTGTGGGCGTAATATTACACCTGGCGTTGGCCAATTAGATGGCTTACTATCACACTCTTCTAAAGCTCCTTTCCAGATCAGCTTATCACCAAAATCCTCTATAGGCTAAGGATTACACCGAAAGACGTGCGCAAAGGTTGCCCAGTCTTGATTACGTTTGCTAGGGTTTAATACAGATCTAGTATACAAAGCAACGCCAAGCTCTGGTAGAGACGTCCCTTCCTTATACTCCTTTTAAGCTAACTTTTGGGCGGCGAGCTCTTGTTTTTCTAGGTCCTCTGCCTTTAGTCTATCGACGTCTTCCTGAGTAAGGACTCTGCCCTTGCTTAGGAGTCTCCTACTACTTTTCTTATCCATTTTAAATGCTTAAAACTTCTTATTCTCTTCTCTCTGTATATGCGCATCAGTTGCAAAGCCTATAGCAGCTTTAAATAGCTTTTCGAGACGTTGTTAAATGGGAGATTTAAGCATACCGTCTAGTCGCTCGGTAGTTGATTCGGCAATCTAATTTCGTAGAGACTGAAGGTCCTCTACCGTTTTAGATGTCTTTGGCGTTTAAGGATTTGTATTTATAATTAATTATAGGCTTGCGGAGGGCCCTACATTTAGTAAAGTCTTTAAAACAGCCGTAGGATTGTATGGCAGAAGACCTATAGCTTTCTAGGCGTTGCAAATTGTCTCACAGATGAACGCCTTTGTACGTGCCATTAGGTAGAGCTTTATAAAATACTCTTTATTCACCCCTGTATGGCTATATCAACAGAAGTTATCCACTTCTTCACTGTAGTAGTGTTAAAGAGGTCCAAAACAGCCTACATCTAGTGGCTGAAGCTTATGCGTTAAATAAGGCGGGAGAGCTACTAGGACGATCTTGCGTGATAGTGCATACTGGATAAACTGCCAGGTAAGGTAGCTTGAATGATTATCCATTAGAAGCATACGGTAGCTTCAAATATTACCCTTAGCGTCCTCTATAAGTTGTCTTATATATTTATCATAGTGTTCAATATAGTGTAGGCCCAACGAGTCATCCGTCTAGCCATTAGTTAAGGTTGCATAGGCATATCTGCGAAGGTGCTTATTATACTTAGTAATTTGATACTAAGTCTCCTGGTATTGCTGCCCCTTCCAAATTAAGAACGGAGGTAGGTAAGAGCCATCGGCGGTAATTATCTCTATAATAGAGACTGACTCTCAAGATCCCAGTTATTAAACGGTCCAATTCTTTAACCTCTCCCTACTATTCTTGCCAGAGACAATTATTTGAGCTGTTGCTGCTTGGCCTAGCATAACCCCTTTCTCGTCAAAGTTGGCTATAAATTTTGAGTGCTTAATTAAATATTTGTTTTGTACGCTTTGAAAGAACTTAAACCAATTATAGATAATAACTGGATTATTATTCTAGGCCCTCTGGCAATCTAATTAACAACTTATGATAGTATAGAGCCCGTGGCGTTGTATAAATTTCACCCTCTAGTGTTTGCCTATTACCCTGCCTTCTGCCAAGAACGAGCTCGCTATTGTAGAAAGCATATTAACCCTTATCGCAAGGCCCCAGGACTAACATTCGTGTATCTATTTAACAATTTGATCCTCCTGATAAGGATGCAGTAGTGTTTTATGAGCTAGGTGTTAAGGGAGACGCCCAGCAAGGTAATGCGCAACGGTAGAATGGGGTAATGCGCGAACGCTAGAGGCTTTGCGAATTAATGGCTTAACGCCTAATTCAACGTCTTGTATAGCTTTTTGTATGGAGACTTTAGCTTCACGAGAACTTGACTGGGGAAGGGACATATTGATTTGTACAAGGAATTTCAGGTTTGGGTGTAATTTGGTAGGGGAAGAAGAAGAGCGCGTACAAACGCGTGTGTCTCGCTTGGGGGGGTGTCTCGCTTAGGGGTGAGCCACGTTAGCTAAACTAATACCTTACTGCCTTTCTGTAGCACTATAATTAACTTTTACTGCTCCGCCTGCAGTACTACTACTAACTCCTACTGCCCTACCCGCAGTAGTAACTGTATATAAGATGGATAGGTACTGGAGAACAACGCCTGAGGGCAGGCTTTTTTAAAGAGGGGGGTGATATGACGGCGCTGGGGCGCGTTACCTAGTTAGGGGTTCGCTTAGGGCTTGGCTTATGTATTTAGACGTGGCCTTACCACTCCTCTTGCTCCTTACCTTAATATCTTTATAATATAGCATTTGTTCAAGCACACGTTGCATTTGTTCAAGCTTTGGTTTAGAGGCATTTGTTTAAGCCATGCGGCATTTGTTTAAGCCGTCACACTTCTGTGCTTAATGTCATAACTATATCCTACTTATTTACTCTCTAGGTAATTAGCCCCCTAAATAGCTTTATAATATATCCTTATAAGCTTTTTCTATTAACGGAGTTGTCTATAAATAATGCATTACTAGCATAGATAAATAATTGCGCTTTATTTCTACTGTCTCTATTATCTCGTCCTTTATTACGTATTCCTTTATCTTTTCCTTTACTATTTATTCCTTCCTAATCTCCTCTATAGCAGATTGCTCTACTTTTTGTACTATATAGGTACTAGATTACTCTATCTGCTGCTTAATAATGCTTTTAGCTTAGGTTCTAATTAAACCTTATTAGCTATAATACTATAAAAGTAATATCTGGACGCGTTATAGTGTCACGGGACTCACTCGTTCTCACGTCTCTGCGCGTCTTTGACGTTCTTGACCCGTGCTCACGTTCGTCCCGAGACACCTACGCACGTTCCCCTACAACCCCTATTTATACCTTGTACCTGG
>Ga0307507_10012930_pt1 | contig 10229 bp, 13 predicted proteins | sample 7_EM_MG_FD_207223 | JGI IMG/M metagenome (GOLD analysis project Ga0307507, IMG submission 207223) | Populus trichocarpa ectomycorrhiza microbial communities from riparian zone in the Pacific Northwest, United States - 7_EM | ecosystem: Host-associated > Plants > Roots > Unclassified | place... | reverse complement strand
GCACTCCATAATTATCCGAATCTTTCTCCAAGATCGCACTGAGATTCTCAGTTGCGACAGCCCAATCACCTTCAGTTGTAGCCAGCAATGCCCTATTCATCCTCTTCATTTGTTCGTCTACTGTTTGGTCTGCTTCGACATCAGCGAAAAGCGACTTTGCGCCAGGGAGTTGCCCTGCCTGGAGGTAGATACGAGCAATGGAGGATTTGAGTGCTGGACTTGCTTCGGGTTGAGATGCAAGTGGTTCGAGTAGTTTAATTGCTGCAGATAATTCCTATATATAAAGAAATGAGTTTTATTTCCCTGAACGCACGACGATAAGGAGGGATTACAAACCTTCATCTCTACCATCTGACTTGCCATGATCAATGCCACTCTGACTCCTCTTTCCTTCCACATCGGAACGACAGTCTCATCCGTCGCACCCGAAGCGGCCCTTGATCTCATCCTGCATTTCTTCAACAGGGCAGTGAGCGCATCCAAGTAGCCCATGTGATCTCCAGCCCAGTATTTTAAGCGGGTATACATGACCTCAAGTTCGAAAGGGAGGACTCGCTCAAAGATATACGCGCGAGATTCGGGTGGGTCGATGGAAGTAAGCATGGAGAATAGGTTAGTGCATTCTGCGGAAGTTTGGTTGAACAAGCGGAGTCTGGCGAGACAAGAAAGTCGGAGATGCCATAGCTGGAAATGATGAGATTGAGGAAAACTGAGGTGAGACCGAGACTAACGGTGAGGATAAGATTCAAATCCGATGGGTCGGCAGCCACGAGTTGGTCTCTGGCCATCTTCGCCAACGACCTCCAGCTGTTTGTCATCTATTTCCAGTACCGGTTAAGCCGACTCTTACTGAAGATATCAGGAGTTTTGATTGAATTAAAACTCACAACCAAAGTGTGATAATCGCCATTGGTCCATTCACCTGTCAAATCCCTTGAAGGACGTCTTTCAGGAGGAAAAATGTATTTGTTGAGGAGTGTAGTCAATGGGTCCGTCTATGATTTCATGAAGATTTTATTTTATACATATGAATGTCTGCGCAACCACCAAGTCAAGGAATAGAAACGGAAGATAGTGCGTACGTTAGGGATAGGCAGGAACATCGCAGGGAGAATAAGAGAAGGGAGGTACAGGTCGGGCAATTCCTCTTCTTCTTCGTCCTCCTCTTCGGCGTCGTCGCTTTCAGGTGGAGGAGGTACGTCCTTGTTCAGATTGAGTGTAGCCGAAGGCACGATCGGTTGTTGGGGGTCGAGTAAATCCAGAGGAATGTGCGTAGGAGAAAGAGCAACAGAGGATGAGCCGCCTTCCTTATCTTGTTCGGAACGAGCATCACCCTCTTCATCCAACAAGAACGGGTCAGGTACGTCTGCCTCGACGTGCACCGCTAACCGCTGTTCAGAGCTGGAAAGCTCTTTCCCTTCCTCCACACGGGCTTCCTCCCTCGACGGCGTCCCCTGATCGGCCATTTCTTCCTCAGTTTGAATACCGACCTCCACGGAGGCGAACCGATGATGTGAAGGCCTAGGTCGACTTTCGTTTGGCGTACGTTTGAGATACCAAGATGAGCGACTGCGAATGACTCTGAAGGACGGGACGGTGTCGGGAAGAACGGGAGAAGGGACAGAGACAGTTCGTCTGCGATGAGTGTCGTTCTCACTGTCAGTTGGTTCATGTTTGGTGTGTGTCACATGATGAAGGAAGGAGTCGAGGCGGCGAAGCTGGCGTTTTACACCCATCGTTGCTTTGGCTGACATGTCTTTCAGCTTGGATTGCTTGGAGAGATCGGACGACGACGACGACGACGAGTCCTCGAGAATGCTATGGGACTCATCTACGACACGCTGACTTTTTGATCTGATGCTGAGATATCTGGGCATAGGTGTGCTGTGCTGTGGGATCGTCGGATGGGTTGATGGTGCGGTTGTCGTCGTCGATGGGCGAGCGACAACGAGGATGGGGAATGGGAGAAAGGGGGCTAATAATAAGTGGTTCATTTATACACAGCCTGGCTTGATCGGATGTCGGCGGTTATATTACCCCTCACTCCCTTCTTATACCCTTGTCAGTGGCAAACAACAGGGCCTTGTCCTTGAGGCTTTTACATCCTCGGTTAGAGAAAACATTTGTCAATCTCGATTAGATGTCGGCGAAATTATTGTTGATCCATTCAAATCTATTCTTGAAGTAGCCACACATGCCCATTCCATGATAAACCGTGCTACATTTGGCAGGAGGAAAAGAGTCAAAGGAAAACATACGACTAGTAAGGATCGACACGATATATGCAGGTGTGAAACAGAAGATTGCAAGATAGCAGGAATGATTAGGTGAATACATGACGTACCGCGTCGGAATCATTGACGGTCGTTCAAGGGTATTATATAATGAACAAGAAACAATAAAGAAACAAATGAGTGCGACGGTCAATTTTGACCAATGAGACTTGCTATGTGATGATGGATAAATGAAAACATAATGGACGACTCGAACGCAAATTGCAGATATTGTTCCAAAACTTTCGCCTGTCTGGCGATACATCGATACAGAACCCCTGCTTCATACACTTCCCGCCTGACGATTGAGAATGTACATCTGAAGATCTTGCCAGCCTATTGAATCAGAATCAGTATCAAGTCAAAGCAAAGATTAAACCCTCACCCCCGCCTACTCGACACATCACTTTCTTTGTCGTGACATCTCCAGCTTTGCCCGAACGCGTGAGCGTAGTCAACTTGCAAGTAACGATCTTTTTGCTTAAAGCGTTCGAAAATGCGTATTGGGCTTTGATCTCCTCCCCATTTTTAGGAATCTGACTTTTCTTCAACGGTGCGTCGACTCTCTCCACGAGCAACCCGTGGGGCATGTTATTGACAATATTTGCCACTTCCAAATCGAGGGGGTCAAATGCGTTTGCGACATATTCATGCAGGGGTAACACATTCTGCCCATCGACAGATGGTGTGTATGCACTAGCTCGCGAACTAGGGCGAGATGAACCATGACTCACGCTCCCATCACGATCCTTAAAACTAGAAGGAGGAAGCTTGGGCATCGAGGGACGTCCAGACCTGCCCACCGTTCCTTGATATACGGGCAACTGTTGTGTTCGCAATCGAAGTGCATGTTCAGGTGTCTGAGCTCGAAGTGCGTCGTCACGAAATGTGCTTCGCATCATTGTTGGACTTCCTGAACGACTGAAATTAGACATGGCAGAAGAAGGTCGAGAAGGCGTTCGTAAATGGACAAATGGCACTGGAATCATAGATCGGCTAGGAGGTCTAGGAGGGTGAGCGGATGAGGCACCATATTCAGAAACCGAGAGAGCGGGAGAATGTGAACGTCCAATAATGTTGACATTGTCCCAACTTCCACTTGATTCCAAGCCCTCGCCGCCTAATGAAATCGACCGAGAGGTTTTGGGGCCTGGAATAAGACTGGGCGTTTTAGGTCGGTTTCGCGGAGTTGCAGAAAGAGAAGGCGTTTTGGCTCTGGCAGGAGTCTGTGGTCTTGATGACGGTCTCAAAGCGGGCAATTGGGGAGTTGGAAGATGAAACTGGGAGGAAGAATGAGTTGTTGAATATGAAGATGTGATTGGAGACCACGGTCGGGAAGATGCCATTGAAGTTCTGGATGCGCTTCTTCGGTACGGAGTACTGAGTAGGGGAACAGGTGGGATGTCATCACGAGAATTATAATACCCAGTGGATGAGGGTGGTCTGGAAGGTGGTTTGCGAATAGTTCCTTTGCCCTCATTTTCGATTCTGGTAGAGCTGTTCCATCGCTGTTTCGAAGAATTGTTTCCCTTGATAGTCCCATTTATTTCAGGCTTCTCTGAATTAGAATCTCGAGAGTGAGAATCAAGCGTCGAGGTTTGACTATACTGGTGAGTCAACCTTCCAGGCGTGGATGGCACCCCTTGTTCTGTCGTTCGAAATGAGTCAAGAACGGACTGCCTTTGACGCCGCATGGTTCCAGTCGTAGGTGCCGGTGGCGAAGATGATTCAGTAGCAGATGGTAAGACTTTCTTGGTAACAGAAAGGGGCGACACCGGAGCGGTCCTTGGGCTGAAGTTGCGCTTCTTCGATCCAGTTATCCTATTCGCAATTTTCCGAAAGGGGGATATTGATCCTGACAGGCTCCCAGTGCTTGATATACGAGATACCCGCGTTATACTGGGAGGTGTAACTAGGTATCCGTTCTTCGAGGATGCTGTGCCGGAATTTGAGGATTCGTGATCAGAGTCCCCGTTCAAGAGGACTTTGCGTATGTTCTCCATGTCTTTGTCAGTCCGGGCTATTCTATCTCGAAGGTTCTTCCACTTCTGAGCGGACTCTGCATGCCTCCGTAACGTCTCGCCATTTTTAGTCACACGGTCCCGAACGCCTTTGTCAATAATCGACAGAACTTTTGAGGTGGCGGGCATGTAATGTCTGACCGTAATGGGATGTCAAAAATTTCGTCGAAATACAACTGGTTTTGGACTCACTTCTTCTTAGCTTCATACGAGTCGAGAAGTGAGGTGTACACTTCAAAGTTAATGGAAGGCTTGTCAGATCGCAGAGCAGCATTAGACTGAAAGTCGTCGGGACGTCGATGAACTTGCCATATAAACTCCTAGACAAGGGGCTACAGTTAAGGGTTCCGCGGACAAATAAACAAATTGCGTACTTGACATCGATTGACGGCTTTTTCAAGACTAGACATCATACCATCTGCTTGATCGGTGACAGTCCTGAAAACAGTCAACCATTTGTCTTCCTTCAATTCCTCTCTTAGAGTGTCGCTCTCATCCTGAACAGTTTCCCACTCTGCCAATAAAGTAGCATGCTTTCGAAGAATGGCAGCGTTTTCGCTAGGTGATCCGTGTTCTGTCATCGTCGGAGTAGCGGCTGTCCGGAGTAGAGGTTCTAACGTTTCATTTATCCCCCTCACACCCTTCTCAACAGCTTCGAGACGGTCGTCAAGCGACATGAGTTGCTGGTCGATAACAGAAGTGGTATTAGCATCGGCAGTGTCGGCATTAGACTGAGATTTGTGTCGCAGTTCTTGTATCTCTGAAAGGTTGAATTTTAGTGTCGCCGAATGACCGGAAAAAAAAAACAAAGCACCGAAAATGCGTGTCTGGATGTCCGATATTGCATAAGAAAGCTCTGTGATATGAGTTGAAACCGCAAGAAGTCGGATATCACTAGGTAGAATGAAAATCAAAATTTAAGATAAAACTCCTGGAGTGCAGTTTCTCACTCAAGGCTCTTCTGCTTGTCTGCCTTCCTTATCGCGCGTTTCCCAGTAATGGTTTCATTTTCTAAAGAAAGAAGTTGAAACTTCAAATAATACACGTCGTCGAGCCACAAATACCTTCGTCCTCCGCATGTAATGACACTTGAGCTGACGAGCTGCCAGAGGCCATAGATGTGGATGATGAGATGCACTGAGGACTGGATGTCGGGACTGAACCAGAAGTCCATGTCACACTCGTGGATCCCATTAGAATGGTGACAATAGAAAAAGAGAAAGTGGCAAAGGATAAAGAGTTGACCAAGGCAGAACAATGCACTAGCGTGAGGAACCGCCGAGGTCTGTAGTCAAGATCGTTACAACGGGTATTATTGCTGACTGACGACGCCCTGATTCTGGTCAACGTCGACGGTTCCTCTGCAACCTGGCGAGGGACAGTGAAATCGATGAACCACTGAGCTCCGAGAGGCAGTGGGCAAGCCTTTGCCGTGACAACCAGTCACGGTAATCGCGACTGTCAGTGTCACGACACTTTCGTCCCATTGCAGGCACCTGATGAATGATGCTGAATCTTTATTTTATAACGTATCATAAGTATAATCGCGTTAAAAAAAGATGAATGGTATATGTACATGTGAGATTAAATTGTAATCCCGATTAGAGGATTGTTGATTAGATCCGTTGGTTTGCAAGCCCTCTCATGCAACTAGTCTGCCCCAGAGAACGAAATAGCAAACGTACATTCCTTCGAATCAAGCAAGTTACCTCTCTGGATTTTTACTAGGCCTCGAGAGTATTTAAATCTCATTCCATCTTCGAATTTCACGTATGCAAAGTGCGCAACGTGACTCGGTAATAGCTCTACCAACAACCAATGCCATGTGAAAAAAAAAAATAGGCCCTAATAGTTTAACAAAAATACCTCCAAGAGATTTGAAATACTCACCGGCCCAGTTCATCCGGAAGAAGGTACATCAGAAATGCACTTTGCTTCATGACCGATGTAGATAGAGGTGGTGCCATTACCAGTGAAAGGGAATGGTTACGATGCTCACACAATGGACTGCGCAGTGAAAGGTCTACCGTATTAATCGAAGCACACTTGGCATTGTGGACCTCGATCTGAGAATAAGCACTATTATTCCATACAGGACAAGAAAGGTGCAAAATGTACTAATGGTGTTTGAGCGATGTAAGATCCAGAGTAAACGACGACATGGGCAAGGATAACAAGGATAACAGGGGACAGGAACATCAATTTGCGTGGATGTCAGGCATAAATGTCATCGAAATCGACATCCATATTGACATAATTGGTTGCTTTACTCTCCTTCCGCTTCTGATCGGAAAACTCCCTCAATCTACTGAGGGCCTCACGATCTGCGTCCTGCATCATTGTCATGCGACTCTTCTTATATTTAAGAGGATCCATCGAGTTGAAGTAACCACCCGAAAGGCCTTCCAGTGCCCAGAGATTGTCAAAAGTCGCTACGCTTCCTGCCTCCGGGACCTGCTCTTCAACGATCGGCCGCAGCTTGGGATGTGATAAGATTTTAGGGTAGTACCTCCCGCTGATCAAGCCCAATGCCCCAATGAATTCGTATCCAGGCTTCAGGATTGGACGGAGTCTATATCCATCCGGAGGTTGGGGGAGGGGATAATTTGAATGCTTGCTGCCACCGACCCTTGCAGAAACAACCCCCTCGCCACCTCCGACTGATAACCCACTCGAGGTTGAAGGGCCGGGTTGATCCACAACATTTAATTGGGATTCGGGCAAGGTATCTGTCGGAGGTTCTTCCCAGTCCTCATCTGCTAGTTCGTACAGCTTCCCACATACCCTTGCTTCCTTTATGGACCCACCATCGTCGGTGGGGACGTCTACAGCAAAAATGCTGTCCAAACGCAGAAATACACCCCGTCCCCCAGCTCCCAATTCCGTGACATCTTCTTGTCCTAATTCTCGATATGTCTCTGAACGTAATTTCCCAGGTCCAGATGGAGGAAGTATGTGATCGGTACCATATGGTGCCAGTGTCCGACGAGGTACTTTGAGGCGAATAAAATCATCAACCCAAATTCTCTCCGTGCCCCACCAGATACCCTGGAATCTTATCTGAACGAAGGCCCCAGGTGCAGGCGGCATTCCAACAATCCGTCTTGTTGTGCGCTGAAGTTCACTCTGAGAGGCGCCTGAGCCGATGTCGTGAATATCGCGGTGGAATGTGTGTGGAGTGAAGGTGATTGAAGTTTGCGCATCATCCATACTAGTTTGGTTAATGCCTGTTTCCAGGATGTTCGTGGAGGATACCATAGGAGATGGAGTCGGTCGTGCGGGAAGTGATTGTCGTGTGGGCAGGGGTATGCGGGCTGGTTTAGGACTAGGCGGTGGCGACGGCGTAATGGAATATTTGACTTCGTATTCGTCGGTAAGGCTCCAATAGGAGGAAAGTGCGGAGGCAATTTGTAATGCAGCAGCATATGCGGGTATAGCATCGTAAATAGAAGGTGGTATTGAACCAGGGCAGGGGTTGAATTGTGAGAGCTTTTCTGCTTCAAAGACAAGCTTGTCAGGGTCAAAAGCAAGCATGTAATCGATCAACTCCTCGGGAGGGATGTGTGCTGGATAAGGGAGAACCTGGTGATCGGCCGCAATGTACGAATGCGAGACAGCTAAGAGCTGGATTTTGTATTTTGTATAATGACGAACCGTCCATGGTACGGGCTCCTCACTTAGATCGAGGCGAGGACCAATAGTATCCTCCGTGTTGGGATCGGCTTGGCTAGTTGACGAACTAGGTCGCGATGGAACCTGGAGATTTGATGAGCTGGCAGTGGGGTCCGTTCCTTTAGGACGAGGTAAAGACTCGGCCTTAAACTTCACCTCATCTACTACACCTGGCCAGTATTGAATAAGAATATTGGGATTGTCTGGTGCAATGATTGGTTTTTCGAGGATACACCACACGACTTCTTCTTCTCTAAACCACCGCTTCAACTCCATAGATGTGCTCGCATAGATGGCGCGGAGGTCGTTATCCCTGTCAACGAGCATTGACTTCGTCAAGATACCCGGGGAGGGCTTCAGAACTTTGCGAACAGGTCGTATGGCAGCGTAAGTCCTAGTTTCTTTTCTTTTGTCACGACTGCGTTGCTCTCGAGGTTTCTTTTTCAACGCTTGCGATGAAGGTGACATGGAAATTGAAGATACTGGAATGATACCAGCGGCTCCCATCTCGGCAGTGATTTCCTTTTGAGTTCTCTTGGAGCAGTATTTACATTCACATTTGCCTTTCATGCCATTCATGAGCCAAATGGCATGAGGAATAAATTCGGCCTTTGATCGAAAACGTTTGTCAAGATACCCTGCAGCATAGTCCAACAATAAGTAACGATATGAGAGGACAGCTAACGCACCGTATAGATATACATCCTGCCGGGGTTTGGCTGCAGGACCTTTGTGGTGATCAAAAAATCGATATCCATCGGGAAAGGATTTTAGGACATAGCTTGGACCAGCTGTGAAAACAGGTAGGTGATTGTTGGGTTGTAACATGAAATTGAATATCTACCAGGCAAATTTAAATCTTTAGCCACAGCTTCTCCAATTTGCATTCTCCACTGAAGATTTTTTCCATTCTCTAGAGGTAGATGTTCGAAATAGTTGACGGTGCCGTCACTGTCAATAACAGGTACATTGTTGGTTGGCCACTTGGAAGGATTGCCGTCACTGACTTCGAACTCGAGATACGTAACATTGGAGGGAAGATCGGGAACACTCATATTCACTGTTCGAGTCATATTAGTAGGTATAGTTTAGAAAATGTTAATGCTAGAACTTGGCAAAAACTGGTCATTGCTTTCAAACTCAGCAACGCGTATCAAGGCTGTAAACAAATGTCCGGCCCGCTCGCGCTAACTCTTAAGATCCAAAACTGCTTGCCATTTCAGTTTCTATCATGCCAAGCAGTCCAGTCTTGCTTTCCATAGAAATGTGACTTGAAATTCAAAAAACTCGCACCCGCCATCAATAAGAATGCACGAATCAGCACGATACTTAGCACGGATCATTCAACACGTTTGTAGGCTATTAGTTCGATTGTAGAGAGAATTCTACACGTCGATAGCACTGATTGACAATAATCCTCTCTCTTTCAACCCAGGACTGTCCAAACCCAAGAATCCCATCTCTAACTTCAAATCAGCGGGTGTCTTGAGGATGAACTCCAGATTTACTCTTCTCAAGTTGGAGTAAGCATGACTTTGCGTCTCCCCGTTTCTGTACCCATCCCCACACAAAAGGACATCTACATTTCGCCACTCACTGAATTGCATCGAATGCATCCAGAGAGGGAATACGACGGTCAGGTTCTTCATCATGTTTGGACACGTTGTAGTACCAGTTCGTAATACGGCAGCGAGCCACTTTAGGGGGATGTTCACGTCCTGATACATGTCAAACTTGATTCGAAAATTACACAAGGACGGCGTCTTTGATAAGTCGAGTTGTTCAGAGGGGCAGATTTCTGTATCGGCTGAATAGTTTGCATCAGCAACTCCAATCGTTTTCAAATTTGAAGAAATCGCTCACATGGGTTCGTCAAGACTAATTCGAGAGTTTCTAAGGTTGTTGAGGCAAGGACTAGCCGTACAAAGTCTGAAAAATTGCCAGTAACAGACAGACAGAGCTTCCGGACCGTATTAACCCTGATAGGGCAACTGGAGTGTAACAAAGACCTAACGAATAATATCGGGGTGAATGGTCCGAGGGTCAATGTGTCCAATGTGGGCTTCTCCACGTTTTCATCTGTTTCCACTTCCACCCCTCCCTCCTGCTGAACACCTGAATGACAGAATTCAAGCATCCTTAATCCCCTACAGGAACCCAACAGACTATTCACTTGATTGGGATTCTCGAACACCATACCACACAGCCCGATCTCTACAAGGGTGGATTGAGAAAGGACATCTCTGATGATGGCGTTTCGAAG
>Ga0307507_10012929_pt1 | contig 10229 bp, 11 predicted proteins | sample 7_EM_MG_FD_207223 | JGI IMG/M metagenome (GOLD analysis project Ga0307507, IMG submission 207223) | Populus trichocarpa ectomycorrhiza microbial communities from riparian zone in the Pacific Northwest, United States - 7_EM | ecosystem: Host-associated > Plants > Roots > Unclassified | place... | reverse complement strand
GGGAACTCCCTCTCGCACTTTCAGAGCCTCCCATTGCAACGCTAATATATTCCGAAGGTTTTCTTTCTACAGGATCAGGTGTGTTTTGGATTTTCCATACACATCTACTGCGTTGTAGGCACATCAGTGGATGCAGGTACAGGTTTTGATGGGTACAGGCACAGGTTACTCTGGAAAACTCCAGGGTAGCCTGTGACATTCCCTATGTAGCTGTGGTCATGCAACAAGGATGTGTGCATACATATACTGCTATTGAGCAGTAGATTAATTGGAAGCCACCTGTAAATATGGGAAAGAAGTAGTGCTTGGAAGTCCAGTCCCAAGACTGGAAAAAGACTGAGATTGGACTGGACCAAGACTGCCCAAGACCGGAAATTCCCAGGACCGTCAAAGACCACAACTGCAGTCTGGTCTTCTGTCTCTCACGATTTCTGAAATTTGAAGACTGTGAAGACTGACAAAAGACCAGTGTAACCGGTCTCAACTGAAATTCGTAACCAAATACAAACACCCCTTGTAACCTAACACAAACACAAATTTCTTCCCTTTTCCTCAAACCACCATCAACCACGACACCTGGCCACCATTGCCCATCACCACAGTCACCATGGCCACTACCACCCACATCAATCATCAACTGCCCACATCGCCCATCGACTGCCCACATTGGTTGTCGACCACCAAAAATGATGCCATGTCACCAACCGAACAAGTGCCGGTGAGGTCGAGGGGACACAATGAAGTGACAAGGCAAGACGACGTGACAACAGGATGTCTGATGGTAACAACCTGGTTGTGTTCTGCCTGCCCAGGTGAGTACGCCACCCCCTTTGCCTCACACTAATTTCCCTCAGCAACATGGCAACCAAACAGATGACGATGGATGTTGTCGTTGTTCATTGATGACAAGGGACCACCAGTGACGAGGGACGACCACGGCCATGCCACCACAATGACAATAAGAGTCCAAGGTGCCACGTCAATGGTGACGTGGCAACCAATCAATGAACGATGATGATGTTGTTGTTTGTCATCGTTGTTTACATATTATTGTAATGGTAAGTACTTTACCTTCATCCCAACCCACCTGCTAATGGTACCATGCTACAGCAACTACAATGACTGACATGACGTGATGCCACTATGAGGCAGCACCACCATGGGGAGTGCCCGGCCATGGTAACCAAACAGCAAATGGCAACATTGTCACCATTTGTTGTCATCGTTTATTCCGTGAGTGGAGGAGCCTTGCAAGCAGGTGCTCACAACATAATGTAGTTAGTCTTCATATAAATTTTATTTACTGTAGGAACAACAGTCAGAGTATTACCTACCCCCCAAACCCCTGTACAAACCAGTTGAGACCAGTCTTTCAACCAATGAAAACCAATGAAAACTGCACTGAACCGGTTGATGTCAGTTCAGTCCAGTTTTTTGAGGTTTGTCAACTTGTGAGGACCGGTCCAGGTCTCGGTCTTGTCAAAATTTGACAAAAGACTGGACTGGACTGGACTTCCAAGCACTAGAAAGAAGTTAAGTATTCAAAAGAAAAGCAGGGGATAACCAGCCTGTAACCTTGAGCTCATTCAGATCCCATGTAGTGAAATGTACCCCACTGTTCAGCACTACTGTGGTTTAACGGTCTAACGGGCTGCCTTCTGTGTGTAACATCTGGTGTGCCTGATTCCTGAAGCCTTGCATTCAATCCCAGGTGTGGGCAGATGCTCCAGCCTTCGCAATCTTTTATCCTAATCTGACTTATGCTTTCCAGCTATGCTACTACTATAATATATATGTATTTTTTGCTTTTTTGGGCAACAATTGAGTTCAAATGTAATACTACCTGCAGAATAGTCCTTGTTTAAGACCCAAAACATTCCATTAGGCTCCATTCAGCTAATTGGTTCAAACTTGGTAGATTGGGCCTAATTTACCATTGTGGATTTTCCTGATGTAGAGGGTAGTGCACGAATTTGTTGAATGTAGGTCAGGCTCCTAAAAGCAGCCACTTGTCTTGCTTGATGAGCCTCTACATACTATTAGCAGTACTAATCTAATGATTATATAATGTGATGGGAAAGAACAAATAAACAAAGGTAAGGGCTCAAGCTCGTGAGAGAGTGGCTGCTGGAAAAGTCAGTCAGGGAGCTCGGAGATCAGTGATTAACCCTAACATTGGGTCCCAAATCTGCACCATGTGATCAAGGAACAAAGCATCACATTTTGGTCACCAACACCATTTTGGTTTGGAATGGTGTCTAGAATAGTGTCCAGGTCTTCCAAAATCAACAGTGTGATGGGATGGTCTTCAAAAATGTTTGTCCATAGAAGTCTGTGAAGAAATTGGTGGGCCATAACCTCTGAATCCTCAAAGGTATTCAAGGATCTGTCACACAGGCCCAGAAAGGCCTTGGAGTTGGAACCCAACATTAGGGTTCATCACTGATCTCCGAGCTCCCCAACTGACTTTTCTGGCAGCCGCTCTCTCATGAGCTTGAACCCTTACCTTTTTGCCTGCTATGTAAGTAGTGGGTTTTAGCCTGCAGTGCTCAAGGGCCCCACTGTGGGATATGTTATGCCTGTTTGTAGCTATTTTGCATTTATTTGGTTTCCACTTTCATCATTTTTTCAACTTGCATTGGCTGCGAGGAGCAAACTGCACAAGCAGTTTGGCGACAAGCAGCCAATGAATGATCACAAAAATCACTTTAAAAAAATTCATTTCCTTTTTACACCCATGTACAAAATTACTACAAATATATGCTCCACTTCCGCTTTAAATAATTTCCGTAGTGGGCCTTTGCACCCCTAGGCATGCTACAGTGGTTATTTATTTGTTCTTTCCCATCACATTATATAATCATTAGATTAGTCATACTGCTAATAGTATGTAGAGGCTCATTGAGTGAGCTGCTTTTAGGAGCCTGAATGTAGGTCTTGAATATGCTTGGTTTAAATTTAACTTGCTGGTGGCTGACTGGGTTTTGCTATAGGACATAGCAAGGATGTGTATCTCACTGAGGGAGCTGAGGTGAATTTTAGTATGATGTACTTATATTGGCCCAGCAAGTGAATCGTCAGTTTTAGGGCCTGTTTAGCAACAGTTCCAGTTCGTAGTTACTAGAAACTTCCTGTATGAGCAACTTCTGGCAGAGTACCTTCCTCCTCCTCCTTAGTTTACTGTACTATTTCGACCTAGTGTTCACATCACACATCACAAATTGTTTTGAACTGAACACTTACAGAACTGTCATGGGTCACACCAGCTAGTGAACACCAGTAGGATTAATAAAAATTTTGGTCACAAGCATATTTTTGAACAAAAAGGACATTTGAGTACATTTGCATCATCTCAGTAGTCCTCTCAGTCCTCCCATTTACCCTTTCCCATGTAAACCTTACACACATGCTTGAATCAATGGCCTCAGTTAAGTATTGGCTCATTTTGCTAAAGTCTTCATGAACACTTTTGCAGCTGTCACACATCACAGACACCTATGAACACCTGGTCCAGTGAACACCATAGGTCACACATCACACCCCATGAACACTAGGTCAAAATAGTACAGTACTCTCGATATGACATGTTTACACCCACCAGAACCATCAAAGTACCATGCGAGATGTGCCTGCCTTCGCCATGACCATGTATGCCAATGTCAATGTGCTCTGGTCGTGGCAGAGAGCAAGCAGACAAGGGACCATTTTCTTACACTTATAGTTTGTAGATAGTTTATGCTAGAATGTAACTGAATGCGGTATCTATGAAAGTTCAAGAATGGACTTGCACAGCTTACTGAGACACCATATTTAGGCAAAAGTTCATGGCAACTTCGAACTGGAACTGTTGCCGAATAGGCCCTTATTTTAATAGTTAATTCCATGTAAATCCCAAAAAAATCTTTCCTCTTACCACCACAACATGCATGTCACCTTCCTCAGACTAGCAGAATCCATGTCAACAAGGCCACTGAACCTTCATGAAGCCAGTGCGTCGCCCTATCCACCAATACTGTACACTAAGTTTGCCAAAGACTTGGCTTAGGCATAAGTTCTGACTATGGAATATGAGCAGGTTGTTCTGGCAGGTTTTGCATGCTCATTGACATTTGCTACTGACTATGCAATTGCTGGGGGACATGTATGTTATGTCAGGTGTGTAGAATCTCTTCTTTTTCTTTTCTTGCCTTGTGCTTGGGCATCTCATTGCTCACTGCTCATTCTTTCTTCAGGCAGAATACAGACAACATCATAAAATAACAAACCCCGTACACATTATTGGGTTCCTCTCACAATGGAAGATGTATCTGAATGGACTGCTGCAGGGGAAGGAAGTGAAGAATTTTAAGGGGAAGAAGCTGGATCCTATGGTGTGTTGGATTTGTTTTTTTTTTGGTGTTGGACGGTCCAAGGTTTACTCATCATGTTGGATGGACCCATGTAGATGTCAGGTGAACAGCTGGGACAACTCTATGGGCTTATGCATGCTTCCAAGGATGTGTGGAAACCTATACCAGAAGACTCAGAGTTGTAACATAGGTCCTAGGAATGATATGGTATACCAAGTCGACTTCCTCAGTTCTTCTTGAGTATGTTCCCTTGCCGATGCTGGAAAAATGTCTTCCCTGTCATCCTTTTCTTCCCCAATGTTCACTTCATCACATGTACATCTCACTATTATAAATTGGATGGAAACGGCCAAGCATAGCTTAAACGCCCTTCCAACATGTCTTCAGCTGCAGTACATCATACCCACATTCCTTCTAATCATTGTCTAACTCACCTTGCTGTAGTCTATTCCAATTAACACATCTCCTTATGCTGATTTGCCAGCAGCCAATTTGGTGCTCTCCGAGGCCAAGGCACATAAAGGTCATACAATTCATATGATTACCATCATTTGACTGAGTTGATGGTGTACAGGTCTGACGTTTGATGAGATTGTGAAGGCGATTGGGAAGGATGAAGTGTGGTTGGCTGCAGCTTTTTATGGCCAGGTACAAGACTGATCCCCTGTATAAGGTGCCAACAAGGCTCATGTGAACATAGGCAAAGTTCACCAAGGATGAAATTAGGACCATCTGCAAGGTCCTTGGAATTGATCTGAGCAGGTTGTTCAGTCTATTGGGCAGTCATTGGTGGCCTAACCATGGACTGGGACCTATGCCATCTACTGACCCAGTCATCTACCGACTATATGAGGTTTGTGTGTATGCACTCTGTGTTGGTGATGCTCTTATGCCATTTACAGAGTGTTCTCATTTATGGACATTCTATCAAGGTGGGCATCTCCAGTTTAGAATGATGACCTGACCTGACATTGAATTAATGAAGGCTGTTATTCATGAGAAGGTACTTATGTAGGGCAATCCTAATTTTGATTCTTTTTAATATCATTAACATTAGTTTGGTGATGGTATTATGTCAATGATTGATTGCAAGATTAACGTTGAGCAGAAGGAAGACCCCAAGGGTGATTGCGTTCTTCTTACCTTTGAGTTTGTGTTTCCCTACTTGCATCCATTCAAATGCTCACATTTCCTTCCTAGTGGCAAATTCCTTCCATATGCGAGGTGGTAAACAGCTTATGCCCACTAAATGAACAATAGGTAGTAAGAATGATATTTTGAATATACTTCCCATTTCTCTTCTTTTGTTCATGCCAAGAACAACGCAACTAATGAAACAAAGGGTGGTCGGACTCAAATTCAGCCAATTGCCCACCAATAAACTCCAGATTCAAGGCATGAGCACAAGGACTGGGTTGCTCATTTCCTTATCTGGCAACCCAGATCTCAAAGCCAACTTGTTCATGGGCCACTCTCATAAGCTTTCCATTTCTTTCTCTCTAACCACAACCAGTTACAACCATTAGCTGTTGAGCAGCTAGTACAACGTTCTCTTTTTTTAATCTTTATCTTTATCTTTGTATACTGCTGATGCTGGACATTATCTCTACACTCTTTCCAGCCCCAAATCTGGAAGAGGTCATTGCTTTGGTATGCCACTTCTTCCTTTCCTCTCCTTTGGACCTTACAATTCCTGAATGTGCTTTGTTTTGTTCCAGGCCAACAAAGACACCACCACTATCACAACACATAATGATGTCCATGACATCGACATCATTCTTTCATCTTGTCCCACTCTTGCATTCTGTGAATGTGTAGATTTTGTCAAGTACCCATGGCTCATTGAGAAAGTCAATACCACCCAGCCATTTACACCACACAATGACAATAAGCCTGCTGTCCCTTTTGAAAGCTGGAAGGATGCTATGTGTGTCGATCCACTGCAGTGGAAAGTGCTAACTGAGGATTTGGAGGTGCATGTGAAGGCTCAGAAAGGGGTTAGTTCTCCTCTTCTTCTTCTCCTTTTAATTCGTGCAAGAGAGGCTGATGTTATAATGTTGATGTGATTTAGCTTGGCCCCATGAGTCTCCCTTCTGTTGTAGTGGATAACCCAGTACTTCACCTTCCTGGACAGGCTATGGTGGAACCACTTAAGGTGCTTTTTAACCCTGAAGTTGAGAGGAGGCGGCAGGTTGAGCTGTTGCTGCTGCCTATACCCCTTTCTCCTACTCCTACGATTGCACTTGTTGGGTCTTCTCAGGTGTCCCATTCTCCTGTGGACCCACTTCCCCAGGTTCTTCATGCACCAAAGGCTACCCCTCCCCTTCCTGTGATTGCACTTCCTGATGTTCCTCGTGTACCAACGTCAATGTCGACATCGACGTCTTCACAAGAGCAGTCTCCAAGTCATGAGTTCCTGTGGTGTGATCCGTATGTTGGAGAAGAACTGACCCATTCTGTTGTTGCTGGTGTTCAAGATGCGATGACTCTTGCTCTGCCACAACAAGTACGAGTGGCAACACCTGTGCAGAATACAGCTGCACATTATTGTCAGCCTGTTTCATTGGGTTCAAGTTGGAAGGTGCAGAATGGGGTTCTGCCCATTCAGAACATGGGTGGATTTAAGCAGGACATGGCTGGATCCAAGCAGAACACAGCTGTGTCCAAACAGAATGTATCTGCAGCCAAGCAGACCACTTTGCCTGAGCAAACCGAAGCTTTGCTCAAGTGCATTGCAGCTGTGCAGAAGCAAAATGCAGCCGTATTGGAGCAGAACACAGCTGTATCAAAGCGCAAGGCATCCAAGCAGACCACTCCTGTGCCCAAGCAAATTGCAGCTACATCCAGACAAAACGTACCTGCACCCAAGCGTGTTCCCAGTTGACAGACAACACCTGAGCCAATGCCTCCCCTGACAATCAGGACACCACCCGCCTCTTTCATTCCTCCACAGCACTCACAGATGCAAGGCACCTGGGCTACAATGGCACCAGCTCAAACTCAACAGATGCATGGCTTTTTATGTTATACTGGGGCACCAATTGCCTTTGTCCCTGTCCCTGCAGTTCAAATGGAGGTTCGCCAACAGATTGCACTTCCTCGATGTGCCTCTCCTCCAGGGTCCTCATCCTCCAATACACCAACCTCTTCCATACCCACTCCAGTTATTGCAGCACAGACACAAGGGTTCCAAGGCTACCCTCCACCTGTCATGGCAAGCTATAATGTTGGTCCTGTCATGTCATTGCCAGTCTCCAGACAAGAAGTTCAGGTTATTTCTGATCCTTGTCAAAGAGCATCTAGTTGGGTGCAGATGCTAAGTGAGCAACAGGCAGCCATTTCTGGCCAGGCAGCAAGCGTCCCATCATCCAGCAAGGGAAGGGCACCTCCAGTGGATGATGACAGCCTTCCTCCATCAAAGAAAGCTTGGGTGGCAAAGACGATGAGGGCTGGTGCCCATGTGACTTATAGGCCTCCACAATCTAATGCTGGTACTCAAGCATGTCCAATTTGGGTGTATGTGTTTTGAGATTAATAATCTTTTACATTCTTCCACTAATGTATACTATTGCTTAGATGTTAACTGCATGCCATACACCTCCCCAGGTGCAAGAAACACATCCTGGCTGACACAGGGTTATTTTTGGAACAAGCTGGTCAGGCTGAGCAGTCGTTTGCAAAATGACATGCGAAGCATTCAGGCATGGACTGGGCAGCATGGTCATTATTCAAACTTGGTTCATTTGCAATTCCCCCTTTTATGATACCAATCCCTTATAATTGAAACATATCACTTGCATCTTCAATCCATAGACCAGCCCTAAAATTTTTTGAGCTACATTGGGGATGCAAATCTTTGGTTCTTTGGTGAAGAGTGTGCATACTGTTCTGTAGGGGGATTAGTTTCTGACATTTTTTAATTCAGAAAACATAATACTTCTCTGTATATGGCACATTCAGAAGCTATGAATACTGCACTGGCCTTGGATCCTGGAAGGAAGTTTCAACAGGTAAAATGCAAAAGGAAGAAATTATGGTGTTTTTGCCTGCATTGCCACACCAATTTCCAAACCCACAGAAATTTGTATGAGTCACATGATGCTTACATAAATTATTTTTCAAACTCAGAATCTTAGCCACATCACCAACATACCTCTTGTGGTAAAGATAAGATTGCTCTGGCTCAAAAGCACCTGTGAACCCCACCTATTTGGTCTTATTAGACAGGAAGTTGAAGTGTTTGTTCCTGTCTAGTTAGATCAAAGATGGCTTCTGTACCACTCTGGGCAATAACTACCATTAGTGCATAGGGACTTTGTAATAAATCTTTACCTCACCGGCAATCTTGAATACCTGTCAGGTGCTTGGCAGCATTGCACTCCCTCCCCTTAAAGGTTCAATGCCATCACAAAGAACCCTTACCTCACCATTGTTGATGGCAACGTGTCGAGCTCATCATGAGCAACGCCAACAATGTGTATCCCCCTCAATACTCATCCATTCCCTTTGCCTTTTTTTGCATTACATAGATATTATTAGGTACATAGTAATGCACCTGTTTTACTTCAGCTACATGGCCTGTCACCACTCATATCAATTACACTAAAGCAGGCCCCAAGAACCTCAATCTCCTCATCCTCACCAGCTTGCTCCTCATCCAGTTCCTCTTCTAAATCTACTTAATGACTGGGGGTTGTACCTGTAGGGGGAGGAGCCAGGGTCTGAGGCTCCCCTGTTGCATCTGGCTCCTCTGATGTGGCAGGAGCCTCTGCAACATGAGTGCCAAATCCAATGGGACTGGTATAACCAGCCAGGAGGTAGATCTTCCCCAATATCTTCAGGTGGTGAGCATTGAAATGGCCCCATTCCATCCAATGAAGGCTGAGCTGAAGAGCGAGGGCAGGATGAGAGAGCAACAGCTCAGCTTCTTTTCTGTGAAAGAAGATGTCTTCGTCATGTATATAAGTTGCAAGGTGGGGAACTTGAATGTTCAGCCACACAATCTCTTCCTCCGTGCATTTGAGTTTGAAGGCCTGGTCAATTGCAAGGCGAGCGGCAGGTGTCGCCCAAGGTTTCCTTTGAATATCTTGATGGGTATCATGGAGGAGATCAAAGTCCAAGAGGAAGGCATACTCAACGACCTGATCCCAGTCAAGTACCTGTTGAGGTGGCACTAGGGCTAATGCAGCTGCATTGTACCTGTCGAGGGCAGCATGAATGGCAACAGATCAGGCCTTGAGCGCATTGGCAATGTGTTTATGAAGGCTATAGCCTATCACATTGCTGTCAGCTGAAGTCATCTCTGAGAAGCCGAGGACATACCTGTCTGGGACCAGTTCATCTCCGTGAGCTCAAACATCCATGCTACAACAAGCCCTTCCAGGACATCGATGCAATGTTGGCATGTCTGCATTGTTACCTTCTCTGCCACTGCCTGCCACTCAAATGAACCCCGCTCCCACCGCCGTGCAATATTGAGCTTGTTCTCTATTATCTGGACAGTGGCGAGATTGTGCTTTTGGATTTCAAGCACATGGCGGCAGGTTGTTTCGTTAGAGGCTGTCATATCGCATTTGCTGACATTCACCTCCATAAGATTGGACCAGGCCAAGATGGCTGCTGCAAGTGTACATCTGTAAATCATAAGTAACAATATAGATCAATAAAATTTAAACCTACTTGCTGGCATTAAAATTCAGGAGTAACTTGCAGTACTCCATCTCAAGTGTCTCCTCCAGGGGTTCCTTTGAGAGCAGTACTTTTCAGTCCCCCCCCAATTCCTGCAGGACTGGCTGGAGTCCTGCAGGACTCCTCAGGACTCTGCAGGATTGCAAGCCAAAGTTTTAATATTGGTAGCCAGTCCTGCCAAGCTTGGCAGAG
>Ga0307507_10012928_pt1 | contig 10230 bp, 7 predicted proteins | sample 7_EM_MG_FD_207223 | JGI IMG/M metagenome (GOLD analysis project Ga0307507, IMG submission 207223) | Populus trichocarpa ectomycorrhiza microbial communities from riparian zone in the Pacific Northwest, United States - 7_EM | ecosystem: Host-associated > Plants > Roots > Unclassified | place... | reverse complement strand
GCGCAGTCGACGTTACGCACGATTGAGAGATTCGAACTTCCAGGCGAATGTTTCTTTACCAATCTTAAGGGTTAACGCCTCCACAGGAAAGATCCCTTCTTTCAATGAAGATAATTTGTACTTTTTGTTGAGGGCAGTAATCATTTCTTGAGGAAAGGAGGAGATTTTTGGAAACTCATGACTTGAGGTTGTTCCTTCATCGGGAATGTTTAGAGAAAATGCCGCACCATCCGTAGGTGTCGATGGAGGGTCAGGCGACTTGGTGGGCATGGCCATCGTTTGTCGCGCTCGATGAAGCAATGCCCAGGCTATGGAGGCGTGAAACTTGGGATCAGTGTAGTATTCTTGTTGACGAATTGAACTCAATGCAGGCGAAAGGGCTTTGCATAGGTTGCGCATCTGCATGCAGTTAAATAAGAAATGCTTCAAGAAGAACCGAGGACCTACCTCAGGAAAACCAGCTCCTATGTCCATGGTCAAAAATGTCCTAGTTTTCTCATCGTTGGTGAGTTCTGAGAGCGTCGTAAATGAAACTTGAAAACTAGTAGCAAGACTAATCAGATAAAGATGAGATACGAGGTGACAGACAAACGGTTTCTGGGATTTTGCAATATTCTTGACTGCTCGTTTGAACTCTTCTCTTTGATGAGCACGGAGGAATATGGGTCGAGATAGAGATATATGAAGTTCTAGTAGTCCAGCCCCTGCAGACCATATGTCGTGTAGAGGAGGAACAGACGCTTTAGCGTCAGAAAGGATATCTTGGATAGTCTTGTAGAATTGTGAACGACGGCTGAGAGTCAACGAGACATACACGTGAGCCGCGAATTGACCCTCAATGTGGGGTGTGGTCCGAATGCGACCCTGATGTAGAGCAGGATTGTCATTCGGGACAGACACGACTAGGGACGAAGACAAGGGAGGCAACTTTCTGGATAGGTCGGGCATTGAGAACATGGTCATACATTCGCCGACGACATACCTCTTCTTAGATAGTTGAACATAGATATCTTGGTCAGATTTCTCTTGAGAATCATCATCGTCAGAGCTTGGATATTCGACTAGCGCACCCGCCGTCCGTTTCATCGAGTGCTAACACGGCGGGCAAGCTGAAGCTGAAGTGCTCCCGGGCCGGCATAAATCAAATGATTTCCGCGCTATAATTATCTGATAAAGCCGTCCACACTTGCCTCTCGAATTTTGATCCCCACAACGACATTCTATAAAATGAGCGTCCAGTTTATCAATAATCTCACCACAAGCAACCCTGATACACATTCACACTCTCATGGGGACCTCTTGCATAGCCATGGACCTGGTGATCACGGACACACGCATGAACATCTAGATCATGCAGGTATGTTATGCCAAAGCATCCATAATCAAATATAATCTTACTTTTTGGCAGGCAAATATGCTGACAGAGATCTACCTGATTATACATCTCGTAACTTTGAAGAAAGAGGATTTACGGTTGGGATCGGGGGGTACTGTCGCTTTCAATTTATCTTTTTCGCTTAGATCGTGCTAACTTCTTTTCAGCCCTGTCGGCTCGGGAAAGACTGCATTGACCCTTGCCCTTTGCAGGAAGCTAAGAAACGAATATAATATTGGTGCGATAGGAATATTTTCCCAACATTATCATGCTCATGCTCGGTGCTCAGCCACTGTTACCAATGACATCTTCACTCGGGAAGATCAAGAATTCCTCATAAAAAACAAGGCACTTCCAGAGGATCGCATTCTTGCCATCGAGACAGGGGGGTGTCCCCATGCGGCAATTAGAGAAGACATAAGTGCCAATATGGGCGCTTTGGAAACTTTGCAAGCTAAATTTGGTTGCCAGCTCCTCTTTGTAGAGAGCGGAGGCGATAACTTGGCCGCAAATTACTCCAGAGAGCTGGCTGATTACATTATCTATGTCATTGACGTTTCGGTGAGCCATTCTGTGTTGAACATACCGGCATATACTCAACCGGTACATAAAGGGAGGCGACAAAATCCCTCGGAAGGGCGGCCCTGGGATATCACAATCTGACTTGCTTGTCATCAACAAAGTGAGTATGGATCATCACGAACACCTGCTTATTTTCTGACAATTGGGTTAGATTGACCTTGCCCCTCATGTTGGTGCTTCCCTGAAAGTCATGGACAGGGATTCAAAGCTGATGCGAGGTGACGGTCCAACCATTTTCACCAGCGTACGAGAGGGAAAAGGAGTCGATGACATTGTTACTCTCATTCTCGCTGCTTGGCGAACAGCAGGTAGTCCGGGAAAACTCGGGCCTGTAGGTGATGAAGTTTAAGCAGGTCGTGTTCTATTTTTTATTCCGCCCGGTAGTGACGAAGACAAGAAGTAAAAAGAAACGGACAGTTTTTAAAAGCAATTTTATGTTTGCTATTGGGCAACAAAACTCTACCCCCTCCAGGAATCGTTAATAGTGTAAGTGCCATTAGAGGGTGTGGTGTTGGCATGATTAGGGTCTGCCTCCCAAGTAACACCGTCGTTGAACTTGCGGATGTATTTATACTGAAAGTTTGTATTTGCCGGGAGCGAAATAGTGACTAAAAGACTGTGAGACTAAATCACTATGACCTGGCAAATGGTGCTTACCGCTCCAAATCGGGTAGGTCGCAGGAGACAAAGCGACTGCATTGCCAGGCGACCAACTTTTCAAGGCATCCAGGCTCCCAGCAAGGAAGATGTTTTCTGGTAAGAAAAGACGATGGGAATCCAGCCAAAAAGATATACAAAACTACACACCTCCGAAGATTGTATAAGCGAGAACTTTGAAAGTAACCTGAACCTGAGGACCAGGATTCGACAGGCACACACTTGGCACTTGAAGTCCTTTTGCTCCCCAACTGTGTGGAACGATTCCTTTCCTCGCGTCAAAGGCAGTCAGAGCCGATGCATAACTCCAAGTCAGGTCTCGGGCACTGAGAGGGGATCCAGAGTTTCGATGGTACTGTTCAGCCAAACCACCATTCGTCGGCGTATATTTGGCGTTGGTAAGAATAAAACCATCAGCATAGGTTTGAATGGCGCTTGTCAGAGACTGGAAAGTCGAGCCAGATGACGGATAGGACCCCGCAGTGATCGACGAAGAAAATTGTTTGAAGAACGCAAGAGAAGTGTCAGTGATTGTCAAGGAGCCTTGCTTATCCCAAACATAAAGAGCGTCGTAGAGTTGTTCGGCAACAGCAAAAGTGGTAAGATACCAAGGCTACAAAACACGCCAACGTTAGTGTCAGTTATCAGCCTAAATCGAAATTCAGGTACATTGCCCTCGTAATAAACATCCTCAGGGTAACGGCCAGTTGCGATAGCCGAGGAGGGTGACAGTCCCGTATTTATGTTGTAGATTGAACGGAAAGAATCAACGTAAACCTTCAGGCTGGATAGTGCTTTATCAGAACAGGGCTGGAAAGTGGCTGCGTCGCATCCCGCATCGGGGTCAAATGTATGGATTGAAGCCAATGCAGAGTTCGCATCAATACCAGACCGTCCGCCTCCCGTATTTGAAGTAATATAGCCCTTAGAAGGGTTCCAATAGGACTGCAAGGCACAATACGTGATCAATAACGGGTAAATATGGGGACGTAGCACGAACTTGGAGGAAGCACAGGACATTGTCAGCCTGGGTGCTATATTCCGTGGATTCACTATCGTGGCCCAGCTTTGTCGCAAGGGTGGCCCCTTCACGAAGAGCCCGATGTTGGACCGCTGAGGTATAAAAAGAACTAGAATCCACTTCCTCCCAGAGATCAAAACTTTTAAGTCTGTTAGCAAGTTACTAAGACGTTCCAACAAGTCTCTTACGTCGTCTGATTCCAATAGTTTGCTACATAATCAAGGTCGAGCTTGAGTGCGGGCCAAATTTTGGATGTTACCCAAGACGTGTTGGACTTAGCAATAAGCCAATTGGCGTAGGCGTTGAAAGATGTAGCGCGTAAAGCAGGACTGTCTGGATAAGAGGATTCATGTCAAAAAGAGTACTGAATGTCACAAAGAAACGTCCCCACCCCGTTGAGGTCTGTAGTATTGGGGCCAACTTAGTGGGTTATCATGGTCGAATGGGATTTTGCATACCTTCCCCAAGAGCCAGTAAATGCAGTCTCGTCAATGTTGAATTTCGGTTCGCCTAATCCCCCAGTAGAAATTGAACCACTTGGGTTAGTGACATACTGGAGATTGGTTTCAGCTTGGACGAATGCATCAATTAGACTGCGAAGGCTGTCATCTTCTCCCTGGGAGTACCTGGAAGCGACTAAGTGGATATTGGGGCGTACGGGAGCGAAGGGACGTACAGATCGATGATGACTTTGAATACCAGGGACGAATCCCGAACCCATGTAAACAGATAATCTGGATCAGAAGTACTAGGGCTTGCAATGACAATCCCTGCCTAATGCAGGATTTGACTCAGTTTTTTTAGTAATATGGAAGAAGACTCACCTTTGCTCCGGATGATTTTGAACCCGCTGGACCGATATTCGCGAGTAACCCTGCCTTCGCAATTGGAAACTCGGTGGCGATGTACGAGTCAACTATGGCGGTTTGAGCAAGTGCTGTCGCGAGTAAAGCGCAAAAAGGGAGGTAGAAAAGCATGAAGACGAAAAACAGAGGTGTTCAAATTGCTTATAATAATCCACATTGTCGATGTTCTTTGGCATCAGAAGTCCAGTATTAGAACTTCGACCACATGCATTCCACAAGTGGGATAGATCCGCACTTGGGATTGACAAGTACGAGGCGGAACGACCCTGCCTAGCTCTGACTATGTCGTTTGGCAACCCTTGAACCCAGTATAGTCGAAAAAGTCACGCCAGCGACCTGGACCGTATAGTACGTTCTGGATCAGAGGAACAAAAAAGTATTACTCACCATCGATATTCACCTGAGGGCTGAAAATGCCATTGAAGAAGGGGAAGAGAACTGCGCCCGGTACTAACTGTAAGAGTCCTTTCATCGCGGGTGGAAACAAAACAAAACTCTGACAGACGACTTGAAGATCTTGGTTCTACTTATATGTCATTCTATATTCCACGGTCCAGATGTGCGGAGAGCGGCGCAAAGAGCCTGTTACAGGGTCGAAGAGTATGCCACTATGATCTTAGGCTCGGCATTAGAAGTGTCCGGAGAATCTACATGTCCTCAGTCACGGGTGGTGTTCAAGAATGTTGGGTAACTAGGGGCGGCGGTTACGTCCGACGCCCCATTTCAGCTGTCTATGGCGTTCAGTGAAATTCTACTACTATTACTACCAGTAATATCTTCTTGCACTTCTTCTTTTGCTCTAGGCTCAGTGGTAAGCTTTTTTTTTTGGTCAACTTTTTTGGGGTCTGCAACTCGGCGCCTCAGTTATTATGGTGTCCTCAGTCCTGGACGACCTTCAACTTCAACAACAAAACTATCTCTCACATTCTCGCCTTGTTTCCGTTTTTTCCCAGACTCGGAAACCTATAGTCTACCTTGTCAATCCAAGAAAATAACGTGTCAATTTATCTTTGACTTGATTATCATCGGATATCTTTTTCAACACCAACAACTTGCCTGAAGCAGATCTAGACCATCCATGATTGCACAAACCAATCACGTCAAGTGTCCGAGACTGGAGCAATTCGCAGGGATGCAATATCCCAGCACACCATAGAGCATAGCCCCGATACTGAAATTCAAATCCTGAATAGTCCTTTTAATAGGCGAATATCATCATATGGAAAGCTCAGAGGACTGTACCTGGATGAGATCCTTTAAGCAGAGTCATGGAGAGCGAAAATATACGAAGGCGAACAGCATCGAACGACTCCCGAAGGTTCTTATTGACCACCGGCCAAGAGATTGAACAAAGTTGTATGAGGCCAATGTTCCATCCGTCGCTGTATCTCTTCCCAGCAACGTACGATGATATAATTTCCAAAAAGGTAGGATTAAGTTCGAGTTAGAGACGATCCCAGGTGCCGAGGCGATCTTTGTGAGATTGACTAATAGGTAACTGTCAGTGAAAGTGTATTTGTCGGTATCACATGGGTTTCTAAAGCCTAGTGCCTTCCAGTTTGGAGTCTGGCCACCACCATTGTCTGGATGGGTTTCAGCTGAGAGACTTCGTCATTGTCCGGTCCATCTTCTGTAACACTGCCAGAACTTTGTAGGAATAACTGCTGTTGCGACGATCTCGTGGTAACAACATTAAGTAGCCGGTCGCGGGTAGTACTAGGCTGGCCCTCTTCGGTTGTGAACTGTCCGGGCACCGCTATAACAGCGACATTCCTTATGAAGGATCCGAGTGGTGTTCACTGTTCACTGTCAACACTTACGTGAATGGACTACAAACATCCATAATTACATATACAAGGTAGTAGCAAGAATTGATACCAGTTTGTAACCAAGACTAAGGCCTGTAGCTGCGTAGCAAGGATTTGAGGAGGCAGTGTGCGTTGAACAGAGATTGAGTCACGTGCTCTGCCGCTCATCTTGTACACCTGCACAGTGGATCCGGACAACAATTCCCATTAAAGCATGGTCTTCGGACTGTTATGCCTCTCAAATGTTGCTGCTCTAGCTTACTTCACAATCGCACGACCGTTAGAAACCAATCAGAGCCCAATCTTCGCCGAATCTGACCGCGGCTGGCTGTGGGGTTGGACTTGGGGCACCGAGAGTACGGTTTCAGTGATCGACCATAACCCTGTCGTATCGTTTCCTTCAAGACCAGGTGAATTTATTTTTTTCAGCAGTGTCTTCGCCAATAACCTTCCTTGCAGCTGCTTTTGGTGGAGAGATTAACGATCCTTTACTGGGATATGTCATCCCTGTCTCGTCTTTCACACAACAATGTCCCAGTAACAGTACAAATCTTGCTCCTGACAATTCGGGCTGTCCTGAACTCTGTGTCACCACCCCTAATCAGCCAACCGAACCATGGATTGCACTCGTACAGCGTGGAAAATGTGAATTTGTCAAGAAAGTCCGTGAGGCTCAGCGCCTCGGGGCCAAAGCCGTCGTAGTCGGTGGAGAAGATCCTGAGGTGTCTGGTTATCCCGATACTTTAGTAAACATGTATAGCCCAGGTACCTTGATTCCTTTTTTTGACGATTCGGATTCTCAATCCTCATTTCAGAGGACTCGACAGATGTTATAATACCATCAACCTACATCAAGTATACCGATTACATTCAGCTCGAAGCACTTATTGCCGCTTCCAACACTACTCACTCTGGGTTACCCACACTTTCTTTGCTGATCACTGCCGAATACTCTGCCTGGGAGTGGTATTCGTGAGCTTTGCGCTTATTTTTACCAGTCGGCATATTCAACTTTTTCCAGTCCTATCATCGCATTTGTTGTCATCCTTCTCCTTCCTTCTGCACTAACATTCATCACACTTCTCATCCACCGAATACGTGCAGCTCGGGCAGCTCAACGCGATCGTGCCCCGGAAGATATCGTCCGCAACTTGCCATGGCAGGTATGGACTGGAACACACTGGGAGAAACACGAAGGCGGGGAGGATGCGAACGCAGTTCCAGAGACCCTCTCCGCAGGGGTGGATCTTGAAGGTCGTCTCCCGACACAGAAATCGTCTGTCATTCTGGAAGACGCGTCGACATCCCGTCAGAGTCAACCTTGGTTTGAATCACAATTGGAATGTGCCATCTGTCTTTCTGAATATGCCAAAGGAGATAAAGTCCGAGTATTGCCTTGTCATCACATTTTCCATCTTAGTGAGGTTGATGAATGGCTAATTCATCGGAAAAAGCTGGTAAGCGGCTCTTGCTTTCTCCTTGGGTCTCTTATTCATATTCTATTCCAGTGTCCAGTGTGCAAGGCAGATGTTACTCAGCCTCCACATGGGTCGGATCCTGAGAGCCAGGAGACAAACTCGATGCTTCATCCAACGCCGACTTCGAATGCCACAGAACGAACGCCATTACTCTCTCCCAATAACACTCCTCATGAGAACAATCCTTGATATTCACTGCTATATTGCGGTTGTATTCTACATATACCTCTACTCTACATGAATTTTGACTCCGTACTGTATTTCATACTATGTGGCTTATTGTCGTCAGGTCGACCTTGATAATAGCCCTGAAGCCAATGGTGCAAAACAAACTGCAAGAGTTGATTAGGGTTTTCTGATGGCAGAAATTGTGTCAATGGAATTGGAAAGTGGAATCCGTCAAAATTGATACATAATGTTTTAATAATATTTTCCTTTCTCCGCCGAGGTGGCTTGCGTCCAGGTTTACAAATCCTCCCGACGCCAATCACCAAGATTCGTGCAGAATTAATACATGGCGGGAGCGAGCACCGCCCACTTTCACAGTAAGGGGGCATAATTGTCAGGGACCGGTGAAAAGGTGCAGAAAACTAACCACAGGCCCTGAAATCTAGCACCGTTTGATGGCTACACGATATGAGCGTTGAACTGAGGGTAACCCTTACCCGCACGCTCAATGCACGAAGGGTATAATATCTGTGTAGATCAATTGATGACATTTTTAAAAATCTTCGACAGCAATAAAAATTTGACCACACAAGTGCACAAAGTGTGAAGCCTTCTATTCCTGAGAAGGGGAACCGACAATCACGAATTGATTACCATCAGCAACAACGGGATAGAATAGACTAGAATGCAGCTTCCATGCTCGGTGATGATGCAGAATTAAATAGCAGCGAGGCGTAAAGGATCACCTATAGATAAGCAATTATCCTGGGATCAAGGGCGCATAAGATACCAGAGTATGCCAACTGAATATCACTTGGAGATAGGGTAAAACATGTACGCCTGTGGAGCCAGACTTGTATGAAGCAACTGTTAGGGGGTTATGTCGTAACTTGAAATCAAGCATAGGGGCCGTAGGGGCGGAATACATCTAGGAGCAGATGAAGTTGTTTTCGGTTCGTTGATCAGGGTTGCAGAGTCATGACGGAAGCCGTTGTATGTCACATTTGTAATCGATCGACAGATAGCGTTTGGAGGCAGGAATGGTATAAATCAATAAATCCATATGGCATTATTGAGAAACAGAAGACGCTGCGAAATCGCTAGTGTTGGTTGAAGTGCACCAGCCGGGACTAGAGTAAGCCTGTCCGATAACGTTCAAAGCCCGGAGCGGATTGGACGGTTCACAAGATTTTGGCATGTCCAGGAGGGCAATGTCGGCCTTTCTGAGAAGAGAATCTGAAGGTAGAGTTGAAGGCTGAGGGAGAGATATCTTGGACGGAACCACGGCACGAGTTGATTTGGTTCGTCACCTGATGTCCTCTTATTGTTATGCCGCTCGCAATCCCAAATTAGGCTTGCGCCTTTCAAACTTCCTAGATTGTCTGTTCTTCCAGCGAAATCTACTCGGACCAATTCCTGCAATTTGTCAACATTTAGCTCCTCATCGTTCTATTCAAAGACGTTCCGGCCTCTTTACAAGTAGATCTGCCATCTTGTCAACAAACCCCAGATTCCAGAAACTCACAGTTCGTACACGGTCCAGGGTTCAGCATCAATCCAATTTCCCTACAGGAGCTCGAAGAATGGAATATGATTTCCTCTCACACTAGTGTCTCTTTGAGCCAGGCTGCAGTGCTTGACAGGGCGAATATTTACTGAATTGCTCACTCTCTGCCAACTTTTTCTCAACAGGAGATCGTTGCCCGGATGGGGATCATCGTTGACGCCAGTCGCGCACAATAAACAATAAAGCCAGGAACGACTTTTCTATTTTCAACAATAAAACCACCCACGTACGCAATTCCAAGCAAAAGGATATGTTGGCCTTACTTAATCCAACTACGCTTTTAGTCTTGCTTTTCGGTCCTTCCGTCTTATTGTCTTCTCTGAGTCTGAGATTGCTTCCTTTTGCCCATCCCCCGGAATGCAGCCTTTTAATCCAAAATCTCGACCGATTCTTTATTTTGGATGAAAAAGTGATTATTTCCTCTGGTCCTATCTTCCGCGTGGGGACGCAAAACTCTATTGGCATTTGTGTCGGGACACGGGAAGGGGCCCTCTGCCTTGACCAACCCACTCTAATTCTCCTCCCCGGACGAACGGCGTTATTGGACAACACCGCATTGTTCAATAATTCTTATTTGTATTGCGGAAACATAAAGGTCGTCTGAGTCCCGGATACCGTTGTCTCTCCTTCGTCTTCACGAAGCACTCCACATTGCAGCACTTTTCTTTCGATCACCATGTCTAGAAAGTCGGGGCAAAAGAAGAGACA
>Ga0307507_10012927_pt1 | contig 10231 bp, 8 predicted proteins | sample 7_EM_MG_FD_207223 | JGI IMG/M metagenome (GOLD analysis project Ga0307507, IMG submission 207223) | Populus trichocarpa ectomycorrhiza microbial communities from riparian zone in the Pacific Northwest, United States - 7_EM | ecosystem: Host-associated > Plants > Roots > Unclassified | place... | reverse complement strand
AAGGGAAGAGAGGCTTATGTGCAGGAAGTTCTGCACGCCAAGCTATCTACAAACATAGGTGTTTAGTGGGTGCTCAAACGCTCCCTTGACTGCTGAAACTACCCTATCGCAGTGCCCTCTCCACACCGGTACAGAACAGTTGCACCTGGCTATAATGAACGCCAAGAATTAGTGTCTCAGAAAGTCAATTTACACCAGAAAATAACTTGCTATTGTGAACGCAGCCCGAAGTACTGATTCTTGGCGTTCATTATAGCCAGGTGCAACTGGATCATGTACTTTTGTCCTCCGGTGTAACCGGGTAACCGAACCCAGCATTTAATACTTAAACGACCCTCCCCCTCCACCTTCCAAACACTCAAACACTCAAACACTCAAACACTCAAACCACAAACAACTCCCCCACCACCCGCTCTCCACCGTCTCTCTTTTTTCATCATCGTCTCTTCATCGCACCACATAACAATGTTATCCGCGTTTCGTTTGTTCCCCACATCCTACTGTCTTACTAGCTGCTTATTAAAAAAAAATTTAGTTGCTCGTGCTAAAAACAACGAGATGCTCCTCCTCACGGCAGGAGTTTTCGTCAGCTCTTGGTCCGCTATGGCGTTTACGAAACAAACTCATATAGCCGAAGGAATCCGTATCCAACAACTTCGCGAGAGAGAAAAAACCGCACAGAACGACCGTACCAAGTGATCGCCCCCAGGCCAATACCCCCAGACACCTATCGAGACCCGATGCCATCAGAAAATCCGCCGCTATCGGACTTCGACCCTGAGTGATTCTGGCGGCGCGGAGTTTGGTTTTCCATCCCTCCGCCCTTGTGTTCTTTGTTTTAGGCATTCAATGGTGGCTTACGGCGAAGGTTTTGTTACGCCTCGCACTTAAAATCACTTTAATATGACTTGTGATTTGACTTTTGACAATTTTCCTTATAACCATTGTGATAACTTGTGAAAGTCTTTCTGCCCAAAGCCCAGTGACAAAATTTTTACCTCCGCCATCTCTGATTGTCTGGGCCCTAACCCGTGACCAGTTGCTCTGGCGGCGGCCTGAAAGATTCCGGATCCTTCCTCTTTGCGAAAAGCCTCTAATTTAATTATCAACAAGTAAAACTGACATGGGGGCTGTTGCAACCAATGGGAGGATGTAATCTTATCAGATGAGAGGGTGGGCGGTCATTTGAACCTTTTCCACGGCTTGCGGGCGGGATGCGAACCGAGTTATTGAGAACTTGCCCTACCTGGTTAGTCAACTAGATCTCCGGGGACTGGAGCCTCCGCAGCAGGATAGTTTAACATCTCTGGGGAAAACTCCCTTCTTTGTCCCTCATTTTTCAAGCCCTTTCCCCATCCCTTTCCCCACGAGAAATCTTTCCCCATCATAATATCATACTATAGAAAAATCAACCATTTCCCTGGCTTGCAGCTCGGAACCTTGACACGCCCCTCCTTTGCCACTACCCCTGATCTAATCAGCGGTACCTATTTATTACCTGCGGTACTATCCCTTGTTGCATTCACATGAACGGAAACCACGCGCAGGCATCATGCTCCTCCTCCACACTTCCAACATAAGCAGAGTTGGTGATGTTCATCGCTACACCTTAACGTATGCTCCCCGCATTGATCGAACAGGACCTCCGCCCACTGCCCTTTATCTACGCATCAAGAACACCGCTCCATTACCATTCCGTGCAGCCTATTTACACGGACCTTACACTCTCTACGTATCCGTACGACGAAAGGAATTCCAACCGTGGCCGTCGAGGACTCCCGGAACTCAGGGTCGGGATGAGGAGTTGCGAGGCGAAGCGGACAGGAGCTCGGAGGGGGGTATTGGCGAAGGGGGAATTCCAGAGTTTGTTTTATGCGCCGGAGGGGAGGGGGGAGACATGAGCTAATGAGGCGTGATAGGTTTGACCCGCACTTGAAAGCGGGAGCTAGTTTTTACGCTACACTTCCGCTACCGGCAGAGTTAATAGAGGATGCATCGCGGAATAACGGTACGGACGTTGCTGGGTCGGATGGGGAACAACAGGAGATCATTTACGATGCCAAGAGAAGGAAGAGCGTGACGTGGATAGTGGAGGTGGTTTCTCAGGTCATTTTCTCAGCCAACGCGAGTGTAAGCTTTGAGGTCCTTCTTGGCGACGAGGAGAATTGCTTGAACACTGGGTACGGATTTGAGTCCGGGAGTGCTTCCCCGAGGCCTGGATCTGCGGGTAGCAGCGATAGCGGAGCATTGCACAAAGCCTTGCATGTGAGATTGCAAGGTACAAGAGATTTGTGGGATATTCCCGCTTTCCCGAGCTGGGACGATGAGGGTGAAGTTCAGTGCGAGCTAGACCCAGAAGAGCAGGATGAAGAACGGGAGCGGAACAAGAAGAAACAGAAACGGAAGACTAAAAAGGTGCACTTGGTAATCGTTACCCATGGGCTTCACAGCAATACAGGAGCGGATATGTTATTTATGAAAGAGGCCATCGATGAAGAGTACCGAAAGGGGGAAATCGCTGCAAAGGAGAAAGCGGTGAGGGAAGGCACAGAGTTCAATGAGGATGATAGGGAGATGGTTATCGTACGAGGATTTCACGGAAACGTTTGTCGGACAGAAAGGGGAATAAAGTTTCTGGGCCGGAGACTGGCGAAGTATATTCTTAACCTGGTGAACCCCAGTAGTCCCCCCCCATCGCCCCTTCCTCATAAATTACAAAAACCTCGAAAACCACATCACCACCCGCATCTAGCTGTCCCACCCTCAGAAGACATTCCGCCGTACGAAATCACCAGCATCTCTTTTGTCGGGCATTCGCTCGGAGGTCTTGTTCAGACATATGCAATAGCATACATCCATGCTTATGCGCCCGAGTTCTTCACCTTGCACAAACCTATCAATTTTGTCGCCCTCGCAACCCCGTTCTTGGGCCTTTCCAATGAGAACCCCATCTATGTCAGGTTTGCCCTGGATTTTGGTTTGGTAGGGCGCACGGGGCAAGATCTGGGGCTTACCTGGCGTTCACCCTTCCCATTACCCGCATTTGCCAAACCGTCCAACTCCAATGAGGCAGATACCAGCAAGCCACTGCTACGAATACTTCCGACTGGACCAGCCCATGATGTTTTGAAGATGTTCCGGAATCGAACAGTCTACGCAAATGTGGTTAATGACGGGATTGTTCCATTAAGAACTAGCTGTCTGTTATTCCTGGATTGGAAGGGTCTCGGTAAGGTTGAAAAGGCCCGCAGAGAGAACGGATCAGTAGGCGGACTTGTTGGATGGGGGTGGGGGCAGTTGACAAATGGGGCAGGACGGGGGGTTAGCCCCAGGACAAGTATGTATGGTGCTGGGTCTTCAGCTAGCAGCAGTCCCACGATACCCTGGTTCAACAGCGGTGCTCGCAAGTTGGAAGAAAAGGTGGAAGAAAACCGTGTCACCGAAGCGCCTAAGACCGGAGAGCCTACGAAGAGAGAAATGGAGAGTGGAGTGTCAACAAATAGTCAAGACTCTAGCGAGAGCTCTGCTACCACCAGCTCTGCACCGAACCCATTCACTTCCATCCTCACTCTCTTTCGGCCTCAGGCAGCCAAACGTAAGGGCAAAGAAAAGGACGCCCCGAAGATTTACCGTCGGAGTCAAACTATTGACCTGGAATCTGATTCGAGGCCGGGCTCCATTATACCGGAGCCACCATCTCCACCATCTCCTAACTTGTCCATCCCACCTAACCTTCTTGCCCCCCCGAGGACCTCAATTCTTGAAGCTGCTGGAGACGTGTTGAACCCACCTCTACCGAGTCCTGCTTTTATATTGAATCCACATTCCCGGCCTCGTACCATCTTCCATGATAGAATATACTCTGCAGCCGACATCCCACCGCCAAGCCAAGCTAACCCTATGAAAGTAGAGGAGAAAATTTCTAGAGCATACCATGCAGGGCTAAGCTGGCGGAAGGTACTTGTAAGACTTGAGCCAGATGCTCACAATAACCTCGTTGTCCGAAGGATGTTCGCGAACGCCTACGGATGGCCAGTCGTTCAGCATCTTACCGAAACCCACTTCGGTGCATCCCACGCTGCAACCACGGATGATGCCCTCGAAACGCATCAGGATCAGGCAGATGTTACTGGGGATGAAGACCTTGAAGTCGATAGCGCAGGTCCAATCAAGAGGCGCAACCGCAGTTCCACAGAGTCTTCCGCGCAATGGTCTGACAGGGCATTCTTGGTTTCGGACGATGAAGACGAGCCCTCCCAGACTGAGGAACTCTCTGCGTTCCTAAACCCCCCCGCTACGACAGCTCAGAGTAGTGCGCGGGCTCACAAAACACCATGTCCAGCAGAAGTTGCAAAGGTCGCCGTCCTTGCCTCCCCTACCGAGGAACCTGGCGGTTTAGGAATCCTGGGGGTTAGCGGAGGAGTCGGATTGGCCAGTAGCGACGCGGTGCGAATGCTCAGGGGGAGTGTCCAGGAAGGTGTTGTGGAGAGAGTTGCTCGACTCGGATTTAAAGACTAACTCAATTATTTATTTATCTATTTATTACTCCTCCTCCCTAGCGAGGAGTCACAGAGACCCGGTCTATGCTTGTTTGCTGGATGGCTGTGTCTGTAGTAATGAGGATTGTACGAGTTTTGTTGTGGTGGTAGTCTGTTTCTACTTGTTTCTTGTGACTATGGTCGCATTTTGCCATTTTCGTTTTTTATTTGATATTCCAGAGTATAGATTGATATCATGGGATGGAGTATAGTACAGTTTGTTATTCTTTGATTGCTCGGGGACCGCTCTTTATCTACAGCATACAGTATATAAAACTTGACATTTAACTATTTCTCATTGGGGTTCATTTTGGGAAGCTGTATCTTTCCGGTCAGTGCTGGAGTCAATCAAATAAGTGCGGTAGTTCTAGAATAATAAATTCCGAAGGATTTACTCGAGTACATTATCTTTCCTGCTTTAAGAGCCCGACCGGTATCACACCTCTAGGAGTCTACCGGTATGATCAAATCCCAGGGTTTGTCTGTTTACAAGTTTGCGTTTTACTAGTGGACCGTTCCCGCGGCCCTTGCAGATCAGATGTCCCCTTAAATTTCCGCAGGGTCGAAGGAGGTTTTTCATAAAAAAAAAAATGATATACGGGGGGATTGGGGTCGTGTTTTGAGATCGAATACCGTAAGAACTGGAATAATTGAACCTGGCGCTAAGACGTCTGAAATTCCCTCTCTTGGATAGGGGCTCGAGAGCACTGCGAAAACTGGCCCCTCAGCCCCGGACTTGAGGCCAAAAAAAAACAAAAAATAGTTGACCTTACCGACAAAGGCAACTCCAACGTCAAAAAGTCAGGTTCAATTATTCCAGTTCTTACGGTACATTTCAGGTACGGTATGAGAGTTGTGGTGGGCAATCTACCGGCAGTGTATGATGTTCGCGTCGGATAGATTAATAAGGGTGTCATGGCTCTGCCGTTGTTGCAGGGGCCTCCGAAGTTACTTAACACCCTGGACTTTCGCTTAAAAAGCTGGCGTTAGCACCATCAATAGACTGCATAAAAAACCTAAGACCACTCAACCACGGGGTCGGCACTAGGAGACAGGAACGTTCTCACCATCCCTTAATTCTCCCACTTTCCTTCAATTCTTCACCCCACTCTACTTTTCTTTCTCTTCCATCTGCCATACTTCCCTCCTTTCTCCACTCTACCTGCCTACCTACGACGGAATACCTACGGGTAAAGGTACGTTTCCACGTATCTTCTTTCTAACAAATTTGTCTTAGATAAGCTAATTAATTAATTGATTCGCCTGGCCAGAACGAAAAAAAATGACAAACGAGAGCACCACTCCAGCGGCCCTAGCCGAACTATACACTCGCATCATCCCAATACTCGAAGAGTACACTACCCCTACCAAAATGTGGGGTGTAACGCTCTCCACCGACAAGGAGGATTTTCACACAAAGCTCATTCTCCAGAAGTTTCTCCGCGGGAACAAGAATGATGTTGCTGCTGCCGAGAAGCAATTCGTTGAGACGATCAAGTGGCGCAGGGGCTATTTCGATGCCGACGGAAAGGTGATTGGCACTTGGGATGAGAAGAAGTTTGCAGGATTGGGTTGGATCACGAAGGAGAAGATTCAGGGCAGTGATCAGGAGGTGGTTGTTACCTGGAATATTTATGGTGCTGTGAAGAACTTTAGTGAGACATTCGGGGATGTTGATGAGTGTGTTCCCCCCCCCTCGTTGCTATTTGTCTGGTTATTATGGGCAATTATTGACTATTGGTAGATTCATTCGCTGGCGTGTAACTCTTATGGAGCGGACTGTCGATCTTCTGGAGCTTGGCTCGGTTAAAACTCCTATTCCTGAGAACGGCCCCGATCCTTACAAGGCGTTCCAAATCCACGACTACCTCCAGGTCGCTTTCCTGCGCAGTCCTCCTGTGATCAGGGCAGCGTCTAAGAAGGCTATAGATCTTTTTCAGAATTATTACCCCGAGTGTCTGGACAAGAAGTTCTTTGTTAACGTGCCTCTTCTTATGGGTTGGATGTTTAGTGCCATGAAGATGATAATTAATAAGGACACCTTCAAGAAGTTGTATATGCTGACCTATGGCACTTCCCTCGCGGGCGAGTTGGACTCCGAAACCGTTCCGGAGGAATATGGTGGGAAGGGTGTTAAGTTGTCTACTAAAGGGATGGCAATTGGCCTGGATGGCCAAATAATTCAGCCAGAGCTCAAGGGAGTTGAATCTGGCGATGTTGGCATTGCTGTGGCAACCGAAGCACCGAGTGAGAAGCCGGCACAGGTAAAGGAGGAAACGGAGGGATCTAAGGCGTCAGAAGAATCTGGCGTGGCCGAGGAACCCCTGGCAGTGGAGGAACCCGAGGACACCAAAGAAAAAAAGGAGACTGTAGGGGCGGGTCAAACTAATGAAACCGGTGAGGCAATCAAACCGGCCACCGTTGCCGCTCCTACTACCGCTACCACCCCCGCCACCGCTACCTCTTCCGCTGCCGCCCCTGCCTCTTCCCTTGCTGAACTGCCGGTTGAAAACCCCTCATCTCCTGTCGAACACGAGACCGACGTGCCACCTCCTGTCCCGGCAAAAAATAGTGGGGAACAACCACAAAATTGATTTTCTTGAGGGGCCATTTCTTCCTTCTATCGCAGTGTACCGAAAACGTGGGAAGGGGATCTGTTAGTAAAAGTTGTGTTTTTTCCTGCAGCTATAGTTGGGACAGGGATACCCTTTGTATTGTAGTTTTTCTTTCTCTTTTTTTTTCCGATTCTTACGGAACCAATTCATACGAAGTGGGGGATGGGTGCTTTGTGCTTTGTGTGAATTAGATTGTGGGTGGGTTGGCCTAAGTTGGGTACTGAATTGGGCCGGAGAGTGAATTAAAGGGCTATTATTATATTAATGCTAGCATCATAGCTTAGTTTTCCTTTCTTTCGGATGGGTAGATTGTGGACTTTGCGGGAACTAACGTGATATTGTAGACTTACGCGTTGTGCAGGTACCAAGGTTTGGTGGAGGGTAAACGTTGGTGTGTTCTGTAATAGGGAGTTGGGGTAAGTAAAATCCGGGGGGTTCTGGTGAACGCATATCTTTGTCACGACTGCGGCAACTGGTAGGTTAGGGGGTTAGAGCAACCCTAAGGTGGGGGCTTCGATTGATCAGAGGTATCTTAAAGATGGAAATAAAAATAAATTAGAGGGCAAACCTTTCCGAATTCACGAAAAAAGGAAAGGAAGAATGGGGAATTGGGATGTTGGCGGGTGTGCGGTCGTGTGTATATGATGGGGTTTTCTCTGTCGCTGGTGGTGACCCCTGACCACGATTTTGTGAGATTACGGGGGATGACGTGGGGAATCGATGATGTTATCCTAGTATGATATCATGATCTTGGGGAGAGGGAGAGGAGTGGGTAAGACGAGTGATTTGTGGTGAGTGAGAAGGTGGGTTTTGAAGAAGAGTGTGGGTGGGAAGAGGGTGGCTGTGGGGTTATTGGGGCTTTTAGTGAGAATCGGCTGTTGGAAGAGAGGTTCTAGAGGTGTTTGTATTTTATTAATAATATTGTTTATATTTATAGGAATGTTTATGGGTATATTTTGGTCCTGTTTAGTGTTTCTAACTTGAATATGGATATAATAATATTATAGCATATTTCAGAAATATAAACACCTCTCTCTCAGCACGCATGGAAAATAGGCTTTAGTTAGAAGACACTGAGCAATTTCTTATGAATGAAAGGGGTTGTGAGAAGCGCCAAGAGTAGTATGATAGTAGTAGCATATGTGGAAATCATCTTAAAAAATTAGTATAAGACAGCTGTATAATATAATAATAGTTGCAGAATTGGATGAGGCTTATAAGGATAAATGAAAATTACTATTGTTTAAGGGCAGAGCTAAGAGGTTATGGTAAGTTAATTGATATCTACTTAGAAGTATTTTGATGAGGATTAAAATTTAATGATCAAGAAATAGAGTTATTGGACAACCCGAGCAGTAGATTCAACCACAGGCGGTTTAGGGTGCCTGTGCGCTGTAGCGCAAGATTTATGGTAAGTTATGCACCACTAAACAAGCAGCGCAGGATAGCACTTGAACAAATTTGGCATTTCTCGCTCTTGATGGGGGAGCGCACAGGTAGGGCGCTGTTGGCGCAAATCAAGGGGAGATTAATTGGACGGTCTTCAGGCAGCGGTGAGGTTGCACAAAAGACCCCGCTTTTCTTCAGCTCTTAAGAATTCTAGCAGCCGACCCACTCCATCATTCATCATCTACGATACCGCTATCCTAACCTGCGAAAAAACTGAAAATGTCGCAATATTCTAGTCATAATATCAACTCTTTTAACACCACCGTTAACGTGTCACAAAACGTTGTCGCGGCAAATGACCGATCCAATATCCTAGCCTGGCTATCGCCACTAGATCCAAAGTCACGGCATGAAGACATCCAAGATCACCGAGTCGAAGATATAGGGGAATGGCTGTTACGAACCGAGGAGTTTAGAAGCTGGCACGCCGGCAGTGGGGGAGATGGATCCGGTAACGCAGTTATGTTCTGTTATGGGGATCCAGGGGTTGGCAAGACTTATATTTGGTAAGAAGGGTGAACCTCGTAGAATAAAAGGAAAGGGGCTAGTACTGATAAGCCTTGGTGTTAGCTCGTTGGTGATCGACAGCTTGTGTGATCAGGCTAGAGGATTGGGGGCCACCGTTGCGTGCTTCTATTTTGACTTCGCCGCCCAACAAGAGCAATCGTCAACGAGTATGCTACGCACGCTGCTTAAACAGCTTGTGGCCGGGCTGAGAGAGATACCGGCGGAAATTGTGGAAGCCTATGAGGACCAGGAGAGTTCGATTGGTGGAAGGAGACTGCGACTTCCGAACATTGTGAAGATGTTGCAGACTACCTCTTCCACAAAACGCACGTTCATATGCATCGACGCTCTAGACGAGTGTGTGCCAGAGCATCGAACCAAGCTTCTCGATTCGCTAAATAAAATTCTCCAAGAGTCTCCAGCCACTAGAATATTCGTGACTGGAAGGCCGCAAATCCGACCCGATATCACAAGGCGCCTTTCTGGAAGAGTGACGAGTCTGCCTATAAGCACCAAGAGAGATGATATTATCAAATATCTCCACTCTAGACTGGAAGAGGACACAACGCCAGATGCGATGGATAGTAGTTTGGAGGCAGAGATCCTGAAGAGAATTCCTGAAGACGTTTCCGAAATGTATGTAGGAATAACAACACTAGCTACTTCATGCATGCACTGACAGGTGCACATCTAGATTTTTGCTGGTTAGGCTGAATATCGATGCGGTCTTGCAGGAACCCACAATTCATCGCAGGCGACAAAAGCTCAGCACAATGACCGATGGCTTAGGGTTAGGGGATGCTTATAGCACAACGCTGGATCGGATAAAGGGACAGGGCAGGGAGAAAGCGAGGCTTGGAATGGCCGCCTTGATGTGGATATCTCACGCGGAACGGCCCTTGAAGGCCAATGAGCTGTGCCACGCCCTAGCAGTCGAAATTGGGTCGCCGAGTGTCAATGTCGAAAATGTTCCTTCAATGATTACATTACTATCTTGTTGCCAAGGACTCGTTGTGGTAGAGAAGGAGGCTTCCACTGTCCGGTTAATCCACTTTACACTTCAAGAATATCTCCGGACTCAACCGGACCTTTTCGGCGCAGCCCACTCGACAATGGCAGAAA
>Ga0307507_10012926_pt1 | contig 10232 bp, 11 predicted proteins | sample 7_EM_MG_FD_207223 | JGI IMG/M metagenome (GOLD analysis project Ga0307507, IMG submission 207223) | Populus trichocarpa ectomycorrhiza microbial communities from riparian zone in the Pacific Northwest, United States - 7_EM | ecosystem: Host-associated > Plants > Roots > Unclassified | place... | reverse complement strand
CGGTGACCCAACTGCGGGCCTACGAGTTCGACGCGGTCTCCGTCCGGCTGATGTGCCTGGACGACCCCGCCTTCGGGCAGGCCATCGAGCACTGGGTCGGCCGCGTGCTGGCCCACCGGCTCAACGCGGCCCGCGCCCGGCTGATCGACCTGTACGGGACGTACGAGACGAAGGAACCGCGATGACCGCCGTCCCGGTCCCCCATCGCGTGATCGCCCGCCGACAGGAGACCGGCGACACGGTGACCTTGCGACTCGAACCCGTGGACACCGCGCTGCCCGACTTCGTGCCGGGGCAGTTCGCGATGGTGCACTGCTTCGGTCGCGGCGAGATTCCCGTCTCGGTGAGTTCCGTGCAGGCCACCGGAGGGCTCGCACACACGATCCGTTCGGTGGGCGCGGTCTCCGACGGACTGTGCGCGGCCCGGGTCGGTGACATCGTCGGCATCCGCGGCCCGTACGGCACGAGTTGGGGACTGGAGCGGGCGCGCGGGCGGGACGTGCTGGTCGTCGCGGGCGGCATCGGGCTCGCCCCGCTGCGACCGCTGATCCTGAGCGCGCTGGCCGAGCCGGCGGCGTACCGCCGGGTCAACGTGCTGATCGGGGCACGCACCCCGGACGATCTGATCGGCCGCAAGGAGATCGAGAGTTGGGCCACCGCCTACACCGGCGTGATGGTCGACCAGCCCGACGCGGACTGGCGCGGGGACGTCGGTGTGGTCACCCAGCTGCTGGGACGGGCGCACTTCGACCCCGAGGACACGACGGCCTTCGTCTGCGGTCCCGAGCCGATGATCCGCGCCACCGCCCGCGAACTCGCCCACCGCGGAGTGCCCCGCGACCACATCAGGGTCTCGCTGGAACGCAACATGCGCTGCGCGACCGGACATTGCGGGCACTGCCAGCTCGGTCCGCTGCTGGTGTGCCAGGCCGGTCCGGTCGTGGGCTGGGACCTGGCCGAACCCCTGCTGTCCGTAAGGGAGTTGTGAGATGGCGCCCACACTCGCGGTGTTCAAGCTGGCCTCCTGCGACGGCTGCCAGCTCACCCTGCTGGACTGCGAGGACGAACTCCTCGCGCTGACGGGCGCGGTGGAGATCGCGCACTTCCCGGAGGCGTCCAGCACGATGGCCCCGGGCCCCTACGACCTGACCCTCGTCGAGGGCTCGGTCACCACACCCGAGGATGCCGAGCGCATCCACGCGATCCGGGCGGACTCGCGCCATCTGGTGACCATCGGGGCGTGCGCGACCGCCGGTGGCATCCAGGCGCTGCGCAACTTCGCGGACGTGGACGAGTACCGGCGCACGGTCTACGCGCACCCGGAGTACATCTCCACGCTGGCCACCTCCACCCCCGTGTCGGCCCATGTGGACGTCGACTTCGAACTGCGCGGCTGCCCGGTCGACCGGCGGCAGCTCATCGAGGTGATCACCGCGTTCCTGGCCGGCCGCAAGCCGGATATCCCGGACCACAGCGTGTGCTTCGAGTGCAAGCGGCGCGGCACGGTCTGCGTCACCGTCGCCCACGGCACCCCCTGCCTCGGCCCGGTCACGCACGCCGGGTGCGGCGCGCTGTGCCCGGCCTACCACCGCGGCTGCTTCGGCTGCTTCGGCCCGTCCGGGTCGGTGAACCTGCCCGCGCTGATCCCGCTGCTGCGCCGCGACGGCCTCGACGAGGACGCCGTGGTCCGGTTCCTGCACACCTTCAACGCACCTGCTTTCGACAAGGAGTTGGGCAAGTGACGCACCGTGGATCCCGTGTACTGCACGTCGGCTCGCTGTCGCGGGTCGAGGGCGAGGGCGCGCTCAGCCTGCGTGTGCACGACGGCACGGTCACCGACGCACGGCTGGAGATCTACGAGCCGCCACGCTTCTTCGAGGCGTTCCTGCGCGGCCGTTCGTACACCGAGCCGCCGGACATCACGGCTCGGGTGTGCGGAATCTGCCCGGTGGCCTACCAGATGAGCGCGTGCGCGGCGATCGAGGACGCCTGCGGGGTGAGCGTCGACCCGGTCATCCGTGATCTGCGTCGGCTGCTGTACTGCGGCGAGTGGATCGAGAGCCAGGCCCTGCACATCTACCTCCTGCACGCCCCGGACTTCCTGGGCCGGCCGAGCGCGATCGACCTGGCCCGCACGCACCGCGCCGAGGTCGAGCGGGGGCTGCGCCTGAAGAAGGCGGGCAACTCGTTGATGGAGCTGCTCGGCGGACGGGCCATACATCCGGTCAACGTCCGCCTCGGCGGCTTCCACCGGGCCCCGGCCCGCGCCGAACTACGTTCACTGACCGAGGAGTTGAAGCGCGCACTCGACGACGCGTGGCAGACCGTGCGCTGGGTCGCGGGCTTCGAGTTCCCGGACGCGAGCGTCGAGGCCGACCTGCTCGCGCTGACCGAACCCGACACGTATGCCATCGAGGGCGGCACCCCGACCGTCCTGCGCGCCGACGGCACCAACTCCTCCTTCCCCGTACGGGACTTCACCGAGCACGTCATCGAGACCCATGTCGCGCACTCCACCGCCCTGCACTCACGGCTCGACGGGCGCCTGCATCTCACCGGCTCCCTCGCCCGGTTCGCGATCAGCGGCCGGCTGCTGTCGCCGGTGGCACTGGAGGCGGCGATCGAAGCCGGGCTGGGTGATCCGCGCGAGGGCGCGGTGTGCCGCAATCCGTACCGGTCCATCCTGGTGCGCGCGGTGGAGACGGTGTATGCCGTCGCCGAGGCGCTGCGCATCATCGACGGCTACGAGCCGCCCGCGCACCCGTACACGGAAGTGCCGCCTGTCGCGGCTGTCGGGCACGGTGCCACGGAGGCGCCGCGCGGGCTGCTCTACCACCGCTACGAGATCGACGCCGACGGCATCGTGAAGAGCGCGCTGCTGGTGCCGCCCACCGCACAGAACCAGGGCGCGATCGAGGACGACCTGCGCCGCCTGGCCCAGCGCGCGATCGGCGAACACGACCCGGACGACGACGAGTTGACCGCTCTGTGCGAGCGGGCCATCCGCAACCACGACCCGTGCATCTCGTGCTCCACCCACTTCCTCGACCTGACCGTCGTCCGTACCTCGGACACCACCCCGGGAGGCTGTGATGCCTGAATCTCCGTACACCGTGAGCGATGTGATGACCCACACCGCCATCGCCATCGGGAGCGAGGCGCCCTTCAAGGAGATCGTCGAGCTCCTCGACCAGTGGAAGATCAGCGCCGTGCCGGTGCTGGCGGGCGAGGGACGGGTCGTCGGGGTGGTGTCCGAGGCGGATCTGCTGGCCAAGGAGGAGTTCCGGGACACCGACGAGGGCGACCCCGAGGCTCGGACCAAGGCTGTCGCGGTGTCCGCGGGCGAGTTGATGAGCAGCCCGGCGGTGACCGTGCACGCCGACGCCTCGCTCGCCGAGGCAGCCCGCATCATGGCGCGCCGGCGCGTGAAGCGACTGCCCGTCGTGGACGCGGTCGGCATCCTGCAAGGTGTGGTCAGCCGCAGCGATCTGCTGAAGGTGTTCCTGCGGGGCGACGAAGACATCGCCGAGGAGATCCGGCACCACGTGCTCGGCCGGCTCCCGGTCACCACCGCCCTGACGGTGCGTGTCACCGAGGGCGTCGTCACGCTCGGCGGTCTCCTGCCCGACCGGTCGCTCGTGCCCGTCGTGGCCCGGGCGGTGCGGGCCGTGGAGGGGGTCGTCGACATCCGGCTCGACCTCACTCAGCGATGAAGTACCTGGACGAGTACCGGGATCCGGTGCTCGCCCGGCGGCTGCTGGACGAGCTGCGGCGGACGGCCACCAGGCCCTGGCGGATCATGGAGGTGTGCGGCGGCCAGACCCACACCCTGGTCCGTCAGGGCATCGACGAGCTGCTGCCCGCCGGGATGCGGATGATCCACGGTCCGGGCTGCCCGGTCTGTGTCACCCCGCTGGAGACCCTGGACCGGGCCATGGCCGTCGCCGCCCACCCTGGCGTGCTCTTCACCAGCTTCGGCGACATGCTGCGGGTGCCCGGCACGGACACCGACCTGCTGTCACTGCGGGCGCGGGGCGCGGACGTCCGGGTGGTCTACGCCCCGATGGACGCCGTACGCCTGGCCGCCCAACACCCCGACCGCGAGGTCGTGTTCCTCGCCGTCGGCTTCGAGACGACGGCGCCCGCCAACGCGATGGCGGTGCTGCACGCGGCCCGCCTCGGACTGGCCAACTTCTCCACGCTGGTCAGCCACGTCCTCGTGCCACCGGCCATGACCGCGCTGCTCGACGACCCCGACTGCGAGGTACAGGCCTTCCTGGCCGCCGGACACGTGTGCGCGGTGATGGGCTGGACTGAGTACGAGCCGATCGCCGCCCGGTACCAAGTGCCCATCGTGGTCACGGGATTCGAGCCGCTGGACCTGCTGGAGGGCATCCTCATGGCCGTACGGCAGCTGGAGTCGGGCCGCTGCGAGGTGGAGAACCAGTACGCGCGGGCCGTACAGCGAGTGGGCAACACCTCGGCACAGGACGCGGTCCGCCAGGTCTTCCGGGTGACGGACCGGGCCTGGCGCGGGATCGGCGAGATCTCCGACAGCGGGCTCGAACTCGCCGAGGAGTACCAGGAGTTCGACGCCGCCCGGCGCTTCGACGTGGGCGGGCTGTGCCCGGTCGAGGACCCCGAGTGCATCGCCGGGACCATCCTCACCGGGGCCCGGCTGCCCACCGACTGCGCCGCGTACGGCACCCGTTGCACACCCCGTCATCCCCTCGGCGCCCCGATGGTGTCGTCCGAGGGCACCTGCGCCGCCTTCCACGCGGCCGGACGCACGCCCACGAGGAGCACGGCATGAACATCCAATGCCCCACCCCCGCCCACGAGGACGAGGTCGTCCTGCTGGGCCACGGCGCCGGCGGACGGCTCACCGAGGAGCTGCTGGACCAACTGGTGCTGCCCGCCGTCGGCGGCGGCACGGGACCGATGGAGGACGCCGCGCTGCTGCCCGGGCACCCCGGCCTGGTGATGAGTACGGACAGCTTCGTCGTCAGCCCGCTGTTCTTCCCCGGCGGGGACATCGGGTCCCTCGCCGTGCACGGCACGGTCAACGACCTGGCGATGCGGGGCGCGTGGCCGCTCGCACTGTCGGTCTCCCTGATCATCGAGGAGGGACTGCCGCTGGCCGAACTCCGGGCCGTCATGGAGTCGTTGGGGAAAGCGGCCCAGGACGTCGGTGTCCCCGTGATCACCGGGGACACCAAGGTCGTGGGGCGCGGCGCGGCCGACCGCCTGTTCATCAACACCACCGGCGTCGGACAGCGGCACGAACTCCTCGCCCCGTCCGCCGCGTTGGCCCGCCCCGGGGACGCCGTCCTGCTCTCCGGCCCGATCGGACTGCACGGCACGACCGTGCTCAGCACCCGCGAGAACCTCGGCTTCGAGGGCGACATCGCCTCCGACTCCCGGCCCCTGCACCGGCTGGTACGGGCCCTGGCGCCGCTCGGCGACGCCGTGCACGTACTGCGCGACCCGACCCGGGGCGGACTGGCCGCTGCGCTCAACGAGATCGCCCGCGACTCGTCCGCCGCCGTCGAGATCGAGGAGAGCGCGGTTCCCGTGCCCGAGGCGGTCGCCTCGGCCTGCGACCTGCTCGGCCTGGACCCGCTGATCGTCGCCAACGAGGGCTGTCTGGTCGCCTTCGTCGACGCCGACGCAGCCGGGGACGCGCTGGCCGCGATGCGGTCGGTGCCCGAGGGGGCGCAGGCCGTGCGGATCGGCGAGGTGCTGCGAGAGGGATCGCAGGGGCGGGTGACGCTGCGGACCCTGGTCGGTGCCCGGCGCATCGTGGAGATGCCGCTCGGTGAGCAACTCCCGCGCATCTGCTGACCGTTGACGCAGAGGCTCGTCAGCCGGTCTTGTGGCCCCACTGCGGACCGACCCGCGCCCACTCGGCGTCCCACTGGTCCAGGCGCCGCCGTTCCAGCCGCCAGGACATCCCCCGGCCGACGAGGAGCACCGCCCCGCCGACGCCCGCGGCGGTCCACACCGCCAGCACCACACCCTCAAGTCGCGCCTGAACCGCGCTTGCGGGGGTGGGCACAAGACGGCCCTGGGCGTCCAGCCATACCTGTGTGGTCGACCCGGCTTTGCTGTCGGAGTCCACGTGGGCCAGGCCCGTGCGCTTCGTCCCGTCCGCCGCGGTCCAGCGCACGGTGGCCCGGTAGTTGTCGCTGCCGTCGCTCGTGCCCACGGTGCGCACGGCGTCCTCGACGAGCACGGCCGGCACCGGGTGCCGCTCGGCCCGCAGAGCGTCGACGTGCCGCTCGACGGCGAGGGCCGTCCATGCGCCCGTGCCGACCGCCGCCACGACCGCGAGGATCCAGGCCGCGAGCAGCAGCCAGGCCTCGACGAGGTAGCTGCGGCGCCTCAGGGGGTTGCGCCGAAGCCGCCACCAGTGCACTCCGGCTGGCTTTCCGCGCCTGCTGAGGGTCATGGTCCTCACCTGACCGGCATGTCACTGCGGAGCAGCGTCTCGGCGGGCCCGCGCCGTGGCGTGGCCCACGTCTGGTTCGTGCGGCCGAGGCGCAGGACCAGCTGCGGGAACCGGCCGAAGGCGATGCGTGTACGGACCTCCGCACGCACCGCGGGCACTTCGAGGGGCTGGGTGTGGAAGGCCGCCCGGACCCCGTAGGCCGCCGCGTACAGCAGCACGCGCTGGAGCGCCTGCCCCGCGCGCAGCCAGTCCTGGCGGGTGTCGTAGGGGGTGGTCAGCACGACGACCGTGCCGGTGCGCGACACCCATTTCTGGGGTGGGACGGCGAACTGCCGGACCAGGCCCAGGTAGTCGCGGCCGGCCAGCAGTACGCAGTCCGGGTGGTACAGGCATCCCTCGGCCGGCACTCCGAACGGTCCGACGAACCCCGCGATCTCGGCGGCGTGCCCCCGGTCGGCGCGATGTACGTCCTCCGCGGTGCGCACCAGATCCGCGAGCCGGTCGAGTTGGTCCGGATCGTCGACGACCTGGAGGGCGGCGCCCTCGGCCCGTGCGTGTTCCCGCAGGTCATCGAGCAACTCCTCCGGGACGGGCTCGGCTGTGAACGGTCCGCGGTGCGTGTGCCGGTGCGCCATCGAGCCCGCCATCAACGCCTCGTCATAGGTCACCGGGGCGTGGACGGCGAAGGCCACACGGGCCAGGTATGCCGGGTTCCCGGACTCCGGCAGCAGGTCGACGGCGGCCCGGAAACCGAGGTTGCGCACGGCGATCCGCGCGTTGAACAGGGCCGCACCGCAGGCGATCACCGTCTCCCGGCCGCCCGGATCGGTCAGTGACAGGCGCCGCTCGCGGTCCGCGTGGATCTCGAAGCCATGGTCGTGGCCCTCCTCGGCGAAGAACCAGGGCTGGCTGTTGTGCGGCGAGGGCGCGAGGGATGCGGCGTGGGCCAGGTGCAGGGCCGCGCGGCCGTGTTGTTCGTAGGCCAGAGACATGGTGCCCCCTTCGTCGACCGTTCCCTTTCAGGGTCCTCGCCACCGGAGCCCCGCGCATGAGCCTTCCGGCCCTGGAGACGGGTCGTGCGGCACTGGCGACCGCCCACCGGGAGAAGCTCGCTGGAAGTGCCGGAGGAGAATGCCATGAACAGCGCATCACCACTCGCGTCCACCAGCCGTCGCCGCCGCACCACCGTGCTCACCGCGGCGCTGACGCTGCCTCTGCTCGCGGTCACCGCGTGCGGTACGACCACCGGTGCGGGAACCCCGGGCGGGCGCTCCCGCTCGGTCCAGGACGACGGCCCCGGAGACGGCGGCGCCCGCCACCAGCAACTCCGGTGGCAGCAGCGGCACTTCGGGGAAGCGAGTCCGTGCGGGGATGTACTTCCTGCACGGCGACAAGGTCTCCCCCGCCCCGCGCACCGTGACCGCCACCGCCGCCCTACAGGCCCTGCCGGCCGGCCCCGACCGATACGAACGTACCCACGGCCGTACCACGGCGATCCCGTCCGGAACGCGGCTGCGGTCACTCGTCGTCCGGAACCATGTGGCCACGGCCGCCATTGACCGTGAACCGCTGACACCGGCCCACGACAAACAGCCCCGGCGCATCGGTTCCGCGCCGGGGCCCTTCGTGAGGTAGGTACAACAGGTCAGTCCTCCTCTCGCGCCGACAGCAACTCGTCCGCGATCCGCGCCGCCCACTCCTCGATCGCGCCGAAGTCGCGGAAGTCTCCGCCCTTCCCGTTGCGCACGATCGACTGGGCGATGCGCCCCTTGGCTCCCTCCTCCAGACAGCCGCCGAAGGTGGCATGGCCCTTGGCATCGAGCCGGACCATGGCACGCCGTACGCCGCGCACGGGCGGGATGTCCCGCTCGGAGGCCGAGGCGTCCAGCGGGCCGCTGCTGAACAACCACAGCGGGCGCTCGGCCAGGTGACGGCCGTGCCGGCTCAGGAACCGGCGGGCGTCGCGGTGCCAGCGGTTGATGTACAGCCCGCTGCCGAGCACCACGGCGCCGTACGGCCGCACGTCCAGGACGGACCTGGCGGGCAGCAGGTCGGCGTTGAGCCCCGCCTTGCGCAGGACGTCGGCCACGGCCTCGCCGATCTGCGCGGTCGATCCGTTCGTCGTCCCGTAGGCGACCAGCACGCTGGTGGGCATGGCGGTCCGCCTCCTCTCACTTCACAGGTGGCGCACCCAGGTGTCGGTGACACCGCGGTACGTCTGCTCCTCGGGTTGGATGTGCGCGTCGTCCCGCCGGTAGGAGAGCTGGTCGACGACTGCCACGACGCCGTCGATCTGGCGGGTCATGGAGACGGCGATCTCCGTCTCGCTCTTGCGCTCCATCTGGCCGGCGAGCGTGACGACGCCCTCCGCCACGGAGACGTCGATGGTGCTCGGTGCCTGCCACAGGGCGCGCACCAGCACCTCGGCGACGACCTCCTCGCGGATCTCCGCGTCCGGTCGCAGGAAGACCTGGAGCACATCGCGGCGGGTGACGATGCCGACGAGCCGCTGCTCCTCGTCGAGGACGGGCAGCCGTTCCACGCGATGCTGCGCCATGGTCCGGGCGGCCTCGACGATGGTGTCGTCGGCGTGCACGGTGACGGGTGGCGCGGTCATCAGCCGGCCGGCGGTGCGGGCAGTGGCCTTCACTGCGCGCTGCCTGGCGGTGCGCGTGAGGCCGGCGAACCGGAAGCGCTTCTTCGGCTCGTACGGGTCGGGGGCTTCGGCCTGGTGGGCCATCAGGTCCGTCTCGGAGACGACTCCGACGACCTGGTCGTCCTCGTCGACCACGGGCAGGCCGCTGATGTGGTGCTCGCCGAGCAGGCGTGCCACCTCTTTGAACGGCGTGTCGTACGTGGCGCGAACGACCTCCGTGGTCATCACGGAGCCGACCTTGTTGTGCTTCATGGTGTTCCCTCCTCAGCGAAGTCGGCGCAGATACGGGTCCTGCGGCCGGTTGGGCAGCAGGCGGACGCGGGCATCGAGGACGGAGACTCCGCCCGGTGCCGCGAGTACGGGGTTGAAGTCGGCCTCGGCCAGTTGCGGCAGGTCGCTCGCCAGCCGGGACAGCCGCAGCAGCAGTTGTTCGAGGCCTTCGAGGTCGGCGGGCGGGCTGCCGTGCGCGCCGAACAGGAGCGGGGCGCAGCGCGGGGCCGTGATCAGGTCGTGCACGTCGTGGTCGGTGAGCGGGGCGAGCCTGGCGGTGTGGTCGGCGAGCAGCTCGGTCGCGGTGCCGCCGAGGCCGAAGAGGACGAGCGGTCCGAAGACCTGGTCCTGGACGACGCCGGCGAACAGCTCGGTGCCGCGTTCGGCGAGCGGCTGCACGACCACGCCGGTCAGCAGTCCGGCGAACCGGGTCTCCAAGTCCCGGAAGGCGGCGCGCACTTGGGCGTCGCCGCGCAGGTCGAGGTGGACGGCGTGCTGTTCGCTCTTGTGCAGCAGCCCGGGCCAGTGGCCCTTCATGACCACCCGGCCGTCGGCGCCGCGCATCCGGTCGGCGGCGAGGACGGCGTCGTCCTCGGTCTCCGCCCAGGCCCAGGCCAGTTGGGGGATGCCATAGCAGCCGAGGAGTTCGGCGCACTCGCGCGGGCCGAGCCAGCCGCCGTCCGGGTTGGCGTCGAGGTAGGCCTCGACGACGGTGTGGGCGCGTGCCGTATCGACTTCGTCGAGGTCGGGGATCGTCCCTGCGGGCCGGGCGAGCCAGGCCGCGCGGTGGGCGGCGTGCGCCAACGCCCGTGCCGCCGCCTGGGGTTCGGAGTAGGCGGGGACGGTACGCAGGTC
>Ga0307507_10012925_pt1 | contig 10232 bp, 2 predicted proteins | sample 7_EM_MG_FD_207223 | JGI IMG/M metagenome (GOLD analysis project Ga0307507, IMG submission 207223) | Populus trichocarpa ectomycorrhiza microbial communities from riparian zone in the Pacific Northwest, United States - 7_EM | ecosystem: Host-associated > Plants > Roots > Unclassified | place... | reverse complement strand
AGCGGCGCTGCTCTTCTTCTCCTTTCCTTTCTCTAGCTTTGGATCCTCGTTTATAGACAATCCAATCGTACAGGCTTGCGCGACCCTCTTGCCGTGCTCGTGCCTCGATTGACTGAGTCGCTAACATAATGAATACTTATTACCGCCTTTATATCCGGTATAGCAATAAGTAAAAGACGGTATTCTATATATATTACAGCCACTTTAAGTACTTAATTTTACCTTTTAGGCTAATTAATAGACTAGTAACCTTTTACGGCTATATTAATTAGGCCTTATTAAAACTGGTAGATATATTCTATATAGTCTACCTTAATAATATTTGAATCTTCTTTAAAAATCCGGAGGACCACTAGCGCTATATATTAAAAGTACTACATAGGTTATAATAATATTAACTATATACAAACCTTAAGAAGTACAGGTTTGGTGTATAAGAAGTTAAATTCTTAGAACATATTATTAGCCCTAAAGGCGTGGCGATGGATCCTAGCTGGGTAAAAGCCATTACTAAGTAAAAAAGCCCTTAATTCTATAGGGACGTCCAGGTCTTTTTAGGTTTTGCTAACTTCTATTAGCGATTTATCTATAAATACTCTACTATTGCTAAGTCTATTACTAATATCCTAAAGGGGGTAAAGAATAGCCGAAAAAGTAGGCCTTTTAATTGGCTAAAAGAGGTAGAGCAGGCGATATACCAGCTTTATAATATCTTTATAATAGCGCCACTTCTATAATACTATATACCGGGCTTACTAATCTAGTTAAAAACGGACGCCTTAATATATAGTCTAGTAGTAATTATATTATAGATATTTAAGAATAGTCTTTAGCATTCTATAGCCTTTTAGTTTTAGTATAATGGTGCTAGAGCGCGTTACCTAGGCAATTCTGCCAAATTCTGCTACATTCTGCCAGTACTACTTATAGTAGCAATCTATAAGCTTTAGTGTCGGTATCACTTCCGGTAATACGTAATGCTATTGCAATAGTATGGGTGGTAACTGATTTTGATTAATGCTTCTTAATTCTCCTATTCTATAGGTGGAATTTGGTGGATTTCCTGAGCTCGCTTAGCTTACGTAATCGCGTGTAACTGTATTACGAAACCTTGTTCAGACACTAGGGGCATTTAGTTTTGTAATGGTGCTTAAGCGCGCCACCTGCCAAATTCTACCAGATTCCATTAAGTTCTGCTAAATTCTACCATATTCTACCAAATTCTGCTAAATGGCTGAAGTAACTAATCACAATTTTCCATGCCTGGTATAGAAAATCGCCATTGGCTCGCTTAGTACTAGCGCCTTGGCTGCTGGCTTGACATCTTTATACTCTATTCCTGCCTTAATGTCTTCTCCTCTTTCTGCCCACTTAGTAGCCTATAGCTTAACTATATTTATGTTAATTCTAAAGGCTTTAGCTACTAAGATTACTAAAGTTGCTATAATTATTGTGGCTACTGCGGATATTATGGCTGCTCCTTTATATAGGTTACTTCCTTACCGTAGTATCTATTCTTATTATGCAGCTGACGCAGTACTAAATTTGGATAGCAGTGATAGTTATACTGCAATCATTTATCGTCTAAATAAGAAATAAGGTTGGCTTGGTTAAAGGCTCTAATCTAATAACATTTAATTAATTTGCTTTAGTGGCGGCGATATACTAGTATTAAGGCTCTAGCTTAATTTAATTCTTTAACTAACCGTGGCTTCTATATAGTTGTTTAATTAAGGCTCTGCATTGTATAATTAGCTCTATATCCATGCAATTAATTAAGGCTCTTAGTGCCGTTCTTATTATGCAGCTAGTGTATTATTAAATTCTAGAGGCAGTGTAGAGTTCTGCTAGCTCTATTACTAAATAGACTAATTAGGATTTTTTATCCCAGGGATAGAAAATCGCTATTAGCTTAGTGGTAGGTGGTAAGCTAAACTAACGTCTTTATAGTAGGTCGTTGTGACTAACGTATTAATATATTATAATCGTCACCTACGTCCCCTTCCCTACCTTAGAACTTAACTGTCCCCTAGTTAAATATCCTATATCTACTGTGGATATTCGGGAGGTCTTGGATATACAAAGTACTAGGGATACTTAGGAAACTGTTTAACTTTTTAAATATTATAATAGAAGATTGTAGGTTATTAATTAGGCCAGTTATAGAAGATTTAAGGCGGGCGCTACTATTATAGGTAGTATAATCAGGGGGTCTAATGTAGGTGTTAATCTATTATAGTTATAAGATAAACTTAAACCTATAAGGTGATTTTCCCTGTTTCTAGCAGTAGGGGAAGTACTTAGTGAGGTAGTTAATGGCCTGTTTATTAATATTGTAGCTAGAGTGCTCTAATACCCTATATAGTCTGTCTGCGGATGGATATCTAAAATAGTGGTAGGGCTGGCGGAGTTCTGTGGTTATTAGGTATAGTTTTACTGCTATAGTCTAAAATCTGGTAGGTCCACTAGGAAGCTATACCCTATAGGTTTCTCTATTAGTTCTAAGTAACTAAAATGGACTAGTCTCTTTGCCGCTCTGTCTAGTATTGCCTTTACGCCATATAAGTACGTCTAAGTTGAGGGGGAGGTTGTGGGTTATAGTAATAGATAGTATATTACTAACTTGTCTTATGGTTCTGGTCTTTAATACCTCTATTACCCGTTATATTGCCGCTGCCCGCTATATAGTAGAAGGGGTTGGTAAATTAAATTAACTCCTTTAGGGGTAGGCGCTTAAGATAGAAAGAGTTAGGGCTAAATCCTTAGTAGTTTTTAAGTCTATACTAATAGACTAATAAGCTTCTGGGCTAGCTGTATTGTTGTTATCCTCCTAACTATACTTATTATCTTCTGTGTATATCTTTGCTAATTCCTTACTAAAGCTCTAGGTCTAACTTTATTCTCCGCCACTGCCACTAGGGGGCCCTATTAGCGAAGTTAAATTAATATACGGGGTATCTTGTTGTATTGGTAGTGTGGGTAGTTCTAGTGGCGAGGTTAAGTTGATATAATCAGACTCCTGTTATAGGGGTGGTGTGGGAGTAGGTTAAGGCATAGGGGTAGGTTAAGGTATAGTAGTAGGTTGGGGTGTAGCGGTAGGTAGTAGTGTAGGGGTAGGTTAAGGCGTAGGGGTGGGTTGAGGAGTAGGGGTAGGTCGAGAAGTAGAGGTAGGTCGAAAAGTAGGGGTAGGTCAAGTCGTAGGTGTAGGTCAAGGAGTAGGGGTAGGTTGAGGAGTAGGGGTAGGTTAAGGAGTAGGGGTAGGTTGGGGCGTAGCAGCAGGTAGTATTGGATTCTTGATGGTGCTGATACTGGTACTGGTACTGGTCCTAATACTAGTGAAGTTGTTTTTAAGAAGGTAGTTAATTTATCCTAAATTAAACTTCCCTTTGGCTGCCATATGTTCCCTAATCTTAAGCTGAGTCTATTCTATAGGATCTTCTTCTTGTGAGGTATTGAATAGTGATTCAAGAACTGTGGTATTTCTATGCTTCTTTACCTATACACTGTTGGTTTGTAGGAGTATTTAAAGCTTTCGGATGCTTGCCTAGTTGCAGTTCTTAAAGATCTGTACTATAAAGTTCTGGAAATCTTCCTTGTAGACCTCCTATAGCTTATTATTCTTAAGATTGTACGCTTTGTATTCTAGGATCTTAAATTATATAAATTTATTAATATCCTCTATGGTGGTTTTATTGGACTGTAAGTTAATGCCTTTAGGCCATTTCTTCTATTCTGTGTTAACTTGTGCCCTAATGTCTGACATGTTAATTCTTATCTTGTGACTCCTATTAAGTTCGATTTTAGGTTCTGGATAAAAAAATATATAATAGACGCGAACCAAGGGCCTATTAAAAGGGTTGGTTCCTTAAGTACCTAACGCGTTTAAAATACGTAATAGACGCGAACTAAGGGCCTATTAGATAGGGGTTGGTTCTTTAAGTACCTAAAGGCTGTATATGAAAAATCAAGGGCCTATTAGATAGGGGTTAACTTTTTAAGTATATATTAACTAATACTCCTTAACGTGATCTAGGTAGTATAAAATGCGTAATAGACGCGAACCAAGGGCCTATTAAAAGGGGTTGGTTTCTTAAACACCTAAGGGCTGTGTATAAAAAATTAAGGGCCTATTAGATAGGGGTTGACTTTTTAAATATACGTTAACTGATGCTCCTTAGCAGGCGAGATCGGTAGAGGCCTTTAGTAGGGACTAATCAAGCTTGTCTCTCTTTGTAGATAATATGTCTCCTAATCTGTGATTACTAATTAGTGTTGGTATCACTTCCGGTGATACGTAATGCTATTGTAATAGTATAGGTGGTAACTTATTTTGATTAATGCTTCTTAATTCTCCTATTCTACAGGTGGAATTTGGTGGATTTCCTAAGCTCGCTTAGCTTACGTGATTGCGTGCAACTGCATTGCGAAACCTTGTTTAGACATTTAGTTTAGAAGCAATTATATAAGCCTGTTATATTATACTAAGCTCTCCCTACCTTGCCTAGGAAGGCCTTAATAATATCCCACCCTAAAAGAAGACCTTTATCTACAATAACGCATTAACACGTTATACTTAGACACTAAAAAAACTTATACTACTACGCCTAGGAAGGCCCTAACAATATCCCACTTTTATAGGCCAGACTGTACTTAACCTATACCCCTAAAAGAACCCCAGAATTAAAACTAAATTATATAATTCTAATATATCTTAGGAAGCCGATAATGGCACCTAAAGCAAGCTTATTTAAAAGACCTACCTCTACCTAAAAGGAATATAAGATCTAATTAGGATTAGAAATTAAAGATAATAATAATATTATAGATATACGCAAATAGATTTATGCCCTTATAGCTAATTAAAAGGTTAATTGTCTTTAAGCCTAAAGTATATAAGAGACTCTAAAGGAGATCCTAAAAAGCCTTACGGCCCTATAAAATAGCCTAGCCTCCCCTTTATAAAGCTTTAGTTAACCTATTTACTTAACTAAATATAATATACTAGAGAGTACGGACATGATAATAAAGTAATTAAAATCTATTAAGCTTCTTAACCCTTAACAGCTATCTAACGGAATAGATCCTACCTTTCAAAATTGGAGGATCTAAGTATAAGAAAAGCTCTGTGTTAACTATAACTATTTCCCCTCTAAGGAAGCTAAAAATACTTTACCTCTTTAGTTAAACTATCAGTGACGCCTAGTAATACCTTTAGGGTAAATTTAAGAACAAGTTACCTATTTGGTTTATATCTATTAACAAGATAATATAGTATTTAGCTGCTATTTATATTAATCTAAATAGAGTATAGAATGCCTATTATAATTATAACTACCTAATAATAAAATTAAACTAATCCTTTACTAAGTTCTAGACTTAATTCTTACACCTAATAGGCAAAGGCTAGGTTCCTCCTAAGAACTACTATTTAGACCTATACAATAAGCTAATAGTCTAACTATAAAAAAAGATTGTCGTAGCCTTAAACAACTTACTAACTTATTTAAGACTTATAGCCTAATATTTATTGCTAGATTTAGAACTAAAATTAATTAATACCTATTCTAATTAACTAAAGATGCCCAATAGTAACTGGAACTTATCTACTATACTAATAGGAGCTGGCGTTAGAAGATAAACTATAACCGCCCTTATACTAAAAGCAGTTATAACCGCCTACCTATAGGCCTTACCTAATCCACTATATACTATACCCTTAGCTAATACTTATTATAATACCCTAATTAACCCTAATATAGTTATATACTTTAATTGTGGAAAGAATAGTTACTTTATCTTATCCTGCCCAGAGCTAAAGGATATAGGTAATATTAAGGAGATAAAGGAAGAGAAAATGTCTAATAAGTTAGGAAAAAAAGAACCTTAGGGAAAGACTCCCCCCTAGAGTATTCTATTAATCTAAGTTAGTTAATAGGTGGAAAATACTTTATAGTTCTATATATAGTATTTTAAAATAGATATAGAGTTAATACTACTACCCTTATTAATACTAGAGCAAATAGCTTTATCTTTATAAATACTACCTATATTAATAACGTTGCTAAGTTCTTAAATATAAATGCTACCTAATTAGAGAAGCCTATTTATGTAAAGAGGTATAACAGCTAAGCCAGTAAGCCAGTTACCTATATCTAAAAGCTATATATTACTATTAATAGACAGCGCTAATTTAGTATTTCCTTTTATATTCTAGACCTAGGGTCCTATAATATAATCCTTAACTAAAAATAGATATCCTACTTTAATATTTAGCTAAATATTTAGCAAAAATAGTTTATCTAGCTAGAGAATAGACTAAAACTACCTTCCTTTATTAGAGAAATTTGGACTAACTATAAGATACTAGCCGCGAAGGCTAACCTTATTTATTAGTAGGATATTAGAAACCGCGACCTAGCCTTTACCTAAGAAGATACCCACTAAGAGGCTAGTAGGAACTCTATACTAATAATAATACTCCCCTAAAGTACTATAGTTAAAGAAAACTCTACTTATAGAAGTAGAGTAGATAGTAATATAGGCAACTTCTAATTTATAGAGATCCGGCTAATATAGAAAAGGACATACTAATAGAATATAAAGGATAACCTTTAAAAGATATAATAAGAGCTAAAGGGAGTAAAAATAATACTAATATACTAAAGGCCCCTAAGGCTATAAACACTCCTACTATTATATAACCCCCCTATAATAAATATTGTGGCAATTAATACTATAGGTTTCTACTTTAATATATATTAAAAGGATAATAAGGTCTTTATAACTAGCTTATATAAAATTAACTAGATTATTAGCAAAAAGAAAGAAGGGCTAGTAGAGGAAACTAATAAGGAGCTAGTTAAGCGCCTCCTCTTTACTTACCTTTTAGACTATAAAGACGCGTTTTTAAAAGCAGCTTTAGATATACTACCCCCTTACTAAACCTATAATTATAGGATTTAATTAGAGGCCAATAACTCTTTAGGCTATAGCCCCCTTTACTAGTAAACTATAGAGGAACTAAAAGTAATAAAGTGGTATTTAGTCGATAACCTCTATAAAGGGTTTATTAAGCTAAGTTAGGCTCCTTTTACTTCCCCTATTCTATTTATAAAGAAGCCTAATAAAGGCCTTTACTTCTATATTAACTATTAAAAACTAAACACTATTACTTAGAAAGACTATTACCCTCTTCCCTTAATTAATAAGACTTTTATATACCTAAGCTAAGCTAAAATCTTTACTAAGCTTAATATCTACTAAGCTTTTTACTAAATTAGAATAGACCCTATATTAAAAGATCTAATAACATTTTATATCTATTACAGTTCTTATAAATATAAAGTCCTTCCTTTTAGACTAATAAATATACTAGCTATATACTAATGGTATATAAATAATTTTTTTTAATTACCTTAATAAATTCTATATAGTATACCTAGACGACATTCTTATATTTCTTATATACTTAAATAATAAACTTAGGCATTAAGTTTATATTAAGAAAGTCCTAAAGAGGCTACAGAATATAGGCCTATAAGTTAATATTAAGAAATATAAATTTAGAGTAAAACGCATAAAGTACTTTAGGTTTATTATTAGTATAGAAGAAATTAAAGTTAACCCTAAAAAGGTTAAAGTAATCTATAACTAGAAACCCTCTTATATTATAAAGGGCATTCGGTTCTTTCTTAGCTTCTATAATTTCTACTATTAGTTTATCTATAATTATAGGGTTATAGCTAAGCCTCTTATATAACTAACTAAAAATAATATGCCCTTTATTTTTTAATAATAACTATATAAAAGCCTTTAAGCAGTTAAAGAGCTAACTTATCTCCTCTTTAATTCTCTATTACTATAACCTAGACCTAAAATTAATGCTAAAAATGGATATATCTAATAGAGTAGTAGTAGGGGTTCTCTTATAGCTATATTTAGATAGTAAGTAGTACCCTATTACTTTTTTTTAAAATAATAGCCCTAGCTAAGTGTAACTATAAGGTATATAATAAGAAAATGCTAGCTATTATATAATTATTATTCTAGTAGTGTATAAAGCTTAAAAGCACGGACTCTTAAATTAAGGTTTATACTAATTATAAAGCCCTTAAGTATTTTATAATAATAAAGCAGCTTACTAGTTAATAGGCCTAGTAGGCTAAAATACTCTCCTAATTCTTTTTTATAATTATATACTACCCTAGTAAATAAAATTCTAAGGCTAATACCCTAACCTAGAGAGAATAGGAGGTAGAGCTATAGGATAAGCTAAAGGCTTAACACTAAATACGTGCCCTCCTCTATCCTAAATAGCTTAGCCTATAGATCCTTAAGGAACTAAGCTCTAAATAAAATAAGCTAGCACCCTTAGAAGGAGAGATTCTAGATAAACTAATAGAACTAATTAATTATATCCTAATCGCGAACTATATAGCTAAATCCCTAAAAGCCTTCCGCGACTAAGCTATAGAAGGTAACTCTAATTTAGAAATAAAAGACGGATTACTTTTATATTAAGAACGGCTTATAGTACTAAATATTAATAATCTATAAATAGAGCTAATCCGTAAAGCCTACTATTAAGTCTCTATAGCGTATCCTAGTTAAGATAAAACCCACTAACTACTAGCACCTTATTACTATTAGTAAGGACTCCTATCTAATATAAAACGATTTATTAGAAACTATTATGCTTATAAATATATAAATACCCCTAGTAATTAAACTCCTAGATAGCTATAACTACTGCTAGTTCCTAAACGCCCTTAGCAATATATTATAATAGACTTTAAATTATTTCTAAAGGACAAACACGGCTATAATATAGCCTTTATAATAGTTAACCAACTAAATAAGTAAGCCATTTCCCTTTCTTACTTTAAGACTATAACTATAAAAGATATAGCCTGTATATACATTAACAACATCTACTAGATCTATGGCGCTTCTAAGTTAATTATTTCTAACTATAAACCCTAATTTATATTAGACTTCTAGGACAAATTCTGCTATATCCTTAAAATTTAGATTAAGCTCTTTACTATATTCTGTCCTTAGACTAATAGCTAAACTAAGATTATAAACTAGTACCTTAACTAGCGACTTTGCCCCTTTATTAACTACTACTAGGATAACTAGTTAGAACTATTACCTATAATAGACTACGCACAGCTTACGCTCCCTTATAATAGTATTAAAATATTAATATTTAAGTTACTCTATAGATATAAGCCACAGATATCCTTTAATTAAGATAGACCTATAGGACCTATAACGGCCCGCGAATGCCTTAGCTATAAAGAGGCCTAGATATTTGCTAAGAGAATATATAAAGTCTAAAAAGCGGCCTAAATAATTATAAAAGGGCATAAGAAAAAAAAGAGGCTAATATAAACCAATATTACCGTAAGGTAGACTTCTAAGTAAAAGATAAGGTATAGGTATTAACAAAAAACTAAAAGACCTAAAGGCTGAGCTATAAACTAGACCATTAAATGGCTGGCCCCTATAAGATCCTTAAGAAGATAGGGCACTCTTTTAGGGTTAAGCTATTAGAGTTAATAAAGATCCACCCTATTTTCTCTTTAAACCAACTATAGAAGGCCACGGACGACCTATTACCTAAATAGTATAACAACCCCCTACCACTAATCTAGATTATAGAAGACGAGAAATAGGAAGTTAAAGAGATCTTAGTAGTTAAGAAAGACCGTAGTACCTTAAAATACTATGCGAGCTAGGTAGGCTATAACGAAGATCTAGAGTAGTACCCCGCGTCTAATTTTAAGTACTCTCCCTATAAGTTATAAGATTTCCACCTAGCCTACCTAGACCTCCCTAAACTACTACATAAACTAAACAGCTAGATTAAATGCTGGGAAGAGGGGTTATATAACTATAGTAATTTAGACAATAATAAAGAACTTGGATAAAGCCTAAGGGTAGGCTTTTTTAGGAGGGAGGGGGGTAATGTAATAGTGCTAGAGCGCGTTACCTGGGCAATTCTGCCAAATTCTACTACATTCTGCCAGTACTACTTGTAGAGCTAACTAATTAGGATTTTCCATCCCCGGGATAGAAAATCGCTATTAGCTCACTTACCACATCGGCAAAATATGGTACCCTTTCAATGGCCTCAATGGTTGGTGGTTGACGCAATTGGCGCGCAGTTGAGGTCATTTGGCAACTCGACCGACTAGCCTATGTCGTGTTTTTTTGACACGCAGCCT
>Ga0307507_10012924_pt1 | contig 10233 bp, 9 predicted proteins | sample 7_EM_MG_FD_207223 | JGI IMG/M metagenome (GOLD analysis project Ga0307507, IMG submission 207223) | Populus trichocarpa ectomycorrhiza microbial communities from riparian zone in the Pacific Northwest, United States - 7_EM | ecosystem: Host-associated > Plants > Roots > Unclassified | place... | reverse complement strand
TGTTGCACCAGGTGACGCCCTGAAGATCTGGTGTTGCGCAAGTTGCGCCCAGTGATAATTAGTTTAAGTGGTTGCGTCCTGATTCGCAGTTGACGTTATGTGCGCTAGGTGCGCCAGACGCAGTGGGCGCACCAGGTGCCAAGGATTCTTTTTGCTGATGAGACCCTATCGACCCACAAGTTGCTATGATGGCTCAAGCAATAGGAATAGCCATCGCAAACAGTGGTAAACAACAAGCTGATGCCCCGCTCCCCTTCAAGAATCGAAAAGACCAAAACATTAAGCTTTGGTTACTTCAATGAGAGGACTACTTCAAAAGAAATCCTAACCAGTGGAGATCAGACCAGGACGGCAGTAAATATGCGCGGAGAAGAATGGAAGGAGAAGACGTGTCGGCATTTGCATTTAGCTATTGAAATAAAATGACCGGAGAATTGAGCCATCTCAAGATCGAAGGTTACGAATTTTGTGAGGCTTTTAGAGGACAGTGCATCCTACGATTTGCACTCACACAAGAGGGAGAAAGATCTCTAGCATTAATGACAAAAGTCACCAACAAAGACAACATTGACCGCTATCTCCTCAAGATGGAAAACCACAACACACATGTAGGAATGAGTGGAGTTGCATGGCGACAAATGGTTGAACAGCACATCCTGAAAGATGCACTGTGCCGACTATCAACCGAGGAGTACGCGACCGACAGTGCCTGGATTACAGCACTAAGGGCCCTCTGTAGACGGGAAGAAATATTCATGGAACAACTCGCCTTGCAGCACGGATACTCCAGTAACACCCGAAACGAATTAGGGGGAAACAGGCAGAGAGAAGAAAAGGCCAGTACCAAGCCAAGAAAACCAAGGAAGCAATATTCTGCCAAGGAAAAGACGGCAGACAAACAAGAAATGGAGGCTGAAAGGAAAGGAAAGGGCCCAGCCCCAGTGCAGGGAAAAATAGAATATAGCGATTGGAATAAAGCCCATGAAGGTATCAAGAACCCAGTGGTTCAGGAACGAAAAGGGCGCAGCAGTGCACCTGTTGTAAAATGAGTAACCACAAGTGGGCAAACTGCAGGAAGACGATCCAAGTATCAACAATCGACACACAACCTAGAAAACCATTTAGTCAAAGACCACGGTATTCAAATTTCCCGCAATGGAAGGCCGGCCCTATAACCCTCTTTCAACGACCCCAAACCTCGACAGTCACCAGACAAAAGTCACCAGAAGGACACCCCGTGTCAATCAAATTGAGAGACCATTGGCATGGGATTTTAGCGACATAGAGTTAACCTAAGTTACTCCCGGCACCGATGGCGACGGTACTCGCGTACTTGGAAGATGCCCTTCCTCTGAAAACGAAATCAAAAAAAGAGAGACTATGACAAGTAGATCGGACGTCACCCTGAAGGCAAAAGAGAACAAACCGGAGTGAACTGGGGAAAGTATCATCCGGTACCCAGATGAAGAAAAAGAGTTAGGATGGCAATAGGTAAAAAAACACTTAGTATGACCAGTTCAACGAGGATTTTAAGGAAAGGTTCATACTAGCGGCGACTAGCAGAACAAGGAATCGCTCCTCGAGAGCAGGCCCCGGAAATCTTACACTCAGACCGATGAGGTGAGTGATAGGACATGTACGTCGAAGTATCTCTATGCTATCCAACGAATACAAGGTCCGGTTAAATGATAAGTTTGAGTTCGTGGATCTGGCTTAGAATGCCTTTATACCTGAACTATACCGCCAAAAAAATTCTTGCTAGCAGTTAGTCAGAGAACTGGCACACCAGAGGTTATGAGAATTTCTTGGCAGGAAGTAAAGACCATTATTACTGGGCTGCCTGATAACCAAATAAGAAAGAGGTTTCAGTTTGTCTGAGGGGATCTCAAGGGGCGAAACTACGCGGGCGTGGTAACAAACCCATGTTACTTACACCCGAAAACATGATGAATGATAAATGAAAACGCGAAAACATGCTGCTGATTGGCAAACAACTCAGGGCTCAGGTCCTAAAACCTTCACACTACGAGTGCCCGGAAGGGCCCGCATTTATTGAAGCAGCGGGAAAGCGAATACGTATCGGACTACTGCTTCACTCAGGATCAAACATCTTCTTGATCAATAAAGACTTAGTCGAACACTTCGACATATCTTACGAGATTTGCCAAAATGCGCTAAACATCCTCGCTTTCGACGGTGAAGTTAATCCATCAGGGGGAAAACACTTCACACATCCTATCCTCCTCGAAATTGGAAATAATGGCCACCGCACGAGCATTTCTTGTGAAGTAGCCGTGGCAGGGAAATATGATCTCATTATTCCATTCGGATAGTGGCAGAACGAACACCCCATAACTAGTATCGACAAACCCCAAAATTGGTCATTCACCGAAGAGTGCTGTATGGGACACGTCAAAGATAATGGAATAGGAGAAATGTTTGAATGGGATGAGACGATAGCTTTCGACGAAGAAGCTCAGTACATTGGCAGGATATGTCGAGAAGAGGACCCAAACCAAGTATTGCTAGACAAAATAGCACGATACTACGAGGATTATCACAAACTATTTCTCACAGCTACGGCGGAGAAATTAGCAGAGCGAAGAAGTTTCGATCACGCAATAGACCTTAAACCAGGTACCGAACCCCCTTGGGGACCAATCTATCCGATGTCGGCATATCAGCTCGATACACTAGACAAATATCTAAAAGAAATACTGAAACAAGAAAAGATTGTCCACAGTCAATCACCCGCAGGGGCCCCAATCCTTTTTGTCCCAAGACCAGATGGAAAGTGTTAGGGGTAGCTGGTATGGTAACTTATAATGCCGGACTAGGCCTTATGCTCAAGTAGTCTTATAGATGGAGAATCTTGTCCTGGAAGACTCATAGTAAAGTGTAACTGAGTTACTCGCGTAGTGTAAAGATAATGAGAAAATAATAGTTTTCAACTTATTATATTGATAACATCTCTTCTCTGGTTCTTTATGATTCTGTTTAAGCAAGGGAGACACTTCGATATTTATATTCCGCATCTGAGTGTACGCAGACTACATGTCCTAACCATACTAACTAAGTATCGACCGAACAAAGTTCTCTAAACTCGTAAGTGTGAACACCTCTTGACCCTGACAACTGTTCGACTCCCTGCTCACATTATGAAGACGTAGACTACCATAATATCCAGAGGGTGTGTCAGTCCCGCGAATAATAGGCTAGTCTAGAGTACACGTAGCCGACTAATGCCAACGTAATAATATCTCTTCACTGAACCGTATATGAAATGGCCAACTTCAAAGGCGTCAGACCATTAAACGCGCGAGAGTCTATCACTGTCTGCCCATCAGGTTTCCGAACTGACTTGTGGCAGTAATCGCTCAAATAGCAATTTGCGCTTACTATCTTATGTTCGTACTGACTGGTTCTGAGTGGGCCCGGAGGTCTCCGCTATGTGTCTTCTGGTATTATCATACGATATTTTAGCTAAGGGTTTATTCTGATTCCGTCTGTCATCTTAGGAAACTCTCGTTCCTACCCTATGGGCATCCTAAAACAGGAACGCACACTTAAATCTCTCAGACGTCTTTGCGCTATTACCACCATCATGTTTATGACTTGTCGCATAATTATATTTTAACTAATTATAACGATGACCCGTCTGTGAATCGAACATGTTACCTTATAGTCGGAGGCACGTGACTATTATCTTTAAGCTAGACCGAGATGTATTTTTTTTAGTTGTGCTTTTTGACTAATTGGCACACAGGGGTTTGTGCGTGAGCCATATGGATTGGCTTTCTTGGTGTGCCTAACAGAAAGTTACGACTATGGGTTGACTATCGCAACCTCAATAAACTCACAATCCTAAACAAGTATCCAATAACATTAATGGGGGAATTAAAAGACCCAGTGGCAGGGGCTAAGATATTCACCAAGTTGGACTCAAAGAATGGATACTACCTGTTGAGGATACGAGAAGGTGATGAATGGAAAACCGCTTTCAGAACACGATGCGGACATTTCGAATACAAGGTCATGCCTTTCGGACTCGTCAACCCCCGTACAACCTTCCAAGCAATGATGAATAAAATCCTATTAGAGTTTCTTGACCACAGAGTGGTCGTCTACCTAGACGACATTCTGATATATTGAGAAAATAAAGAGGAACATATCAAATTAGTCAAGAAAGTCCTGGCAAAGCTAGAGGAACACCAACTGGCAGTATCGATAACCAAGTCGGTTTTTCATGTTGAATCTGTTGAATTCCTAGGATATATAGTAGAAATTGACAGGGTCACCATGAGCAAGAGAAAAGTGGAGTCAGTAATGAACTGGAGAGCTCCGCAATTGGTAAAAGAAGTACAAATCTTTATCAATTTTGCAAACTTTTACCGATGGTTTATCAAGGACTTTTCAAAAATATGCACACCCATAACAGAGACACTGAAAGGTGACAAGACCAAATTTCACTGGGGTACTAGGTAACATGAAGCGTTTAGGAACTCAAAAGACGATTTATCACAGCCCCTATATTAGAACACTTCTACCCTGACAGAGAAAGGGAGGTAGAAATGGACGTGAGCGACTTCGCGCTCGGATGCGTACTATCGCACTTTAAGGAGAAAAAGCTACACCCAGTAGCATTCCACTCCAGGAAATTAAATCTCATGGAAAGGAACTACGAGATTCACAACAAGGAATTACTCGCAATCCCAGAAGCCTTTAAGGAATGAATCCACTATCTGGTAGAAGCAGATAAACCCGTGACGGTATACACCGACCACCAGAATCTGCAAAATTTCCTTAAGACAAAAGTTTGGAATCAGAGGCAAATCAGTTGGGCACAGAGATTGGCAGATTACCATTTCAAAATCATATATTGCCCGGGGAAAAGAGGAGGAAAACCAGATGCACTGAGCCGAAGGCCGGAGTACCGTCCTGAGGGGGGAGCTAACCATAGCAAACAGTCGATATTGATATCTGAACACTTCCAAATATCACTCATACACGAAGATGATGAAGACGAAGGTTATATCTCAGAACCTGAACCCACGATAAAAAACGGAATCAGGGTCAAGCGACTGTCAAACAAAGCTATACTACCAACCAAAGGATCAAGGCTAGCGGCAGAACATGACATCTACGCAATAAGCAAGTTCACTATCCCAGTACAAGGACAAGTCCTAGCAGAGACAGGAATAGCTATTGGACTACCAGAAGGAACCAATGCTCGGATTGCCCCACGAAGTGGACTAGCAAGTAAGGAAGACATAGTAATCAACAGAGGCGTTATTGACGCAGACTACACTGGCGAAATAAGGGTTATTATGATTAACCACGGCAAAGCAGATTGCCGAACCCAGGAAGGAGACCGAATCGCCCAACTCATTATTGAAAAAATCAACACACCCAACATGATGGAAGTGGACAAGTTGGAGTTGACGGAACCAGTGGACAGTGGATTTGGGAGCACGGATATGTCTCCAAAACGTACAATAACAGTCACAGAAGCCCAACCTAGGTATGCTTTCTGCAAGCAGACTCCAGTAACAACGAATACTTCGATATCAAGGACATTGGCAACCATTCTAGACTAAGACAGGAGCATGTCTTGATGTCAAGCGCCATCATTTCACTAGTAGAAATGAAAGTATTTGAGGCCAACTTCATATCAACGGTAGTAACGGCAAGTGAAAGGGACCAGGAATGGACGATGAGAAAGAGGAAACTCGATAGACTAGAAAATGAAGGAAAGGAGTTTCCAAAAAACTGGACAAGTAAAGAGAGACTGCTCTTCGATAAGAATCGACTATACATCCCAAATGACGAAGGATTACAAACTATCATCGCAAAAGGATGTCATGATTCGCAAGTGGCAGGGCATTTCGGACAAGAAAAAACAGGTGAAATCGTCACCAGAGAGTTTTACTGGAAAGGACTTACGGCATGGATAAATGACTACGTAAGGTCCTGTGATGAATGCCAACACAATAAGTCACCAAGGCATGCGCGATACAGATTACTACAACCACTACAAATGCCCTTCGCAGCATGGACTTCCATCTCAACAGACTTCATAACCCATCTACCAGAATCACAAGATCACACACAGATCATGGTAGTTGTAGATCAGTTCACAAAGATGGCACACTTTATCAGTTTAAACAAAAACGCGACAGCAAAAGATGTGACCGACAGATTCTTACAACAAGTCTGGAAACTTGACGGTCTACCCACCGAAATTATTTCGGATATGGATGCCAAGTTTTCAGGAGAATTCTGGGAATCGTTATGCAAGTAGCTAGGCATAAAACAAAAAATATCTAGTGCATATCACCCCCAAACAGATGGCCAGACGGAGAGAACCAACCAAACGCTGGAAGGATACCTACACAAGTTCGTCAATTACAACCAGAACAACTAGTATCAGCTACTACCACTAGCCGAACACACATACAATAACTCCACCAGCAACACAGATGGAATATCACCATTCTACGCCAACTACGGGTTCCATCCACGGACAGAGTGGATGAAGGTCTCGGAGCGTCAAGCTGCAAACCCTGGAGCAGGGCTATATGCGCACTGGATGCAGGTAACTCACCAATACGCAAAGAAAGCGCTAGAAGGAACTTGAGAAGAAATGAGCAAATACTACGATCGGAAAGCCTGTCAACAACCGGACATTAAGGTCGGAGACTTGGTAATGTTAAATGCAAAAAACATTCGCACCAAACAACCGACAAAAAAATGAAGTCCAAGAATGGACGGCCCGGCCCGTTCAAAGTATTGGAAGTCAAGAAAGGACAGCGCGCTTTCAAACTAGAAATATCGCCGAGGTGGAAAATCTATCCAATATTTCATGTTTCGTTGTTGGAGCCTTACCGAGCATCAGCACGAGAAGGAAGAGAACAGCCTCCACGAGTTCCGGAAGATATCGAAGGAGATCTCGAATGGGAGGTAGAAAAGTGTTTTGGGGGTAGTAATATTCTAAGAACTAGCGAATATCCTAAGCCCGATCGTCGGTAATTCGGAGAATACGTCTAGGGAGACGAAACTCAAGATGGAAGTATAGTATGTGAAACGATAAATATTTGTTAACGTGTATATATTGTTAAGGTCTCTTCTCCGTTGCTCGATGACCTTCTAACTACCCGGGCTCTTGCCCGTTACTTATACCCTTTTCCGGGGTACTTCCTACACCCATTGTTCTTAAGTACCTCTTGTACTTTAGTGAACTCTCATGAATGTGCGAACACCATTTGACCCTGACAATTCGCACACCACTTCGACTTTAATCATAGCTAAGTTAATTGTGTCCAATTACTTGCTTTCAATCTTTAAGTCATATGAACTTAGTCTGTATATGTAGCCTGGCTCGCTATCATACCAGTGGTTCCTTCCGGTCATGTTGTGATCAACATTTCTCATGCCGGGTAATCATATGCTTGCGTCTTACATATCAGCCTACATATGTCGGTCGGCTTAACTTTGAAGCGCCATTACTTCTCATCCAACCGTTCAAACTCCACCGTATGACTTCCTACTTATACAGATTGATTTCTTCTATGGGAGTCAGCAGAAACCCCTCGGTCGCATTGCTCGTGCCGATGACTGAAGACTGATTTGCAATCCGAGTATAGTAATAATAACTATGACAGGTGTGTGGGTCGAACACGTGACCTCCGGTAAAAAAGTCCAAGTCTGATCCGATAGGCCGCGGTGTACGGTGTTGCAAGTAGGGTCTTCTTTACTGATGTCTTTGGTGGGGGGACGCAACTTCCCAGGTGACATATGGCGACCTACTGTCCCAACGTCGGGGCTGGAGGGAGGTGTTGCTATCTCTTTTTTAGAGGTTCGTGCGTGAAGGTTGGGTAACTTGACCCCCTTATCCTTCTGGGAGCTCTGTGCCTAACAAAAAGATTGTGAAGAGTGAAGTTATCACTTACACGAGGCAAGTCGGGAGACGTAACAAAGAGTTCACGGAAATTCCTTACTTCATTAAATAAAAAGGTTGCGCAGAGGACGAGAATACATGGGAACCACCAGAAGGGCTAGGAAACGCTCAGGGGGCAGTAGACGAGTTTCACAGTCAAAATCCGGAAATGCCCGGACTGGCGGCAGTCGAATGAAGAGGAAAGATTTTTCTCATGTGGCCAAGCAAACGCACGAAGTTGTTTACCCTACTACTTGAAGCTCGAAAAAAACATCCAAAATTGTGTATTTAGGGACAAAACCTAGGAGGAGGGAGCTCGTATTAGGTACACCAAGAATGTCAATCGATAAGGCTAACGCACAGAGCCCTGCGTACCATTTAGTCAAAGTACAACTACACAAGATACATCTCGGTCTAGCTTAAGATGATAGTCACGTGCCTCCGACTATAAGGTCACGTGTTCGATTCACAGCCGTGTCATAGTTATTATTAGTTGAAATATGATTATGCAACAAGTGATGAATATGACGGCAATAATAGCGCAAAAACGTCTAAGAGATTTAAGTGTGAGTTCCTGTTTTAGGATGCCCATAGAGTAGGAACGAGAGTTCCCTAAGAGGAAAAAGAGAATCAGAATAAATACTTAAGTAAAGATATTGTATGAAGATACCAGAAGACACATAGCAGAGACCTCCGGACCCGCTCAGAACCAGTCAGTACGAACATAATATAAGTGCATGCAAATCACTATTGGAGCGATTGCTGCCACAAGCAAGTTCAGAAACCTGATGCGCAGACAGTACCAAACTCTCATACATTGAATAAACTAACACCGTTGAGGTTGGCCGCTTCATAAACCATTCGGTGGAAAGATATTATTATGTTGGCATTAGTCGGCTACGTGTACTCTAGACTAGTCTATGATCCACGGGACTGACATACCCTCACAGTGATATGGTAGTCTACATCTTCATAATGTGAGCATGGAGTCAAACAGTTGTCAGGGTCAAGAGGTGTTCGCACTTACGAGTTTAGAGAACTTTGTTCGGTTGATACTTAGTTAGTAGGTTTGGACATGTAGCCTGCAAACACTCAGACGCGGAATATAAATATTGAAGTGCCTCCCTCGCTTAAACAGAATCATCAAGCACCGGAGAAGAGATCTTATCAATATAAAAAGTTATCACATAAGAAAATTATCTTTACCTCTCTATTACTTTTTATCCGTCCCTACTTTTAAATAACTTAGTTTCACTATACTATAAGCCTTCCTTGACAATAATCTCCGTTTACGAATATATAAGGTCTAGCCAGATATTATAAGTTACCACATCAGCTATCCCTAACACGAACGACCCCTAGAAACAAGGACATCAAAGCCTAAGAACATGATAAGGGAAGTAAGGCAGGGGGGGGAGGGGGGAGTGCAGCTCACGAGGAGTGGAGGTGCAGCTCACTGAGCGTGCAGGGGTGGAAGGATGTTGACGATGAATTCTCATGGTGTTGAGATTTCAATCGCCGGAGGTGTAGAGGAGATGGTTCATAACCCAAATCCCACGTCTTTTTTTTCTTTTATTTTTTTTATCATGTTTTAAATTTTGTTTCTAGCTGAGGCCGAAGGCCGAAGCAATAAGTACAAAAACAGCATGTAACCGCAAAGGTTATGGCCGCAACAAACTTCCACCCAGTCCAACCCATCGTCGAGGCGGTGGAACCCGTGGGGAAAAACCCCTGGTCTAAAACCCGCACCAAGCGCCCGGGCGCTGAAAACTACAACAAAATATACATGAAACTCGCAACCAAAAGAAAGCATCTACCGAAAACCCAAGAAAAAACCCAACAGTGAGAAAAACCAAAAACCCCAAATCCGTAGTAGAGGCCCCAGAGAAAGCCGATCCGCCGCGAAGGCCTTTAACGATCCCTGAGTATGCTTATCATCGAACACAACCACGCACGAAGGTAAATGTACCGGAGCCATATAGACCCGGGCCGTGGGGCTAATGGCAGAACGTGTGGCGGGTTAGGCCGAGGGAGTCCACGAGTCCTAGGAGGAAGCGAGGTGAATGGTGGTCGGACGCCAAAGCGACCGAGCCGGGTGGGGGGTGTTTGGCTGTAACCGAGCCACGGGACAAAGACCAAGTGAGGGAGGGGAAGGGTGCGCCCGATCAATTAGAAGTACGAGGGAAGGAGGACCGAAGCGAGATCACGACTTTTCGACGATGCCGACCGTACCGAACAGTGATCCAAGGAGATAGTGCAATACCAGGGAGCAGAGCCACCGGGGCCACTACTTCGAC
>Ga0307507_10012923_pt1 | contig 10234 bp, 12 predicted proteins | sample 7_EM_MG_FD_207223 | JGI IMG/M metagenome (GOLD analysis project Ga0307507, IMG submission 207223) | Populus trichocarpa ectomycorrhiza microbial communities from riparian zone in the Pacific Northwest, United States - 7_EM | ecosystem: Host-associated > Plants > Roots > Unclassified | place... | reverse complement strand
GCGGTCAAATTCAGACCTCGGCAGCAATCAAGCAACGCGCTACACCCACGAACACCATCACCGGGAAACCGGTCAACCCGCCGCAAGGAAACAAGCCATGAAAATGATCCGCTTTCTCATTGTTGGTCTCGTCCTCGGATTCACCACCGCCTTTGCCGAAGAAATCCTGATGGCGCAGACGGGCGCTCAGACAGTGGCCACCACGGTTGTGGTCGGCACTCGTCCGGCGATCTGCATCAAGTGCACCATTCCGGTGCGCTACCGCTGTGGGAACGCGGCTACCATTGTCGCTGCAACCACCACGAACGGGGCGGCTGCTGACTTCCCCGGTGACTGCTACCGCATCAAGCTCAGCCCGGGCAACGACCGCTGCAGCATCATCGCGGCTGACGGCGTGTCGTCCTTCTCCTGCGACGTGAACGGGGTGGTGGGCGAATGATTCCGATTCTCATCAGCCTGCTCCTGACCGCCCATGGTCAGCCTGGGCAGGATTGCAACAACCGAATGGGAAACCGATGCCGTGCCGGCGTTCGACAGGCGGCCAGAGGTACTACCCCCTTGGCCTTCTTCGAGTTTGCCAACGCACAAGGCTATGGATTGCCCCCGGTATGCAGCCCGCCGAACTGGCTTCAGTGGAGTGAGCAGCTTCAGAACGTGGTGTGGAATACGGGCAGTAGCGTTGTTGCGCTGCCGACCATCACGCCCGATCAGGCCACGGCACCTGATGGCACCCCCACCGCCGACCGCGTGGTGTTCCCTGCCACCACCGGGACGCAGTACAGCATCGTTTACCAGACCGCGTTGAACCCGGCCGGGCCAGGAATGGTGGCCACTGGGAGCTTCTGGGTAAAGGGCAACGCGCAATCGGGGACGCTGCACTATCACATGCAGGTCCCTATCGTCTCGGGGACGTGTGCCTACAGCGCATCGACGTGGGTGCAGTGCAGCGTGTCCTATACCGCGTCCGGCAATTCAGTCCTCGTCATTGGGCAGGACTCGGCCGATACGGGCGCCACTCCCTGGGCCGCCGCCGACGTGTTTCTCTGGGGAGCCGCCGTCAACATCGGCTCTTCCGCCGCCCCGTACACCAAGACCGTGGGCACCGCCGCCGGCCCATCCGTCAGCGGTGCGAAGGGAGAACCAGTCACTTGGACCAGAGGATCAACCGCCTACTGCACGCGCTCCGCAGCTGAATCGAGCATCGCGAATGGCGACCTCGTGCTGATGGCGAACAACCAGCCCCGCGTGATGGCGCTCGGCGGACCGCTGGGCGTGCTGGTGGAGTCGAGCCGGACGAACCCGGTGCTGCAATCCGAATCTCTCGACAACGCGGCGTGGACACTGACCGCAAGCGGCGTAGCCAACCCAACCGTCACGCCGAACGCTGCCACAGCTCCGAATGGCACGCTCACGGCAGAGCGCGTGCAGATTCCGGCCGTCACCGCCGCACAGTTCTCGGCCATCGAGCAGCCTGCCGGGGCGTGCCCGAATGCGCTCGACTCTGCCAGCCTCTTTGTCCGAGGCAACGCCACCAGCGGCACCATCTCACTGGTTGTTGGCTCGCCAGTCGTCTGCCTCTCGTGTGCCTACAACTCGACCGGGTGGAGCCGGTGTGAACCAGCGTCATTCACGCTCGCCTCTGGCGGACTGTTCTTGGTCGGCAACGACGGGGTCGATTGTGGCTCCGGGCAGGGAGCGCAGGATGTCTTCATCTGGGGCACGCAGTGCGAGGCCGGTGCCTACGCCACCAGCTACATGCCCACGGCCTCGGTGGGTGTAACGCGGAGCCCGGAGACTGCCGTTGCCTCGCTGACGATGCCGCAGCAGCCGATCTCCATTGCATGGACCTCTGGCGTTGCGCTGCCCGCTGCCGCAACGCCTGACCGCGTCGGCGTCATGCTCCGCGCCTTGGCTGGGTCGGGAGACTACAGCGCGGCCTACTTCCAATCTCAATTTCGTGCCGACGTCGTCGGCACCGCAACGAACGTTGTGACTGGTGCCGGAACGTCTGTGGTTGGCGATCGATGGGCGATGAGCCACACGGTTTCGGGAGTGCTCACCACCTTCAAGAACAGCAACCAGACCGGTACCGCCACGCTGGCGAATACGCTCACCGGCGCGACAGTGATCGGCATCGGCGACTCACCGGCTGGCGCTTCGCAGCTCGACGGCATCAACTCTCGCGTCTGTGTCGATCCTTCACCTTCGAGGTGCCGATGAGCCCCCAACTTCGCAACATGGTCTTCGCCGCAGCCGCCGCACTGGTCGCGGGTGGCTCCTACGTCCTCTTCACGCCCGTCCCCGCCACGCGCTCCATGGCCGAACTGCGCGACGCGGGTATCGCCGACGGCCAGAAGTTCGTCCTCGTGTGCCCCGAGCGGTTGACCGCCCAGACCAAGCGCCGCATCGAGAAGGTGCAGCCGGGCCTTCTCCGCCCATCGCAGGGGTACGCGCACGTCGGCCGGGTCGCGGACTGCTTCAGCTTCGACGGGGGCAACTGCTTCAAGCCAGCCGACTTCAGCAGCCTCGTGACGAACGGGGAGATCATCGTCTCCTCGTTGCGCCGCGACCTCGTGGGCGTCGATGCCAGCGTGGCCGACAACCCGGACGGCGGCGAGAGCGACGCGGTCGACGACGGGCTCCAGTATGCCGCCAACTGCGAGGCCTACAAGTGCGGCACCTACGACGCGGGCGACGGGCTCTTTCCGGACGGGGCGTGTACGAACCGAAACCGGCTGTGGTTGGTGCCCTCGCCGTGCATGATTCCAAATTGCTGGACGGCAGCTGACGGCGGCTGGGATGACAACGCCGTCGTGGACTGCCGCTTCCTCGGCCCGTGGACTGAGAGCGACGGCGGGGCTCATTGGCGAGGCTGCAACACAGGCCCGGCCCAGTACGCGGTCGGAAGCCAGTGCGTACCCACCGAGTGCAGCATCGTCGCTGGAGACGACCCAACTCAATGGCTCTAGTAGGTTCATCTCAGCGCACAGGCCCCCCGGCCAGGAGTAAACGGTGAAACAACTGATCGATAAACTTGAACGACGCGTCAAACGGCTCGAAGAACGGGAAACTGCCAGAGACGCAGCCGTTGACAGCCACACGCGTGAGCTGGCCGAACTTCGCGGATCCGTGTCGCGGATCGAGAACGACCTTCGGCGGGTGGCCACTGGGCAGACAGACATGGACATGGACGTTCAGCGCGTGAAGTCCATCGTGCTCGCCATTCAGGTTGAGGCTCACGTCAACACGAGGAAGCTGGATGCCATCCTGACGGCGCTCCACGCCGCTGTTCCGCCACCCACCCCTCGCCCACCCGAACCACTGGGTGAGCATCGCAAGCCCAGAAAGAAGGCATCATGAACGAGGAACAGATCAGTAGGTACCTGCTGTACATCCTGGGCCTCTACGTACTGAAAATCATCGGCGACCTCGTGGGGAAGTTTGCTCAGCGTCGCTTCTTCGACGGACCTGATGTCGCTGAGAAATCAGCAGCCTCGAAGCTCGACAAGGTTGCTTCAGACATCGGCGAGATGAAGGGTGATCTCAAGACGCTGAACATGACCCTGGAGGGTCAGAAGGCTACGGTGCAGGAAGTTCGCTCCAGGGTTGAGGGTATCAGCTTGGACCACGGGCGTAGGTTGGCGGCGGCCGAGGCGCAGATCATCCGCTTTGACGAACGAATGAACCTGCTGGGCCTGGTGGGTGATGTGGTACGACAAGTCATTCGCGAAGAGAAGGAGAGAGACCATGTCTGATCTGTTCCAGTGGATGCCCGTCAAGGAGTTCAAGAAGAACAAGGAGACTGAGCGGAGCCCTGAGGCGTATCTTGAGGCGCTGGCTCAGTTCGACGTCGAGCACAACGCCCGCTACCGACCCTGGGGGAACGAGCCCAAGTTCGACACCTTCTGCAACATCTTCGTCACCGACTGCTTGGCCGCCCTGTGCGTGCCTCCGACCCACTGGGTGGACTCAGCCACGGGCGCCAACACCACGCCCTTCGCTAAGGGGGCACTGGAGCAGAGCGCCAACGCGCTGATCGCCTGGTTCGAGAAGTGGGGCATGGCCAACGGGTGGAAGGGGGTCAACGCCATCTTCGCGAAGCAGAACGCCGCCGACGGTAAGCCCACGGTGGTCACCTGGACCAACCCGAACCCAGGCCCCTGCCACGTGGCGATGCTGCTCCCCAATGGGAACATTGCTCAGGCTGGCCGTCAGAATTTCTTCGATCAACCCATCTCTCACGGGTTCGGAAACCTGCCCGTCCACTGCTACACCCACGATTGATTCATCCGCTGAACGAAGGAGCACTACATGTCACGTATCGTCATTCGCATCCACCTCGCCATCCTCTTCCTCCTGGCCTTCCCGGTCTTCGCCCAGTCAGATCTGGTGACCCAGCAAGCGCCAGCCCCTGAGAGCCCCTGGCTCAAGATCCTCTTCACCGTGCTCAGCGCCGGCATCGGCCTGGCCGCGCCCGCCATCGCGTGGGCTGGTGCCAAGCTCGCTCAGAAACTGCAGGCTGAGGCCACTGCGGTGACCGCAACCTCGGCGCACCGCACCTTCTTCAGTGCACTCGCTGCGCTCGACCAGCTGGCCCTCAGCGTGGTCAGCCACCTCAATGCCTCTGTGAAGGACAAGCTCCAGACGGCGCTCGCTGATGGAGTGCTGACCGACGTGGAGAAGGCCGACCTCAAGAGCGCTGCGATGCTGACCCTCAAGACCCAGGCCGGCCCTGAGCTGCTAGCCTTCCTACAGGGCCAGCTGGGTGCCCTGTTCGACGTGGCCGTCTCCGGCGCCATCGAGAAGGCAGTCGACGTGGCCAAGATTCTGCCCGCCCAAGCCACTCAGCAAGCCGCCCTGACGGCAACGACCACCCGTCCGGCCGTTCCCGCCCCCGACTCCGCTGCGTCGACTGGCGGCCCGCTGGGGACCCTCACGTCCCCTCGGACGCCCTGACCTCGGACGCCCCGGTCAGGGCTGACCTCAACCAAGGGCTCGATGGCGTCGAGAAGCTGACTGAAGGGACGGGGTACGCAGAGCTGCTGGCGGGCATCCGGGGAACGCTGGTGGAGGGGGACCCCCAGGCCTTCATCCGAGGTGAACTGGGCTACCACGTACGCCAGGACCTCAGCATCTTCGCCTTCGGCGAGGCCACCCCAAGGACATATGAGGCGGGCGTTGGAGTTCGCTTGACGTTCTGATCCCCGGCCGCTACAAGTAGGACTCCCTGGGCAGGGCCGTGTGTGAGGGAGAGGCGGTACCGGGTATCTAATCCGGTACCGCCTTTCTCTTGTCCGCCGATTAGACTTCAGCCCAGGTCGAGAAGGGTTCCTCGCGGCGACGTGCCACCTTCATCTCGATGGGGAACGGTCGGGTCCGACCGCAGATGGTCCAGTTCCGGCTCATCACCTCAGTCATGATCCGCGAGACCTTCGCCTCGTACTTCTCCGGGCACTCCACATCGAAGGCGTCGTGCAGCTGGATGATGACCTTTGCCCCGGGGCACTCGGTACGCAGCCGGCTGTGCAACTCGATCAACTCCAGGTTCATCATCTCAGCTGCCGTGCGCTGGATGGGCTTGTTCGCGGCCTCGCTGGGCTCGGGTGGCGCCGGGTAAAAGTGCCGCCCTCCGAGGATGCGCCCCTCGCTGTAGCCGCGCTCGTACGCTCCTTCCAGCTCGTCCTCCCAGTACTGCACGGTGCCGGTGTACGTCGCATCGAAGCGGGAGGTGAGCAGGCGGGCAGCGTCGAAGGTGAACGTCCGGTCCTCCATCAGCGCCTGGCCATAGACCGCCTTCAGGCTGGCCCGGTACTGGCGTGCGAGGTGAATGATCTTCGCGCTCTTGCGCGCCTTCGGCTTCATCTTCTTCACGTCCACTTCATCGGGGATGCCGAACCACTGGCGGGCGTCGAACGAGTAGACGTCACCCGTCTGCAGCGCCTTGTGGAGTACGGGGTCATCAGCCACCACCTCCATCACGCGCAGCTCCAGCTGACTCTTGTCGGCATGGACCCAGACCATGCCTTCCTCGGGGCCCAGAATGTGCCGCAGGATCTGCTCAATGTTCATCACGTTCGGCTCGCTGCAGCTGAACCGCATCGTGTCCGTGCCGCAGGAGTTCCAACCCGGGCGCAGTCGACCATCCGGCCCGGTCGCTTGGTCGAGCAAGTCGCTAGCCAGGTACGAGCGCCGCTTCTTCGCCGTCTCGACCTCCCAGAAGGCATCGATGATGCGGATCAGTTCAGGCGGGCACCCACCGCCCACCAGTAGCAGGAGCAACGACGCCTGGTCTACGCTGATCGTATCTAGCGTGTCGTTCGTGTACATGTTCTTGTCGATGGGGTCGGGCAGGTCGAACGACTTGATGCCCGCCTTGCGGTGACGCCGGTAGATCAGCGCGCGCATGTCATTGTGCGTGCATCGCATCGCATCCTGGCCAACCATGTCGAGGAAGATGCGCGACTTCTCGGCAATCTCCTGGTCCAGGCAGCGCACCAGAAAGAACCGCATGTCCTGGCGCATGTGCAGCCCGGTCTGGTGCATCTCAGCGGCGATGCACGAGAGGTCACGATGCACCTGATACAGGCGCACCACCTGGGGCTTGTAGTCGGGGGCCACCTCACGGCGATCCTTGAGCATCCCGACATAGATGCGCGCCGTGAACGCGCAGTCATAGGCGTTGTACTGCATCAGCTTCTTGCGATCCGTCGTGAAGATGATGCCCTTCGCATCGCCTTCGTCCCCGTCGTCCTTCCAGTTGAAGGCATCGGTGTAGATGCTGGTATTGTACCGGAGGGACAGGCGCGAGGTGTTCGAGAGGGAGCGCCGCAGGTCCCGCGTATCGACCCAGTTGCGGACCGGCATGCCGTAGCGACGCAGGACCCGGTTGTCGAACCACTCACCGTTGTGCAGCACCTTGACGATGTCATTGGATCCGAGAACCCACTTGATGTAGGCCTTGCCCTTCCCGGTCAAGGTCTCCCAGTCGTAGGACAGACCGAGGTCCGGACGCCCGAAGCCGATGATCTTCAGCCGGGCGCGCGTGGGGTCCTTACCCGTCCAGGGCTCGCGGCTGGTCTCAGGCGCCGTCTCAATGTCGACCGATACCCACTTGGAGGTCTCCACCATGGCGCGCAGCTGGGCGATGGTGGGTCGTCCGCGCGCTACCTCGCCCTTCTTCTTGGGGATGTAGGGCCAGACCTCGGGAAGAGGCCGCAGCGTACCGTGGATCAGACGGCTGAAGCGGGCAATGTCAGCCTCGAATGTGCCTGCCTCGTACGGGTTGTGGAAGAGGGCGTAGACGGGATTGAACGTGTAGATCGATGGCATGATTACTTACCACGCTTCGCAACATGCTGCGCGACGTACCTGGCTGCATCGACTAAATCATGCTCGGACCCGGACTCACCGCGTCGTTTCATCTCTGCATCGTACGCCTCTCGCCAGACGCGGTGTGCCTCAGCCAGCAAGACGGTCTTGATATCGCTGTGCTTCACTTCGTTGACGGAGCCGTCCCTGTACGCCACATCCGAGACGGCCTCCCAGACCTCCAGCGCGACGCGTAGGGTGAACGAGGGGTAGTCGCCCAGAGAGGCAGGCTCAGAGACAAGCGCCGAGCCAGCCACCACGATGATGAATGGGTACGGCGCCCTCGTCAGCAGCTCGTCCCGGTAGATGTCAATCGCACTCTGGATCTGTTGTGCCAGCTTCAGCGTGTTTCGCCTGTCTGCGGGATCGACGTGCATCTGACTCCACTTGTTCAGCGTCTCGTTCAACCTGAACTGGACCCGCAGATCTAACCCCGAGAATGGGATCCACGAAACCTCGTGATCCCCCATGACCTGAATCCCTGCCAGTCGTCGAGTAGTAGGCATACTTTCCTGTGAGCAAGAGAGGGGTGGACTCGGGCAACGCACCGAGGACCTTCACGACCAGGGGCCGGCAGGCATCGACGGCAGCCTTCAGCTCCGAGTCACGACGCGGCTCGTTCGGCGCGCACCCAATTGCGTACATCAGCAGGAGGTCATGCCGGTCAAGGCCATGCTCCCGAAGAATCTCTGTGAACTCCTGACCAGTGGTGCCCATCAGGGGCTCGCGCATCTGGTACTCAACTGGCCCTGGTGACTCGGCCAGAACAACGCCCTTCGGGACGTACGGCCCGACCGGTGGAACAAACCGGCCGGGCTTTCCGTCTCGCGCGTACGGACACCTTTCGCAGTGACAACCGGCAAGTCCTGGATCCCGGGACTCTGCTTTCGCCTTGGCCAGTTTCCGTACGCGATCGAAATCTACCATGGCTAGCGGTGCTCCCCCGCCGCGCCCGTCAGTTTGAACGTGTAGAAACGGGTGCAGGTTGGACGCTTGCATCCGCACTTGAAGCGGAGCAATTTCTTCTCGACCTTGGCCAGGATCATCGGGACGTGGTCCGTGCTGGCCTTGCCAGTGTTGAAGAAGATGGTGGCCCCTGGCGGAATGATGATGGCTTCCCCATCACCACACAGCAGAGCCAGATGGTTCACGTCCGGCTCCTTCCCCATGTTCCGATCTTCAGCTCTTTCGATCGGCATCGTCGTCCTCCCCATCCTCGAAGTCCTTGAAAAGGTCCTTCACGTCCACGCCGGGCAGCTTCCCGAGGAACTTGTGCAGAGCCTTGATGAGCTTGCGCGACTTCCGCCAGCCCTCGATGATGTTCTGGTCCCTAACCAACTTTCCCAGGCGGGCCAGCTCCGCTTGCTCGATGGCCGCCTCCTCGGCAATGGCGCGCTCAACAGCCGCCTTCTCCTGGCGCGCCGCCCGCCAGGTCTCCATGTAGTCGGCAGTCTTCTTCTGGAACTCCTGGAAGAACTCGAACTCCTCGCCCTCCAGGTAGTTCGTGAAGATCACCACGAGGGCAGGACCTCCATGGGCATCTTGAATCGCCTGGATGCCGACCGTGAGGAGGTTGGCCCGGTGCTGGAAGTACGCGTTCATGGACTCTGACGCGCAGCTGTACGGACGAGCGTTGCCGCGAAGCTCGTTCGCTGTCTCCTGCTGGAAGGCCAGCAGGTCCACCGGCTCCAACCCCTCGGGCCACCGACCGTCGCGGAACACCACCACTCGCGAGCCAGGGGCACCGGCCACCTGCGGCGAGTAGTTGACGTTGCCTGGCCGCATGATGACCAGCTTGCGCTGGACCGGGATGCTGGTGCTGAGGATAGTCTCAGCATGCAGGTCCGACGGGTCCGCCCCGAGTACCGCCTCCGTGATGGTGGCGGCCGGGGTCACTTCGCTGCTCATTCCGTTCTTCATTGCGATCACTCCACTTTCTTGGGGGACATCACTTTGTATTCTGCCGGGTATCGGCAGGTCTCCACCTCGTCCTGGGTCATCTTGCCGCTGGCCACGAGGCTGGTCAGCTTGCCTTCGTTCACCTTGTACTTCACCTCAGCATCCATTCCGACCTCGGGATCGAGACCCTTGGCCCGGAGCTTCGTCTCCACTGCCTTGGGGTCGAGGCCGGTCCGGCTCGGCTGAATCTCCAGCACGTAACCGTTGACCGTCATGCGCTTGGTGCCAGCATCCGTGGCCACCTGGCCGCCGGCAGACACCAGGTCCTTGATCCGCGACTTGATGCTGTCCTTGATGTCCTTGGTCACCTGCTCCAGATCGTTGATGAACACGCTGGCCTGTGGCAGCTGGGTGGTTGGGAGCGTGGCGAGGAGGTCCGTGAACTTGGTCAGCACCACCGCGATGCTGTCCTTGTGGACCTGGATTGCCTTCTCATACGTCATCTTCACCGTCTTCACGGCGGCGATGGCCTTCGGCCCATCGGGAGGGGTGGAGCGCGGGGAGGGGACAGCCTTCGAGGTCTTCGTGGTCTTCATTGTGAACTTCTCCTTTGCGAGAACCAGCGTACATCAGAATCAGGATTACTGCAACATCTACGGATCCGGCAGGATTCGAACCTGCGACCCTCCGACTCTCCACGTCGGCGCTCTACCACTGGGCTACGGATCCAAAGGTGCTGCGCCACCCACCGAGGCTGCGCAGCGAGCCTTGCAAAGGAGCGGTCCGACGTGGACCCCGGGAGGTGGGCTACCCCGGTTCAGCTCCCTTCTTACTTCTTCTTGCCCTTCTTCGGGGCAGCCTTCTTCTCGCCCGGCTGCTTCACCTTCTTCTTCGGGGCGGGCGCCTCTTCCTCCTCGTCCGGCTCGGCGGCCGAATCGATGTCGTCTTCCGCGTCCTCCGCCTCGTC
>Ga0307507_10012922_pt1 | contig 10235 bp, 7 predicted proteins | sample 7_EM_MG_FD_207223 | JGI IMG/M metagenome (GOLD analysis project Ga0307507, IMG submission 207223) | Populus trichocarpa ectomycorrhiza microbial communities from riparian zone in the Pacific Northwest, United States - 7_EM | ecosystem: Host-associated > Plants > Roots > Unclassified | place... | reverse complement strand
CGTTGCAACCGCTAACGAAGATACCGTCCTCTCCATCAGCACGACCACAGACCCTTACCACCTCAGGTGATCCTCCATCCTTACCTTGCATCAACCTTCCCTGTGCTCCCTGCTGCGGTCGCTGCTTGCAGAATTCATTCTGCATCCAGCGACCAAAATAATTAACTCCCCACCTTGAGTTAGACCAGTTTTGGCCTAGACCAAATGTCTGGGCCAGGCCCGTCCTGACCCTAAAAATTAAAAAAATATATGTTGGGCCGAGATCGGCCCACCCTTTTTCTGTGGCTGAGCTTGGTCCACTTAGTTGGGCCGGCCTAGGCCATATATATTTATTTATAATAATATATATTATAATATTTCTTTTAAAAAAACAAACAAAAAAATCCAAAAAATTCAAAAATCATTTCAAAAAAATTTGATTTTATCAAATGTTTTTCTACCAATTTTGCATATATCAAGTTGTATATTTACACTGTAAAATACAAATTCGATATTAAAATATCCAGTTTTCTCTGAAATATTTCAAAAAAATTCAAAACATTTTAAAAAAAAATCTCAAAAACTTTTAAATGAATTTCCCTTTTCAAAAACAAAAAAAGAAAAAAAATATTTTGTTTTTATACATACGAACAAATCCTAAAATTTTTCCAAGCATATTTTTCATAAAAAACAAAAATTGCATATTTTCATGTTTTTTAAAAAATCCAAAAATGGATATTGTAACCAGTTTATGATTATCCATTAGGATTTGACCAAAATATAAAAAAAATTTTTCCAATTTTTTTTCAAGGATTCAGATGTAGACTTTAATATCTATAGAGTGTAAAATTATATTATAAAGTACACCCTCAGGTATTGAAGATACAAGGTGTAAATAAATGCGATGCTAAAATTCAGATTTCAGAACGATTAGGATTTAACCCAATAAGATAGAGATTTTTTCATGAAGAGAGATCTACCTTGAACCTTAGAAAAGACCAACGAATAAAAACCCGACTTAGAAAAAAACAATCAAACAACAATGCAATCTACCTTAGGTAGGGTGCACAAGGGGTGATAAGTTTTTTCCTTACACAACCAGTCCCTTACTTAGACTCTCGCAGATCATAGGTTCCTAGTGACCATAATACTAGGTAGCGACTCTTGAACATTAATAATAATTTTATGATTAAATCCAAAAACCTTTTCAACATAACATCACACCTCACATAGGAGGCACGATAAAAAGCCTCCGCTGTCACCAGACGACGTCGCGGCGCGACCCCGTGACAGTGGAGAGGTGGTGGGGGAATTTTTGACTTGAAATTAAAATGTTAAGAACTTAAAAAGTTAGGTAAAAGGGTAAGTTATGGTCTAAAATGGAGTGTTGGTTAAGTTGAAATGTGTATATTAGTGGAAGCATAATTTGGTGCAAGGTTGGGAAGGAACCTTGTTATATGAATGCTTAAGATTTGAAACTTGCTTGTAGGGTATCTATATATGAATGAGGTGAAGAACATGAAATAATTGAAATGGAAAAACTTGAAAAATAAGCATGCTAGGGCCAACCATGATGGTGGTTTGAGGAAGGTTGGGATTTTGACTTATAACATTGTGTGTAAGGAAAATCATGTTAAGGGGATAATAGATAAAAAACTTGAAAGTTTTGTAGATGGAGAAGTTTTCTTCATAAGAGTTGTAGGTGGAGATGTTAAGGTTCCAACGGATCTGACTTTGCCTGATTTTGAGTTTTATAACTCCAGATATGATCCAAAAATCAAGTAAAGATCTACACCGATGTAAACCTGAACAAAATTCAGAATGCTACCATGATTGTTTGATTTGAACTTTAAGAGTATATAATTTGGAATTGATTTCTTCACAACAGTTAGAGGTATGGATGTTACCTTTCAAGTGAACCTAACCTTGCTTAAATTGGAGTTGTATAACTTCAAATATGACCCAAACATTGAGTAAAGGTCTAGCCGACACAAAACTGGGTAGATTATAGATGCTATTATGGTGGTTTAAATTGAGCCCTAGAAAGATATAACTTGGAGTTAGTTTCTTTACAAATTTATAGGCCTGAATGTTAGCTATCAAATGGAATTAGTCTTGATGGATTTTAAACTATATAACTCATGATATGACTTAAAGACCAAAGGAAAACCGAATTCAACTTTACTAGATAGTTTTCATTAAGTATAGTAACAGATGAATTTGGGTACCTTAAAGGCAGAACTAGGTTTCCCTACCCTTCATAAAGTTGTAGGTTTGTGTCTTATCTTTCAAAAGAGTCACTCCATGTTCAAAACCGAGGCCTAGAACTTCACTTATAAATGAAATACAAAACAATGACCTTGAGTAATAAAATAGAGATAAAAGTGTAATGAGAAAATTAGTTGAAGGAAAATGAATTCATAGTAATGAACTTAAGTGAATGAGATTTCAATGATATTATGAGAATTCATATTATGGTAAAGTTATAAAGAGATACTTATGATATCTCTTAATCCAAAACAAGAGAGGTGCCTAGAGCATGTTTATGACTCGTTCGGATGGAGGAACATGTAGGTGCATTGCATATTATCTTTTCAATTCATGTTAACTTATTCATAAATTTCAGAATTAGTTATTATGTTGTTATGATAAACATTTAAATAGATATGAGTACCTTGCATACATTGATATGGATCAATTAATTATGATGATGTTTGAATGTATATGAGTACATTGTGTATATTGGTATGAATCAATTAGTTATGATAATGTTTGAATGGATATGAGTACCTTGCGTGCATTGTTATGTATCAAATTAGTTATGATATTATTGGAATGAATATGAGTACCTTTCGTACAATGATAAGTATCTTATATCTCGTTGAACTGATTGTAATTTTTTCCTTGATTTTAATGTAATTACAAGTATAGCCATTACGTTGGAAGAATAAAAAGAATTGAAAATGAGAATTTAATTGATTGGTTTCCTGGTTTGGAAATTAATGGCTTAAGCGTGCCTGATGATTGAGATTTCAATTGATTAGTTTCATGGTTTGGAAACTATTGTCGATGGTGTGTCTGACGATCGAGAATGTAAAAAAATAGTCACCAGTTAGAGACTAATAATATCAATTGTGTGATGACTGGAAATCGATTAAATTATGGCTCTTAGTGATAATATTTTAACTTATAACCAACAAGTAATGGAATTAAATATATAAATGTGATGATTCATTAAATAAGTTGTTTATATTTTTGTGTAACATCAGCTGCATTTTAGCCTCACATGGAGTAGTAGATGTCTGTCGCTCACTTTTGCGAAGTTCTTAATATGATATCTCAGATATATTAGGGTTTCTACGTAATACTTAGAAGATCAATTTTAATTATATAATCACATGTTATTGAACAAATTTAATATTTTTTTTACATTGTTAAAACTTTATCCTTTAACTTTATCTCTACTTTTAAACTTTAGATGTTTGGAAATTTTTTATCACATGTCTTTATAAAATTTGATCATATCAATTATCTCGATTATTCTCTATTATAGATGTTTAATAGTTGATGGAAGTCAATAAGACTTGGGATAATAGAATGACACTGATGTGTTGGCCTGAAAAACATGTTGTTGTGATTGTCAATAACTTGGTACCACTGTAGTTATAGGGAGACTGCTGAAATTTTAGCAGAAATATAAAAAAATTCATTGAAAATTCCCAATGTATCGTGATAAATGATGTATAAAATCAGAGTCGTTACTAGGAGGATCACATTGGCTTGTTATTTTTAGTGATGATTGTATTAAGATGACTTGGACGTGCTTGATGAAATTTAAAGGTGATGTAAATTTGTTATTTTAAAAGCTTCATAAAATGGTTGAATTTCAGTACAAGAAAGTGGTCCAAGTTTTTCATAGTGATAATAGGGGAGAATTTCATAGTTCAAAACTTCAACAATTTTAAAAGTGCATAGAACTATTCATTAAACTACTTGTTCTAATACATCCCAATAAAATTGGGTTATTGAGCACAAAAATTGATACTTGTTGGAGGTTGTTCGTGCATCATTAATAAAAGTTCGTATGTTATAATCTTATTAGGGAGAATCACTTGTCTATACATAATATTTAATCAATCATGTACCCTTTAGTTCCATTGACTTCCAAACACCATTCCAAGTTCTTACTGATGTTGTTGTGTTCTAGCAGTCCCAAATTCACAAACTCATTGTTTTTGTGTGTGTCGTGTTTGTACATCATCATAAACACCAATGCAATAAGTTAACTCTTAAAGCATTGCGATTTGCTTTGCTTGGTTATGCTAATCATCAAAAGGAGTAATGTTGTTATCATCCTCTAACTCGATAAATCTTTATCATAATAGATGATGTTTTTTTATACAAATATCATGTATTTTTTCTCTATGTCTGAAGTTATGAGGGAGTATTATAAGGAAATTCATATTCTAAATTATGATTTTTTTAGAAATATATTTGCATTCTAGTAGAGATGATTTACAAATTGGGGTAGACAATGAATAAAAATATTGGATTTGAGTGGTATAATTTTGGATTGAAATGACTATAAACACTTATAAGCTGAAGATATGACTCTCATATATGCTTTCTTAACAAATACTTCGCTCGAATTAGAATATCTTGTAACTTATATACCAAACCAATTAATTATTGAGGATATTTCTATCTTAGTATCTGATTCAATAAAAAAAGTTATCACATTACCACACTAGAGGTATTTCTAAACCCATATTGAACCTAAACTTTCTAATAAAGTCAAATATTATATGAATCATTATGTGTCTAACCATTGGTTTTTAGAGTTTGTAAATTAATTATCTATTGTATCTATTCCTAACAGTGTACATGAAGTCGTAACTAACTAAAGATGAAAATAAGCTATGAATTAAAAGATGAAATCCTTGTGAAAAAATAAAACATGGGGAACTCGTTGATCTTCCATCAAGAAAGAATTTAGTTGGATTCCAATGTATTTACATAATAAAGTATAAGTCTAATGGAAAAAAAATGAATGTTTAAAGCAAGACTAGAGGCAAAAATTTACACTTAAACCTATGAGATGTATTACATAAGGACATTTTACACCTATAACCAAAACCAACATAATTCGAGTCTTATTATCTTTAGTTGTAAACCTAGATTGACCATTACAATAATTCAATGTGAATAATACCTTTCTACTTGAAAGGTATAATAAGGTGTGTAGGTTGAAGAAATCATTGTATGGATTAAAACAATTTTTGAGAGCATGGTTTGGAAGGTTTACAAAATCTATGTTAGTGTTTGGATATCACTAAAGTTATTTTGATCACACATTATTCTTGACAAAATGACAAAGTAAAATTATTATACTTATTGTATATTTAGATGATATGATGGCTGTGAGAAATGATCTTGAAAAAGAAAGCATGGTTAAACTTTTTTGTTTATTCTTTTTTATTCCTTTTCGGTTGGTAGCCTAATTTTTTTTTGCTAAAAATATAAATTTTAGCTAGAAAGTATGGTTTCTAGAATATTAGAGTCTTGTGTTAATTTAACCAAGGAAGTGTTCAACTTGTCTAGATTTTTTTTAATGATTTATTTTCACTCTCAAGTTTATTCACCTTATCATTATCATCAATGACAATATAAACTTTCTTTTCCACAGTTTTTCCCCCCAATAAGTAAGCATGCATAGTTCTTTTTTAATTTACTATATTTTGAACCTACTTTTTAAAATTCATTAAATAAAGATTTAAATGCATTATGAAACTCATTATAAGTAAGGTTAGATTCATCATCTTTATTCATCTTATCACTATTATTAATGACAATGCTAGCAGTCTTTTCTAATGTTTTTTTTCCCCTACAAGTAAGCATGCATAGTTCTATATTTTGAACCTAATTTTTCAAATTAATTAAATAAAGATTCAAATGCATTATGAAACTCATAATAAGTAAGGTCAGATTCATCATCTAAAGATTATACCTCATTCATTCTCACTTTCAATTGCCGTAAATCACATGTTTGCAATGTGCTCTTCTTCTTCTTCACTTAAACTAAAGTCCAAATTATAACTCCATGTGGCTTTTATTGCTCCTTTGTGATGATGATTCTTTTTTTTTTATTTTAAAAAAGTGGATAATTTACCTTGATGTATCCTGTTTTGTTGCACTTGTAACATCTAAGGACATCATTACTCGCTTCTTTCTTGTTTCTATCCTTCTTGAAGTTTGAGAATCTTTTATTCCTTTGATGTATCCTGTTTTGTTGCACTTGTAACATCTAAGGACATCATTGCTCGCTTCTTTCTTGTTTCTATCCTTCTTGAAGTTTGAGAATCTTTTATTCCTTTGCTTTTTCCTTAAAAAAATTCAAAATTGCTTTCTAATTAGAGCAATGTCCTCTCCAATATCTTCATCTTCAACATGATGAATATATTGAATGCCAAATTCTTCTTTGTTTTTCCATTGTAATTTCATGTGTCATCAAAGAACTGATGAGCTCTTCTAATGAAAGTTTGGTGAGATTCTTGGTTTCCTGAATAGCCATCACCTTTGCTTTCCAAGTCTTCAGTAGGGACCTAAATTTTTTTCTCACAATTTCAGCATTAGTATAAATCCTATCAATAGCATCCAAACTATTAGTTATTGTAGTTTTTCTAGTAAATATACTAGTTATAGAGTCGCTAGGAATCATTTTGAATAATTCATATTGATGAACTAACACATTGATTTTAGATTATTTAACTTGGTTAGTTTCTTCATGAGATACGTCTAAGGCATGCCATACATCTCTAATGGTTTTACAAGATGTGGTTATAATACATTCACTTCTACTTAATGGACAATATATGGTATTCATAGCTTTAGCATTTATAGAAAGTAATTTTTTATCATCATATTCAGTCTTAGGCTTTGGAATCTCAATACCATCTTTAATTTTGATTGGTTTATGAGGACTATTCTCTTTGGATAACTATAAATCATAATCAATAAATAGAAGATATATAATCATCATAACTTTCCAGTATGCATAATCATTATCATCAAAGAAAGGTGGCCTAGAGGTAGATGGTCCTTCATTTTGAAGATTATAATTAGTGGTTGCCATTCACTTAAAGTCTAAGCAAACTTTAAAAATGAGAACTAAGCTTTGATACCATGTTCTAGGAATTAGGTTTACCACTACTATTGACAAACAAAACAAATTAATTCAGATAAATACAATAACCAATAATATAATTAAAGTGCTTAAAATAAATAGGTAAGTGAGGGAATCTGCAAACTTGATTTTTAACATGGTTCGGCAAGCCTACATCCACACCTCAAGTATCAAATCATACTTGAGTTTTGTATTCTTTTACTTGTCCAAGTTGTAGAGTACAATATCCACTTGATGAATCCATACCAATATTTTTACACCACGTGAAGATATGCCCTCTTCAAGATTTTCTCCCTTGGTGAATATACCTCACCAATGCCAAAAGTTTTTACCTAACTCTCAAAGGTTTACAAGAGTGATTTTGTTATCATAAATAACTCTCTCAATAGAGTAGATAATATAATTCAAAGATCTAATATCTTTATATCTCACAAGATAACACTTAAGGGATTTGAAATTGTTTAAGTGTAGTGAGAATGAGATTAAATACCTTTGTGCTAGAATATGAAGGTTTAATAGGACCCATTAGAGTATAATCAATGATTGATTATTTATATGTTGTTTTGCTCTTAAAGTAGCTTGTATATGATATAGGTTCATATTCTTTTTTTTATATTTTTTTTATTTTACAATTACAAAAATTAGTCGTTTATAGCCATTACAACCCCACTGACAGTTGAAACGATTGATTGGTTCAAATTAGTCAAGCTAATCGGTTGACCATTTTCTTCAGAATTCTCAGGTGTTCATCATGGATGAATAAATGGTCGACTGATTTATTTGGTTAAGCCAAACAGTCGACCGGTTTATACAGAATCCCATATTTATTAATTTTAACCTAGATAAATTCTTAGAACCGTCTATCAGAGATTTAATCAATCCTTCTTATATATGCATATTGAAGTGTGGGCATTCATTTTAAGTGTGCTATCAACATGAGATTTACAGATTTATATAAAACACTAAAATGAACACTGAAATCCTTCATGTTTGTTGATATGATGTTTGTATAAACCTGTTTAAAACTTATTCTTTACCAAGCATATTATTAGTCCAATTTTCATGTTATTGTTATCATTATATATATATATATATATATATATGTGTGTGTGTGTGTGTGTGTGACCTAAAGATAAATGCCAACAACAATCAACCATTACTTATATGAAACCTATATAGAATATTGATGACAACATATATTAATTATTATTGTGAACTAAATAAATTACTAATACCCAGTTAATTAGCTATCATTGGTTGAATTACTTATCAATAAAATTAACAAAAAAAGGGGTAGGTTAGCTTACTTGATGTGATGAATATTCAAAAAATTAAACCAGAACATGGATATTAACAAACTGAGAGTTGTGGTGGCTAGATTTGTGATGATAGGAGCTTGATTTGTGACAAAATGAGGGGGAAGGGTGCTTTTTTCTACATAAAAAAGGAAGAAGAATAAGAAATGAAAAAGAGGGATAAGAGATCTGATAGGTTATAACTTAAATATTACCAACGGATTCACCAACAAATATTAGCAACGGTTATATTTGATCGGTAATTTTATTTGTAATATTGACATGTAATATTTTTCGAGGAAATAACAAGGGGATAGTTGCCCATTTTTTTTTTCATTTCTTGATTCTCACCTGAAATTCTCTCGGTATTCACCAACAGAAACAATGACGTTATGTTCCATCGGTAAATATCACTGTAATTTGCTATCGGTTTTTTTTAACAGTATTTTTGTTTATATTTGATAATTTTGTGGTAGTGTTCTATATTAATTGACATGTGAAACAATCCCTATACGACCTCGATGAATTTCTAGCAAGAGTTTAAAAGATATGTTAATTAAACTCCATGCTTCAACTATTATTATCTAAATGATTCTAGAGAAACAAAAGTCATGATGTATTATTGAATCAATGAAGTATAATTACCAACTCAAAAAATTATGGTGGTTGATACTTAAAAATAGTTTTTTATTGACTCTAACACCGTGTGATGGTATACTCAAAATTTGAACTTAAGATTTTCTTCATATTTCACAATCTTTCAAATTGGACATTAATAAGCTCTTATCTTGCATGATGGAACTAGTTTCATCTTTAAACCCTGTTGAATTTTCATATCAAACTTCTTTTCTAAATGTTTGACTCTGTCTTGATCTGTTTCCTTCATCCCCTTCCCGAGAAGATTAAAAAAAAAAAAAAAACCAAGTAGGGCACTGGCCAAGATGGCAGGTCCTCTACTTCTTGCATCAACCTTAATCTCTTCCGGGAAAGAGATGTGTAGAATTAATTATCCGAGTCACGAATCTTTAATTCTGGAAAGGACAGGATAACCCACTTCAAAAGTTTGAAAATTTCCCTGTTGATCTTAACCTCATAAATGTTTAAGGTAACTTCTAAAAATAATCAAGAATGTCTTAATACATTTCGCTAGTCGGCAACGCAGACATTTTCTACTCACTTACATGGTCATATATATGATTTGATCAAATCCTGAGATTTTCTATTGCATTGCTTGCAATAATATACTATTAATCTGACTACGTCACTAAGCAGCAGAACTTAATTTCATTAATTACGAAGACATTTTCGCAGATAATTTTCAGATGACGATCCTATATAAAGGGTAGAATTAGTAGCCTTTCATCTGTATAGCAAAAAGAAAGTATAGGAAATATGAAGATTATTTCTTCTCTGTTGCTTCATTTCTCCCTTTTGTCCTTTCTGCAGATCAGTCCAATATTAGCGGTGAAAAAGGCAAGTATCATTCTTGACCTTTGATCATCATGTCCTTTCCTTTCTCAGTTGCTTACTTTTATACTCATGCAATGCTTTTGCTTGCCATGATCAAAATAAATTAAGCCCAAGTTCTGAGTATATGCCAAGGTTTTGACATGTACAATAGGGCGCTAGAGAGCACGGAATTAAGCACCGTCGTGTTAAAACTTACTCTCAACTACTATGGATGTTTTCTGTTATTTTTCCAATGATAATATATATATGATTTCCATGGTTCAGTCTTATGTGGTGTATCTCGGGAGAAATTCACACACTTCTAAACC
>Ga0307507_10012921_pt1 | contig 10235 bp, 10 predicted proteins | sample 7_EM_MG_FD_207223 | JGI IMG/M metagenome (GOLD analysis project Ga0307507, IMG submission 207223) | Populus trichocarpa ectomycorrhiza microbial communities from riparian zone in the Pacific Northwest, United States - 7_EM | ecosystem: Host-associated > Plants > Roots > Unclassified | place... | reverse complement strand
AGACGGCGGAGATCCTGGCCGGGGCGTGCTGCTCGACGTGGTTCGTGCAGACACAGCACCACACGCCGGTCATGACACTGGCGAGGAGCGAACTGCCGGTAAGGGAGCGCCTGTTGGGCCCGCTGGCACGGGGAGAGGTGATGTCCGGGGTGGCGTACGCGCACCTGCGGGCGTATCCCCGGATCCCGGTACGGGTCACGCGGGAGCGGGGCGGTTGGCGCTTCGACGGGACGGTGCCCTGGTACACGGGCTGGGGCCAGAACGACGTGATGCTGCTCGCGGGGGTGACGGACGCGGACGAGGCGCTGTTCGCGTTCACGGAGGCGCGGGAGCAGGAGGGGCTGAGGCCGTCCGACCCGATGCGGCTGGCCGCGCTCACCGCGTCCCGGACGGTGTCGCTGGAACTGGACGGCCTGTGGCTGCCGGAGGAGGCGGTGGCCCTGCGCGCGCCGTACGCGGAGTGGGCGAAGACCGACCGCCCGAAACCGACGAACGCGTCACCGGCGGTCTTCGGTGTCGCGCAGGCGGCCCTCGCCCTGCTGGACGACGACACGTCAGGTCCGATCCGCACCCGCCTGGACGAAGTGCGCAAGCAGGCCTACGCGCTGGCCGACCACCCCGTACCGCATGAGCACCTGGCGGAACGGCTGGCGCTCAGGACGCAGGCGTACGAGGTGCTGATGACGGCGACCACGGCGGCAGTGGTGGCCGGAGGCGGCAGATCACTGTCATTGACGAGCAAGGCCCAACGCCTCGCGCGGGAAGCCCTGTTCCTACTGGTTCAGGGCCAGACGGCAGAGTCGAGACGGGCCCACCTGAAGGCACTGGCCGACTCTGCCGCCCAGGGTGACCGGCCGTAATTCGCTTGACCCGGTCACGGAGCAACGCTGCACTGTGGCGGGACACCACGGGAGATGGTGCCGGTATCCAGGGAGGCAGCGGCAGCGATGGAGATCCGTCCCACGACCGACGAGGACCATGACGTCTTCGTCGACACAGTCCATGCCGCGTTCGGGCTCTTCCCGGAAACCTCGGTCGAGGGCGGCGGGCTCTGGTGGTCGGCACTCGAAATGGACCGCGGCGTGCTCGCCCTCACGGCGGACGGGCGGCCTGTCGGCACAGCCGCCGCGTACTCCTTCGAGCTGACCCTGCCCGGGGAGATCCTCGTCCCGGCGCCCGGGGTGACCGCAGTCGGCGTGCTGCCCTCACACCGGCGCCAGGGCGTGCTCAGCGCGATGATGCGGCATCAGCTCGCCGAACTGCGGGCCCGCGGGGAGTTCCTCTCCGTGCTGCTGGCCTCCGAGGCCACGATCTACGGCAGGTTCGGCTACGGACCGGCGACCTACACGGCACGGCTGACAGTGCCGCGCCACAAGGGCGCCCTCGCCGCTCCCCGGGCGCGCGGAACGGCTGACGCACCGGCGACCGGCTCGGTCGAGGTACTGCGTCGTGCCGAGTGCGGCGAGATCCTGGAAGAGGTCTACGACCGGTACCGCCGCGCCCAGCCCGGCGCGCTGTCCCGGCCGCACCGCTGGTGGGCCCTGCGCGCGGGGCAGCCCCCGATCTCTCCGGCGCAGCGCTACGTCGCCGTTCACCGTGACGCCGACGGCATCCCGGACGGGTACGCCAGCTATGCGATCGAGTCCGGCACCCTGACGGTCGACGAGACCATCACCACCGACGACGCCGTCTTCACGGCCCTGGCCCGGTTCGTACTCGGCCACGACCTGGTCTCCCAGGTCGTGTTCAAGCACGTCCCGCCCCAGCACCCGCTGCGCTGGCAGCTGGCGGACTTCCGTGCCGCCGAGGTGAGCGGCGACATGGACTGGCTCTGGGTGCGGCTGCTGGACATCCCGCGTGCGCTGACCGCGCGCGGCTGGTTCATGGACGGCGAGCTCGTCCTCGACGTCGAGGACCCGTTCCTCGGCGAGCACGGCCGCTACCTGCTGACCGTCCGGGACGGCAAGGCCGACTGCGTGCCGACGGACCGGGAGCCCGACCTGTCCCTGGACGTAGGCGATCTGGGCTCGGTCTATCTCGGTGGCACCGCCCCGAGCACGCTCGTGCGGGCCGGACACATCCGGGCCCACCGCCCGGACGTGGCCACCCTCGCCGACGCCCTCTTCCGCGCCGACCGTTCCCCGCACTGCCTGCACTGGTTCTGACCACGCGCCCGCAGACCCCGCGGCTCACACAGATCAACTGGCAAACGGCACCTGTGCAGCAGAAGCCCGCTGCTCACCGACAGGATGCTGCCACACCCCCTCCGCCGCCAGCCTCGGCAGCACCCCCTCCCCGAACCAGTACGCCTCCTCCAGATGCGGATACCCGCTCAGCACGAACTCCTCGATCCCCAGCGCCGCATACTCCTTGATCCGCCCGGCGACCTCCTCATGGCTGCCGACCAGAGCCGTCCCGGCACCACCCCGCACGAGCCCGATCCCGGCCCACAGGTTGGGATGAATCTCCAGCCCGTCCCGGCTCCCGCCGTGCAGCGCGAGCATCCGCTGCTGCCCTTCCGACTCACTCCGAGCAAGCCCGGCCTGCACGGACTTCACGGTCTCGGCGTCGAATCCTTCGAGCAGCCGGTTCGCCTCGGCCCAGGCCTCCGCGGACGTGTCACGCGTGATCACATGCAACCGGATACCGAACCGAAGCGTCCGCCCCTCCTTCGCCGCCAGCCCCCTGATCCAGGCGATCTTCTCGGCGACCTGGGCCGGCGGTTCACCCCAAGTGAGGTACACGTCCACGTACTTGGCGGCGATCTCTCCCGCGATCGGCGACGATCCCCCGAAGTACACCTCGGGCACGGGGTCGGGCAGCCGCGCCAGCTTCGCGTCCTCGACGCGCAGGTGCTCGCCGGCCAGATCGACGGTCTTCCCGTCCCACAACTGCCGTACGATCTCCAGGAATTCGCCGGTACGGCAGTAGCGGTCGTCCTTGTCGAGGAAGTCCCCGTAAGCCCGCTGCTCGTGGCTCTCGCCGCCGGTGACGACGTTCAGGAGCAGCCGTCCGCCGGTCTGCCGCTGGAACGTGGACGCCATCTGCGCGGCGAGCGTCGGCGAGACGAAGCCGGGCCGGAACGCGACCAGGAACTTCAGGCGTTCGGTGTTCTGGCTGACCATCGCGGTGGTGAGCCACGCGTCCTCGCACCAGGCGCCGGTGGGCGTGAGGGCGCCAACGAAGCCGAGGTCCTCCGCCGCGCGGGCGATCTGGCTCAGGTAGCCGACCGTGGGCGGCCGGTCCCGTCCGGAGACGGTGGCGGGGGTGCCGTGACCGCCGCCCACGACATGGCGGCTGTCCCCGTTGGTGGGGAGGAACCAGTGGAAGGTGAGGGACACGGGGGTCTCCGATCTGGGCTGTCCTGTAGGTGGGTCAGAGGTGAGTTAGAGGAGGCCGTGGCGGGGTGGCTTGGTGCCGTTGAGCACATAGCGGCCGATGTGCTGGATCTTCCAGCGGGCCGGGTCGTGCAGGGTGTGGGTGCGGGCGTCGCGCCAATGCCGGTGCAGGTTGAGGGAGTTGAGGGCGGAGCGGGTTCCCGACACCTCGAACAGCGCGCCCGCCACCTCCACGGCGGTCTGCGCCGCGTGCACCTTGGCCGCCGCGACAGCGATGGAGGCCTCGGCCGCCGAGTCGTCGTTCAGGTCGGCGCGCGCCGCGTCCACCGCCTTGGCCGCCTGGATCAGCAGGGCCTCGGACGCCCTTACCTGGATGGCGAGTTCACCGAACCGCTGGATCAGCAGCGGGTCCTCGGCGGCGGTCTCGACCCCGCTCTCGAACCAGGGGCGGCTCTTCGTCCGTACGAACTCGACGGCCTCGGCCAGTGCTCCCCCGGCGATCCCGGCGTCGATGGCCGCGTGCAGCAACTGGGCTACGGCGCCGTGGAGTTGCGGTCCTTCGAAGGTGAGGTGGTGTGGCAGGACGCGGTCGACGGGGACGGCGACCGCTTCCAGCCGGACCGTGCCGCTTGCCGTCGTACGCTGGCCCATTCCGTCCCAGTCGTCGACGACCGTGACGCCCTCGGCGTCGCTCGGGACGTACGCGACATGGAGGTTGTCGTCCTCGGTGCGGGCGAGGACGGGGATCCAGTCGGCGAAGAGGGCGCCGGTGGAGTAGTGCTTGACGCCGGTCAGTCGGTACGAGCCGTCGGACTGTCGGGTCAGCCGGGTGCGGATGTCCTGGACGTGTTTGGTGCCGGCCTCGGACTGGGCGTTGCCGAAACGGCGGCCGGCCAGCAGTTCGGCGAAGAAGAACTTCTGCTGGCCCGGGGTGCCCTGTCGGCGGATCACATTGACGTAGGCGAAGTGGCTCTGCGGGATCTGGGCGAGGCTGCCGTCGGCCGAACCGAGCAGGCGGAAGATCTCCGCGAGGGTCTCCACGCTCACGTCGGCTCCGCCGTGGTCCGCGGGCACGGTGACGGCGAGCAGTCCGGAGTCCGACAGGCGGTCCAACTCGGCGCGTGGAAGCCTGCGTTCGGAATCGCGCGCGGAGGCCCCGGCCCGGAACTCGTCGGCCAGCGCGGCGGCGAGAGCGAGAGCCTCCGCGTCGTCGGCGATCACGTGGGCGGGCGCACGGGCAGGCTCATGGGCGGTCATGGTGGTCAGCTCGCCGCGGCCAGCAGCGGCGTGCGGCCGAGAGCGGCCGAGAACTGGTCCACCACCTGAGTGAGCGCCTCGGTGGTGGCCGGGGCGACGGTGAGCGAGCCGTCCTCGTGGGCGGTGATGTCCTTGTCGAGGGTGAACCAGCCCTGGACTATGTGGGCCGCACCCATGGAGTTCAGCACCGGGCGGAGCGCGTAGTCGATGGCGAGCACATGTGCGGTGGACCCACCCGTGGCGAGCGGCAGCACGGTCTTGCCGGTGAGGGCGTACTGCGGAAGCAGGTCGAGCAGTGCCTTGAGGACTCCGGAGTAGGAGGCCTTGTAGACGGGGGTGCCTACGACCACTCCGTCGGCGCGGGCGAACAGTTCGGTGGCCTCGACGATGGCCGGGTGGCGGAAGTCCGCGCCGAGCAGGGCCTCGGCGGGGATGGTGCGCACGTCGAGCGGGATCACCTCGTGGCCCTGGGCGATCAGCCGCTTGTCGAGGTGGCGTAGAAGCCGGTTGGTGCGGGAGGAGACGGAGGGGCTGCCGGAGACGGACAGGACGGTGGCCATGGGTCCTCTTTCGGGGAGGTGGGGCGTCCGCACATGTGCGGACGCCCCTGGGCTGGCGGGTCAGGAGTACCAGGTGGGTTCGGGTAGTTCGCCCTCAAGGACCCAGCGGCCGACCTCGCGTCGTTTGTAGGCGACCGGATCGTGCAGGGTGTGCGTGCGGACGTTGCGCCAGAACCGGTCGAGGCCCTCGGAGGTGGCGGTGGAGCGGGCGCCGGTGACCTCGAAGATGCGGTTGCCGATCTCCAGGGCGACGTCGGTGGCGCGTGCCTTGACGGCGGCGACCCGTACTTCGAAGTCGCCGCGCGTCTTCTCCGTGACGGCATCGGGATCGTCGTGCAGTTTCTGTCCCTCGGCGGCAACGGTGTCGGCGAGGGCCTCGACCGCCCAGAGCTTCGCGGTGAGGTCGCCGTAGGTGTCGATGACGTACGGCTCGTCGACCGCGCGCTCGTAGCCGCCGTGCAGCCAGGAGCGGGCCTTGGTGCGGGTGTAGGTGGCGGCCGTCTCCAGGGCGCCGGCCGCGATGCCCAAGTAGACGTTGACGAAGACGAGTTGGATGGTGGGGACGTTGAGCGTGTTGTACGTGCGCGGCCGGAATTCCTTGTCGACGTAACCGGCCGCAGACGACCACGGGGTGCGGACGCCGTCGAGGATGACGCCGCCGCTCTCGGTGAGCCGTTGGCCGATGTTGTCCCAGTCGTCGAGGAAGGTCAGGCCCTCGCTGTCGGAGGGGACGATGGCGAAGACGTGCTGGTCGGTGCCTTCCAGGACGCCTTCGAGGACGGTGACGTCGGAGACCTTGCTGCCGGTGGAGAAGGACTTGCGGCCGGTGAAGACGAGGTCGTCGCCGTCCTCGGTGACGGTGACGTCCTTGTCGCGCGGGTTGACCGCGCCGCCGAAGAACCACTGGTTGCGGGCGGCCTCGGCCTCGACGTGCTCCCACTGTTCACGGGTGCCGACGAGGCGGGCGGCCCAGTTCCAGAGGTAGTGGTAGCCGAGGAGTTGGCCGATGGAGCCGTCGGCCTTGGCGATCTCGCGGACGACGCGGTAGGCGGTGGGCCAGTCCTGGCCTCCGCCGCCGTGCTCCGTGGGGCCGAGCAGGGTGACGAGGCCGGAGTCCTTGAGGAGTTGGACCTCGGCGTAGGGGGTGGCGCCGGCCCGGTCGCGGGCGGCGGCGTCGGTGTCGAGGAGGGCGGCGACCTCGGCGGCGCGGGCGATCCAGTCCTGGGCGGACTGCGGGGCCGGACGGGTCCCCCAGTCGGTGGGCGTGACGGTGCTCATGTCGGACGACCTCTTTCGCGGTGGGGGCGCTCAGGCGTGGACAGAGACGGACTCGGACTCGGTGTCCGGGAGTTGGGCTTCCAGTTCCCGCACGAGCGGCAGCACTCGCTTGCCGAAGTACTCCACCTCCTCGTGGTAGTGCAGGAAGCCGAGCAGGAGAAGGTCGACGCCCAACTTCCGGTACGCGACGATGCGTTCGGCGATCTGCTCCGGGGTGCCGATGAGCCCCGTACGGAAGCCGTCGTTGTACTGCACGAGGTCTTCGAACGTGGAGTCCTGCCACATGCCCTTGCCGTCGGCCGAGGACTGCCCGGCCTGCTTCACCGCGGCCCCGAAGCCCTCGACGGCCTCGCGGTCGGCCTTGGCGACGATCTCGCGGAGTGTGTCGCGGGCCTCGGCCTCGGTGTCGCGGGCGATGAGGAAGCCGTTGAGGCCGAACTTCGGTGCGGTGCGGCCGACTTGGGCCGCCGAGTGGCGCACGTCGGCGAGCTGTTCGGTGACGCCGTCGAAGTCCTTGCCGTTGGAGAAGTACCAGTCGGAGACGCGGCCGGCCATCGCGCGGGCCGCTGTGGAGTTGCCGCCCTGGAAGATCTCCGGGTGCGGTCGTTCGGGGGTGTTGAGGGGCTTGGGCTTGAGGGAGAAGTCGCGCAACCGGTAGAAGTCACCGGCGAGTTCGGTGTGGTCCTCGGTCCAGATCTGGCGCAGGGCCTGGATGAACTCCTCGGAGCGGCGGTAGCGCTCGTCGTGCTCCAGCCAGGGTTCGCCGAGGGCGGTGAACTCGCCCTTGAACCAGCCGGAGACGACGTTGACGGCGAAGCGGCCGTTCGACAAGTGGTCGGCGGTGGCGCCGAGTTTGGCGAGGACGCCCGGGTGCCACAGGCCGGGGTGGACGGCGGCGATGACTTTCAGGCGCTGGGTGGCGAGGAGGAGGGCGAGGCTGAAGCTGGTCGACTCGTGCTGGAACTCGGCGCCGTAGCTGGCCATGTAGCGAACCTGGCTGAGTGCGTACTCGAAGCCGTTGTTCTCGGCGAGGACGGCGAGTTCGCGGTTGTACTCGTAGCCCCAGTCGGTGCGTTGCTCGATCTTGCTGGTGACGAGTCCCCCGCTGACGTTGGGGACCCAGTAGGCGAATTTCACGGGATCTGCGGGCATGCGGAACTCCTGTTGCGGAATGCGTTTTCGGGCGCGCCGAATCCGGCCGGAGCGATATCCGGCGAATTTCAGGCGGGAGCGAAAAGGGAGCGGCGGATCACAGGACGGAGGTGACGGGGATCAGGCCGCGGTGCAACAGGAGGCACTGGAGACGCGCGCGAGGTCGACATGGCGTCGCCGCGTGAGGTCCAGTCGCATCTTCATGCCGTCGATCGTGGCAGCCGTCGGCGAGGACCGTCAAGGAAAACCCGACCGGTCTCGTATCGCGGACCATTGAATTTCACGAAGGTGTGACAGGGAAACCCTTGAACGGCCCGGGAAATCGGCCGCATTCTGCGGGCATGCGGACCGAACAGCTGGAATACATAGCGGCCGTGACCCGGCTCGGCTCCCTGCGCCGGGCCGCCGAGGAACTGCGCCTGTCGCAGCCCGCGTTGAGCGAGACCGTACGCAACCTCGAACGCGAACTCGGCGTCGACCTCCTGGAGCGCAAGCGGTCCGGGGCGACGATGAGCGCGGAGGGACGGGAGCTGCTGCCGAAGATCGTCGATGTGCTGGACGCGGTGGACCGGCTGCGCGCGGCGGCCGGCGAGCAGCACCGGATCAGTCGCATGGTGCGGGTGGGCACGGTCAACGCGGCGACCGTGCCGTTGCTGCTTCCCGTCGTGCGGGACTTCCGTGCCTCGCATCCGCTGACCCAGGTCGAGGTGGTCGGTGCTCAGCAGACGGACATCCACCGGGCGCTGACGGAGGGCGGGTTCGATCTCGGGCTGGTCAATCATCTGGACGGTGACGACATGCCTGCCGACTTCGAGTCCACCGAGTTGCTGTCCGGGCTGCCGGTGGTGTGCGTGCGGCCGGACAGCCCGTTGGCGTCCCTGCCGACGGTCAGTGTGGACGACCTACTCACCGAGCCGCTGATCGGTATGCGTTCCGGCTATGTGATGCACCGCTATGTCCACCGGTTGTTGGACGGTCGGGGCCCGGCCTTCGCGTACTCGACCGACGGCGCCGAGATGGGCAAGCTCATGGTCGCGGAGGGGCTCGGGGCGACAGTTCTGCCCGACTTCAGCGTGGTCGGGGACCCGCTGGAGCGGCTCGGCGCGATCACCTACCGGCCGATCGCCGGCGACACGGCCCGCGTCCTGCTGATGCTGCGTCGCCGCCGCGCGGAGTCCGTACCGCAGGCGGCCGGGGACCTGCACGAGGCGTTCGTGCGACGGGCCCGGGAGCTGAGCGGAACGCACAGCTGAGCCTGCCGGTCGTGCGGGTCAGTCCTCGTCGCCCGTCGGAACCACCACGAGGAACGCGTCCGACTTCAGGTCCATGACGACCCTGGCAGGCTCACCCTCGGCACGGCGCCGGGCCGCGAACTCCTCGGCGGGCCATGATCCGCGCGGAGCCCCCGCCGGAAACCGCTCCAACACCTTCGCGCCCATGTCCGCAGACACCTCCAGCATCGACCTTCGGCTCCCCGGGGGAACCGTCGTACTCGTTCACCTGCCCGCGATCGACGCCTACATGCCAAGTACTACGGCGGCCGGACGGCGCCGGGACGACGAACAGTCTGACAACTACACATAAAGGAGAAATAAGAGCAGAATGGGGAGAAGCGGCTCTTACCGCATACCGCACCAGACGCGGTCAGGCCAGTAAGTCAAAGGAGACGAATCATGGCCAACGTCTCGCACACCAGAGGTGACATAACGAGCCACCCTGATGTCTCCGAAATGCAGGCACGCTACGCCCGCATGCTCGGTGGACGCGATGTGGCGCTCGTGGACGGACCGGTGTTCCTGCTCGGTCTGTACTGCGCCGTATCCCCGTGGATACTCCACTACACGACGAGCCAGCCGGCGCTCGTGCCGCACAACCTGATCGTCGGCATCGCGATCGGCCTGCTGGCCCTCGGGTTCACCAGGGCACCGGAGCGCATGTACGGCCTCAGCTGGGCGATGAGCGCCCTGGGTGTCTGGATGATCGTCTCGCCGTGGATCGTCGGCAGCAGCCCCGACAAGGGCGTCATCCTGAACAACGTCATCATCGGCGGACTGGCCGTGCTCCTGGGCCTGGTGTGTGCCGGTACGGCGGCGCGGAGCACTCCCAAGCCGTAGAGAAGACCCGGAAGCCACAGCGAGGACCCCGGAAGGAAGGTACGCCCCCTTCAGTGGCCGCCCGGCACCAGCCAGGGCGCCTGCGGGAGGGGGCTGCCGGTTTCGAGGACCGACTTCAGGTTGGACAGCACGGCCGGCCAGCCGCCGGACACGTCGGACAGCTCGCCCTCGTCGGCGAGGTCCTCGTGGGTGACGGTGAGGCGCACGATGTCCTCGTGCCGCCGGATGTCGTAGGTGACCCGGGAGTACGTGTCCTCCTGGCCCTCGTTCTCCGGTGAGGTCCACGTGGTCACGAGGCGGGTCGGGCGGTCGCTCTCGACCACGGTGCCGACGACGTCGGCGATGCCGGAGCCGTCCGTGCGCACGTGTTCCCAGCGGGAGCCCGGCTGCCAGTCGGACACGTTGCTGTGGCCCCAGTAGGCGGCGGTCAGGTCGGCGTCGGTGAGCGCGTCCCAGACCTTCGCGGGGGTGCTCGCGACGTAGGTGACGTAGACGAATGTCGGCTTGTCGGTCATGGCTTCCTCGGCTCGTCGCTT
>Ga0307507_10012920_pt1 | contig 10235 bp, 8 predicted proteins | sample 7_EM_MG_FD_207223 | JGI IMG/M metagenome (GOLD analysis project Ga0307507, IMG submission 207223) | Populus trichocarpa ectomycorrhiza microbial communities from riparian zone in the Pacific Northwest, United States - 7_EM | ecosystem: Host-associated > Plants > Roots > Unclassified | place... | reverse complement strand
TGACCCCCGTAAAACCCTAACCCGTACCCCAGAACCACCCCAACCCGCGTAGAGGGTAAGGGTTAAGGTGGGGTAAGGGTATAGGTCAACACGAAATGACCCCGGGGTTACCCGTGACCATCACTATCCATCGAGGATATACCAAGAGCATCACACTCCCCAAAAGGAGAACCGCGACACATGCGACACAGTGTCGCAGAACAGAGGAATGTACGACACACCGTTGACAGTTCAACACACTAGGAGTGTCGTACCTTGTTCAATATTATACACAGCCACAGGCTCCTTCACGATGTCACACGTCACAACCACTCCCTTCTCACCATCGACAATTCAGTCCCGCCCCCATCCTCCACCGCACGCTCTCCTTTCTGCGGGCGCCGCCTCACACATCTCATACCTAGACAAGAGGAGAACGAGCATCGCGACACCGACCCAAAAATGCTTCTCAGGTATGTCCGGCCCTTCCATTTCTCCCCCACCCCCTTGTTTACCACTGACCATGGCATTCACAACCCAGACCCCCCTGACGAGCTCTAAACCCAATGCCCACGACAATACAGCGGTGATGGGCCCAATGACCACAGGTGAGCCCAAACGAAAACACGAAGGGCCCAAGGATGACACAGCAGTCCAAAAAAAAACACCACGGGCCGACGATGGCACGGCGGGCGAAGCGACTATATCGCAGGCCAAACGACCACATCGCGGGTGCACCCGCATTATGAATAGCCCAACTACAACACGAAGGGCCACACAACGTCACAGCGAGCCCAACCACAGCGCGAGAGGGCTAACGATAATGCCAGGGCACGAATGTCAATGTTTGGTATGTATACAATTCTTTCCCCCACCGTTATCATCCCTTCCCAATGACCTCATGAGCCATGAAGAGGAAATAGCCAGTACGAAGACCACCCCGCCACCGATCCACGACGCAAGAGCACAAACAGCTAGACACACCCACGAACTGACCGCAAACGACAGGGCAACTCCGGATAGCGAAGATCTTGGTGGAATCAGGGGCATGGTCATCCAGGGTGGTGTAGGTCTCCAACCATTCTTGAGGAGGAATGGCTACCTCCTCCGACATTAACTGTCTCTCATATTGTATATAGTATCCTTTCCTGTGCTGTAGCCTGTATGTCTTTATAAAATTTACACCACTAATTATACAAGCATAGAAAGAGTTCGAAAAATAAAAGTACACTCCAATACATTGTACTTTGTTGCTTTTTTTCTAACTTAGAATAATTTTTGAATGAAGTTGAGCAAACGGCCAGTATCAGGGTGTGTTGCACATTTGTATTTGTCGACACATGACACATGAATTATCGACACATTACACACGAATGTGTCGTTTATTTACCCAATGTGTCGCTTACCTACCCAATGTGTCGCTGTCCCGATTTGGGGAGTGTGACGTTGTTGGTACGCCCTGCTATCCATCCCCTCCCACCTCTCCGAGTCTCCTCAATTCCGCGACTGCCTCTATTCCGGCACGCCGGTTCTGGACTCTGGATTTCGCAAAGAGTCGACCAAACTCATGTGGAAGGGGTGTCTAATGCAGTATATTGTTACTGGTTTGGTATGGAGGAAACAAGGCGGATATGGTACCCAAGCTCGAAGTCGGCTGCGTTTGGCTTCTGACCAGAGCGACCTGGGAACTTCAGGATGTCCATCATCCCATCACAAAGACCTCAACAACCGACCTAACCGAAATAATATTAACGGCTGAGGTATTCCAGACAACCGTAACTGCCGCATTGGATGAGTCGTGCATAATATTGGTCGTCCTTTTCTTGATCGAGGCTGACTCGAGTGACTGTGTTTAGGTTTGTTGGTTGTTGATTTTGGATCGCGGGGAACGACAGGGGTATCTCCCTACACTCACAAAGATTTATTCGACTCGGATATGTTCGAATTGCTTGCAGAATCGTTTCATCGTTTCGAAGAACTGGGACCGTTAAGGGAGTAAAGAGGGATGCCGAGGAGACGAATGACGAGGAGGGGGAATCCCCAGTAGATTGCTGGAACATGTCATCTTGGTAAGTCGAATCTGTCGGTCAGTGTTCGAATACAACTTCTCATATGTGTTTTCTTTTTGTTTGTAGAACCTTTCCAACGACGTCCGAAAACGCACTTTCTGATCTACCTCACCATCGTACAACCCCACGTATCTCTACGCCTATCACCTTTAGCGTCCGCTCAATCACATATACCCCGTCATTGCCGTCTACAAGCTATGCGTAATGTGAGGATTTCAATCGACACGTTGAATACCTTCATGGCGCTCTTGTCCAATCTATGTAGACTTAATACGTCTGTGTTTATCAATACACAGTAACTTATCTCGTTAAAGATACCACGCACTCCACCTGTATGTCTTTCACTGGTCCTTCATGTGCGAAGATGCCTGACGGCTGATAAGCATCCTAGGAAGCGGGCATTCTCGTATCCGACTGAACCCTCGTGTTCGTAGATATCTCGTCCCTGCCTGCACGGGCCTGCAGGTCTTTTCACACCCTAGATGCAACATAGGTAAGCACCTTTCGTACCCACCATGAATGCGTAGAGTGATGTGCTTTTGTTGCAAATTTTAGGTCGACGTATATCTCAACCCCGATCGACGGTATCGTAAACGCCCTCACGTCATCACACATGCTGTGCTCTTCACCAGCCACCACGACAAAAACACAGTCGACGTCGTACGCGCGGGGGGTTTGGCAATGGGAGACATAGTCGAGGCTCTGGACGTGCAGTGGGGGCTACAACAAGTACGTAAGATTCATTTAACGGTGGGAGACACAATGGAAAGCTTATTCAATGCCAGAAGCACCCCATGTCGTTGTTTGACGTTTCCGCCACTCAAGTATCCATACGTGGAGACGTCATGCCGTCGATGAGAGTAACGACTTACCCAACTTGATTAACGCCCAACCTTGCCTTCATGTCATCACGCATGCCCCGCTGAACACCACACAGACACACTCGACGTCGGACGCGCGGGGGTTGGCGATGCGAGAGATAGACGAGTAGTTGAGGTTGTGAAGTGGAGCGGGAGCTACGACAAGTAAGTGATCTTCAACTCACAGTCTGAAACGCGACAAAGGACTTACTCGACCTTGGAGCGCTCCTCGTCGTCGTCGTTTGACTTTGCCTAAGTGCGTTCTCGACAAAGTCGCCGATATTATTTCCACAAGCTTGTAACACGTAGGAATCACCTGATCTCATTATTCACGAGTGATCTTTGACGCTAGACGTGTATCTGAGGTCGACTATGGCAAGGCGGACGTTGACGTCCAAGCTATCAAGTATGAATGAGATTCAGATGCCAACCATAGCGTGAGATATGACTTACGCGATGATACAAGACATCCGACATCGTTTCACCTCGGCTCTTCCGCTGCAGAATAGCTAGATACATAGAGAGCTGAGTTAGAACGATATACAACGTCTTCAAAGAAGGTTCATTGTACATATGTGCTAGAGAATGATGCGTAAACGGAATAGCGGCCGTGGGAGTAACGTCATGTGATAGCGAACAGGTGGTGTACATGCGTTTGGCAACGTTCCTTATCGTCTCACCAGACACATAATGTTTGATCACTCAAAATCCGTCACTGTTGCAGGTGGATGTATAACTCAAGTCCATGGCAAGTTTCCAATCTAAAAGGGTTTCGAATGCTCACTCTCAAATCTCCGCATAGGAAATTCCGTTACAAATATCAATACTACAGGTTCATCGCTCGATGAGAAGGGTCATTGGTTTTTACATCTCACAAATAATAGTTCTCAATTACAGGTTTCAGGCCTTCGAATTCTTCAAAGAAAGATTGCCGCTGGCGCAATGCACAACTCCAAGGAACGTTACGACGCCCCGAAATGCCACAACGACACTCGGAAAGCAGTTATCAAGGACATAACAAGTTGGGTCTCAGATAGTACAAAGGATACTCTGATCCTTTGGATTAGCGCTCCAGCTGGCTCCGGAAAGTCAGCCATCTTACAGACGATAGCAGAACTTTTTCAAGACTCTGGGGGACTCGCCGCTAGCTTCTTTTTTTCACGCACAGTGGCTCAAAGGCAAACGGAGGCTCACTTGATCGCCACTATTGCCGCCCAGTTGGCTGTTTCTATCCCAGCAACCAGGCCTTTCATTGATCAAGCCGTGCGTGATGACTTGTCTGTATTCGACAAGACGTTGTCTGTGCAGATGGAACGTCTCGTCATCCTGCCTTTAATCTGCGCTTCTCTTCAGGCAGGAAGAAGCTCCCAATGGCCATTATTACTCGTAATCGATGGTCTTGATGAATGCACGGGTGGAAAAGTTCAGGCTGCTATTTTACGCATGCTCAACAACGCCCTTTTGCAACTCAAACATTCCTTACCCTCACTATACCTTCTAATCGCCAGTCGACCAGAGCCCGCCATTTGCGACGTTTTTGAACATGAGCTCAATGAAATAACCTACCATCTTGTTCTCGACGACTCATATGATCCCAATCGGGACATAGCAACATTTCTTCGAAGTAGTTTTTCAGATGTTTATCGTCGCAGGCATACCCGTTTTCCCTCTATGTCGTCCCTCCCACTTCCATGGCCCCCAGAAGAGGTGATTTCTTTTCTCGTCGAAAAGTCCTCTGGCCAATTTATCTTTGCTGCGACGGTGATCAGATTCGTCGATGAGGATCGTAAGCTTCCTCTGGCGCAACTCAAGCTTATTTTGGATGTCTGTAAATCACTCGATGCCTCTCAACACGAGACCAACCCCTTCGCGCTTCTCGATCAATTGTACGCACATGTTATGCGATCTTGCCATGAAATCGACAGGGTCCTCTCTTTGCTCGGCACAATTTTCTTTTTAGATGATCACGCTCCGACCCCGGTCTTCCTGGAATCCCTTGTCGGTATCAACTTTGAAGATATAGCATTGTTATTCTGGGATCTGCATTCCATTATTCAGGTCCCAGTATCTAGAAAAGATCCCATTAGTTTCTATCATGCCTCTTTCAGGGATTACCTTGTCGATCGTCACAGATCCAAAGATCTCCACATCAATGAACATTCAGTGCAGTCTTTTCTTCTCAAAACATGCACGGGGCACATTTGCAATGCCTCACATGCTGCTTTTGCAGCCCCGAGCCCTGCCCTGGAATATAGCCGGAAGTCATTGTCCAATCATTATATAAGGGGTGACTCATTAAAGACAGGCTCGCTTGACACTCTCTTGGAAACATACTTGAAGCCTTTGGCTTGCCAGGATTCGAACATAGGAAACCAAACTACAATCCCAGGTCTGTTATACTGGTGGGGTGTTTATGGCCCTATACTTGACCATCGAGTAAGTATCTACTTTATGTAGGGATATATATTTTTTAAATCCTCCATTTTTTCAGTGTACTTGTAAGGTTCCAGGTGGTAATTCCCTGAGCTGCAGATTCAATTCTATCTTTGACCGGCAACTCCTTTCATGGCTTGAGGAGTATCAATGGACGAAATTGGAGATTGCATTAACATGGCTAACACTGTTGCAGAGCGATGACATAGGATCACATTGGTGGTGTCATCTATCCTCAGGCTCCTCTCACAATAACCCAGGAATCAGCTGGTTGTGGAATCTCCGCAGGGAAACCACGTCTGAGCAGCAATTCATTTATTTCTTGCAGATTTTCCTAGAATGTCCAAAACGCTGTCATCACCTCTCTGTTGGAGAAGCTTCAACTGCTGATGATTTTGCTCATCTCTGTGTGAAAATTGTCCTGGATAGTTGCTTGGGTTCTACTGACTCACTCAAATTGAGGTACTTACTTTTTACTTTTTAACTTTTTTGTTGAACATACAGGTGACATGTCTACACAAGTTATCTTCATTGCCTTCATGAGCTACTGCCAATGCTTCTGAATCATCCTCATGTTTGCAGTCACTCAAATGTTGGAAAATGCATCAAGGTGAGTGAGAGTATATAATATCTGCTACGTGAATTAATCTTATGCCCTGTAGTCTCAACTCCTGGACTGCAAGCCCAAGATTTTCATGAATGAAGCAAACCGATCTTTGGTAAGGTTATTGGGGATATTTCAATACCTAACTAAGTATTGCATGCCATTGTAGAAACACATCTATCACTGGGAAGCCCCAGATTCTCACAAGCATATTGTTGTTGAGGTCCAAAGGCCATCTCTGAACTTCTTGAAGCATACCTTATTACAATTCCGAAAGTTTTTCCAGAAGTTACAAAAATCATCTTGAAGTCACTCTCCATCTTATATCTTGGGAATCACTGCCTGACATGTGATCTGCTTTACAATCAATTGAGTAAAAAAATATTTAAACAATTACAAAAGATATACTGACACTAGAGGAATGGGAATGCAAGCATGATGCACTGTAATAGGAAACTTAGTTGGATATAAAAGAAAATATGTCACCACTTGCTGGACATCAGCTTTGGAGAACAAAGCTGGATACTTGATCACTGTGGTGAAAGCAGTTGGAATGGGAACAACCTGGAAGTTTTACTTCAGAAGAGCACCAGTGAATTCCAAAATGATTGCACATCAGAGCATCAATGAGAATGTTCAGATTTGACCCAATGTCTGAAGTTTTGCCAAGATGAAACTGATATTGCATTCAGTTTCTGAATTCAGGTTTGGTATCATGGTGTTTTTAGTTTTGAATGGCACACCTACAATCATTTGTTGCCAAAGGCATGCATCACTGAATTTAAAAAAATTCAATGTTGAGGTTGCTTTGCTGAGACCAGAGTAAAACATACCTCTAGCTATGCAGAAATTGGTTTGTAATCACATTACTCCATGAAGAGGTGAAAGAACTTTGCCAGGCTGAGAGCCATTTCTAATATGATATTCCAGGAATCATCTAGAAGTGTGGGTAAGTAAAGCTAGGTGGAGAGGAAATCTATCAATATACCACATCTACTTTGCCCTATATGAACACCTTGGTCAGAGAGTTTTTCCAAGAACAAAATGAATGTACAGCAGCAACAATACAGTAAGACAACAGAAATACCATGGTCTCTTGAGCATTAAATCCTGCATCAGAAAACCTATTTGAATGGCTGTGAAGGTATCTGAATGCAGATTATAAGTGGGGGACTCTATGAAAAGTAAAAAATATAACCTACCAGTAAGCTCTGGAACAGTGACATCAGGTGCAGAAGTCACAGGCCAAGGATGAGGATATACCAAAGATCATCACACTCCCCAAAAGGGGAAGAGGCTCAACCTTGACATAGTGTCACAGATGAGAGGAAGTGCTACACATTGGGCATGTTGCAAGTGTGTCATGTACAAATTGATACAATACACTGTGATAATCCAATTGGGTTAGGTGTGTGATGAACACAATGCCACATGCCACTATCACTCTCTCCTTGCAACCCTGACAATTCCCCAGTTCTGCCCCCATCCTCCACCTTGAACAGGCCCTGCCTTACATACCAATAGCAGCAGACAAAAAGAGAATGACTGTTGTGACACTGACCTCCCATGTATGCCCTCTTTTGGGCCCTTCCACTTCTCCCCCAGCCTCCTTGTTCACCACTAACCACAGTATTCCACAAAGAGGCAAGAGCCAATCCAAAGACCACTCTGTCATCAAGCCATGACACAAAAACACAAGATGGCTGGACACACCAACAAACCAACTCACCACAAATGACAGAGAAACCACAGAGATGGTGAGGATCTAGGGGGAACATGGTAGCATGGATGTCTACAGTACAAGTAGGCATTCCCAACCATTCTTGAGGAGAAGCAGCTATGTCCTCCACCATCTCCTCTCATAGAGTCATACTAGTGTATTTAGTTTCCTTTTCTGTACCATAGCTCATTTCTATACATTATACATTGCTGATTATATGAGTACAGAAATTGTTTGAAAAAAAAGAGTACATCGTCCTATAACTCATAGAACATACTCCTTTTTTTAACTTAGAAATATTTGTCAACACAATACACAGGAATTAGTAAGAGCCTGTTCAGTAACTCCAATTTTCAAACAAATCAATGCAGTGACTGATGTGTGGGAAGTTGTGACCCATCCATCTGATCCATTTTGTGTTTTGCCTATCCTTTCCCTCTCATAACTGTTCTACATTAATATCCCCTCTATTTATGCACTTTCCATGGCAAGAGCTCAAGCCCACTGGTCTGATGTGGACACATCAGCTCTGATAGAATATCTCACCTCACAATTACCCACTGTTGCAGATGGAACAGGTTTCAAACCCACAGTGTGGAATGAGGTCACAGTGAAAATAAATGCACTCATGAAGACCAAGGCTTGTGATAAGACAGGTCCAAGTTGCAAAAACAAATTTGCCAGGGTGAGAATTCAATTATCTTATATGTGTTTTGCCAATCTTTTGTGTTGCTCTAGTTGAAGGAAACCTACAATGTTATCATGAAGATCAAGGTGCAATCTGGGTTCAAATGGGATGATGAAAAAGGTGCAGATATTGATGAGGCTATAGTGGCTGTCTGGGAAGCCTTTGAGCAGGTAAGTGGTCATTTTGTGAGTCTACATGGCAGCAACTCACTGTGCTTTTGATAGAAACACAAGGGTGCTTCCCTGTTCTGCAACAAGGGTTGGATATGGTTCAAGAAAGTCAAGTCACTCACACCAACCACTCTGCATGGTGCAAATGTGTATTGTGCTTTGCAGGGATCTCAACTGCCCAAAATTGACCATCCTCTTTCTCATTGGGTGTGTATTCAAACATGGGTTTTTTGGAGGTGCTCATTCTTGTTCAGCCACCTTCACCTCCACCTGATGATCGCAGGATGGTACCCCAGCCATTGAGTGATGAAGACAATCATGTCAATGATACTCCAGCAACCATCCAAGCACAGACCCCTGCCACCACGTTGAAGCACAAGCACTCCACCATTTCCTCCTCCAACAATAACTCTTCCATTAAACGTATATGGCCGTTGGGAGCAACTGCTCTTCACAACATGAATGACAAGTTGGAGGAGTTCACCAATGTTTTTCAGGAAGTTTTTACAGGAAAAAAATCGGGCCTTGCTTTGACACCTCAGCAAAAGGCAAAGGCAATGCAACATGCTCAAGAAATTGAGACTTCATTGTCTGATCAGAGAATGGTCAGACTTATTGACCTTTTTCATGCTGATATTACCATGGCAGATACCTATCTTTCTCTTCAATGTGAAGGTGTTCGGAAAGGGTGGGTTGACCATCATGTCAAGGACCTTGCAGATGACCATGAACAGGAGGAGGATTGGGAAGATCTGTTCACATAATCATATATACCTATTAGTCTACTTTACCAAGACACCTACATCATCGACACTCATTATATTATTACCCAGTCTTCTATAGTTCTTTACTCTAGTCTCAAACCTCTTGTTATTGTCTGGTAACTGGTCCACATTGCTTGAGCAATTCTGTCACATCTTGAAGTAGCTCGTAAAACTTCTGTATGTCTGGAAGGCCCAGTTCCAAGTTTGCCATATAGAGCTGAACCTGGTTGGGGATTGAATGCCTCTTTGAACTCAAATATTTCATCTGGATCATGATCACAAATAAAGTTATGAGTGGCTGCAAGGGCAGGGGGAATGTGGGCTTGAATCTCCATGTTATATTCTGGTGTGTGCACCAGGATACAAAGCATCGCTTGAGCACCCTGAAGACTCATTCAACAACATTGCAGGCTGATGCATGATGGAAATTGAACAACTCCTCCTTTATTGTAGGTCTAATAAATTAAAAATGACTGGCAAGAGTATGAAATTATCAGAATACTTACCTCACATTAGCCCAGCCCCATTCTGCAAGGTGATATTGCACACCTTGATATGGGATTAAAAGTGAGTCACACATTGATACACATTGCATGGGGATGAATGTGAAAGTGCACTAAACACAAAACAAGGATCAAGTGCCTTGGGAAAACCCTTAAACACCTAACACTCACTCACACTCACACACACACACTATCACAATCTTGGTACAAGAGTTTGGGGCCTTTGATATTAAAAATATCACTTGTGTTTTCAAAAGTCTCAATAGTATTGTTTTAATACAGGTTTTGATGTATTAAATCCAGTACTTTACCCTCCCAAGGTTATTCCATATGGAATCCATGGAATGGAGGGTGGAGGCTGATGGATTCCATATCATTCCATGGAATTTCCAGATGGATTCCATACTGTTTAAGTCAGACCTCATGCCACCTCAAAATTCCATAC
>Ga0307507_10012919_pt1 | contig 10236 bp, 13 predicted proteins | sample 7_EM_MG_FD_207223 | JGI IMG/M metagenome (GOLD analysis project Ga0307507, IMG submission 207223) | Populus trichocarpa ectomycorrhiza microbial communities from riparian zone in the Pacific Northwest, United States - 7_EM | ecosystem: Host-associated > Plants > Roots > Unclassified | place... | reverse complement strand
TCGATCGACTCCAAATGGACCTCACACTGCGAATTCGCCGCAACGCAAGGGGCGCAACGTGCAGCCCCACCGACGATCGACCAGCCGAGCTTTCGACGACCAGTAAGCGTACTGGTATCGCCGGACCCGCTGGCCTCAATCGGCGCATCTAGAACTCGTATTAGTTTTCCTTTTACTCTTTTTAATTTTTTCGTTACTTACCTGGGATCTGGCTATTCCTCGCCTCATCTGCCTCTCTCGCCGCATCCCTCGCTGCCTCTGCCAACTCCTCCGCCTCTCGTAGGCCCCTCGCGACCCGCTCAGCCTCTTCCCGAGCCAACTCCTCTCTCGTCTCTCATTCCCGTCTCTCCTTCTCCTCGGCCTCCTTCACCTGCCTCTCCAGCTCCGCCAATTCCTCTGCCTCTGCCTTCTCTTTCTCCGCCTGCCTCCTTTCGTTCTCCTCCTTCTGTCGTTTCATTTGTTCGATCTTCGCAGCGAGAGTCGTGGAGTCGGACATCGTAATCGATCGAGATGGGGACGGCGGGTTGATAGGAATGCTGAGTAACAAAGCGGAAGCAGAACGGAACCAAACGCTGCCTTAACCCTAGGCCCCGGCACGTGAACACTATACGAACGAGATGGCCTCGAGGTTCGGCCATAAAGAGGGGGTACTGTCACGTACCGTGATGCTTACCAGGCATGCATGACATCACACGAGGCTTCCGGCATAATTCTACTAAGTCCCTCGATCAAGCGATCCACTGCCGACGCTCCGCCGTGCTTCCGCTACCGCTATCACTCCGCCGGTACGCTGCAACACATGGTTACTACCTTCGCCATACGTCGCTGGACTTCGCTGGTCGTCAGATGTTCTCGGATATTACTCGTAATCATTCTTTGTCTTATTTCCTTCGCTTACTATCTTCCGATCTCCGTTTCCATCATCCTCTGCTTCATCATTCTCTGTTTGATCTCAGTTGGTACTCTTATATACAAGTACCCTACTCGTTGTATGTTTCCCTCAGTCTGAATATCAACTACGTTGTTCTCCTCATTTCTGCTATCCGTCCGAACCTCCTCCGCTAAATTAGGACACGACGCAGAGCGCCGGCGCAACACATACGTTGAAGCCATGTCCTATCCGCTCCCCACTTACCTGCTACCCTCCGGCACGCATACGTGACATTGGGACCTTGCAGGCTCCTTTTTTCGTGCGTTTTTTTTTGCTTCATCTCTTCATGCCTCCTAACCCTTAGATGCTTATAGTCGGTGCGGGAGAAATATTGCTGGCTGAACCCTTTCTCTGCTCTGGAGCCAGTTCAAAGCGCTTGTCCTTGGCATCCACGATTCATGCACCCCGCTGACACTTAGCTGCAGCACACGCCACAAGGCACCCGCTTCATGGACGATATCACGACCACACATGCCCAATACCCATCTCACCTCAAGTGCACTTGCCCATGCCTTCTCACTCCCATCGCTGTCTCTCTGTCTCCCACCATCTCTCGCCTTTGCCCTCTTTCACTCGCCCTCACCTCGATTTGGATGCCCCAAGGGGAGTCGTCCCTTGATTTCGACAAGGCTGTCCTCCCGCAACTCCTGTTCACCCCCATTTCCCTTTATTTGGATGACTGGAGGACCGGCCATCCCTCCTTCACTTCCCTTGACCTCGATTTCGACCACAAGAGGAGGGCTTGCCCCTCCCTTTATCCCAAGCCACAAGGAAGGATATCCATCCTCAGTCCCCCTTGATCTCAATTTCGAAGATGTCAGTCCTTCATCGATTTGGAAGAGGATCGATAGTCACCCTCCCCCCATTTACCTGACACAAGGGCCCGCCCTCATCCACTTCCACTCAACAACGCCAGGAGGAGCGATCACTACTCCTCCACGATTCAATGCCAGGAGGAGGGGTCGCCATCCCACATCTCAATTTCAACCCTCCCTCTTCGCTCGTCTCCCACTCGACGCCAGAAGCTTGGGAAAACCCCCCGTTTCAACGCCAGGAGGTACTGGTTCATCTCCCAAGCCGCCGTTTCCATACCCCCTCCTGCGTCATTCACCTCGATTTCAACACCACGAAATGCCGTTCACCTCCGTCTCACACCAAGCCACCGTTTCGATACTGTGAGCCTTCCTCCTTTCTCGTTCACCTCCTTTTCAATGCCCAGCCGCCCCATTCACTTCCGTTTCCACACCAAGCCACCGGTATGATACCGGGAGGAGGGAAAACCCTCCTTCACCTGCGTTTGACCGCGATGGGGCCGTTTTGAAACCAGGAGAAGGGGTAACTCTTCCTCGTTCACCTCCTTTTCAACGCCCAGTCGTCCCTTTCACCTCCGTTTCACACCAAGCCGCCGTATTGATATTGGGAGGAGGGCTTTCCCCATGTTCACCTCTGTTTCAACGTCCAACCGCCTTTTGGATACCAGGAGGAGGATTTACCCTCCTCCTTCCTCATTCCCCTCCGTTTCAACACGAAGCCACCTCCGTTCCACTGACGCCAGCCACCGTTTTGCTACCCGGAGGAGGCTTGACCCTCCTCCATCCTCGTTCACCAACCTTTCATCAGCAAGCCGCCGTTTCGATACTGTTTCCCTCCGTTTCAACACCAAGTCACTTTTTCGATACCTGGACGAGGACTAACCCCCTCCGTCCTCGTCCACCTTCTTTTCAACACCAAGCTGATGTTTCGATACCAGGAGGAAGGGTTCCCTCCTCCTTCCTCGTTCACCCTGGTTTCAACACCCAGCCACCGTTTGGATATCAGGAGGCTTTGTTCTCCTCCGTTCTTGTCCCCCTCTGTTTCAACACCCAGCCGCTGTTGGATACCAGGAGGAGGGTTTAGCCTTCCTCGTTCACCCTCGTTTCAACACCCAGCCGCCGTTGGGCTATCAGGAGGAAATTTTGCTCTCCTCCTTTCTCGAACCCACACGAAGCCACCGTTTCTATACCACGGGGAGGGGTAGGTAATCTCCCGTTCTCGTTCACCTCTCTTTCGACACCACAAGGTGCCCATCCTGTTCTCCTCCATTTCAAGATGATGAAGGGATCACCTTTCCTGTTCACTCCCATTTCGACACCAAGAAGCGATCCCTTGTTCACATCTGTTCCAAAGGGACTCCCCTTCCCCGGTTACCTATCGCTATTTACGTCTGGATTCGCTAGCAAATCCGACAGCTAATAAAAGTATGAAATTGCATGATTTTCATTGTCAATGTCTAGGTAGAATGAAGGGACGGGTCAAACACATACGAACACAATGGGAACGGGAGAATAGCATTAGTCCTTCATCTCGGGCGATCTCGTCGAAGAAGACGAGTTTTCTGCAGTGCGCTTCTCATAGTCATTCTGGAAGAGACCAAGCGAGGCACTCGTGTCCACAGTAATCGGCGCATCACCAGCCTTTTGCTCGAGAGTTCACCTGGTTCATCAGTGACCTTGTCCTTTTCCCTGGCATCAAGTTTGTTCTTGAACTCGTTCATCGCTAGAGAGAAATTCCAAGAAATTGAAGATAAATTAAAAACAGTAAAGATTCACCCTTCTCATAATTGTGAACGACTGGATCTGGCCTTGTCGGTCTCGGCATACTGCTGCGTCGGAAACCATCTTTTCAATATCCCTGTCCCTCAGACCTGAGGACGACGCAATCATCATCGATTGATCCTTGCCAGTGACCTTGTCCTTGGCAGAAATGTCGATGATGCCTTCGACAAGTAATCTCGATTTGGGGAACTCCTTTCGGGGCAGGAAGAAGTCGAAGTTGCCGAGGATCTTATTGTCCCTAACGAGCTCACGTTCACCTTGACAGATCTTGACCTCGATAGCTGTTTAACCATCAGCCACTGTCGAAAATACAGACAACTTTTTCGTAGGAATAGTGGTATTACGATTGATAAGCTTGGTCATGATACCACCCGATGTCTCGATGCCTAAAAAAATCTTCAGATTTACCAATGGACAATCATCAAACTACCCACCTACAACAGAGTTACCTCCAGAAGAATACCTCCAATATCTCCAAGCAGGACACTGCAACTGACAAGAATGACCTCTTTAACTTTGCTGGCCTCCGCACCAGCCTCCCTCAGAGCTTTCTCGCAGGGTCCGACAGCCCGCTTGACATGAAGGTCAACTAGAGATTCTAACTGTGCACGAGTAATCTGAAGGTACATTTGGCCCAGAAGCATTGGCAGTGATGAAAGGGATATTGACTTCAGTCTGCGTCATTGAGGATAGTTCAATCTTTGCCTTCTCCGCTGCTTCTTGAACACATTGGATAGCCATATGATCATTTCTGAACTCTATCCCTTCAGCCCTCTCGCATGATGTGATTGACTAAATCTTCACCACCGAGATGCGTATCACTGTTGGTTGACTTCACTTCGAATACACGTTGTTGCATTTCCAGAATTGGGATATCGAATTCCGAAGTTGTAGACGGCAATGGGACAGCGAATATCTGGGAATTGTGGGTGGGAATAACAATTGTGAGGGATGAGTTTGGCAAAGACACTGTCGAAATCGAGGGGGACGTGGGTGGAGGACCTCCCTCCATGGCGTTGTAGGTTATGAGGCTCAAGGAACCTGCGCTATTCCTGCTGACTCCGCTGACGGAGTCGAGGGAGAATATAGTTAGGTGCAGTGTTTACATGCCCGTCTGTGGAAGAAGTGCCGTCCTGGTTGTCTTTTGTGAGCTCTGTGAGCTCCGACTCGATGTCGAGAGAAGGACCTGTGGGGAGATCGTTGTAAATTGCTGTGGCGGGCAGGTGTTTCTTGCTTGCTGGCAGTGGGGACGGAGAGGGAGAAGCAGAGATGAGGGAATCGAGGGACAAAGTAGAGCTCGCCATCGTTGCGGCCGACGACGAGAATGACAACGAGGAACGGAAACAAATACGGACTTCGGTGCGTGCGCAAGAATCAATTCCCAAGGAGTGCAACCGGGCACTACAAAGTTAAATGAATGATTTCAAGCTTGAGGTAGGAAAGGGATGATTCCTACAATATTATGAATTTCGTCGACTTCAATGGTGGCAGGAATGGAAGGAGAGGTCTTGAAACCTCAAGGCGGTGATGAAGGTTTACTCGAAATTTAATTTCCTGGATCAGATTTTAGGTTAGCGACAGAAATAGGAGGTTTGGGGGAGATGCAGATGTGGAGGGCAAAAAATTGGAGAGCTCGTAGTTTCTAGGATGCACCGAATGTCGAAACCAGACTAAATTTATGGCACACACGATCGGGGCTGCAGGTGACACCAGGATCCTGCTCGACATGCTGAAAAAAAACCAGTGAATGGACCTCGGCACCCAGGAAGCACCCTCTCGACAACGACAAAGTCCATTCTGAAACGAATGTGTTCGATGCAATCTGAAGATTTGCTGAAGTTAATCCATGTCAAAGATTAAGAGGTTCTCACATTTTGGGTAAATACGAGGCGAAGGGGAAGAATCGATTGTCGTCGAGTGGAAGGCTTTTCTAAGAACAGAGCAGGGCACCGAAGTTGGTCAAGGAGGCGCCGAATTGATATCATTGCAGGTGAACCATGCCGACTAGAGAGCGCATGCGTTGAGGCTGGCGTAGAGGGCTGGAAGCTCAAGATGAACGGAATAGAAAAGGAGGAGATGAAGAATCTGGTCCGATCTTGACAGGAGAAAGAGACACGAGGTCGAACGAACTAAATAGATACCAACAACACATTTACTCATGACGGATTTTCTGCTCAACTGCTTTGTTCTCGATGACGACGCAGAGAGGGTGTTCCCTGTCAAGATTCCGAGAAACAACAATGTCGGCATCCTCAAAGACGAGATCAAGAAGAAAAAGGCTCCTCATCTTGATCACATTGCTGCTTCAGAACTCGATCTGTGGAAGGTCTGCCTACCTATTTTGCCTCTCAGGTCGACCGCTGGACCCGGAAACCAATGGAAAAAAAAGGTGGATATACAGTGTATATTATTGTCCTGAATGCTAGGTGATAGCGATTACTATAGTCAATTGCGGAATTATGCTGCAGTGGTCCATTGGTGTATGCCCTCATCGCATTCTTCTTCCCTCATACGGATCTCCTCTCCTGTAGCAATGCCACACTTGTTAGTTGACCTGATTGTGGTTGCGTAGAGGAAAAGAAAAGCCATCTTTGAAGAGTGAAGTAAAAGCTAGATGCTAAACGTTCTAAACTGTTGCACCTGGCAACCACCGACGCCCATCGATTTCAACGCCCATGTCGCGCCCTCCATCCCCTCAGCAATCCAGGGATTGTTACCGTCAAATCTTTGAGCACCTCACAACAAACTATCCCCATTTCGAATCGAAAGTGATTATACCTCTAGACGACCTTGTGGTTCATAGCCTGTTCGGACAAAAAACGCAGAAAAAAAGGTCCAGAGTTCACGCGGTCCAGAATGTGGGCCAGGACTTTGAAGAAAATCCCAAACTTGCAGCCCAAATACATGCCGCATTTGAGGAAAGGAAATTTCGCTTAGACCCTGAGAATCCTTCTCGCTACATATCCACTATGAAGAAATTAGCTCTGGAGCTTCACAGAGGCAACTCTGCCATTAAGGGCATCAGCCCCCAGGCCTCCAAAGTGTTAGATTGGTATGTGGGGACCGCCGTGATCAATGTCCTTTGGCCTAAAACCCCTTTTACTAAAAAAAAGATAATTTAAAATACTCTTAGCCTACTCTTTTATTATTCACCCCTCGTCGATGGTGCAACTCAAGGTTACCAGAATGGGCCAAGAAGATAACCTTGGCTTTGCAATTTATGCCACTAGACACATCAAAGGCGGTGACCCCATTTACGAGTTAATTGGTGCTATGCCCGGCAACTCGAAAACTCCACATTCTGGGCTATCCACAATCACTCCCCATCCAGATCAAGCTTTACCGAATTTAGCCCCCAGGTTCTTGTTCGGCCCTGTACGTTTTATAAATCACCTGTGCCAGAACTTCAACGTAGAGGTATGAAATGTTTACTCTGTCGAAGTATTTTATATATTTTGTTCCAGCTTGGTTGTCAACGAGGCACAGTCGTTTTCTACACTTACGCGACCAGAGATATACACGTTGGAGAGGAAGTCACTATGGATTACGGACCATATTATTTTGACGATTGTCCTTGTATCGTCTGCAAGCCCCTTCCGCCTCAGGTGAACAATTTGAAAAGAAGGCTGGCCCCTAGAAGCGAGGAAGAAGTAGAACAGGAAAAACGGAGCAAGAAAAAAATGAAAAAACAGAGGCAAAGAGAAAAGAGAAAGGAAGGTACCCTCCCCCAAACCTAGTTACCGGTTTTGTTAAAAACTCGAATGTTAGAAGTTTTATTACTTAACGTAGTCCATCAAGCGTTTATAGTCATAAACTCTCCGAATCCTTGTTGGAAATTCCAATAGGCGGTCCACAGATCTACCGGCATTCTTCCCAGACCTGGAGCTGAAGTACTGATCCGTTGAACGGTTATCAAATGTTGACTCCTCGTCACCTGCATCAGCACTGTCAGCAGAGGTTCGGCCACCCTTAGCGTAGGTATGTGATCCCCTTCAAGTTGCAGTTCGTTTATGTTATCGTCGCCTCTACCTTATATTTTTGAGGTTGTCCAAAACTTGTTGAGTACCTGATCGTGGATGATACTAGGTATGTGAAGTATCATGTTTCTGAACTTCCGAGGCCTCACAGTTCTCCATTCAAGCTGTACTACAGGCTGCTCTACTTACGCCTTTTCAAAGCTGTTGAACTGCGCAATAATTGATGCAGAGTTGGCCTTTCTGAGTAAGTCCCACACATCCGAAGTTCGTCAAGCCTTAATGGCCTTACATTTTTCAGTATCTGTACTATTCTACTGCCCCTATCTTGCGTGCAGCGTTAGAGCCTTAGAGGCCCTGCGTCGGACTCATGACTCTTTGCACTGTCTCCGTTTTCAGGTGGGGTTGTTGCATTTCTGGGATTTCTGCTGTGATATCTCATGTATCACTGGCATATTGTTCTATTTCTACCAGACATTTCAAAGCGCCTTCCCTGGCGCTTCTTCGCAGCACTTACCCCAAGCTATAAACAATGCCAAATAGCGTATCGCACATTTTTTGAAAGCTTCCAACCGCTATCCATCTGTCGGCATAATGAGCTTTGCGGTCAAGTTTCTGAATCATCCGCTATTTATCTGCCAGTTACTCCTGTGAGAACGTGCCCACCTGCTATCTTGGATTCCCCCCCAAATCTACAATTCGCGCCGTATCCGCCAACCTCCCCAAAGCCCACCAATGCCAACAAGCACATAGTAGTCAATCCAGAAGAGTTTCTGCCTACACCACGGCAATCACTTGGCAGCGATCCAAGAAAGAAACTCTTGGAGTCATTTTGCGATCTTCATTCCAGAGTTATTTCTAGGCAACTGGAAAGCAGCCACCTTGATAACGTGTATGAAGATGACTTGAAATGGCTCAAGAAAAAAGGGGAAGCAGGGGACATCCCAGACTGGGACAACATCAGGTTAGCTATTGAATGTCTCTGTCAACTCTTGCTCAATACAGCACCTGCTAGAATCGACTACATGAACGGCACCATCATCATTCAGTGCCCTACATGGCAACACAAAAGCATCGTAGATGTCATCAAGGATGCCTCTGCGAATTTGTCGAGAGTCAGAATCGGTGGTGCGCCCGACCTGAGCCTATTCAATGGCCTTGGGGTGAAAACGCCGGACCTAGTGCTATGCGACCGCGATAGGACCACGCACTCTGGCTTTCCAACAGTAGCATTCGAGGTCGCATTTTCTCAATCTCAGGCATCCCTAAATTACAACGCTGCTCGTCTTTTGTTCGGCAGCCGCGGAAAAATCAATACTGTCGTCAATATCAAAGTCACTAAAACTGGGATGGCAGAGGCCCCAGGAGAACTGAAGTCTTTGTTAGTGGATGTGTGGAGGATGACAGTGAAGGTAGTTGACGAGAGGTTGGTAGAGAACCTCCCAAGACAACAGATCCTGATGAAGGAAAACAAAGTGGCCAGTTCCGACGTTGTTTCCTGGTTCTTTTCATACATTACCACAGCAAGGCAGCTGTACCACCTCAAAGCCAAACCTCACCACTATCAGGTATGCTTCCTTGTAATTACTCCCCAGTCTAATAGTCTGATCAGATTAGATCTATCCAGACGTTCCTTAAGATGGCATAATTCAGATAGGGAGTCCAAGATTGCGGAAGGGCCCCGTTGTCTTAGATGAAAAAGACCTGCTTGGCATTGATGGCATGCCTACACCGTGCTCACTGACCCTTACTCCTGAAATATTGACTGGCAGTTTCAGAACAGGAGTCAAGTATCAAAGGACCACCAAGGGAAAGGATCGACTCCCCTTAGAAGAGGAGGAGCGTGAGTACTTGGCTAAGCGCTCATGGGCAACAGACTCAGATTCTGATGAGGAGCACGAGTCTAAGGTTCAGGGTAGCCGGAATAAAACATCTGAAGGGGAAAAGAGAAGAAACCAAAAAAAAAAAGAGTAGCTTTGCCTGGCCTATATTCTTCCTCCTTGTCAGTGTCAAATGTCAAAACGCGTGAACTTTGGTACTTTGTACCAACTTTGTACACATAAGTGTTGCACCCGTTGCACCCGTTTCACAAGTGTTGCATCCGTTTCACCCAAGCGTTGCATCCGTTGCACCCAAGTGTTGCACAAGTGTTGCATCCGTTGCACCCAACTGTTGTTGCACCCGTTTCACCCCGTTGCGTTGCACCCGTTGCATCCGCTGTGAAATTATTATGTAAGCTACGCTCATCACTGTTGATTCTCACAATTGCTTTTCTTCCTGTTTCAGGGTTTGAACTTTGAACTTTGAATCGCACCTCCCCCTAGTTCTCAAAGCCAAACTTTACCGCTGCACCACACAAAGGCAGAGCTCGACTCGCTGCGGCCAGCTGAGCAGACAATTCCTTTGTGTTTGGCACCGGTTGGGCGTGGCTCAGAATCAGGACGACGGGTGGAGCTTTAGGCCTTTAGGACTCAACTCCTTCGCCCTTTACCCGATTCCATAGCTGCGCAGTCCGCACGCCGATCCCACTCACAACAACCAACGGCTTCGAAAGCAATCTGGTCCCGCTCCTACTCTTCTGTGCCTAGCACACCTCACCCGACCGCCCAAGCTTGGATGAAGCCCCCTCGGAGCGGCAAAGCTTCCCTGGCCTCAGGGCGGCCTGCTTTCAACCACCACACCACCCTTGCCAGAACATCGTTGCCAGCAGCCAACAACCCTCCTCCAGCCGCCTTCA
>Ga0307507_10012918_pt1 | contig 10237 bp, 16 predicted proteins | sample 7_EM_MG_FD_207223 | JGI IMG/M metagenome (GOLD analysis project Ga0307507, IMG submission 207223) | Populus trichocarpa ectomycorrhiza microbial communities from riparian zone in the Pacific Northwest, United States - 7_EM | ecosystem: Host-associated > Plants > Roots > Unclassified | place... | reverse complement strand
CGTCACATCGTGACATTTGCTAGCTCACGTGAATTCGAGTCCTTATCCAACCACCATTCGGTCGATTGGGTTGTGAATGTATAGAGCGAGCTTGAACCAAGTGGCTCGAATATATGTCTTGCAACGATGATCAGCCAATCCACGGTATCGCCTGCGAAAGGACGAAGATCATCAAGGTTGGCAGCGATTACGTACAGATTCCCGTGGGAGTCGGGATTAGCTGTTGTTGAGGGTTGGAATAGACACAGGAACCTGCTACCGATTCGCAGGTACAACATTCGACAACCTTGAGACTAGACCAGTGAGCGGTCCATATAGAGGCTGGTCATGAGCCTACTTAAAGTGGCTGGCTATTACAGTGACAGGATCTTGGCTGATTTTAACATTTTCTAACACATATTTCTGTTAATAACAGTGTTAGAAATACTATTTTAACATGTTAACAACAGCCGTTAATAATGGGTTTCGGGTCCAATGTTACTAACAAATGTTAGAAATTCAGTCGGCAATTTCTAACCGTACCCGGGTCATAATAATAAACACCAGCACACAAATATCTTGCCTTCAAGATTTATCAAAGAGTTTAGAAAGAATGAAAAGTAAGAAGAAACCAGCAACTAAGAAGGAAAATGGAGATGAGGGAAAGGGGGAGCCAACGAAGGTGAGTTGTTATGGCACTGCATCGTGGCAATGCTAACCTGTCATTTTGGAAGGGGAAAAGCAGAACACCTAGTGCTGTAACTGTGCGGCATATTCTATGTGAAAAACACTCAAAAGCTACGGAAGCTTTGGCAAAACTCCAGGTTCTTCCCCGTCTTACTTGATCCATCTCTGAGATTGAGGTGCTTTTACAAATAGGAGGGTCAGTCATTCAACAAGGTTGCACAAGAATATTCAGAGGACAAAGCCAAAGGTGCGTTTGAAATTGTTTTATGTAAAATTACGACGATCAATTTTGCTTTCGTCAGCTGGCGGAAATCTCGGAAGGATGTCAAGAGGGACGATGGTCGAAGCCTTTCAGAAGGCCGCTTTCGCTCTTGAACCATCTAAGGTTGACAAACCCATAACTTCAGGCCTTGTTAAAACACAACACGGTTATCATATCATCATGGTCGAGGAAAGGCACTACTAATGTCATAACGAACAGCCCTTATCAACCATCGATACCTCACCCTAGGGACCTACCTCGAATATAAATGTCCATTTATCTTCACAAGATCTTATCGTCTTTTCTCCCCATCTGAGGTTCAGAGTCTTTCCATAATCCCATGGCTTTCGATCTGTGACGACAACCCTAAAGTTCCAGTTCCCCTGTATCCTAGTCAATAACGCCACTTACTTCCGCGCAAAATGTATCCAGCACCTTCAATGTACACTTCCTCCGGCAATGGCGTGATTATATGCGCATATAACACGGCTTCGATCGCTTTCTGCAATCCTAAAAATGAGCGACGATCAGGTGAAGGACCACAAATTGAATGCACCGACCGTGATCTCGAATTGCGAAAGAAAGAACGTTGTCAATTCCTTCACTACATCCTTGCTTCAGAGAACGTGTCAATGATGAACGACCTTCAAGAAATTTATAGGGTACTGACTAGATCTGTCGGATCATTACCTGGACGACATAGCTATCTTTTCCCTGACCACCATCTCGACATTCTGGGAAGAAGATGAGGATGGCTCTCTTGAGAGGGATACAATATCGCGTATAAGTCGCCATAGACATTCTTGGTTAACAGACGTCACTGTTTGAGCGCGCGCTTATTTCCTGATGATGGGATCAAAATCCCTTTGTCCAAGGGAAGGTTCCCATTGCCATGGTCATACCAGTCTTAGAGATTATGGATGAATAGTTGTGATTTGGTACAATGGTACTGAGATGGATACGCATACATTTGGGAAAACGTGGGTTCAACAAGATATTGCAATTCATAAACGAAGATCCATGCTCCTCATGGTCACTACGCCGGTGTCGATGAGAAGCTTGAAAAGGCGTTTCAGACTGGACAGACAAGTTCTGCGTCCCATTCGTCTGACGCAATACCTTCGTAAATGAGGAAGAGTGATTGCGGATCGTATTTCCGCTTGATGGTTCGGAGTTGCTCGTAGTGCGTGCCGAAGAAGGACTTCTTCCAGTTCAGTTCATATCTCGAGGCCTAGAATAAAAAGAAGAAGAAAGAGAAGTTAGGTCCGTAGTGAAGTGCAGCGTGTGTCATTTACCTCGTTCAAGTATGCACCAGAATCAGGTGCAATAGCTTCAAGTATCTTCATATCCCGAATGAGGAGCTGACGAGCAGCAGCAATTTCCGTCGAGTTGGCACCGTCTCCCCAGGCCGTGGAAAGAACCGCGTATGCTAGGCTTTTTCGCCAGACAGGGTTAAGACCTGTAGCCTCGGGATCTACACGGGATACTTGTCCGCCCGTAACGAGGCTATTGACAAAATTCTCAAGGCCCGCTCCGACTCCTGGGTATTATAAAAACTCACTAGTACCCGAATCCACGTGTCTTGAGGAGTTCTCGGGCAAGCTCTTCGGGTTTATCCTCGACGACATCTTTGGGTAGTAACCAAGACGAAAGCTCACTCGGGACTCCGACCTGGCCATCACTTGAAAAGAAGGTATCAAAGAATTGCGAAAAAGTTTCGAAGAGGGTGGTTCCGCTGAAAATGGATAGTCCTGGTTGAGAACGTGCAAATTCGAAAAGCGGCAGGAATGTGGCATTGGTTTGTTCTGCGGTGACATTGGGGGATAGGAAAACGAACTGTAACGTGTCGACAGATCCGTCACCAAAACCTCCGTAACCTTGCTGGACGAGCGAGGGAGTCAGACGAATGACCTCTGTGAACAGCTTCTGAGTGGAGTCGGCGTCGGTGGAGTTGACCGTAAAAAGGGCGACAGAGAAAGGGGTGGAGGGGTGGGTTTTGTAAGTCACTGAAGTGACGACGCCCCAGGTTCCTCCACCACCACCACGAAGGGCCCAGAACAGGTCCTTGTTGCGGTATGCATTGGCAATAACATGGTTCCCATCTGCTGTGACAATTGCTATCTCCAAGACGTTGTCTACGCCTATAAAAATAGAGATGAGGCTCTGTCTTGGACTAGGGGAAGTTTTGCGTTACCGAGGCCATAGTTTGGAGAAACTACACTGTGACCGCCACCTTGGAGCCAGCCACCAGAAGCGCCGACACTTCCCTTCGCACTAATCCCTCCAACTATAACCCGATTTCGTTGTTGAGCTGCCTGGTAGGCCTCAAACCACTGTACACCGGCTCCGAAGGTCAACACTGTCGTCAAGTGCATCAGCATATCGGATCCTCAGTAGATGATTGAACAAACCGTTGTCGTAGGTAACTGAATCCGTTGCACCCGTAGGAGAGAATGACGAATGGAAAGTGATGTTTTTCATTCGGTGAGTCCAAATTAAGAACGATCCCTTGCCGGAGCTCCTTCCAAGATAATCGTGTCTGACCAACAACGTCAAATCTTCAAATGCGAGGGAAGAGAAATAGGCAACCCACCCTGTGTTCTTAATCACGAGGCGTAAATTGTGCTTGACGGCGAATTTGACGGCTTCTTGAATATCTTTTGGCGTTCTGGCATCGACGCCGATGATTGGTACACTCCCTTGTTGGCAGGGGACACCAAGTGTAGTGTTGAGGTAGCATGCTTGGATAGTCCCGTTGGAAAACGTGTAGGTCTCCCAATTAGTGTGTTCAGCAGCGCCAGGTTGATCAGAACGCCAAACACCATTGAACCAACCAGCACGGACATCAGAGCAGTTTCCTGATGCAGAGTTGTAGCACGGAGTGGCTGGGGGCGAGGGGTGGATCAGTGGCTGGGAGACTTGTGAAGCGAGAGTCTGGAAATCCAAATCGGATGGCCAACATTGGGATCCATATGTACAGCGGCAGTTATTCGAAATTACGGCAGTAAAGCAGAGAGCGAGGGTCAACAGCGTCGTGAGGCGAATCATGACCGTCTAGTACGTTTAGGGGCAAGTTGCAGGGATTTATATCATGGATCCTCGTATTGGCAGGACTGCGAACCGACTTACGGTACAGCCCTATTTCTCGGGTGGTGCTGCGGATTACTTGGCACGGCTTCAAAGTGGACGCTGTTCGCCTGAACATTAGAAGTTTGGTAATCGCCGAAGTTGGCTGCTCGACACGAGGTAAACAGATCTAGTGACAATTACAATCAAAGTTAGTTTCCTCCAATTCCCCAGTTTTTCGATCGGACTCGTTCATTGTGGCTTCAACTAGTCATGTCATCCCTTCCTCATTAGAATTCGAAAGGTTGGCGTTGTTTCCGATCGAAGGTATGCCCCTTATTTGTGTTTCTTCGACGATATCATTTTTGGACTTCTGCAGGCAAACATACTTAGTAGACACGGTCAAGAGGAGAAACTAAATTTAAAGTTTACCGGGATCCCCGATCACATCACCCAGATGGATTTGATATCCCGACCAATCATGCCCGCTCTGAACCTGATCCGGACTAAAAGGTTAACCACATGTTTCCCTTCTCCCAGCCGTCGCCAGCCCCTCCTGCCTTTGGCCAAGGCAAGATTCTACCAGAGGTCCGGGCATCGTAAGTTGGTCCAATTAAGCAAGCAGAAGAGATAACATTGGCCGTGTTTTCGACAGACCGTTTTCCAGACTTGTCTTCATATGGCTGATGCCATTCTTGGATGTTGGTTTTTCGAGGCCCTTGCAGATCGATGGTGTGTGCGTCGACAATATTTTATACTTTTTTAACCTTCAAACAAGACCTTTGGGAGTTTCCAAAGGACTTGCAGGCCTCAACCATTGTGAACAAGCTCGAGGGCAATTTCTTTCTACAATCCCCCTCGGAAAAGAGGCACTTTTTTCCTTCTAACAATACCCCTGGAGAGGGTGCAAAGGATGCTGATCTTGAAAATTCTTCTGAGGGACAAGAACTCAAACAGCAACCAGTCCGTAGTTCTTCACTAACGAAAGCCTTGCATCAAACATTCTTTAATCGTTGGTGGACTGCCGGGGTTCTCAAACTTGGCAGTGGTGCGCTCCTATTCACATATAGTTACGGATGATGCTTGATTTGGTTCTAGATACCTTGAGAGCAACCACTCCTCTTATTGCCAAAATATTCTTGGCCTGGCTAGTCAATGTCTATACCTTCCATCATTTCGACGGTTCTGGAAACCCTGCATCGCCTCCCGATAAACCTCAGGGAGTCGGATATGGTATTGGGCTAGCACTGGCCCTGTTTGCTATGCAAGGTGGCCTATATTTGCCTCATGCGAGATATGGAATGATGTTACTAATCCCATTCTTTTTGAACAGAGGCGGCTAGTTTGGTATAACATTTTTCTTGAATTGCAGATCACGCTCCTGATAGTATCATCACACTTAGATGATGAGTCATTACTTGCATCGTGAGTTTTATCTTCGATTGAGCCTTACTAGATTCTAATCGCACCCCATAGTTGCTACAACCACGGGTTTATTTGCGCGAACGGGTGTATGTGATTTTCCACGTGTGCTCATCTTTCAATTCAACTCCCCTGGCGGTCTTATAAGGTCACTGGGATCATCATCAGGAAGTCGTTGCGACTTTCAAGACGGGCACGGCTTGACCACAATGCAGGTCAAATCATGAATTTGATTTCCACGGACACTGCGAGAATTGACCGGTTTGCTGAAATCGGACATAGGTAAGTAATTCCAACTCATCGCCAAGTCCCAGTGTCTGATTTCTGTATAAGTCTTTGGACCACCCCGATCCAAGTTTGTATTGTCTACAGTCTTGGCTTTCCAGTATTTCTCACCAACTGTTTGCGTAGGTTACCATTGGAACTGCTCTGCTCATTCACAACGTGAGTAGGGTTCTGATGGTGGTGTTTAGGTTGTGTTATAACCTCCGCTTTAGCTGGGATACTCTGCCCTTGTAGGACTTGGGGTATGTGCAAGCAACAGTGCCGACACGCAGCGCTAACATGCCTAAAAATCTTCTAGGTCTTACTACTCGGATTTCCACTACAACTTGTCCTTGTGAAAGTCATGTATGCCCAGCGACAGAGATGTGCCCATGTAACAGATAGTCGCTTACAACTTACCTCTGAGGCGAGTTCCTCATTTTGGTGGTCTAAGACTTAACCAACCCACACGTTGACAGGTGCTCCAAGGAATCCGTCTCATAAAGTATTATGCCTGGGAGCAATTCTACTTGTCGAAGGTCTCCAGATTGAGGTCCAAAGAGATACATGCAATAAAGGCGATGGCGTAAGATCTAGTCTCCCTCATGATACACTTTCCCTGACATTGGACGTTTTAACTATAGGGTTGCACGGTCTGCGCTCATCGCGTTGGTGACCTTCATACCTGTCCTGGCGTCAATATCATCCTTTGTGCGTGTTCATCTATCATACATACCACACAGATCAGTACATTCATGCAATTCCAGATTACATATGCTGCCACTGGGAACGACCTCAATGTACCTGTTATTTTCTCGTCATTGCAACTTTTCAATGTTATTCGAGCACCATTGTCCTTCTTGCCTACTGCGCTTTCAAGCTTGTCCGACGTCGTGGTCGCTCTAAGGAGAATATCTGATTTTCTTTCGGCAGAAGAACTTGTAGAATCGCTACTTATTGATCACGAGGCAAAGAACGGTGTGGAGGCCGAGGGTGCTTTCACCTGGGAGACGATCAAGGTATTCATCCACTTTTAGATCTGAATTTGACTACTAATTAACTTGTCCATTCTTGTGTGAAGGATTTTGAAGAATCGTCAAATGAACCAAGTCCAAGCCGACAACGCTGGTGGAAGTATTTCCCGAGACGTAGACCAGTGGAAGAATTGCCTTTGTTACCAGTCAGAACTGCTGAGGCTAAAGAGGATAACGAGGAACTCGAAAGCAACACAGAGAGCGAGAAGCCGTTTGAGCTCACTGACATCGCACTCCGAGTTCCGAAGGGTTCCTTTGTTGCTATTGTTGGTCGTGTGGGGAGTGGCAAGGTACGTCTGCGAGACGTCCAACTATGAGCCCCGTATTCAAATCTCTCTCAGAGTTCCCTCCTGCAAGCTTTGATTGGTGAGATGCACAAAATCAGGGGCCAGGTGAGTTTCCTCCTGCTCTGACTAACCGTCTTTCACACATTCACGCAGGTAACCTTCGGAGGAAATGTTGCGTATGTTCCCCAGTCGCCTTGGATTCGGAATGCCACCGTCCGTGAAAATATAATCTTCGGTTCGGAGGAAGACGATGAACGGTGGGCTGACCATGAAACCAACGATTCTCTGATTGACCCCTTGTCTGTAAGGTTCCGACAAGTTGTCAAAGCTTGTTGCTTAGAGCACGACTTTCAAATGTTACCCAATGGTGAAGAGACAGAAATCGGAGAGAAAGGAATTAACTTGAGCGGTCCGTCCCTTCTTCTCCCTTCTGCGGATGTCGAGCTTAGCCCAAACTAGGTGGCCAACAGGTAACGCGATCGTCTCCATGTTAACTTCTTATGCCTGATATCTCTTTGCATCTCAGGCTCGTGTTTCTTTGGCTAGAGCTGCTTATTCAAAGTCCGACGTCGTCCTACTCGATGATTCTCTGAGTGCATTGGACGCATATGTTGGCCAATCCATCCTCAAAAACTGCATTCTCACCGGTCCCCTGGCAGGGAGGACACGTATTCTTGTGACACATGGCTTGCACCTCCTTGACAGAACGGATCATATTTATGTAATGGATAATGGTGTCATCGTCGAGCATGGAACTTATGAAGTGTGTAACTCCCTGAAATCCGTCCGTGGTTCCCGTTTAATGGCTGGTCTCCTTCATTCAGGAATTGATGAAAGGAAGTGTGGTTTTCGCTCATCTTATCGACGAATATGGCAGCCATGAAAAAGTGGAAAGCAAAGTCACCCGCAAGAATACCCGCAAGAACACCAGGAAGCCAACCATACATCCTAACAGTATTGACTACCCAGATCGTAAGAAACTCCGTTCTGCTTTAATACAGTCAGAGGAGCGCGTTACCGGATCCGTCCCTTGGGTGACTTACGCAAAGTACTTTCGTTTCGCGGGAAGCATCCTGTGGGTCCCCGCCATTATCGCGTTGGCGCTTTTGTCACAAGCCGCTTCAAGTGAGTCCTCGCAGATTGATCCTGGCACAATTAACAACTCGTTTGTCACAGTTGGCAACAACCTTTTCCTTGGGTTTTGGACGAGTCATAGTATCCGTGGATTCGCAGAAGGAAATTACATGGCCGTGTATGCTGCTCTTGGAGTTGTCCAGGCGTCATTTGCCTTCATTCTTACCTATTCATTGGCGTACGTGCTGGCACTTTCAATTCACAACAGAACCTAATCCCCTTCTTAGCTTCGCAGGGCTGACGGCCAGTCTCGCAATGTTCAATACCTCATTTCGTGCGGTGTTACACTCGCCAGAGTCGTTCTTTGACACTAATCCCAATGGTAAGCTTAGCCCATTCCTATTAGCAGACGAGCTTTCTAACATGCTCAGGACGAATATTGGCCCGCTTGTCTAAGGATCAAGACGTTTTAGATACTGAACTGACTTCCGTCATGTCGCAAGTAAGTACGTGGGATCTTAAAGTGACTCCAATCCTGACACCTGGTCTAGTTCTTATACAGCTTCGGGTCTGTTCTTGGAATTGTAGCCCTTGTCCTCTATACATTTCCATTACTTGGGCTCATATTCATCCCCATGGCCCTTGTTTACTACACCATTTCAGGTTATTACCGATGTTCGTCTGTTGAAACCCAACGATTAGATTCGATATTGCGCTCTTCCCTTTATGGCGGGTTCTCAGGTCAGTTCGATTCATCTATCTATACGTATAACCTGACTAAAACGACTGAAAGAAACCTTGACCGGATTACCTACCATTCGTGCGTATGGGGAACAGGTACTAGAATTTACAATTTACTTGGAGCATGACTCACCTACTAGTTAGAACCGCACGATCGCAAATATAGAGAGCCGCTTAGACTTGGAGAACAGGGCTACATATATGACATTATCTATTCAGCGATGGCTGTCCGCGAGGCTCGACTTGTCTGGAAATACCCTGATTCTAGCTATTGCCTTGTTCTCTGTCGGATTCCGAAACTCTCACGACCCATCGAAGGTGAGTGCATATCCTCGATTTCCGAATTTTTAAGCCACTGACGAGATGTAAGGTTGGTGTGCTCTTATCATATACCCTAAGCAGTATGTTTTTTTTTCCTCAAGTCTGGTATTAGCAAGTCTAACCAGACGATAGTCACGCAGTTATTTTGTAAGCTGGCCGCTTTAGTCTGGAAAAAACCCTGTCTTATTTCTTCCTTCCATTCAGCGGAGATGGTGTCACAATATGCGAAGAATGAACAGAACATGAATTCGGTCGAACGAGTTTTACTCTATACAGCACTGCCAGCGGAAGGGGACACCCTCACTCCGCAAGATCCACCTACGTCGTGGCCCGAGAAAGGAATAATCAGATTTTCGAATGTTGAATTAGCATACCGTGAAGGTTTGCCTCTCGTCCTTAAAGGTGCCAGTTTCGAAGTTAATGCTGGAGAAAAGGTACGATATTCTTGCTGTTCGTTGGTAGCTCCAGCCAATTGTTCTTAGATCGGAATCGTTGGACGGACAGGAGCTGGTAGTTACTTCCTAATTTTCTATCTTCTGCGCTTAGGGTAATGATCCATTTTGTCAGGAAAAAGTTCTCTACTACAAGCTCTTTTCCGGTGAGTTATTTTTAACCCGCAACACAGTTGTTCACTGAGCACCATGGCTGTTTCAGGATGGTCAACCTTCAAGGCGGAGAAATCGTCATTGATGGATATAACACTCGCAACATTGGGCTCAATATCCTCCGATCTTCCCTCGCTGTGGTACCCCAAGATACCACTTTATTCTCTGGTTCGTTGCGAGATAATTTGTGGGCGATTCCCTTGTTTGCTTCTGCACATTATACCCAACTAAGATGATACACAGAGATCCGCAACGTACCCGAACAGACGCGGAACTAATATCTGTCCTCGAACGGGCAGACATAACTTCTTCAGACGGGGTTGCTGATCCGGTAGCTGAAGCCAAATTTGGGCTGGAATCTGTTGTTAATGACGAAGGCATGCCAAATTTTTTTCCCCTATGAATGCATTGCTATATATCCTGCATGACTAGGGTCAAACTACAGCGCGGGCGAAAGGCAACTGCTGGCGCTCTGCAGGGCGCTCGTTAAGAGAA
>Ga0307507_10012917_pt1 | contig 10237 bp, 7 predicted proteins | sample 7_EM_MG_FD_207223 | JGI IMG/M metagenome (GOLD analysis project Ga0307507, IMG submission 207223) | Populus trichocarpa ectomycorrhiza microbial communities from riparian zone in the Pacific Northwest, United States - 7_EM | ecosystem: Host-associated > Plants > Roots > Unclassified | place... | reverse complement strand
TAATAACATAAACCTAATTATATATAGGCCAACAGCCGCAGAGAACTATAGGACACTAGAGAAAGCCTATAACACCTATATAGAATAGGCAAGATAATATAGAGTCCAATTCTTACTAGAGAAATACTAGCTAATCTATTTTATAAGAAAATATAACCAATCTGTAGATCTTTAGCATATAATCTATATCTAAGGCTTTGGGGGTCAACTGGTTCAAGGCCTAAGGGTATTAGGAGTGTGGGTAGATAGCAAGCTCCGGTAAAGCGCATATATGGCGTAAGCGGCCCATAAGGGCCAAGTATAGTATATCGCTATATCCAGGATTGTTAATTCTATATAGGGTCCATACTTCCAGAGGTCACGCCTACTATATACAGCAGTTGTCCAGCTAACCATAACGTATAGATCTAGTATTTAGGCCACTAGAGAAACCAAGAAAGGCCCCCCTAAATTACTCCTTAAACTACTCTAAAAGGTCCAAACAGCCTGCCTTAGGAGTATAACAGGCGGGTATAAGCGAACGGCCACAGCACTGCTTAAGAAGGAAGCTAATATTCCCCCCCTATAACTATATATTAAAGCCAATGCAATGTAAAGGGTGCAAAAGGAACGCAACTCTAACGTTATAAAGTATATTAAGACATGCCTAAACAAACTATAGAGGGACCCTAGGGTACCCTATAGGAGAAGAAACCAACAACCCTAAAGTAGAGAAGATATATTAGGAAAACAGGTAGAGAAAGTAGAAGAAGAATAGTACGGCGCTAGGGCCTAGGCCTATATAGAGGAGGAAGGGAGACGCATAAAAGGCCAGCAAAGACAACAGTAAGGGAGAGAAAGGAGTTAAAGTAGAGTATAAAAGAGTACTGGAAAACTATCTACCGCAACACAATACTGGTTAGACCAATGCTGGAGAGACAAATAGGAGTTAAAGGTATAGAGGTAGACTTAGGTAAGGGAAACCTAAGCCATAGCATAGGTAATATTATGGGGGGTAAATACCTAAGGGCTCTAAGAGGGCCTAATAAAGGCGGAAAATACAATAGCAACACTTTTAAGGACAGGAATAATAGGACTAAAAGATTAGCTTCACTAGGTAGGTATTCTAGTAGATAGCCCAAGGTATAAATATAGCTAGCTAAGACAGACACTAAAACATATAATACTATTATGCCCCTTATATACTGGCTAAGAAGTAATGCTCTTAGCAGCTAGTACAGAAAACTATAATACACTACTCTTAATATAGAAAGGCCTTAAGGCAGCTACCCGGTGGCTTATTAGCTAAAATATGCTAGACTAGTTCTAGGTTACAAAGGAAATAGTAATAAAAGGTAAAAGGGTGAGTAATAGGCGCCCCCTAATAACTCTATAGGAGTAAAGTACAGTGTGTAATACTAGCGCGTCCATAGGTTTGTTACGGCAGCAGTAATTCCCAAAAAGGTTAAAAAGTAAGGTAGTAGAGCACCACTAGTAACTTATAGGCGACTCGCAAGCGAGCCCCAAAAGGTGGGGAGATGGATCACGGGGTTTTCTTAAATAGAGTTTTCTCCCCACATATATATAAGGAGTAGTCCGCGTGGGCCCAACAGGGATCCGAATCGGACGTTAAGCAATGAATAATAATATTATATTATTAACTTCTTATTTACCTATATACTTAGCCTAATAATAAGTCCACCATAGTGTTTTCCACAAGGCTTTATTATATTAGGTTGCCCTTAAAACAACCCCTAGATACTCCTTAAATAGCTATTAGTTACGTACTAGAGGCACGTGTCCGTAGTATATAGTCTCTCTAATTTTAGAAGCCTTACCTCCTTAAGAATTTATCTCCTCTACAATCTATCCCATTTTTATAATTATGCCTTATAGCCTCCTATTTACAAAGTCCCCTTATATAAGTTTACTATAGTATTTACTATAAGGCTTTATTATATATCTACTACTAAGGTTACAGTAGAATAATAGTTAATAAAATACTACCTAGTTATTAGCAAAATGTTTATATCTCCTAATAGTACTAACAGCTCTTAATAGCTTTTAATAGCTTTTATTAGGGCTATTAAAAGCTTTAAAAGACACTTCTATTTAACTTATACCTTAGGTCAATAAGGGTATAAAACGCGCCTATTTTCTCTTAGACCCTTAGAGAGGAATTTGCCTCGTATATGTCCTAGATTACGTTACCTACCCCTTAGTGCTATCTAATTGGCTAGATCGTTAGCGCACAGGGTCTCCCTTAGCAGAATTTTATGACATAATTGCTTAAAATGCATAACAAGGTGCAGAGGTCGATTCCTTAACGAGGGTCTAGGGCACCTAAGATAAACTGCCTAAGTACCCCCCTTACTAATATATTCCATGCCAACCTAGTCACTGCCCTAACGATTTGGTATGGGCGCGCGACAGTTGCGCACGGACAAACATGACGTTTTAACCCGAAGAGGAAGGATCTAAGCCTGTTTAGGTAAGGGTGTGCGTGTATTAATTTGGGGTGTACGCGTACCATTTAGGGGGTGTGGCCCTTAAATATTGACTTGGCGCGATCAAGCTAATGCTTTGACTATTTCACAAAGGCTATCTGGTAGGGTTCTTAAGTGGGGAGAATGTCTCAGGCTTCGGCAAATCTGACTTGAAAATAGACCAGCGTGCGGTCAAATCCTCAAGTACCCTGCTGCCAGCATCTCAACACCAAATCCACATTTAATTCGACGACGACAGCAGCCCGGTGCGTCCCATAGGCTTGGAGCCCTCTCTAGCCCGTGTCTCCAGCGCAGTTAGGATTGGGATGAGACCATCTCACAAGGCCAGACCATATCGAAACCCTTGGATGCATGATACGCTCGGTCAAGCTTTCCTTTTGCATTGTATGTCTCCGATGCTGTACTACCGTTCTAACCAATGAAATCTGCCTTGAGATATTTTTGACAGACATTTTTGCTTATATAACTTGCTAAACGCTGCACGGTGTGGTCTCTTTGGTCTCCGTACTTGAACACCTACGTACTGCCGCACTAGATAAGAGAATGTCTAGCTCTCCGCTTTGCCCCAATCTATTTAATGTACAGCATATTTTTTGCCCCGCACAGATTCTCTATATTGCAGCCGAAGTAGAGGGTTGTCGCTTTAACGATGTTGAAGAACGGTGTCGATAACCAAGAGCTGGCATCTCCAGACCCCCCAGTAGATATTATCGATGTGGAAATCTCTGAAGGAAAAGGTAGCGATATCAAGGTATTCGCGGAGAGCGTTGATGGTAATGTCAAGACAACAAAGGATGGCAAGATTATTCTGATTCCTCAACCGTCTGGTCAGTCGGAGAGAGTTTTAATTGCTTCATAAAGATAGGGAGATAGCAGAACCACCTTGAAAAACTGACCTGTGCGCAGATGACCCCGGTGATCCGCTCAACTGGACGTGGACCAAGAAAAGTCTGCTCTTTGCTTCATTGATTATGCCTTCTTTCTTGACTGACTTTGGGATGACGTTTGGTTTGTAATTTTTGTTTCTAATACACTAGAGGGATTGGTTTTAATTGAATACGCAGGTGTCGTGGCATTCGCGCAACAATCTATTACCTGGCATATGAGTGTTCCTACTGTTGCAAAATCTATTAGCGGAGGTATATTTATGCAAGGTCCTGGAGGCCTACTGGCAGTTCCGTTCACCACACGATATGGTCGGTAGGTCTTTCACAAGCTTAAGTCTCCTCATACTCTCTAAATCTTCATATCAAGAAAATTCTGGAATACTTACTGCTAAGGCTAGCACCCATCTTTAGACCCAATACTAACAGCCCACAGTCTTCCTGTACTCTTTTGGTCCCAATTTCTAGCTTGTGCCATGGTCATCGGTGCATCCCTCGCACCTAGTTACGCTTCCTTCACGGCCTTCCGTACACTTCAAGGTTTTTTTAACACTGCCCCACAAGTTATCGGCCTGACCATCGTTCACGACATATTCTTCTTCCACGAGCGCACGCGAATGATCAATATCTGGGCGTTCTGTGTCCTTATCGGCCCATTTTTGGGCGCTTTTATGTCGTCCTTGATCCTTTCTAAGTTAGCTTGGCGTCCGGACTTTGGTATCTTAGCTTCAATGTACGGTCTATCTTTACTTCTCGTCATTTTATTCGGCGATGAAACTCTGTTCGACCGCACGCAGACTGAGGATAGACCAAAAGAAGGAATCTTAGGGAAGGTCTTGCTCTTGACCGGTGTGCATGGCGCAAGGCAAACTGGACGTCCAACCCTCGCCTCAGTCCTCTGGCACATTGCCATAATCCAAATCAAGCCACACATCCTCCTCACCAGTGGGTTGTTCCTCTATACGATTCTTCTATTCCATAAACCTCTAATACCTCTCCTAGCCGCCGGATCCACGATGATACTCTTTATGTGGGTCATCGGCATCGTAACCACAATCCCCCAATTCCTGTCTCCTGCCCCCTATCTCTTCACTTCAGTACAAATCGGACTTCTTTATATTGCTCCCAGCATCGGTGCCGTAATCGGTGAGATCTGGGGCCATTGGTTTAATGATTTCAATGCCAACCGCTATATCCGCCGTAACGCTGGCTCCTACCGCCCCGAAAACCGCCTCTGGGGCTGCTACGTTGGCTTTATCTTGGGTCCTATCGCTCTTATTTTGTTCGGCCAAGCCCTTGCGCACAAATTACATTGGGCTGTCCTCGCTGTGGCTTGGGTGCTGTATACAATTGGACAGGTGAGTGCGACGGTTGCCATCTCGGCGTACTGCTTGGATACCTGTCCGAAGCATTCGGCGATTGCGGCGGGCATAATAAATATGTGGCGCACGACAGGCGGCTTTTGCGTAGTGTATTTTCAGATTAAGTGGGTCGCGAGGAATGGGGCGGGGACGAGTTTTGGAATCCAGGCAGCGATTCTAGCGGCGAGCTTTGCGAGTATTGTAGCAGTGCAGCTTTGGGGTAAGGAGTGGAGGACGAAGTATCCAATGCCAGTTGCGGAGAATTAACAGAGCAACCTAGAATCTCTGAGAAAGTATTGGCTGAGGTTTTGGAAAGATGTTAGAAAAGCAGTGCCTACGAGTGTAGGCTTGAGGTGGCAGATAGGGCTATTCGAACCGACTGACCCGATAGAGCATCTTTAGGGGAGTGCTTTTAAACTTTATATAGGCTTGCCCGGAAAGTTAGTCTAGCGCTGTACGACTTCATATCTCCTTGAAATTCTTTGTGGTTCGTGAAAGCTGTTCCGGTGTTTATTTTCCATACCTAAGCCTTCTCTCCACCACGCGTGACGAGGTTTGCATTGCCTTTTCAATAATCACAATCTGTTCCTCCCCAAGCCAGCTTAAACAATAAAGCTTCAACCTGTCCGCTACATTTGGGTATTCGCTAGCTTTCTCTGAACCTGAATCTCAACTTTCAAACACTGCCAGACAAATCCATGCTTTCGTCTAGTATCGACAAACAGTGACTCTGTAGGAGTCGTAATTCTTAACCTATTGACCTGAATCGGATTTTCTTACCACCGTCTTACTATTGTCTTTGATGCCTATTACCTTGTGACTCACCACCCTATTTCTTACTATCGTATTGCTTACCACCTGTTTCCGTTGCCTGCACCTACCTTATGTATATAGAGGCCTTCTAGAGCCAGCTTCAATTGACAGAGTTCTCATTCTTGATCGCCCTGTTCGACATAACCCTACGGGCCCAGGATTGACTATGGTAGCTCAAAATATGTGCTTAAATAGTCCTTTTTCCGTAAAAAGGACTATTAAGCACCCTTTTAAAAGCAAGATTAGCCTATACGCCTAACTAGAACGGAGGCGTTTACTCAGTTAGAAAAAAAAGTGCTTAAATAGTCCTTTACTATCAAGACTAGAGATGTACCCCTCTTTCATACCTAAAGTTAACTAATACCCCCGAGCTGCAATGGTAAGCCCCCCTATATATCCCCCCTATCCCTAGGTTGATGTCCGAAACGAAATCCAGGCCTGATCTAAATACATATAGGGACACCATACCGACCTCATCTTAAGTACATCTCTGTTGGAAAATCATAGATGGCAGTTCACCGTCGTAGGGGGGCTAAAAGGCAAATCTAAGATAGAGAAGCCAAACAATCTTCGCATAGTGGACAGCTGGTTGAACATCGGTTTTTGAGCTCTGACCACGAGTCCTATGAGATAAATTTAGCCTAAGGGATCAGTCAGAAGTATGCAATATCACTTATCAGCAAGAAAGAGCGTAGTTACCGCTTGGTTATTTTACTTCTAATTCATACAAGTAGAAGAATAAGGTAGAAATAAGCATAGTCGCAGAAGAACCTTAGGATACATAGAAAAACGGTTTGATATCAGATCAAATGGCCCCTCTTGCTTTTTCGTGAAGGGAGCTTGAAGAATGTAGATAAGTAGTTACAGTTCATGATAATATCTAAAAAGTATATAAACTCACAAGTATCAATACATATGGACACATTTATGGCCTAACGCTCAGATCTTTCCCCCAGTAAGCTCCTCCGCAATTTTCTTTAACCTCTGGCCCGCAAGTATGTAGCCAGCACTTCCAGTAGTGTTCCTAATCTTGGAAAGCATGCCTTGAACCGTATCAGGTATGCCTTCCTCCCAAGGACTCAACCCTCTCTTCGAATGAGTCCAGCCCACTGGGTTTTCCTCAGTTCCAAAGGCCTTTTCAACAGCTTGGTCCAGCTGCTCTTCCGTCACTATGAAATCCTTAGCTTGCATATATAGCGTATGCAGAGCATCTCTCCTCTTCTCTTCTTTCGCTTGCTCCCTTGCCTCATGCCTTAGCCGCTTTTCCCTAAATTGCTCAGTTGTCGGCGCGGTTTGCAAAGACCCAGCCAGAAATTCTCGGATAGATTTGCTGACACTAGGATTTGTCAGACGTTCGTCTTCACGCTCTGGTCGATTGACAAGATTCTCGTGCTCCTGCTGCCTTCGCCTGCTGTGCGCAGTACGTATCCGGTCTGCTTCCTGCTTCCGCTTATGCAGTTCCATCACACTCTGCCGCAAGCTCCTCCTTCGTACCTCAGCCATGCGCTGCTTCCACTGAATACGCTCCGCATCAGGGCCATGGCGGACGGTCGTTGTTGACGGTTCTTTGGTCGCGGCTTTGAGAAACTCTTTAGATGCTTTCTCTTTGTCACTACGGATATGGAAGATGTCTCTAGGAACAGGTAGAACACCTTTGACACGGTGCTTTAGCGGATAACTTGACTGTAATGGTCTTGGGACCTCGATGTATTTAGGGGACTCAGGGGGGAGCGAAAAGAGAGATTGAGATGTAGAAAAGGGGCGGCGGGATATTGAGGAGAGTGCACATATCTGGCATGACGATGAAGGTGAGATTAATGCTCTGCCGGCTGATGGAGGCATTTTGATGTGTCAATGCTCAATCAATAGCATCTAATGTTTAAAGTTTGAGGTTGGAAATTTATGCCAAGTCGCTAAATTGCCCGCCACGAAAATTATCGAGAACTTCTTAAGCCTCTGCAGAGCTCCCACCGGTTGACAATTTTCCGTATTTTAGGGCTGCCAATAACCGCCCAAAGGCCCTGAAGCCTTTGTATACACTGCGCGGAGTATTGGCTCGGGTACATTGACAATTGCACAGCTAGCTGAAGCCGCCGGAATATCACGATGGGTACTCACAAGAAAGAAGCAGCCAGGAAAGAGCGGGAAGGGAAGACCGGCGGAGGTATGAACAATGTGAAGGTCAAGGGAGAAAACTTCTACAGGTCCGTATAATGGTATCTGGGATATGCATGCTGTTTCTATCTGGCTTGCCTGTGCTAACAAAATCCTCCAGAAGCGCCAAGAAGGTCAAAACTCTGAATATGTTCAAGGATGGCAAAGCGCAACGAAACGCAGACGGGAAAATCACCAAGGCAGCCTCCTTCCAGTCTGGTGAGAAGCCAAATGCCCGTGTAGAACCCAACCGGAAATGGTTCAACGCAACGAGAGTCATATCTCAAGATGCCCTCGAAGCGTTCCGTGGAGCTGTCGCCGCTCAAGCCTCCGATCCGACTTCATACCTGCTTAAACAAAATAAGTTACCAATGTCTTTGATCCGTGACAATCAGACCAAGAATGGCCTCAGGCAGCATGAGGCGAAGATAGCGGTGGAAACAGCTCCATTTAGTGATACATTTGGACCCAAAGCACAGAGGAAGCGGGTAAAAATTGGTGTCAGTTCTCTAGAGGATCTAGCGGGGAAGACTGTTGAGATGCACGACACATATCTGGACCGCCTTGAGCAGGCAAAGCTTCTTAGTGGCAACTCTGGAGCAAATGCGCAGGATGGCAATGATGACTTCAACGCTGACGGTACTCTCTCAACGGCAAGAGAAGCTATCTTCTCGAAAGGCCAGAGCAAAAGGATATGGAACGAGTTATACAAGGTAAGAACGCGACTCGAACACTCCACAGTGAAGTACTAAAACTCTCTTTTAGGTTATTGATTCCTCAGACGTAATCATCCATGTTCTCGATGCGCGAGATCCATTGGGCACGAGATGCCGAAGCGTCGAAAAGTACCTGCGAGAAGAAGCACCCCACAAACACCTCTTGTTCGTTTTAAATAAAGTCGATCTAGTACCGTCTAGAGTAGCCGTGAGTTTCCTGTTCCCTACCTTGTTTCCCGCTTAATCGGGTTCATTCCGATTTCCATCGTTAAGTCAAGGCTCCTTCCTGCATTCATTGCAACTCCTATGGATGGAATCTGTTACAACTTTGGGAGATCAAGCTCAACCCGCCGCTTATGGCCGTCATGGTTTGTGAGCTGACTCTGTCACCGTCTTGGTGACTAGTCGTTAAGGGTCTGAGAATGCCTCGTTTTGAGTTGAGGACCGTCTCTGCCTTTGGGCGGCCTATAGCGGTCCTCTTAGTAACGTTTCATACATATCAATCATATCAAGTCTGATGTCACTCAAGCGTCCAATTTTTCTGTTTTGTTTATTTCATTAACTAACTTTGCTGTTCTGAACAGGCCGCCTGGGTTCGAGCACTATCAAAAGAGTTTCCAACCCTCGCCTTTCATGCATCCGTGAACAATTCTTTCGGCAAAGGCTCATTAATCCAAATACTTCGCCAGTTCTCCGCCCTCCACTCCGACCGGAAGCAGATAAGCGTCGGGCTCATTGGATACCCAAATACCGGCAAATCCTCGATTATAAACACCCTACGCAAGAAGAAAGTATGCAACGTCGCACCAATTGCCGGCGAAACAAAGGTTTGGCAGTACGTCACGTTGATGAAGCGCATCTACATGATTGACTGTCCAGGCATTGTCCCACCAAACAAGTCCGATACCGACGAAGAGCTCCTTCTACGCGGCGTTGTCCGCGTTGAGAACGTTGAACATCCCGCACAGTATATCGATGCTGTCCTCAATCGATGTCAGCCTCGGCATATCCAGAGAACCTATGACATCAAAGGATATTCAGATGCGACGGAGTTCCTTGAGATCCTTGCAAGAAAGGGTGGCAGATTGTTGAAGGGAGGAGAACCTGATCTAGATGCATGCGCGAAGATGGTGATTAATGACTTCCTACGAGGAAAAATCCCTTGGTTCACGCCTCCGCCGGTGTTTGCGGATGGAGATGAGAAGCATGGGGTTGAGGGGCGTGAGGGCAAGCTCGGGGAGATGAGCAAGAAAAGGAAGAGGGATGATGGCGAGTCAGCCGTTGGTGAGAGTGAGGTTAGTCACGACGCAGCGGAGGAAGATGATGCAGACGGAGTGGATGAGAATGAGGACGAGGAATTCGAAGGCCCCGATGAGCATGATGGAGAGTCGGAGCTGGAGGATGAGGGCGAGGCCGATAACTATGATGACTCTGCTAGCATTGATGATGAAGCTAATGAACAAGGCGAGGATGCTGCGACGTTAGTAGCGGGCAGTGATGTATCGGACGCCAATGAAGCTAGCGTGGAAGATGTTCAAGTCATCTCAGAAGCACTGTCAAAGGCAAGGAAACGCAGACGGAAACAGTAGCTTATTCTCTGCCTAGATATATGAAGTCATGATACCCCATCCACCCAGGCCTTTTATCAATATTCAATATCAATATAAGGCCGTATTGGAATTGATATTGAAACCAAATTTTATATTGAAACCAAATTTTATATTGAAACTTTTACTGAATATTGAATCCAAATTACTTATATATAATGTCCCGGCACAGTAATGTAGTTGTAGTCAAGTTCTATACGGCTTTAGGCCTTAGTA
>Ga0307507_10012915_pt1 | contig 10238 bp, 12 predicted proteins | sample 7_EM_MG_FD_207223 | JGI IMG/M metagenome (GOLD analysis project Ga0307507, IMG submission 207223) | Populus trichocarpa ectomycorrhiza microbial communities from riparian zone in the Pacific Northwest, United States - 7_EM | ecosystem: Host-associated > Plants > Roots > Unclassified | place... | reverse complement strand
TCTGCGATGCGGACAACCACAGAAAAGGCTTCGTTGAACTCAAACAGTGATATGTCGTTGGTTGTCAGATTGGCCTTTTCTAATGCTTTTGGGAGGGCAACCGTAGGAGCCTCAGGGAAGTCGATCGGATCGACACCGGCGTCCGCCCATGCTGTGAACGTGTCAGTAGTAAACTCATAACACAAGCACCTAATACGTACAGATGACCTTGGCCAGAGGTGTTATGCCAAGCTCCTTTGCCTTGTCAGCCGACATCAGCACTAATGCCGATGCACCATCGCTGAGAGGAGACGAGTTGGCGGCAGTGATCACACCACCTTGCTTGAAAGCAGATTTGAGAGAAGGAATTTTGTCAAAGATGACTCTGTTGTATTCCTCATCCTCCCTGACGATGGTGTCACCCTTCTTCCCCTTGACGGTGATTGGAACGATTTCAGCATCAAAGGCGCCCTCTTTCCAAGCGCGGGCAGCGCGCTTGTACGACTCGATGGCATGTTCATCAAGTGACTGACGCGAAATACCGTGCTTATCGGCAGCCACTTCACCGCAATTACCCATCGCAAAGTTGTTGTAGACATCCCAGAGGCCGTCATTTTCAAGTGAATCGCGCGCAGTGAACTTGCCGAATGCAGGGTTTTGTCGGGGCAAGAGGAAGCTGAGTCAATGGGTTATTGTCTAGATCAAAAAGGAAATAAAGATGACACCATACGGAGCATTGCTCATGCTTTCCATTCCACCGGCAGCGACGACGGAATTTTCGCCGAGTTTGATGCTCTGGGCAGCGAGCATGACAGCCTTCATACCACTTGCGCAGACCTTGTTGATGGTGGTAGCATCGGAAGAAGACTTTAAGCCAGAAGCGAGAGCGACTTGGCGTGCGGGTGACTGGCCAACACCGGCTTGGACAACATTGCCAAAGTAGACCTCCTCGACAAGGGCAGGATCAATGTTCTTGGAATTAAGAGCATGCTTGAGAGCGAATGTTCCGAGCTGAGGTGCGGTAAAAGATTTAAGGGAACCATTCAAGGAACCGACAGGGGTACGAGAGGCAGCGACAATAACGACTTGGTTAGACTAGAAGACAGATGTGAGAAGGAGAATGAGAGAAATGGGATAAGGGACCAACCATGGAACGAGCCAGGGAAGGGACGGAGTTTGAGGCGATACGTGAAAGTAGCATGGCTTTATATCTGTCGGAGTTGATCGTATGATGCCAGGAATGGCACGACAATAAGCGAAACTAGACTCTGGTCCGTTGTAGAAGCGAAACGATGAGCATTGCTTGAGCATTTTGGAGTACTTACTTATACCCCGTCCTCCTTGATCCGAAAAGTGGTTTCATATGTTTATTACGTCGGGTATTTAGACATCAAGCACAGTTCCTACGGTCATGAACCACATCTCCATCCATCCCACCAACTTCATTTCTTCACTCCATCCCACCTGCGAAATCTCGGACAGCAGTTCACTAACAGCAGCATCGGACTCGCAGGGATGGAGATACCAACAAGGCGTTCCCAAGATTGGGTGCTCACCCTGTGAGAGGAGCGGGAATGACGCAGCAGGCAATGAGAGAGCAAAGGTAGTTGTTTCGCCACCGGGTGGAAACTTGAAGAGAGAGGATTGAACGATATCGGCCAATGGTAAGGGTGTCCCAGCTGATGCAGGGGTCAAAAGAGGTTAGCTTGAGGTGGAAACGAAAACAGACTTGAATCGTGGATTGTGAAATAGAAAGTTGGGACACGGAAAGTGGGTGAGTAGACTACATATTGCTGGAAAGTAAGAAGGTCATGAAGGGCGGGTGATGCAGTGGCTGGGTCTCTGTCGTCGTCTCCGTCGTCGTCGAGAGTATGAGAGGAACGATGTAAAAAGGATGTGCGAGACAAATAGGCATCTGACCAGGACCAATGTTTGTGCTGATGCTTTGCTGCATATCCCTTGCAAGCTGATTCAAACTCGGTCAGGATGAACATTGCTCGTGGGAAACAATATTACAGTTGTCACAATTAAGGTTTTCAGCCAGCCACTGCATAACACGACCAAAGCTCATCGCTAAATCTTTGCTCGTCGTCGTCGTCCTTGCATTCACTAACCATGGCCGTAGGAAAGGTGCCATTTTTATTTTGCACAGTTTTACGCAATCCTTATGCTTTTCACAGAACAAGCGCCTCTCAAAAGGTAAGAAGGGTATCAAGAAAAAGGTCGTCGACCCCTTCTCGCGCAAAGGTATATATATACATCTCCAGTCATCTTGTGTCTTATTCATATCGTCAGACTGGTACGACATCAAGGCCCCCTCCATCTTCGAGGTTCGAAATGTAGGGAAAACACTTGCCAACCGCTCCCAGGGCTTGAGTATGTCCCTCATCTCATCTCATTCGCCGACTCGCGCGAATTCTGATTTTACTGCCAGAAAACGCCAACGACTCATTGAGAGGTCGTATCATTGAAGTCTCATTAGCCGATCTTAATAAGGATGAGGAGCAGTCATTCCGCAAGATCAAGCTGCGCATTGACGAGATCCAGGGCAAGAACTGCCTCACAAACTTCCATGGCATGGATTTCACTTCCGACAAACTTCGTTCCCTCGTCCGCAAGTGGCAAACACTCGTCGAAGCTCATGTAGATGTTAAAACCACGGACGGCTACCTCCTTCGTCTCTTCGCCATCGGCTTCACAAAGAGGCGTCCATCTCAAGTAAGAAAAACAACGTACGCTCAGTCGAGTCAGGTTCGGGAGATTAGGAAGAAAATGTTTGAGATCATGACCCGTGAGGCGACGAACTGCGACTTGAAGGAGCTGGTCCAGAAGTTTGTGCCAGAGGCAATTGGTCGGGAGATTGAGAAGGCTGCCCGCAGCATTTACCCCCTGCAAAACGTTTATGTCCGCAAAGCTAAAATCCTTAAATCACCCAAATTCGACATGTCCAAACTGCTCGAACTCCATGGTGACTCAACAGACGTACGTCCTTTTTCTTAAATTTTATGTCTGCTTGATCGTGACGCTTCTTAAAGGAGACAGGCACACGAATTGCAAAAGACTTCAAGGAGCCTGAGATCCTCGAGTCGGTTTAAGTTTTTCGTCGTAGTCACTTTCACTCTACGCCTATGCCATGTCTATGTAATGGGTAACATCACGAAATGCATCATGCTTGCTTTTCCTGGCATAATATGAATTTTCAATTTTACTTATTCCAAATATTCCACTGATGGAACCTTCAAGTTCCTCCTTGTTCCGAACGACAAATGGCCGACGTAGACTTCATTAAAGAGCATCTAACCTCCCATCCTGACTTTCCAAAGAAGGTGGGCGGAGGGCGTTTGACTCGATAGAGAGACTCACATTTTGACCTCAGGGCATTGTCTTTCTCGACATCTTCCCCATACTAAGAAAGCCGCTCGCTTTCGAGACTCTTATCACCCATCTCCTCCAGCACATCACATCCCACACACTTGGCCTCTCACCTACCAAGAAAATCGATGTTGTCGTCGGCCTTGACGCTCGCGGTTTTCTACTTGGACCAATCATCGCTCTGAGACTCGGAGCAGCGTTCGTCCCCGTCAGGAAGGCGGGCAAGCTGCCCGGGACCTGCATCAGCGCAAGCTACCAGAAGGAATACGGAGTCGTCAGTAGTCTGAATTGTCCTTCGGAATCTTTTTCGCAGATAACATTTCACTTAGGATTCATTCGAAATGCAAGCCGATGCCATCAAGCCAGGCCAAACTGTAGTGATTGTCGACGATCTTCTCGCCACTGGTGCGTCCTCAAAGTAGAGGGGGGTCTTCTTTTCTCTCTTAATCCAGGTAACAGGGGGCTCTGCACATGCAGCCGGCGAGCTCGTCGCGAAACAGGGAGGGAAAACCCTCGAATATCTGTTCATCGTCGAACTCATGTTCCTCAAGGGTTCCTCCGCACTTGATGCTCCAGTGTATTCTATTGTACAATCCGATGACTGAAGATAGACAATTAAACCAACAGCCTCGTATTTAGAAGTGGATGTCCATTAATGTACAATATCCGATTTGAATCCTTAACCTTTTCTCCCAACCGTTCTGGCGGATGTCCAGTATCTGCGTTCGCCCTCTCTTGCTCTCTGTGCAGAGCCATCATGACCCGTATAACGCCATGATCTTCGACGGAAGCTATTGTTTCCAACAGGATGGCTCCAACTTTTCGAGGCAATAGCACGATCGCTGAATCGGATAGGTCGCCTGCCACTTCCAATTCATCAATGTTGGCTGTGGGATTGATGGGGACATCTTCATCGCTAACGACAAGAATCCCCACAGCAGATGCATCTCGTGCTTGTATCAGCTTCTCCAAGAACGTGCAGCCACCCCTCTCCACAATCATGACGTAGTCAGGGTATGAATGGTCGTACGGGCTGCACCCGTAGTTGTTGCTGGGCTCACGGAAGACAGGCAATCCTTCCCCGTGGCTAAATCTCGGCAGGTTGTCTTCGGAACCCAGCGCAGCAGGTGTCAAGTCGGCCCCGAAGAAACCAGCATATCCCGTCGTCAGGATGTTGAGCCCCGAGGGTTCAAGCATGCCTGTTTGAGTGGAGAAGGTTGGGTCCATGCTCGTAAAAAAGTGGAGAGACAGCTCTGGCTGACGTCGCCGCAGATCCGTTTGAGCGATTTTGGCGTCTTCGCCCACAGGATGAAAAATAGACGAATCGTTGATATAAACTGTATGCCCACTTCGCACAGCGTAATGTCCCACTAATGAAATGATAAAAATGGGGGACACGTTCAAGGCCACGAACTTCTTACGTTTCCTGATATCGTAACCATTGCCATCCAAACGGCGGACGATTTGAGTCCGAATGCCTGTCACATTGTGTATGATATATCCGTCGGGTAGAACACCCAGTTTCAGAAGACTTGGACTCAAATCTTCTGGGACCATTTTCCCATTCGCAGCCAATATAAATTCATAAGACTAAAACTCATCTCAGAAACAATCAGCATGAAAAAATATGCGACATACGTATAGTTCCGATTTTGGTTTTTCGCACCAGCCGTAGGGAGACCAGTATACTTTATCCACCTCACTTGCTTTATTACCAACGAGGTGTCTCGCGTAATCAACCTCAGGCCGCGCTCGAATGCCTTGGATAAGACCAGATGTTTTCTTGTAGTTATCATAAACAGTGACAAAAGGTGTGTATGATGGGCATTGATGTGCGTCAATCGTACGCCATTTTTTTCGAGATGGCGACGGCGGTTTCATTTGATTTCGATTCAAGGTGAGGATGTGCCCCTCCGTTGTGAATACATAGTTGGAGTCGTCGCTATGAAGCGGGTTTTCTTCATCGAATAGCAAATAGAGGTACTTCAAAAACAATTGGCACCCACAGATTCCTGAGAAAGCAAGGACTCACCTTTAAGGTTTCTGAAAGCATGAAAGACTCCATGCGATCATCACGTTTGTTCGTCCTTAGATCTTGAATTCCGCTAAGCCCACAGTCAACTTTGGATCGGGTAGTAAGATCAAACAACACGCGTTCCCCAACGTCTAGGTAGAAAGGATCACGAGTGGCCTGGATTGTTCTGTCAGGAGAAGGTCGACAAACTATTAAAAAAAACGCATACTCTGTAAAGGTACCACGTGGATTCAATAAACTCTGTGAGGTCAATCAGAAGCTGACTTAATGCGGATGAGAGAGGCATACCGGGTCGTAATGGATACTGATGCGAAGTTGCGATCTTGTAGTTTGTGTCATAGACTTCGGGTAAGCCTGAATGTTGCTTCCATAGATTATAATCTTCAGAGCAGACGTCAGGAAAATCTACCCGACAAAAAAAATATGATTTACAAATTAGATGCAACTTGATTGCATTCTGAACATCTCCAGCAAGCACCTGCAATCCTGGCCAAAAGGCGGAAAGAGAATCGACTGTGTAATAAGCCGCATCTCCATTCTTCATGTTAACTGTTCTATACTAAATTGACCTAATTGATCAGCAAGACAATGGCGGCCAATAACAGGGAAAATTTACCCAATACCCATCTGTCGCCCTTGAATATCGCATGATCGCAGCATATGCATCTTCCCATACATCCAAAAACTCGATCTCGCCTGCGAGGTGCATCAGTTTAACAAGACGTGAATAGAGCAAGTGGAGACACACCACTCATTATATACCACTTTAGCGCATATTCATAGAAAGAATCAATACCAGCCCCGATGCCAGTAACCTCGGGGGATGTCCATGCCTGCGGAGGTCTGTTCAGACAAAGGAATAGAAAATCGTGAAGAGACCAGACCCCAGTCCAAGTGTTGATGGTATTCCCCACAAGCCCTATATCTGATTTGCGGTTCCAAATTCCAAAGAAAGCTTTCTGGGCAGCCTTTTCGAAGCGTTCGTCGCCCGTTAAACGACTCAATGTAGCAAATTCCAGGATCAACGATCCAGCACCAGCAGTACCTAGCCCAAGAAACAGACGTTCAACGTAATGATTCCCAGCGCGAGAGAACGCCAACATACATGTCTCCAAAGTCTCGCCCTTCACCAATCCATGTCGAAGGTTGATCTTCAACGAAAGCGACCTCATGTGAATAAATTGTTGCATTATAAATGAAATAACAGATACCCTAGCATACGGAAGCCCTGTTGGTGTCGAAAATGCAGGCAACAATCTCTTGCCAAGGTCGTGGGCAAGGGCGAGCAGTTCTCCATTATACCAAGGTAGAAAGAAAGGCTGTCCAGTCTGATTTGCAAAAATATGTCCAGATAAAAGTCCGCCGAGAACGCGAATGGTCGTTTCAAAGACTTGGGGCTTGGTGTCAACGTCGAATGAGACCCATTGAATAACATTCTTGACCGCCATTTCAAAGCCCTGACGGTCATCCAGAACTACGAACGTGTCCAAAACGTCAATGAGAGTTAAAGAAAAATTTCCCGCAACGTCATTCGTGGCAACATTCGCACTTGTGTATCCTATTAACAGGAAACGCAGTCATAGTGCAGGCTTTCACTCACGGGTTGTACCAATCCGGACCCTGACCTGAACATGACAACGGGGTCAACTTGAAGGAGGGTAAGCGTCGTGCTCTTGGAAGTAATTCAACACCCAACAAACCTCGTCCAATGGAAATGCTGAAAGGTAATCTTCAGTAGCAAGCCGACCAGAGTGTGAGGAATTAAACTGACCAAAGGTCATGTAACTGTCAAATCCATGGTACCAAAGTTCCCTTGTCCTCTCCCTGTAATGACATAATTGCCTGGTTTATCAATAAGGCGGCAGAGAATGCACACCGTGCGGCGATCTTCCGTTGTGTTGTCCAACCAGTGCCAACGAGGGAATTTGACGCGTCTGCTGGGCGAAAGAGGCAGGAGCCATTAAGAACGAAGGTAAATGCAGCGACAAAGCATTCTGGCCAGTATCTTGCCCACTTCATGAGACAAGGGGCGAAGGTAACTAGCAAGTTCAAAAGTAACGTCGTGGCATTTAGAGTAAGTCATGTGACGGCCCTTACTTTGCTTTTTACTACAATGACCTCCATTGCCGATGTTTCCTCTATACTGGGCGAATACATGCTCAAAGGATGGGTACTTATTTTATCTATTTACGTCCTTCCCATCTCTTTACAGCGTTATTCAGTAGGTTTTGACAGACCAGTCTTGCCCCACCCCAGGTTGTTCAGTCCCCATCATGCGGTCGCCTCGAGGAATATCCCCAGTCATTGAATTTTGTGCAAGCTGCCAAGGGGTTCCGAAAATTTCAACATCAACAGCCATTTCACAACTTGCCGACACCAACGATCCCGCCAACTTGTCTCGTAGCACCTCATCGACCTCGCATCTGTCACGCTCTTCGACCCCCCCGACAGAGATTTCTGAGGAGTTTGCCCCTCAGACCTTCTCTCCGCCACCCGAGACGGAACAAACCAGACGTCGCCGAGAGCAATCTGATCGTGCTTCATCCGAGATTGGAAACCGTCTTCTGAAAGGTTGGGCGATGCTGGGAGAGGAATGTCCCAACTCTACGTGCTTCGGTGTGCCCCTTGTACGTCCACCAAAAGCTGGCGGCGAAAAAGATCCTAGAAAGGTTCGTATATAGCATCTTACTTTGACCTCATTTCATTTAACTCTGACCTAGGAATGTGTTATTTGTGGAAATGTCTATGTCACCGATGTGGATTACGCGGGCAGAGGATCAATGATTCTGGCTGGCAACGACGCGTCTCTAAATGTCGATAACACAGCGGCTCTTAGTCCCTACTCAACGCCATCGAAAGCTGCAATCGTGGGTTTCCGTATGATCAAGATGGCGATCACTCTAACGCTCACGCATAGGCATTGACTTCAAATGAAAGTGACAAGCAGCCCGAGAGAGAAGTGAGTCGTTATATTTAACACCCCACCTCGCCTTTTGACGATTCGGGTAGCCGATTCAACTCTCGACAAGCCAAACTCTCGAACCTGTGGCAAGTTCACGACTTCTCACATACGTTATCACCGTCCACCTTACCGATATGTTGAATAGGCATCGACACCATCTGCATCGCTCGCATTAGATGAATCTTCTCAGGCACTGCAAATAACATTGCAATCATTGTCTTTGCGCTTACGATTCCTCACTTCGGCGCATCCTGGCATAGATGTTGCATCCATTGGATCGACGGCTGATGCAATCAGCAAAGTCACACAAGCCTTAACTCATGTCAAAGAGCTGCAATGGAGTGAAAGGCGGGCAATCGGTTTTGCGTAGCGTAAAAGATCCGCAAGGGGGCGCGGTACTATAGGTCAATCTTTGCAGAGAGAAAGATATGCCACTTTAAAACTCGATAGGCTCTGGAATAGTTCTAGTGGTGCTGCATGTTAGTTTGAGCAAAATTCATTTTGGACAGAGAGGCATGGCTTCCTCGTGTCGTACGTAGTTGTATAAATATATGTTGCTCCACCTTGGACGCAACACTCTCCCAACTTGCCCCCTTGATTATGCCAAAATTCAACATCTTCAAAGCATTCAACTCCCACGGCGGTTCCAGTCGCAGCGGCGAGGCGAAAGGAAAACTTCGAAAACATCCCAGCAAGGCACACTCAACACCTAAAGTCCTCCAATCAAGTGAAGCAGGATATCTTGGACCTAGACGTCAATCTCTGAGAGCGATCGATAAAGAAGTTCGTACATTACACTTGTCCTCTGACGAATGACAGCACATCGCGTACAGAACGGTTTACCAATTGAGACAGCAAATCCATACCACCCACTACAACGCCGCGAAATAAACCCCGAATTTCCAAATGACGATCCGTACGACAGCACTTGGAGACTCCATGACAGTCTCGGAAACTCATACCAAATGCCTCGTGAGGGGTCATGGAGCCCGATCCCATCTGTCCACAGGGAGTCCACACAAATGACCGACGCCTACGATCGCTCACCAGCATCGTTGACCGATGAAGAGAAATGGCTCCAGAACTCACAAAGAGACGAAGTTGGCAATCAATTTGATGAAAATCAGATTAGACGTGAACAAGCTTCGGCGCTGTTGACACCGATGGCTACTGGCGTTGACGCGCGACCTTGGTATGGCCAAGAGACCCGTCGCTCTGACAAAACGGGTTCGCACGAAGGAAACTTGCAGGTCAGACGTGTTTAACGTCGTATCGACGGCATTTGAATATCCTTTTAGACATCTTTGCAGATTATGGATCCGCCCAGACGCCCAGACGGGTGGAATAACGACTACTCCGGAACCATTGAGGTAAGTGTTGTTGCTAGAACAGCAGTATCTTGTACTTGCCTTTCCAAAGCCAGCGATTTACGAACGTGAATCGTATGACCGCGGCGATTCGGAACCAGACGTATACCAGTATATCGTTCCAGTTGGTGTTGATATCATTTTCCAAGACGAAGCCGGAAATGAGATCACAAGGCATGTGCTTCCAAACGGTGTAGAACAAATCATGTTTGATACCTGGATATAGGGTTGGGAATTCAAAGCCCAGTAGGACAAATGCACATGATAAATCCCGTAATCATGCCCCCATCATTGTCAAGGATGAACTTGGGAATGAGCTTTATCGGTATGAAAATGATCAGGTTGCAGACTATTCCTTCTTACCCTTCGGCGAGGTCAAACCCAGTGGATTGGTACGGCTCTTCGGATCGATTAACAAGGGATGGACACCTTGGTCACAACAGCAGGTTTGTGGTTCCAGCTGAACCGAAACAAGTAGTTAAGCTATCAGAAGACAACTTGGTCCTAATAGCTCAATCCCTTT
>Ga0307507_10012914_pt1 | contig 10238 bp, 4 predicted proteins | sample 7_EM_MG_FD_207223 | JGI IMG/M metagenome (GOLD analysis project Ga0307507, IMG submission 207223) | Populus trichocarpa ectomycorrhiza microbial communities from riparian zone in the Pacific Northwest, United States - 7_EM | ecosystem: Host-associated > Plants > Roots > Unclassified | place... | reverse complement strand
TCAAACCCCGATGTTCTTCAAATGTCCACGCAGTGTCCTCAGAGCTTTTTCAATGTCTACTTATGGAAAGGTCACAACACATGCCAGCCCCTGGCATATAGTACATTCCTGGGCATTTTCCTCTGATGTTCTTCGATCCCCGCTCATGCGAGGACTGCGGCTCACGCATAGCCCATGTATCTTGACCGTCTTCGACTACTACCCACTATCATCCACATTATGCACCCCCACACTCATACGAAGACGGCAGCTCATGTATGACCCACGTATTCTGACTATCTTCGACGTTCACTCATGCAAAGGCCACAGCTTACGCGTGGATTATCTATGTTGACATTCACTCATGCAAAGGCCGCAAGTCGAGAATATACTCTGACCATCTTCGATGTCCACTGATTCAAGACCCACACCTCATCCATGGCCACTGTATCTTGACCGTCTTCGAAGTCCACTCAGGAGAGAACTCAGCTCACGCCTGGCCCGGGATCTTCACGTCCACTTACGTAGGACTGCAGCTCACACATGGCCCTTTGCCTTGACTGTCTTCGACGTTTGCTCACGCATAGGCCGTTTGTCCTGACCGTCTTCAATTCACTTATGTGAAGACAGTAGCACGTACCTTGACCGTCTCCGACGTTCACTCACGCGAAGGTAGCAGCTCACGCACAGCCCATGTATCTTTACTATCTCTGGTAAGCATGAATTAATGTCCGTTATTGTTGCTGACGCGGGTTAGTTGCAGGCATCACTCGGATCAAGGAGAATTATCATTTGTGCAAAACCCACATACCTTGACCGTCGTCGACGGTCACTCACGCACAAACCATGTATCTTAACTAACGCAGGTTAGTTACAGGCATTACTCGAATCAAAGAGAAGTATGGTTCGTGCGTAACCCACACACCTTGACCGTCGTCGACGGTCACTGACACGAAGGCAATAGCTCATGCACAAACCATGTATCTTAACTGATGCTAACCCGTACCTTGACCGTCGTCGATGGTCACTGACAGAAAGGCAGCAGCTCACACACAAGACATGTATCTTAACTGATGTGCAGGCATTACTCGGATCAAGGAGAATTATCGTTTGTGCGTGACCCACATACCTTGACCGTCGTCGACGGTCACTCACGCAAAGGCAATAGCTCACGCACAAACCATGTATTTTAACTGACGCAGGTTAGTTCAACAGGCATTACTCCATACCTTGACCGTCGTCGACGGTCACTCACGTGAAGGCAGCAGCTCATACACAAGCCATGTATCTTAACTGATGCGCAGGCATTACTCGGATCAAGGAGAATTATCGTTTGTGCGTGACCCACATACCTTGACCGTCGTCGACGGTCACTCACGCAAAGGTAATAGCTCACATACGAACCATGTATTTTAACTGACGCAGGTTAGTTGCAGGCATTACTCGGATCAAAGAGAATTATCGTTCGTGCGTAACCCACATACCTTGACCATCGTCGACGGTCACTCACGCGAAGGCAGCAGCTCATCCACAGACCATGTATCTTAACTGACGCAGGTTAGTTGCAGGCAATACTCGGATCAAGGAGAACTATCGTTCGTGCGTAACCCCCACATACCTTGACCGTCGTCGACGGTCACTCACACAAAGGCAGCAGCTCACGCACAAACCATGTATCTTAACTGACGCAGGTTCGTTGCAGGCATTACTCGGATCAAGAAGAATTATCGTTTGTGCATAACCCACATACCTTGACCATCGTCGACGGTCACTCACACGAAGGCAATAGCTCACGCACAAACCATGTATCTTAACTGATGAGCAGGCATTACTCGGATCAAGGAGAATTATCGTTTGTGCGTAACCCACATACCTTGACCGTCGTCGACGGTCACTCACGCAAAGGCAACAGCTCACACACAAACCATGTATCTTAACTGACGCAGGTCAGTTGCAGGCATTACTCGGATCAAGGAGAATTATGGTTCGTGCGTAACCCACATACCTTGACCGTCGTCGATGGTCACTGACGCAAAGGCAGCAGCTCACACACAAGCCCTGTATCTTAACTGATGCGCAGGCATTACTCGGATCAAGGAGAATTATCATTTGTGCGTGACCCACATACCTTGACCGTCGTCGATGGTCACTGATGCAAAGGCAGCAGCTCACACACAAGCCATGTATCTTAACTGATGCGCAGGCATTACTCGGATCAAGGAGAATTATCATCTGTGCGTAACCCACATACCTTGACCGTCATCGACGGTCACTCACGCGAAGGCAATAGCTCACGCACAAACCATGTATTTTAACTGACGAAGGTTAGTTGCAGGCATTACTCGGATCAAAGAGAATTATCGTGCGTAACCCACATACCTTGACCGTCGTCGATGGTCACTCACGCAAAGGCAGCAGCTCACGCACAAACCATGTATCTTAACTGACGCAGGTTCGTTGCAGGCATTACTCGGATCAAGGAGAATTATTCTGTGCTTAACCCACATACCTTGACAGTCGTCGACGGTCACTGACGCAAAGGCAGCAGCTCACACACAAGCCCTGTATCTTAACTGATGGGTGGCAGGCATTACTCGGATCAAGGAGAATTATCATTTGTGCGTAACCCACATACATTGACCGTCGTCGACGGTCACTCACGCGAAGGCAATAGCTCACGCACAAACTGTGTATTTTAACTGATGCAGGTTAGTTGCAGGCATTATTGGATCAAAGAGAATTATCGGTCGTGCGTAACCCACATACCTTGACCGTCGTCGATGGTCACTCACGCAAAGGCAGCAGCTCACGCACAAACCTTGTATCTTAACTGACGCAGGTTAGTGGCAGGCATTACTCGGGTCAAGGAGAATTATTCCGTGCTTAACCCACATACCTTGACCGTCGTCGACGGTCACTCACGCAAAGGCAGCAGCTCACGCACAAACCATGTATCTTAACTGACGCAGGTTAGTTGCAGGCAATACTCGGATCAAGGAGAATTATCGTTCGTGCATAACCCACTTACCTTGACCGTCGTCGATGGTCACTGACACAAAGGCAGCAGCTCACACACAAGCCATGTATCTTAACTGATGCGCAGGCATTACTCGGATCAAGGAGAATTATCGTTTGTGCGTGACCCACATACCTTGACCGTCGTCGATTGTCACTCACGCGAAGGCAATAGCTCACGCACAAACCGTGTATTTTAACTGACGCAAGTTAGTTGCAGGCATTACTCGGATCAAAGAGAATCATCGGTCGTGCGTAACCCACATACCTTGACCGTCGTCGACGGTCACTCACGCAAAGGTAATAGCTCACGCACAAACCACGTATCTTAACTGACGCAGGTTAGTTGCAGGCATTACTCCATACCTCGACCATCGTCGACGGTCACTCACGTGAAGGCAGCAGCTCACACACAAGCCATGTATCTTAACTGATGCGCAAGCATTACTGGGATCAAGGACGATTATCATTCGCAGGTAACCCACATACCTTGACCGTCATCGACGGTCACTCATGCAAAGGCAGCAGCTCAGGCACAAACCGTGTATCTTAACTATCTCTGGTAAGCACAGACTAATGTCGTTATTTTAACTGACGCAGGTTAGTTGTAGGCATTACTCGGATCAAGGAGAATTATCGTTTGTGTATAACTCACATACCTTGACCGTCGTCGACGTTCACTCACGTGAAGGCAGCAGCTCACGCACAAATAATGTACCTTAACTATCTCTGGTATGCACAAACTCATGTCGTTATTGTTGCTGACGCAGGTTAGTTGCAGGTATTGCTTGGAACAACGAGAATTATCGGTTATGCATGGCCCACATACCATGACCATCTCTGACGTTCACTCATGCAAGGTTAACTGTGAGCCCATATATTCTGACCGTCTTTGACGTTTACTCACGCGAAAGCGGCACCTCAAGCACAGCCCATGTATCTTGACAATCTCTGAGTAAGAATGAACTTATGTCGTTATGGTAGCTAACGCAGGTTGCAGGTATCACTCGGATCAAGGAGAATTATCATCCATGCAAAACCCAGATACCTTGAGTGTCTCCGACGTTCAGTGCTCAGACGCAAGATTTTAACAGGATTTTATCGGTAAGTCCTACCTCCGCTCGTTGCAACCCTTTGGAAAACGCTAGAGTCCGCGCACCACTATCGTTGTTTATTTTGCCACAGATTAATTCGTGATCGGTATAAAGGCTCCTTAATTTAAACCCTACGTGTGCAGCTTATGCTCTGCTACGCAAAAATAACTTGCCACACAACGTAGTAGTAATCAGGATACGAATGTTTTTGTGCACCACTTTAATTCTTTTTTTTTTTTCATTGACTATCTCGCCGTCATAATATAAATATATTTTCACTGTAATGACTTCAAACATCGATTGATGGGTTGTACACAGCCACCGTCACCCTTCATTCCCAACCACAACATCGTCACCCTCCGCTCCTTCAACCAACCACTCTCGCATTCCTCAAACGACCAAAACTGAGACGGTGTCACAGTTTCCGGTCTCGTCAAGATTCGGATCCATCTCTCAAGCAACCAAAACTGCAACGGTGTTGCAGTTTCTGGTTCCCTCAAAACACTCGCTCCTAGGCCGAATCTCAACACCTCAAACCCTCGCTCCTAGGCCGAATCTCTGACGGTTTATTCATCGCGTTCGTATCGCGTCGTCCCTCATTTCGAAAGCCGTTCAGCGCTCTCCTGCTGCCGTTTGCTCTTTCCTTCGGGAATCTATTCTTCGCGCCCGTTTCTGGTTCCCTCTCGAACCCTCGCTCCTAGGCCGAATCTCTGACGGTGTATTCATCGCGTTCGTATCGCGTCGTCCCTCATTTCGAAAGCCGTTCAGCGCTCTCCTGCTGCCGTTTGCTCTTTCCTTTGGGAATCTATTCTGCTTGCCCAGCTGGTAAGTATTCGGCTTTAGACTTTGTCGCCAACTAACTGACCATTGCCTGTTTTCTGAAGCATATTGTTGGTCCGTTGGCCCCTGCTCTTCGTACGTACATGTAGCTCGTGTCTCTAATCGCTTGGCTGACCTTGTCCTTCAGGATCTCGTTTCATAGCTGTCAAGAATTCCTTCGGCGCCTTTCAGTTCAAATCTTGTAAGTCGAGTAACCCTCCTATTTTTATTATTATTCTTGTTTACCTGAGACCTTTTTCAGTTGTCATGTCGAACACTGTTCCAAAGGCGTTCGATCAGTACTACTTTCACCTGACTGATCAACCGGAATACCTCATCACTTCTCCAAATACGAACTATCTGCCGTCACATCCGCCTGCCCAGGATAACCGAAGACAAAACGTCATAGTCTACTGGAAGCACCCTCGTTACATCCCGGACGACATGCCTCACTTAGCCTACCTCCACACGAACCCTCAGCTTACTGGGGAGATTTTTGGACGGCTAGATCATACATACCACAGCGTCCCCATTGTCTCAACCACTGGCGGGTGGTTCGTCCTTCGGGATGACGTCCTACGATCGTGGAACCGGCTCGAAGTCGCCCTCAATGGGATTCAACGTTTTTTACTGAATGGGTCACAAAACATCCACCACTACAACCTATCCTTCGGTGACATGCCCTACAGTTGCGGTTACCTCCGTCCACACCGAAAGGAGGACATTGCTCGTCATTGTGCCATCAAGTCCCGCAACGCCTTTTTCATTCTGGCTGCACTTTGTTCATACGGTATTTCGTTCTATAGGGCTGGACATCGGGCTTCTTTGTCCATCCCCGCCTGGCACAAGGTACTCGTTGCGAAGGGTTGCGATCCACAGTGGATTCAACTTCTCGAGCAAACGTTTGTATGTGATTTCGCACCCGGCGCTCGTGTTGGTGGATATATTTATGCCAATAGTAGTCGAATTTGGCCACAGATACGGGCACTTCTCGATTCGAACGTTCCAGTTTGGATTGAGTGGTTCTTACCGTCCCTCAGTGTTTCAGACGCGAATCATGGGAAACCCTTCTTACCAAGGGATGACGAGATCAAGCTTGCTATCCATCTGGCTGCGACGAATAACCATGAACCCATCTATGCCCCCAGGGATCAGTGGGTTGCCGTTGACCACCGGAACTATTACTGGCGGGGCGCCGAACCTTTCGACGACGCCGTTGATGACGATGGCTTTCGTCAAGAAACCCAGGTCGTGCTACCTGGCTACGAGTCCGATGGCGAGTCCGATTACGGTATTCCTGAAGAAACCTCGTCGTCTCAGCGTGCTGCAGAGCTCCCCACACGACCAGCACCAACCACAATCCATGCTCCCGTCTCATCTGACACCCCAACGGCGTCCTCGGCATCTGACACCGCGATGGCGTACTCGGGTACAGGGCAGTTGCCGGGGGAGACGCCTGAAATTTTTTTCTTGCGTATCAGTCGAGAACGCATAGAACACATCCGCCGCGAATCAAACTCTGAGCGTGAAAAGAGACTCGACCTGGAAGGCAAGGCGAGAACCGGGCTTCGACTCCGTCAATCCACCGTCTTCATCTGGGAGTTTCATGAAGGCGGTTGGTACCGACAATTCGTTGATGTGAACAAAGCCGATTTCCAGTTTAACCGTTTCCCCCCCCACATGCGACAGTTTCAGTCCCACACGAATGAGTGGGATCTATGCACTTACAAAGACCCCACGTTCGATGAGGAACTCAGTTTCAGGGAGGATTTGAACGCCCTGTACGATACCACTCTCGCGGCTCAGAGTACTCGGAGGCCCACCCCAGGGTTGAAGGAGGTTCTGGCAAGCCGTTTTGGCTTTACGCTGGATGGAGAACTTCGACCATTTGTACCACCGGGGGATCGTGCGATTAAAGGTCTCCTGAAGGATAACGAGGGGTACAGAGTTAGGATTCGCCTTCAGGGTGGAAAAAGTGAGGAGTCTCACCATCTTTCAACTCTCCGCGATTTCTGGAATATCGTCTTAACTACGATGCACGTCAACGAACTCCCTCATCAATTCGATATGAGCCCTGAAGCAGCGCTACGCCCGTCTTTCCTTCACGAAAAGTTTGCGCTGGCAGTTGTATCTGTGTCTCCAAGTGAGGCTGGGGCAAAGGTTTGCGTCATCGGCGTCAAGGGGAAACCCCTTTTGGAGCAACATTGGCTCCTAGCCATCCGGGAATTCACTACGGTGGTTCAAATTTTTCGCGAGAAAAGCTGGAACTCAGGCATCTTACAAGTAGCCCGTCAGCTCATTGACCACGGCATCCCATTCAATACTGTGAGGCGCCAGAGCCAACTGCCGACCCCTGTTGATGAACTTTGCCGAGGATTGGGTGGCCGTCCGCGCGGGTACAACCCCAAGCTAGTCGAGTACGCTGGCTACGAGAAACAGCGGTCCAAGCTGCTCCAGGAGCACGGAGGAGTATACGCGTGGGTGGCGTTGAAAACTGGTGGGCTGTTTTGGCGGATGGCGATCGAGGATGCAGACGACCCAACGAAGCTCGTCAGAGAAATGCTCAGGATGGGTCCTTCTAGGCGGTCCACTCGTCATGGTCAAGTCGTCGCCAAGCAATCCTCCCATATCCTCGTCGATGACCAGCTCACTCCAGCTGCTCTTGCAGTCCTCAGCGGAGTTTACCAGGTGGAGACGCATATACCTCAACAAACCGAAGATGCGTCTTGGTGGCCCAGGAAAGAAGTATGGGATCAGAGCGAGTTGAACATCGGGTACTGGTCTGAAGGATGTGAGGAATGGTACCAGCGTCGCCTGTCGGAGATTCGAGAAGGAAAGGCTGGGTTGATGAATTCGAAAGAGTGGAAGATCAAGATTAAGAAAGCCACGCATATGGCTCTCTTCAAGTCAAAATTCAAAGTTCTTTCGCAAGAATTTTTCACAGCAAGTGCTCAGGTGGTGGACATTGCTTCGCGGGGCTGAATCATTCGGGTCTCTGCTATACGGACCGCTAGTCCTTTTTGACTTTCTTGTGTTTTTCCTTCGATATACACGTATCTTCGCTTCCCGCCGATCTGTCCAAAGTGTTTTTTCTTACTTGCATGTCTTTACCGCTAAAAAAAAAGGGCCAATTATACATAAAAAAATATATCGATTTTGATTTTTGCAACGGGTTTTCTGAATAAGCCTGAGATTTTCAATTATAAGTGGCCTCGCACCATACTCGTTGCAACGAGTGCGACGGCTGGTTCTTACGGGTGAACAAGTTTATGGCCGTTTTTGTACACGGCGGTATTGTTTGAAATTTTGACAAGAATTCTACGGCCGTACCCGTAAAACAGGCGGTTTGAAGCCCTAAGTTGTGATTAGCAAGGAAAGAAATGTGTAGTGTTCTAACTCAGCAATTGATAGTTTAGTGTGCTAACCCAAGGTAAAGGTTTTTCTGCCACCTCTAAGAGGGGAATGCAGGTTACAGGCATTACTCAGATCAAGGAGACATATTCAAGCTAAGAGGCAAGCTTCTCCCTTTGAAATCACCGTTTGATTATATGAAATCTGCAACAGTTATTACTTGGTTTGTACTTCCTTCAGCAATGTTGGCCCTTCAAAATTTGCAGTTGTCTTCTTATTGTGAACATAGCATGCCTTTCAGAGAACCTGTCAGCCATCACAACCTAGTGCCATTGTAATGTTGGAATACAAGGTGACAACTTCCTTGGCCCTTGGGGTATTCTTTTCCCCATTATCATTGTCTCCATTTCTTCAGACAATGTCTTTTACTTACAATTGAGTTCCCTTTACTCACATGCTTTTATATTTCATATTCTTGACTACTTGTGATAGATACACTGCATGCTTCCAAATGTATTGTGTGCCTTTAGTTTTTCTGTAGAAGATAAATAGGCTACTCCTGAAAACACTGAGTTTACTGTTTCTTCATTTAGCTAATCTTACATGTAACCCTCAACTTTGCATGCTGATAATATATATCTATCTATCTTGATCTTGGCAACTGGTTTTCATTAGAAATGCATAACATTCCAACTCTGTGACTTATAGTTTAGTGGGCTATTCAAGGTCATGTAGCTGGTTGTGAGACAATATTGGTAGTTCATCAAGGCAGTTGATTGCCAGGTTGATTGTTAGACATTTGTCATGGTCAAGTAAATACTTTTCTGCCACCACTAAATTGAGGTTGACGGTGATGCAGATTGCAGGCATTTCATGAACAGAGAAGAATTATTCATGCTAAGAGGCAACACTTTCATTTTGAATTAACCACTTTATTATCTGAAATCTACAACAGTTGTTTTCTTCAATTTGGTTGATTGTAAGTCAAATCAGCTAAATTGTGGCAATCATTGTTGATGCCATTATAACTGATACAACAGAAATGATTTAGATAAGAAAGAAATAAACAGACAATAACCAGACAATCAGCAGAATATAGCTAGAATTACCCAAGAGAAATGAGGACAGTTATTAAATGACGAGGGAACGAGGATGTAAGAATAGAAGATAACCCAAAGTCAACAGAGTTGGCAAAGTGAACTTGGAAATGTAAAAAAAGCAGAGAAAAATAAAGAATATGAATAATGACCCATGTTGGCTATAGTGTAAAGGAAAGTTGTTGGGCTGTGAAGTATAAACATAACCCAAACTTGGTTAAAAAGGCATGATGAGACCATAGTGGAATATTAAGGAGTAGTATGTTGGCAAATGCCCAGTTAAGAATGCTGAAGATGATAAGCAGGATGTCAGTGAAGTTCATTGGAGTGAACTCCAAGTCATTCAGCAGAGGCATGACTTGGACTTGTAGCAGGATGCAAGCCAGAGACTATATATGTATGAGATGAACTTGTATGTGAGACTTGGCAGTGAAAGATGTTGAGTGTGTACTGGGACATGGAGGTGAAGGGAGGAGCATAACCCGATGTTATCATGTGTAATGTAAGATGATGGGTATATGTAACCCGAGTTGCGTGATGGAAAGATGGTGTTTGTGGGGAGGGGGAGGCAATAGGTGATGATATGATGTGTATTAGATGGAAAGTAAATATAAAGGTGTAATGGAAAATAATGTGATATAATAAAGTGTAATGAAGTGCAATAAAGTGTAATAAAGGATAATATAAGTGTAATAAAGTATAATATAATATAATATAATATAATATAATATATTTTGGTTAGGGTTAGGGTTAGGGTTAGGGTTAGGGTTAGGGTGGTGGAGCCCGAGCCGAAGGCGAGGGCGGTAAAGTCTGGGTTCGAAGAGGTAATGGCGACACAAAGAACAACAGGTGCTGCTGGGTAGCAACACATCCCTGTTTCGCT
>Ga0307507_10012913_pt1 | contig 10239 bp, 16 predicted proteins | sample 7_EM_MG_FD_207223 | JGI IMG/M metagenome (GOLD analysis project Ga0307507, IMG submission 207223) | Populus trichocarpa ectomycorrhiza microbial communities from riparian zone in the Pacific Northwest, United States - 7_EM | ecosystem: Host-associated > Plants > Roots > Unclassified | place... | reverse complement strand
GCACACATGCTTGTTTCGAGGGTATTTAAATAGTTTATTGTAATTTATATATAATATCAATATGTTTTTACATAGATAACCGGTCATAACCAGTTAGCAACTGGTTATGACTGCAACCGGTTAAAACCGGTCATGTAACCGATGAAAACCGAGGGTAACCGGTTAACAGCAGTTCGGTTAGGTTACTTCCCCTTTTGGGATTTTACCTAACCGGTCTTGGTCTCGGTTACAGCCAAAAAAGGCAAATAACCGGACCTAACCTAACTTCAAAGCACTAGATGTAGCCTTCTTTAGCTCTAATAATGAACTTTGTTGTTGTTTTCGGTACTATCTTCAGAGACTACCAACTGGATGACAAAGAGGTGATGTCTTCATACAGATTGAATCTCAATAAGTCCGTAAAGCGGCAGTGCGTCGGCAGTCTGGCTATCAGCTGTGGGCTGGCTGTCCATTGTCACAGCAGCGTGAGGCGTAACCCCCCCATAACAGTTGGATCGGGGTCAATGACCAACGTGTCGAATGACCATGATGTCAGGGATTCACAGGATGTCATGTACTCCTCGGTTGTCGAATTGGGAGGGATAAGATTGAAGAGTAATAAAACTAGGTGTACACCTTTTGGCATAGTGGTTAAAGTGCCTGCTGATAGCTGACTTATCACATGCACACTACAAAGTCAATGCTCTATGGCATCGGTTCAATCCCCTAGACCTGCTACACTTGGAAGTTAAAGCACATTCATATTGCCTTTGGTTCTTACTTCACATGTGTAACTCGGTCTTTGTCAATTTCTTTTTTTATTTTTTATTTATTTTATAGTTGGGTTTATTGTCCATAAGGGCTGGGCCCTATCTAAGACTTTACTTATGTAGGGGAGGGGAATAAGTAGCAGTGCTTCTAAGTCAGTCAACAATCAGATTGGATATACTTTGAGTAAGGCGAGGGTGAGATGAGATGAGGGTAACAGGGAGTTCCGGGTGCTCTCTGAGCGGGCTCGGCTGCCGGCATCCTTGGTGAGAAAGGCGGCCATGTGACAATTGTGCATCGGAGGGGGAGATGGAGGTGAGGACGAGGCGGGATGTGGTGGAACGGTTAGTGATTCGATCGAATTGGGTCCCATTCAGAAGGATGTTGTGCAGATCTGGTTTAAAACATTTTGAGGGGAGGTGTTGTTCTTCTGGAATGATATCGGGAGACTCGACAATGTGTGCCCAGTAGGAAGGCCCCATCTCTACTTAGTCGCTCGCTTATTGCAGAGTCTTCAACCATAACTCTAAGTGAGAGGACATTTTGCTTTTCTTCCTCCTCCTTTCGGCAAAGGATCCGTAGATCACGAATTTCGGATTGCAGTATGCTGGTTTCCTTTTCCAGTGACTCCCAGATATTCTTGTCGTCATCATACTCTTCACCGCTATAGTACGCATTGCGGAGGGACAGGGTCGGGAGGCCATGTATCACCAGACCATGCCAGGGGACATCGAGTTCGACTAGGGGTGTGTCGTCTGGGCGCAAGAAGTCTGGTATTTGTTTCGCATTGAGGTGTATGTCCTGAACATGGTCCTTGAGCTGTGCCGCAGTGTAGGGAGCTATTGTGTGAATGATTAGATTACCGGACCGTGTCTGCTGCTATTCTTCGTGTGTGTGGCCTCCTAGCGATTGCAAAGTCAGGATTGATATCATATTCGAGATGGTTGATGAATGTAGTGAGCGCGGTGTCAGATTTAGGGATGGCGCAGCCTGGCCAACGGACGATAAGGCGATAGCGTGAGTGCCGGCTCGAGGATTTTTTCTGGAAGGGTGGTTGCTGGGGTTTACTTGGGGGGCTGGCTGCCAGCGATGGCTTTGTGTGGGTTGCCTTAGGTTTAGGCTGCCCTGTCTTGGTTATGTCCGTGTAGGAATGTTCGGTTTGTACTCCGTGAGATTTCAGGGAGGTTTGAGTGTCTGCGTTGTTGGCGATTCCGTGCACTGTGGCATCGGCTTCAGCTTCGACTAGCTTGTTGAGTTTGGTGAGGGTAGTTTTTGCGGTCTGGCTTAGTGTGGGGTTAGAGGTGGATCGGATTGCAATGAGCGCCGCCAGGGCCGACTCGAGTAACGACTCCAGCAGGCAAGCTTCTCCGGTCACAGTTGATGCACCTGTGGGCTGCAGGTGGGCATGGGTGGGCATAGGTGTTCCAGGGCCTGGCGTTTCTGGAGGTGAGGGCAGCCGCTGAGATGTGCGGTTGGTTGCCTTTACTTCCGGCTTTGTATGGGACAGCTTTTTGTCCTGGACAGACTCCGTGTCATGGGCGGTCTCCTTCACGGGGTCATTCCCCGTGCTTGGTTGGGTGGTCTTCGAAGCGCGTAGGCGTGCAGACTCCCTAACTGGGCGGGGTGAGTTGTTTTGCTGGCGACGTTGATGGTGGTTCGGTCGTGAGAACATCCCTTGTCAATTTCTTCAGCGTCTGCGCATTCTTACACATCATTTCACTGACTTGTTTCAAACGGCTTTCCATTCTTCAGGTTGTCATACCAGCTCAGTGAGGTCAGATGGTCCTTATCCAGACTCTTTCTTCTTATCTGGGTGCCAAATACCATTTCCCTGTATTTGCTTGCTTCCGCTTAGTGTTTCTTTTATTCTAATGCATATTCCACCACCTATGGACCCCACATGACAGGTTATATAAGATGTGAACATGATAGCCATGTTCACTTCTAATATGATAGTAAGCCGCCTTCCCCAGGCTTAGTGCAATAGCTCACTTTAACTGCTGGGCACTTGGTAGCCATTCTCCTCACTGTGTAGATATCTATTTCTGTAATGATGTGATGGATGCGAGACATCAATCCGAGTGTCTGACATCACCTGTCAGCCCCTTCTCTGTCAATCAGCGCTCATCATTGGCATTGGTGGTGCACAATCCCTATATGTGTGACATGTCTGTGACACTCTCACATAATTGAGACATGGGCACCATCCTTCTCAACACAATTGTAGCACCTATGTAAGACTGTAAATAGGACAATATATATAATATCTACCATCCTACAAAAGAATTTATTTTATTTTATTTTATTGCCATCAAAATTGTCTGATATGTCAAATTTCCCTGCCAAAATGATGCCTCAAAATTGAATTCTATAGAACTTATTAAGAACTGGACCAATTTGCTTGATTTTTTTTAAAAAATACAGTAATACTACTATCAGAATAGATCTATCAGAGCAGAATTTTAATTTCTTCTCTCCATGCAAAGTTAGACCCCAAAATCCCTATTTTTCTCTACTTAAAACATAAAAAATAAAAATTCTACCCTGATAGAGCTCTTTATTTAAAAATTTTAAGCTAATTTACTCTATGAAACTTGTTCTCACAATGTCTTGTTAAATTCATTGTAGAGTCTCTATAATCTAACTGCACAGCCACTGATCCTTGCCACACAGCTACCATGTGTCCAGAGAGCATTGCTGGTAAGCACAGAACTATCTTTTATCCCAACCACTATCTGAGAGACCACATACACTGCACATCTTAATCATTTCTCTCTTAAAACACTGCATCAACAGCCTTATTAGTAGGTGAACACTTTGAAAGACAACACGCAAGAGCTCCTGTACACTGTAGAAGTGTGCAGTGACACAATCTTTAGTTTAGTGCTTCTGTAAATCTTTGAATGGGCTCCACACTTGTGAACACCATTCAAGTAGGCGCTGTATTAGTATCAGACGCATGTCTGGAACAACCATGTGGACCCTGGGCTAGATAGCTTTATAGATTATACTTTCTATAGTTTTAGTAGTAGTCTTCATGCCTCCAAGTAGTGATGCTCACAGGGTATCCATGGGGTAAATTTAGATGACCCGTTCCTGTCCCCATACAGGATCAGACCTGCAGTTGCAGGTACGGGATTCCCATGTATGCAGGTACGGGTCCATACAGGTCCCACAGATCTGAGGGACCTGTGTGGGTTTGAGCATACAGAAATACACAAAAAAAATTGAAGTAAATAGTACAAAAAAACTACAAGACTGAACCAAAAGCATCACCCTTCTGCTCTCCTTCCTCACCATCCACTTCAGGTAAAGTAGCTACCTCTTGAAGATCTTCATGCTTGACCAAACCCTGCTTGCTCCAGTTGTTAAGGCAAAGAAGGGCACACATTGATTCAGCTGACATTTGATTCTGGATATGAGAGAGAAGTAGCCGGCCTTGACTGAAGGTGCATTTGACATCAACAGACATTGCTAATGAGATTGTTTAAAATGAGACATACACACAAAATTCTGAAACTCACCTGGAATGCAGAGATAGTTGTGAGCCATCCAAGAAAGACGAGGATAAACGGCCGCCTTCTCAATCCACCACAGAAGGGGATCAGAGGTGTGCTCTATAGGTGCTGACAGATAGTGGGTGAGTTCATCTTCCAACACTGCCTTTGAAGGTCCCAAAAGAGCCGGCAGAGCATTGAAAATATTCTCCGATGGTTCGATATCAAGCTCCTAGAAAATCACACACAAGTTAGTTCAAATAAAGCAAAGAATACAAATTACTCACTGAATGTTCCCCATTCAAATCCAGAATCTCAATATCAGCATACACCTGTTCAAATTTGGCCCTAACAATATCTTCGGCAGCTGCATGCCATTCTTCTGGCCATCCTGCTTGAGTGAAATAGGCCAGCTTGTGACTTGGGTGAAGAACTACCAGTAGAGAAATGAAATCAGACTCGAAATAACAAGGGGAAGACTTACTCATGGCGATACGGTACAACTCCAAGTGGTCGGTGTATGAGTAATATTTGTTGAGCAGCTTTTTACCCATTGCAACAGCTGCTTGAATGCACGGTTTGTAGGTGTTGTTGCAGGCGGCTGTTGGTTGATGTGGTCCATGGCTGGTATCACCTTTGCAAGGTTCGGCATAGCACAAGAAAAGAATAAAGTGACATCTTTGAATATCTAGTAGTAGTGAGGCACATAAGATACTTGAATCAAGTCAAAAATTTGGAACTTACCTTCAGAACATCTGCCATCTGTTTCACAATCTCCCATTCTGAGTCTTCTATCTCGTATTTTCTCATCTTCATGTCTCAATTGCTGGTAAGTTCATTGAATGTGACACAGTAGATGTAAGCAAAGTTAAGCATCTCATAGATGTAGTTCCAGCATGTAGCAATGTCGTGAGGCATCATTCTCTTCAATAATGGCTTCTTATTCTTGGCTTTGCTCATCATGGCCATCTGTTCAAGAATCGCCCACCATTCAGGAAGAATGATGGTTGTTGAGTTCTTGATAGCATGCGCGGCCTTGCGTAACTTGAAATTAAACAATAAATATTAATTTAAAAATATTAAATAATCAATTTACCTTAGTGATACCTGGTGTACAGGTTTTATCGTTTCCTCCAGTTCAATATGCATATCGAACTCCCAGTTGTCGCCATCTTCGCTAATGACATCGTCCTCCAGCTCTCCCTCCAGTTCATCAAGTGCAACTTGAAGATCAGCAACATCTTCATCCTCATCATCTGCCAGAATGTCATCATTGGGTTTTTTCTTTCTTGGTGTGTCAAATTGTTTCATAATGCATTTGGCAACAAGATTTAGAATATGTGTAAAGCAGTGGGTACGATTCGCCAAATCAGAAAAGGCAGCAAGAAGTGTTGCCAGGTGATTTATCATTACATTGTTAGCTGATGCATTGTCACAGGTTACGGACAGAATCTATGGGCACTCTCAGTGAGTTTCTCTTGCTATATTCTAAGAGAATCCACTGACCTTGTCCGCTATGCCATAGTCCATCAGTACCTCTGCAAGCGCTTTCGCAAGGTTTATTCCTGTGTGGGCATATGCAACTTGAACCACATCAAGCAGCAGACAAATTGGCGTCCCATTCTGCTCAAAATGTACTGTGATAGCCACATATGCTCTGTGGTTTGGCGACGTCCAGGTGTCAGTTCCGAAACTCAATGTCCTTTCGTGTTCCTAGTACGTCTGTTAGAACGTGTCAATTTTTGATGAAACAACTAACCTGCAATAGTTTCTTCATCCTTTTTTTTGTTTTCTTAAACACCTGGCTCACGTCACAGGCCACTGTCATTCGTTTTGGCAACTTATAATTGGGACAACCGGTTTTCATCAATGTTTGAAACCCCTTATCCTCGACAATACTCAAGAGTCGCATGCTTTTGGCCACCCACTTTACGATCTTCACCCTGTTATGATCACTTGATTGAGTCATGGTGCACCAAGATTTCAGAGAGCACCTACTGTGTTTCCATCGCTGTATGGGTTTTATGTGAGTAAGTAACTTTCCTCTTTCCACTCCTTTCAAATACTGCCGTAATTGATCCATCATGCAGCTCTGCCCCCTTCAGCGCTTCTCTTGCCAATGTGATATTTTTTGGCGTCTTCAGATTTCTCAATGATTTCCTGACCCCAGCACTTGATAGCGTGCATGCGAAGAGTTTTAGTTGAAGCCCTATCCTTTGTATTGAGGTAACATCATACAATATGTGGGTTACTCCCCTTTGCCTTACAGTTTTTAGCATTGCAAGTGAACTCATGGCATTTTTGACCGTTGACATAAGCAATCTTGACTTGGGATTGATAGAAGGCATATATGTATTTTGGACTGCCAATCCTTCTGCAAGCGCACTAGAAGTACATCAATTAAGTTTCTTAACCCCTCAATCTCAACTTACTGAGCTTGTCCTCGTCTGTTTCTTCAGGCTCATCTTCCATTTCTATGTCCTTTCTCTCAGCCCTTTCAGCACCCTTACCCTTCTGTTGAGTTGCATTTATAGCATCGTTGCCCTCATCATTGACTGACTCCAGAATAGTGTCCGCATTTTTTGGGCTCCTGGCATTATGGCCACCAGCACCACCATCATCAACAACAACTTCAATGGAAGCCTGTTGACTAGTAGAAGGTGTGACCTGAGCTGAGGATGAAGCGTTGTTCGAAGATTGAGTATGCTGTGTGACAGATTTCAAGGCTGCAAGTTTGCAATGCTTAAAGGCATCTGTGGACACATTGTTGTCATCAAGAAGTTTCAGATTTATTGTACGCTTCCTTTTGGTTGGCAGTTGCAGGTCGGGCATGCTGGTGGCTGAATGGTGATGGAGATGGTGTTTTGGAATTTTTGACCTGTCTTTACCCAAGAACAACTCTCCACTTCTCTCTGCGCTACATCACTAATTAAATTTCTTTAGCTTTCAGCGGCGCTTCACTTATGGATGTAAATCAGCTACATGACAACATCTGCGCCACTTATGCTTCTGATCTGCTTACCACTTCGCAGTTTCCGCAATCCTCCAACCTGAAATGGACCATTGTCAATGGTTTACTTCATCTCAACGGTCAAATCCACATTCCCTATGTCCTGGATCTTCATTTGCAAGTTCTCCGGAATAAGCACGATCATCTGCTTGCAGGGCATTCTGGTCAAAATAAGATCTTAGAACTGATCCGACAAGAGTACACCTGGCCCAATCTCAGGTCCTTCTTCAAAGACGATGTCAGCACTTGCGCTATGTGCAAGCACTTGAAGGCGCCTTGGCACAAGCCTTATGGTCTCCTCAAGCAACTTCTGATTCCAACTTGCCCCTGGGATTCAATTTCTATGGACTTTGTTGAACATCTTCCACCTTCTTCTGGTTTTACTTCTATTCTCGTTATCATTGAACGGCTAACTAAACAGGGCATATTCATTCCAACTTATGATACCATCACTTCCGCCCAACTAGCTGAATTATTCATACTTCACGTATTCTATAAACATGGCGTACCCAGCAACGTTACGTCTGACTGGTTCCAAGTTCGTGTTGCACTTCTTCTGAAGTCTAGGCACAGCTCTGGACATGAGCCTTCACTTCACTTCCAGATACAATCTGGAAGGCAATGGTCGGACGGAACAGGTAAACCAAACCTTGGAACAGTACTTACATTGCTATTGCAACTTTCAACAGGATAACTGGTCCACTCTCCTACTGCTAGCCGAATTCGCTTACAACAATGCGCCAAGTGAAACAACTGGCACTTCCCCTTTCTTCGCTAATAAGGGCTATCACCCGAACCTAACTGTTCACCTGGAGTATGACATGGCTTCCGCCCGTGCTAGGGAATTTGCCATTGATCTTGGGAAACTCCATGAAAACCTCAAGCTCCATATCCGGCAAGCGCAACAACAACAAAAACAACAACCAACAACCACCACCACCGTTGTAGTTGATGTTTCACCCTGGGCTTACAAACGTTGAGCCTCACCAGCAGTGTGATTCCTTCAGCTCAGTACCGCCAATTGGCGAGGCCTGCTACCTTAATTCCTCAGCACCGCCCACCCCCAACGATGTTAAACACCATATACTGCCTTTCACCCTAAGAAGACCTTTTACTCAGGTTGAGCGTAATGCCAGCAAGTGCTCCTGTAGGAAGATCTGATTCACTGCGATCATGTCGAAAAGACAGCCCCCTGATGCACCCAGCCCACGATGTGCACGTTTCTGGATTGGAGCCAAGGAAGCTCGCAAGCACAGGAAGATTGTCACAGCCATTGCAAGGCTCACAAAGATGATAGAGTCTTTGTCAGTAAGAATGGAAGAGCGTATCCTCGTTCATTTCAACCTGGCCGCAAATATTCACAATTTGTCTACGTCCCTCTCCCCCTTGCCTGTCTGTCCTCTCAAATGCCAACGCTCCCCTTCGCCCTCCACATCCTTCCTTCACACAGCCTCTCTTCGGCGATCCCCAGATCAGCCTCTCATCACCCACACATTAAAACATCACCCCAGGCTTCTCCATAAAATCCGAACCCTACATCGTCCTCCTTGACCCATTGATGATAATTTAGTGCATATTCAATGGATCACCCTTGTGCACAACAATTATTATGATAACCTTGCTCAAGTGGTAGCACTTTTCAGTATTACCAAAGCTGTATTAGTGTAGATGGCAGTGAAAATTGTAACAATTGTAACAACATTATCAGAAGTCTGCTGACAATTGCTGACTGCTGCCTTCCAACTTCAAGATCAGGCAGAAGGTATATCATATGTCAAAGCACAATTCATATGAACCACCTGTCCTTTGAAGAAACTCTCTGAGAAGAACCTTGGGCCTTACAAGATCACCATGCAACCCAGTTCTGTCTCCTTCATCCTTCAACTCCTGCAGTATGCGCACCATACACCCAGTGTATCACATCAGTATGCTCAAACCTGCATCCTCAAGCTCTATTCCAAATCGAACTGAAGATCCACCACCACCAGTAGAGATCGGAGGTGAAATAGAATACGAGATTGCTGAGATACTTGACACAAAATTAGATCGCCGCCGCCATTGCAAACTGCAGTACCTGGTCTGCTGGACCAGTTTATGAAGGAACCGACGAAGAAACATCCTGGATCACTGCCGACGAGCTAGCACATGCTCAAGAACTTGTCCAAGACTTCCACAAAAACTATCCTGACTTTTTCTATAAATATATAGTACATTACATTCCTTTACTTATATTACAAAGAAAGAAAAAAAGAAAAAAGAAAAATAACACCCTACTTCACCATATCACCCATTTCCACTTCACCCGCTACCTCTCTGCTCCCTTCTGCTTCCTCACTCTCTTCTGCTCCACCTCCCATCTCTTCACTCATCTCTCTGCTCTGCTTCCTTCTGTTTCTGCCTCACTTGACTTGACTTCCAACACCTCTTCTGCCTCCAAGTCCACGATCGGCACTTCACACACCACTTCTTCATTGTCATCACCATCATTGTCCTCCGCTTCTTCCACTATTCCCAAGTCCTTCTTCATGCATTCCTGCTTCTCTGTGTATAATCCCACTGGCTTGTCCTTGAGTGCTGCCTCGATCTGCAACAATGTCTTGTTGGCGATCACCATGTTCATGACGCCGTTGGTCATGAGGGCATTGTTGTTGCGCACCACCTGTGCCATCTCAAGGTGCGCTGCCTCAATCCCCTTCAGCCACATGTTGATTGACCTCAACAACTGTTGAAGTTACCTTCATGGGTAACCATGCCTATTGCGCTTCAGATATGATAACACCTTCTTGTTTCCTCAACACAGACTCTGTAGTACCAAAGACCAGTTACGTAAGCATTCCATGGATTCATTATGTAATGTTCCAGTGATGAGATCCATGGTAAAATGGCCATGTATTTTTTCATTTTATTACCTTTTTATAAAGTGTAGAAGACATTAGATTATAAAATAATCTAATAGTTTAGTTTGAATGGGCAATAATAATGCGG
>Ga0307507_10012912_pt1 | contig 10239 bp, 14 predicted proteins | sample 7_EM_MG_FD_207223 | JGI IMG/M metagenome (GOLD analysis project Ga0307507, IMG submission 207223) | Populus trichocarpa ectomycorrhiza microbial communities from riparian zone in the Pacific Northwest, United States - 7_EM | ecosystem: Host-associated > Plants > Roots > Unclassified | place... | reverse complement strand
ATAGCATTATGCCGCCGCTCGCTAGGGTTTTAGGGGTTCTTTCTAAAAGTAGTATTAAATATGGAAGATCAAGGAAAGCATCGTTTAACGCCCCTTACGGACACGCCCCCACCCTCCGCCGAGGAAAACAGAAACAAAACAAAATCCGCATATCCACTCACTCAATCGCACCTGCCTCCACGAGTATCTTCGAAACCTCGGCGAAACCGCCTTTCTTCGCTGCCTGCAGTGCGCTCCCATAATGCCCGGCGACAACGTTAATGTCTGCTCCAGCCCCTATTAACATGTTCACAACCTGCAGCTCTCCCTTTGCCGCAGCTGCCTGCAGTGCTGTTCCATAGAAGCCTCCGATAGAATTGACCTCAGCGCCGCGCTCCAGCAACATCTCCACCATATAGCCATCCCCACCACAGGCCGCGACTGAGAGTACGTTTCCGAAGGCCCCGCATTGGGCGTGGATATCTGCCGCGCGGGAGAGCAATAGCTCTGCGATTAGGTACTTGCGCATTGCTGCCGCCAAAACAAGTGCATTACCGTATCTCGTTGGCGCTTCGCTCGGGTCGGCGCCAGCATCTAGGAGGACTTCGACTATCCGTTCGTTACCGCTTGCAACAGCGGCATTCAGAATAGTCCCGTACTCCCCTACTCGCGCATTAACTTTCGCGCCGTGAGAAATCAATATCTGTGCTATGCTCGTGAAGTTGAACTTCACGGCGATATGTAGTGCACTTCCGAACCTCACCGCCGAGCCGAGATTCCCCGTGGCGTTTACGTCTGCACCTTTTGCGAGGAGAAGGGTGACAAGTGATGGGTGGTGATAGTATACTGCCATCCATAGAGCACGAACATAAACTTCTGGGTGTGACGCTGAGGTGATGTTGCGGAGGAGGAGCTTTACGCCATGGAGGATGCCGAATCGGACGCAGCCATGTAGCGGTGAGATAGGTTCAGCAAGTACGGGCGCATGCTCGTGAAAGAAGAGGACCCGGTGCCATTCTGGACTGTGGTACGCTGGCCTAGATATACCGTGTTTGCGGGCTTTCCGAGGATGAGCTAGCACGGCAGAGATGCGAGGATACAGTGCGGCGTCGTAGTCAACGTTTTGCTGCGCATGGAGTGCCCAATTGCTTGTCGCATATTGGAGCAAGGAGTAGGGTTTTAGCGCCTTGGAAAGAGAGGGTGAGGTTCTTGGTAGTGGTGGCGGCCATTCCAAAGAGGAGTCATAGCCTACCATGGTTGCGACCATATGAATATCTTCCAGCATGGAGTAGCTGAGACAGGTATTCGCCAGTATACCATGCGAGAAGTGGTAGTCCGAGAATATGAATTCCGAGAGCCTGCCGAGATCTTCACGCTCTTTCTTGGAGCGGCGCTTAGTTAGGAAGTTTTTGATGGAGGAGTGGGCGATGTGGATTGTCCAGGCTTCCGGGGCGGTGCCCTGACGGCGGATTTCTATGAGCCCGGCACATGAACCGAGGATTTGGCTGTTGATGTAGCCTTCGTCTATGCAGGGTGGAAGGCGCTCTTTGGGAAATGCGGCATCACCGTCTCTCATCGTGAGTGCTTCCGTGAGCTCCTTGATGCTCAGAGGTCGTTCGGCAAATAGCGTCCACCGGAAAATTTCCTTTGCCCGATCTCGTTCTTCCTTGCCCAATTCAACAACTTTTCCCAAGAGGTCTTTGTAAAGCTGTGGTAAGCTAGTCGGTAGTGACGATAGGGTTTCTTTAAGTTGATCTTCTGACATCCAGGGTTTCAGAAGGTTCGCTGCTCGCCGCACCCAGAGCATCGACCCACCGCTCCTGAGAGAAATGCCCTCGATCAACTCTCTCCTCAACTCAGGGGTTTGCTCACCAAACCTCCCTTCCACAATCTCGTTCGCCAAAAGCTTTGAGTCCGCCGCAAAATCCTCAGGGCCAGCTGGGATCTCAATAACCAAGTGAGGGTCGAGTGACCTGTCATGCTCCTTCTCTATGGCACTCCTAATATCACTAACGTCTCGGCTAAGGATACAAAGCCGCACTCCAGTGGTATGAATCACATCAAGCAATCTCCTCAGGAAGACGCCGCGAACGCCGGACGTCCTAGACCGTGCTGCCTCCTCATAATCCAAGCACTCATCCAACCCGTCGAGGACGAGATAAGACTTCCTTATACCCTGTAGGGCAATGCCGAGAATCTGCCACAGCTCCTCTTCTTTACCGAATTTGTCTTCGGAGGATCCCTGGGCGGCCTTTCCTCCTCCCTCGCTGAGAGCAGATAACTGATCTATCCACGATCGCAATATGTTTGTCGTGACTCTTCGGATCGAATCCTCATGCGAGGAGAAAAAGTACGCTATAGGTGCCTCGCCACCCAGAGATAACTCCTGCACGATTCTAGCTGCGAGAATAGTCTTTCCGAGCCCATCTGGTGCATTAATCCAAAGTATTTTTGATCCTTCAGAAGACGCAGATGTCCAGTTTGTGTACCCAGGAACCGCAAATATCCACTCTGTGCTACCCGGAGTTCTCATTTCCAGAGCACGAGTATACTCGGGGGTGGTAGATACGAATGAAGAGCTCTCTTTCTGGACGTCTTCTTCCATCATGGACTCTATACCGTGTTAGTCCGGGTTCTTAAGAGGAGAGGTCGTACAGCTAGTGGACAAACTGTTTGAAACCTTCAACCCTCTCAGCATATAACTGAGTTCCTCATCGCCAAAACCCTTCTGCACGAGCTCTTCTAACTTCTCAGTCGCGGTTTTTAATTCGTTAACTACAGAATTAATTTCGCTGTCGGCCAATGACTTCTCTGTATTCCGCAGGATGGCAACCGCTTGCCGGGTGTACGCATGGGGAATTGTCGATATTCTCTGATCCCACTGAAAGAAGCTTTCTCGGGCATCTTGGACGTTCTCGATGTTGTGCAGCGCGGGATTGCTATTGACTGCAGATATACACGCATCGTAGGCGGCCCTTAAGTCAATCTCCACTTCTATCATCATCGCTACTGATTTCTGCAGTTGTAGTGTTGCTTCGGCAATGGTGGTGTGAGACGATTCGAACAGGGTGCGCTCCAAAATCAGGGTGGAAAGCAAGGTGCGAAAGACTGTCCTTTAGAAGCTATGCACCCTCTGCAGCTAACTATATCACTTTTTACGCACACAGAAGATACCAGGCCGTTTCGTTATTACCGGTATCGCGATCCAGGGAATTTTGAAACCAGACTGATGGTATCCCCCTCTCCTCTCCTACGCCCGCCCCCAAGCTGAACAACGCCATATCATAATATTTCAGTATCATAAGCAGCCACTTCAGTACCGGCAGCATACTCCTCATCATAAAAGCCCTTCCGGCAAGCTAAGAGTACCGGTGTATTATGCAAGCAATTGGCATCCAATGGCACTGGTTACAAAAAAAGCATGGACGGTTGGCTCCGGACAGAGCTTCCGATCTTATCGAGCCCCGCACGCGGATACCGCGGGGTTCATTTTTGTCCTTTTTATTGCGTTGTGTATGAGATAGTTGTAGAGGGGCTGAACTGGGTGATGAGGGTCACTCGAGTAGGAAGGATGGTTCTAACTTGCATCTTAGTGAATGAGTATTGGAATGAGGAATGTGGAGTGAGGAATGCGGAGGGGGATGCTAACCTGAATGTACCAAGGGATCGATCTGGCGAATAGCGGTCTTTCCATCACCACCTTACCGGCAGTCTCTTGGGTGAATATCCGGGAAGGGGCTTTACCATGGCTGTGGCCTCATGATCAGCTGTGGGCCGTTGCAAGACAGACTAACGGGCAGATAGAAGATCATCCAATGATGCACAATACATGTACAGTACTGTACATTAGACTACAGGACTGTGCTTGTGTTTGAGAATGCTAAGCGAGTACACCAACTAAGCCAGCTACTATATATCATACTAAACAATTAAAACAGTTAGAGATTTGAACTCATCCTCGGCGATAATTTTTCCTTAATGAATGGGCGGGGGGGGAAGAAGAAGGCCTTTAAGACTAATTTTTAGTAGAAAAGTACGAGTACTCAACCTGGCGGCGACTTACCATACTGAGCGTCCAGAACGACGACGAAGACGACGACGACGACGACAACGATCTCTCCGCTCTCATCTTCTGAAACTTACCTCGCAGTATAAGCACCAACTGTACAAGCACCGAGGGTATAACCGACCGCTCCTCGAACCTCCAACTCATTGGCCTACCCAACCAATTAATCAACCGGAAATGCCCACAATCCCCCTTCTGTCACATTGCCATCATGCTTCTGATATAGTCTAATAGTCTACTGTAGGCACTGTAACTCGAGTACAATATAGTGTTCAACAATGGTACGTATTCTAGAAAGTCCGACTAGTGGAGGATAGTTCTTGTCCTTGCTGAAGGGTGGATCATATATACCTACAAACGTGCTTGTATAATGCGGTACATTGTTATAGGGTAACTTCACTCACGGTCTCCTTTTCTTTCCTTCAGCCAACCTACAGTACTGTATACAAATGTCTACTTCTAAAGTTGAGCGAAACGCAGGACCATATATACTGTTAGCATCTCTTCAGTAACATGTTGTAGTACTACACCATCACACCTGCCCCAGGCAAGAAGTATAGATACTTGCAGGGACAAGTACGGTACCTGTTCTACCGATACGCTAAGCACCATATCGTACCAAACAGTACCATACTAAAAAGTCAATCGCCCAATCCCCCCCTCGAAAAGGAAAGACTTACAATACGGTAATATCCCAAGGTACTGTACTTGTGCGAGCAACCACCCGGCCGGTTACCAGTAAGTCAAGTTAACACTATAACTGGCAAGCAAAAAAAATACTCCACTCACAACCATAAGTAAAATTAACCTAATTTACTACTAACAAACAAATAAAAACAAGCAAACAGCGTTACCCAAACCCAAAACATGAAAGTATCAGTGGTGGTGATAAAATGGGATATGCCATAACAGGTCATGCCATGTCATATCGCATTATGCACATCGTGAGATGAGCTCAATACCAGACTTTGCGAAAGAACATGGACAAAAGAAAGGGAGAAAAGGGAAAGAGGGGAATAGATAGAGGATAACAAGAGGTAAGGTAAGGCAATTCCAAATATAATATTTGGGGGGGAATCCACTTTTGTTTGTACGTACGACAGAACCCTTAATTTCACAGACAAGACTAGAAATCCAGCATCAGAGTAATAACAAAAACTAAACCAACTCAAGACAACCAAGGTCCCGTCTCCACTACCCCTTCCCTAGAATCCCTAATACTCCTCTTCTTCTGCCGGTCCTTAATCTTGCGTTCTTCATGCTTAAGCTGGACGAGGCGCTCGCTGACGAGACGGCCCTGCAACTGGGATTCGTCCGCGAAAATGGATCGCCAATTGGCGTGGCGCTCGCACTTCTTCCGGACACACACGTCGCGGCCGTCGATACGGCGGTTATCGAACACTGCGTTACCCTCGGCGCTAGCGCGCCAGATTTCCCATTCGCCCTCGTCGAGCGCGAGGCGCTCGTCGAAGCCGCAGATCTCCTTGCCTGTGTGCTTGATGTCCGGGTCTGCCTTCATTTCTTCGTGCACGCGCTTCGCCCGGTCTTTGGCCCAGTCGATGTACAGGGCGCGGTCCTCGTTCGCCTCTGCGCGGTTCTTGAGGGCCTTTTTCTCTTGGGCTATTTTTTCCAAACGTTCAATTTCCTCGGGGTAGTCTTTCCAGTTCTCGTCTGAGAGTGGTGGCGTTGGCATACGGTCGCCTAGGCGGCGGAAGCCGGCTGTGTTGGTGGCGGCGGAAGTTAGCGATTTGATCTCCGAGCGGGTGTAGCGGGTTCGGTCCGAGTCGAGTTGGAGTTCGAAGAACTCGACGCCGTGGGCATCGCTGCAATATTTTGAGGGAGGGCGCTTGGCTACGTCTGCTGGTCGGCGGCAGGTCGTTAGGCGGCATTTGCGCTTCCAGGTTGTGCGGCCGTAGCCCTTGTAAGTGCATCTCGGGCCTGGGAGTTTTTAGTTAGTTATGAGCGTAGAAGCAGCGGCAGCAACAACAGTGGTAGTCAGTGGAGGGGGGGCTTGCAGTAGTATTTATCAATTAGCTCGCCATCTTGTTCCGCAACCTTAACACATTCACCGTGATACCAGTCGTCACATTTACCGTCGCAGGCAATCATCCACTTTCCAGAATCAGGCTCGCGACAGATGCAGTAAAGCTCCAAGCCAGCAGAATTATATCTGTCCAATGGCGAGGGAGGGATGGCCGGAGAAGGAGGACGTGGAGGGGTAGTATCCCTCTTGACGGATGTAGCCCGAGTAGCAGGACCTTGGTCATCCGTTTCTGTATTATATCCAGAGGGAGCCTCGCTCTCCCTCTTTTTCCCGACCTTTTTCGCAATCTGCCTCTTCTTTGTAGTAGTCTCATCCTCAAGATCGTCATCTCCATCAGCTGCTGCCTTTCTCTTTTTTTTTTGCAGCTTCGCAATGCCCTTTTTTCTGGGAGCGGACGCTTTAACCGCCTTGCTCTTCTTAGATTTCGGCGGCATTGTCGTCGTCGCAATTGGGGTCCCTGCTGTAGGTGTATCGACGGTTGTTGTATCGGCAGGTGTGGGAGCGGTCGTCGACGGGGGAGAAGCAGAGGTAGCTGGTGGTGAAGACCGTAGAATTTCCATGTGTGCCGGAGAAGCTCTATCCGATTCTGCTCTCAAGCCGCGACCACCACCGACACCAACACCACTCTCCATATCCATCTCGTGGTCCTCATCCTGTTCTCCGATCGCGTCTCTGTCATTTGGGCTACTATGACCGTAGCCATTTGTTGTAGTGGTCGTCGTCACGTTTTGTAGTGGGGACCCCGCAGGTATTCTTCTCGGAGACACTGGGGGAACTGGGGACGACGATTCTACAGTATCTGTATCTGAGGATTCATGGGGCGCCGCCTCTGTATTTGACTGCGGACTAAGTTGCCTATGCTCACGAATGTTTGCAAAGTACGTCAAGGTGTTCGCTGCTTCTTGGGTATTCGTCTGCGAGAGCTGGCTCGGAGGAGGTGTTGCATTGCGGGTATGGACCGGCGAGGACGGACCAGAAGATGCCGGGTTCAGCAGATCCTGAAGCGAAGACATTGCGGAAGCTCATTCACTCACTCACTCACCCACTCACTCAAGCTCTGTATGGCAAAAAAAAAAGCGTAGGGGATGGAAGAGGCGATGGATAGTGAAGGAAACGGGGTCGGCAGACCTATGAGATTCAAGGAATGGGAAGAAACACGTCCGGTCAGCAGAAAGCTGTACGCATGCAAGGCGAGGATGGCACCCAGTAATTTTAGCTCAGGATCCAAGAAGCCACATTCGAGATGGAGATCGAGGCCACAGGGTGGCGCTCTTTCTTGGCAGACTTTCTCTCACCAAGGTTAAGTTGGTATCGCTGCAGCACGGGTACTATTACCGCACAGGCAAAACCAACGATATCAATTGAAACAGCTTCATAACGATAATGATATCTATAAGCCATTTCACACTTTAAAATGGCGTAAATACAAACCCCTTTTATTCGAACTACTGACGAGAAAGAAGCGTATAAATACATTAAAAGAAAAACGAGCTCAAAAAAAGACGCCCCAGACAAGAATGAATAACTTCGACATAATATGCCCATTTTTAAGCCTTACCCTTCTTCTTCTCTTTTTTCTCCTTCTTCGACCTCTTTTTCTCCGACACATCCTCCTCCTCGTCCGGGCGTCGCCTCTTCTTACTTTCCTTATCCTTTTTATCCCTTTTATCCATTTTATCCTTCTTACCCTTCTTCTTATCCTTCTTATCCTTTTTCTCCTTTTCATCTGACTTTTCTTCTTTACTCCCCTTAGATTTCTCTTTCTTCTCCTTCTTCTCCTTGGACTTCCTGGGCTTGACAATGTCTGCCATTTCAAGGTCGACTTCTTTATCCTCTTCATCGGCATCAACAGTGATGTCTGCGAGAACGGCGTCCATGGCATCTTTCTGCTATAAGTTAGTAAAAACCAACGTAGCCAGGGACAAAATAAGCATACCATGGCATCCTGGTTCTTTTGAGGAGCAGTTCCATTCGCGTAAAAGTCCAGTCTCTCCTCCACCTGTTTCCTCAAGGCCTCACCAAACTTAGTAGTAGGCGAATCAGAGAAGGAGTCGATTCTACTAGCAATGGAACACTTGTTTGCCAAGAATCTGGAAATCCTTCCCTTGTTCTTGGCTCCGGCTCTGCCAATGAAGGAGGAGTGGTAGATGAGACCATACTTGGGGGTGTTTCCCTTAGTCTTGAGCGCTCTGAACAGCGCTTTCTCGGCACCCAAGATCTGTACAGTGGAAGCAGGATATTTAGAAAGATTGGTTAAACTCCCAGCGTGCGAGATGAGCCTGGCACCAACAACCTCACCGATAAGCTGAGCGAGGTTGGGGGCAACAATGCTCATCTTATCAACCAGGTACCCGTGAAGAGTCTTGCGGTAGTCGGCGAGGGAAACGACTTTCTCAGCAAAGTTGCAAATGTTCTCCATATCCATGTCAGAGATATCCTGGCCCATAGAAACCTTAGCAGCATCGATAATGGACTGAGCAATTTCAGCATCATCGTTGACAACGGCAGCAAGCTCGTGAAGACGGTCGTTGGAGAGTGTCTTCTTGTCACGAATGAAGAGAATTAGGCGTGCGTAAAGGTAGTTTTCGTTGACAATCTTGACGAGTTCCGGGAAATGCCACGAGTACCACTCCCTACTCTCCATCAGCACGTAGTCGGACGAACTCCCCGTGGACTAAAACTCACCTGACACGCATAGCGAAAGTATTAATATCCTTATCCAAAGTATCCAATAACGCAATCGACTGAATAATATGATTATCATTCTTCTGAACCGAGAACTTAACCTTCGCTCTCGAGTAAGCGTGACCAAGGCCCAACTGCGCACGATCCATGTCCCCGTCCTGCAACTGCTTCAATAGTTTCGGGCCCCATAATCTCAGCCCACGCAGGAGGTCCTGCACAACTTCATTCGTCTCGCAATCGACGCCAGGAAAAGCGGCCTTGATGGAACCAGCAAGATTCTTATCAGAGATACCAAGAACGACCTTCTTCTTCTTCCCACCCTTGGGGAGATTGAGTTCCAGCAACGCCTTCAAATGATCATTTGCAATACCCTCGGAAATATCGTTCGCGTTTTCAAGCGCTTGAGCTGCACCTCTACACACAGCGGAAAACAAACCCCAATTAGCAAAAATTATAGAAGGAAGAAAATAGAAGACGAGAACGAGGTAAACCGAACTGGAAAGGCGCAAAAGAAACTAGCTTGATCATTTTCCCGAATCGTGAGAGGTCCTGAGTGGCTTCTTGAACTTCTTTGAGGCGATTGCCGATTGTGTCCGGCTGCAGAACGACCTGGTAAAGGCCGTAACCCACCGATGTCTCCTGGAGGAGATAATCAACTGCCGCCATTATTTCCTTATTCGCTGATAAAGCAATTGGCGGGGTGCTTTCGGTTAGTGAGAGGTCGGTTGGGTGGTTGGCTGATGAGGTTGTTGCTGTCGGAGGCGGGAATTTTTGGGCAGTCCCGAAATTTTCGCGGAATTGCGCCTAACCATGTTTGGGAGTGGGATGATGGGATTAGGGTTTGGGGTTTTATGTTATCAATGATAACGGTGGTATGAAATAGCAGACTATGAGACAACCACTAACAGCACCGCAGAGCATTTAGCAAAAGACGAGCTCTCTAGATTTGAGAGGTGTTTCTAGGTAATTTTTTTCCCCCAAACACCGCGTCTTAGAATTCATAGGGAAAAAACATCAACATTGCGGGTAAAGAGAAATTGCGAGCGCTTGAAGCTCCTTGTTAACCACGGCGGCTGAGACCAACGATTCAACCGAGAACGAGCTCTGGGGCGGGCTACGGGGACATACCAACTATATACCAGTACGAGATGAAGGATGGCGAAAGAATGGCGAAAGAATGGCGGGAGAGGTCAGCGATATCTGCCTGCATAACAAGGTCGTGAATAAAAAGATAGAAATATAAACCAGTAATCATGAACAAACAGACCAACATGAGTAAGTTCCCTCAGTTCGCCGTGCAAAACAAACTAGCCATGCTATTATGCTCTGTGTTCTTCTGAGTTCTATAGATGTTTCTTCTTTAATGTTTGTTTGACGTTCCGCATGGGTTAGAGTTACCCAGAACTCTAATGGAGATGGGATAAAAGACGTTAGCAGAAAGCTATAATTGTTTCCCCATATATAA
>Ga0307507_10012911_pt1 | contig 10241 bp, 7 predicted proteins | sample 7_EM_MG_FD_207223 | JGI IMG/M metagenome (GOLD analysis project Ga0307507, IMG submission 207223) | Populus trichocarpa ectomycorrhiza microbial communities from riparian zone in the Pacific Northwest, United States - 7_EM | ecosystem: Host-associated > Plants > Roots > Unclassified | place... | reverse complement strand
ACGCGGGAAGAGGGTGAGGAGGTGAATTTTCTGAATTGGGAGGGGGATCACACGGGCACTCGGGATGAGCGGGGGGGGAAGGAAGCGATGGTAGGGAAGCGCTACTACCTATAGGAGACGCCGAAGGAAAATAAGAGAAGGCATACTTCTATCCCTGATCTCGAAGAACTTAACTTTACCCAACTTTACCTAAACTTGAAGAGCCTTCCTATGTGTTCTATAATCTCTCAGAACTGTCACTCCGCTAGCCCTTCCCTCAGGGAATCCGGCCAACTATGGTATGCACTATCGCCAATCACTTGGCCCCTAGCTCCACATCCAATGGGCGTTTCCCCAATACCCTACCAGCCATGCCTCTTCGTCAGCGAATACCCAGAAGCTATGTTGGAAAATATGGAATGATCGAACTGTAACCTAACTGCTCCAGTAGTGGACAAGCACTCTTTTCATTCGAGTCATCACCCGGTTCTTTGGCCCCTTGCTCTTCCTCTTAGGCTTATAGGCACATTCATTCCGTTTGCTGCTTTGGCTACCTTGTGTAGCAGGAGCCAGTGAGGCCTGAGCTACTTCTAGCGTTGCCTTTATTTTTGGCTAGTGTGGCAGGATCAGCTCTTGGTAGTAAGTGTGTTATCACCTTCACATACGTCTTGTTTGTTTTCCAAGCATTAGTGGGTCTGGCAAAGCTCCTACCCTCCCTTCTCACCTCATTAGTACTTAATCCGGGTTCTGGGACATAACTGCCAGAGCCTGGGGCGGCTTGGCTATCTCCAAACCAGTCATCATTATAAATTCTGAGCCAGTAAAATTATCCCAGTCATAAGTATCAATCTTGGTCATAGTGGTACTGGCCCCGAGGGCCATGAGTTGCAGGATAGTCGACGAACCTGCCTTTGAGCCGTACTTAGATGTCTTCATCCTCCAGCATTTTTCTGATGCCCTTGCCAGGGTTTGGCGATTTAGGTGGTGATAGGGTGGCTAGGTGCTCTACACCCACTGTACTCGAGTACCATCAGTGGAAGTAATTTTCTTGTCAGCCAGGCTAAGTCTTTAAATGAGGAAAAGTGCAAAAATGCGGCGCCGAAAAGTGCAATTTCCAAAAGTTAGGGCAATACCAGAGAAAAGGCTTGCCTCCTCCAGGGATAAGGTACCGGTATGTCCACGTTTCTCCACGCCTGCCCGCACCTTGCTGTAAACGTCAAGCCAAGAATCTCGCTGGATTTTTCTCCTGTTCTCGTAGCCTGCTTGCCGTCGTACGAATTAAGGTTCGATACATAAATCTGTGAGTTTCCTTAGCAGTGCCGGCAGCCCACTCCACTGCAGTCTGTCCCACTCGTCAAATAATTTCCCGGAGCTCCCTGTCATACGTCCTACCCCTCGGGATTTCGGACCAGGTGACCGGGATTTACTCTTTCTCTCCTCAATAACATTTTCTCTGTCTCATATCGCCCTATATGTTTCTCATTTTCCCAGACTCTTGTTCCAACACGAGTATGATACCGTAGTTCATGGATCAGCAATGCATCATGCAGAGTGCTAGCACAATGCTATATGGTTAGCGTCGATTATCACGGATCTCCCGAGAATTGACCGTCGATGTTTTTTTTCTCCGGCCTGAGATAACTCACGGGTCGGTATCTAAGAACGGGCCCTTTCTATAAGTAATACAGGGCCAAATAACCGCGGTGAAGAGGTACTTACGTTACAGGTCAGCCAAACACGTCGATCCGCTGGTTGTAATCAGACGAGATCTACTGTTTTGCAGTGTTCTGCCGGCAAAAGCTAGCCTTAACCATTCCACGCTATAGTACTGTCTCATACAGCGTGTTAAACATGCCGGTAGAGGCAGTAGGAACCCAAATCTACTGATCGTCTTTATGTAAGTCATGTACTGTGTGCAAAGTACCGGCGCCGTACAGCCCAACGATTCAAGCCCTATAGGGCCGGAAACAGGAGGATTGATGGCGATTCTTAGATCATATGTGATTCAATAGTTGGACTCAGCTATAGCTTATTCTTTGGTGGGGCGACGCGCAACAGAAGTTCCCAACTGCTCGCAGCCTTCGTTACACCCGAAATAAGCAAGGCACCATACCGGTATGCAAAAGGAGATAGAGAAAGGGAAACCGGGAACAGAGGGACGGAATGTGTAAAAGCGCGCTGAGAAGAAAAACAAACAAACACAGGAGCACAAAGCAGTACAGTGTATCGTCAAGGCCGGAAAAGGGATCGTCGCGAAACTACAAGCACAAAGGTCCAACGGAGCACGAGAACCCGGTTTGTCTAGCAGAATAGGCCCGAAGAAGAGGCCCGCACCGGGCACGAGAACGGTACTGTAACGACAGCGTACCCGTAAACGTCTCCCGCAAACAGAACCAGCTGAGGGAAGCCGAGAGCCAATTCCGCTACCCAAGCAAAGAAGCACCCACAAGAGAGTCGTGATAACATGATGCACGCCTAAGACGAACTATTCCAAGGGGTCGCGATAGGTATAATGCTACATCAAGTTAGTACGTAAATTTTTTACCTCGATCAAAGCAATGATAGAAGACTGTTTTAATCATGCATATCAATATAAAGATAGGCCGTGGTGGGGGCTAGATAGTAAGCGCCGCGGGCAGGTATTATAATATTATTATGGGCACTGAATGGATTAATGAATGAGTCCTTAGGGCTTCCCTACTTCACCCATGATATTTCCAGAGTTTCTCACTTGTGGCTTTAGATCCTCACCCGCCTTACCTCCTCCCCGTTCTCTCCCCCTCTTCCTCCCCCTTCCCCTTGCGCCCCCTTGCTTCCTTCCTACCCTCGCTCACTCACTCGCTTGGTCAATTGGTTGGACTACAGTGTACTGTACTGTACAGTACTAGTACGATACACATCTACGCACAGGACCAAAGAAGACACTATTATCTAGATCGTGTGTTGTGATAATAGCTTCCGCGTGCGGTCAGATCTAGTCCACCGTCCCACAGGGGTTGGACCAAGTGCAGTGCGGTACGGCATCACGGCAAGGTTGGTATGAGGTGGGGGAGGGGCACTACAGTACTGTAAATTGTTATACCATCGAATGCTTTTTTCTTTTTAAAAAAAAAACAAAAACAAAACATGCAAATATATCAGACTACCCGTATGTAAATAGGTAGGTAAGTATTATAATACGATAGTGAGGCACGTTGATAGTGGTAACTAAAAAAGTTGGTTGTGCTTTACGAAATATATATCATACTGTAGATAGCAGCCCTCCTCCTCCCTCCTTATGAACGGGTTATCATACTCTACAGCACTATACCTATGGTGCGCTTTCACCTGTCCCTGCGCAACAGCGCGTTGAGAAGGTTGAGGCTGCTGACTGTAAGCAAGATATAATCCGATACCATCTATGGTTGTGAGTGTGCGCTTGGACGAGCGGCCATGTTCTTGTGCTTATACTACTGCGCTACACCTTGCCGCAGACATACGCCTTTTCGTTTTCCCTTCCTTCCCACCGGCCCGCAATGCTAACACTAGTACATTATTATACTCTCAAACGAGCTTCTTTTGTTCCATATATCATACGTGCGATACAATCACCACATGAAGCTTAAAAAAAAGCCCGTGATACCGACACCTCCCACTCCTAAAACTCAAGTATGACCAGTCACTTGGTATCATAATAGAGGGCCTCCTACTTTACGTTCAGCTTTAACAATCTAAGATATGAACCTAAACCGCACTGCCGCGGACTGGCTTGTGAACGAAAACGGAAGCGAAAGTTATAACAAAAAACAAATCAAGATATCTATACTGTAATCCATGCAAAGTCTCAGGAGAGCAAGTTTAAAATAATAAAAAAACATGCACATGTAACAAATACCCTCTAAGAAACACAACATCCCACGTGAAAAAATGAAAAAGAAAAAGGAGTGCAAGCAAACTAACCAACTAATATACAGGAGTACAGAACCAGCTATTGTATGCATGTATGTATGTGGGTATGATACCGGTAATTCTAAGGATGAATATGAAAAACGCCAACACCCAGTTTCCCAGTTCCGATTCTAATACTGTATGTTCATCCGTCTACTGTATGATGTCCCCCGCGCCCCCAGTCCCCATCCTGTTCCATCTATTTTAGTAAGGAAACGCTTTTAAAAAGAAAAAAGAAAAGTTGCGAGGCAAGGCCAGGCCGGACCTTTGTTAGAGAGGAAGGCCAGACTATTGCAGAACAGAACAAGACAAGAAAGAAACCCCGGGAAAGAAATGCAGAGAAATGCAAAAGCGAGTGAAGAGAGAAAAGTGTAAATAAAAACAAATGAAAGGGCGAAAAAAGAAAGAAAGAAAGCAAGGGAAATTTCTAAGGGTCCGTCCCAAACCATGGAAATGCATTTTTTGTTGTTCGTTGTCGCCACTTGTCGTTGTTGTGATCATGACCACTCATCCAGCTATCTACTTGTGCCAGTACCCAGCGGATCTTCAACCTCGCATTTGGGAGTCGCGACGGGCGTAGGCGGCATCTCGATCAGGAACTCATCGCTCTCACGACTCGCTGCAAGACTAGTAATCGGAATCTTATCCCCGCCGTCAAGCTCCGCGAGTGCCCTCTTATACATCCTCCGCACGAATTTCTCGCAGTCGTGTTTGAGCAGCCAGTCCTCGCGCGGTAGCTTAATACTCCCCGGGTTCAACCTGACCTTCTCCCAGTCCGCCTTGTGCCACATGTCGCGCACCTCCTCTCCCTTCTTCTGGGCAGACTTGACGCGATCGTAGCGCAGTCGCTCGTAGATCTTGAGGGCCGAGGGGATCTTTTGCGCATCCGGGATCTGCTTGTCCGTGTGGGTAAGGGAGAGGAGCGTGGCTAGGGCTACGCCGTCCTCAATCGCCTGAGAACAACCCTGTATGGAAGTGGGTAGAAATGGGTGAGCGGCATCTCCAATCAAGCATATGTGACCGCCCGGAGTAATCCACGTGGGGAGGGGCTCTCGATGGACAAGTTTCCAGTCGACTAGTGAAGGGGTTTTGGCAATCTATCGTAGGTTAGCGGTTAGTTCGGATGAACGAGAGCCAACATGTGATTATGTCTGTGTGCTTACGATTGCCCTACATCTCGGGTCCCAGCCTTCCAGAAGTTTTAGAACATCTTCCACACGTCCGGGATAGGACCACGATTCGTCGATGTCTCCGTCGTCCTGGCCGTTTCATCGTCAGCGCACCACACACAACACACAATGCATAACAGCTTCCAAAAAAGGAATTCTACTCTTCCAGAGGAAAACCATACCTTGTGTGTGCAAACCCACGACAGCTCTCGCCCCCCTTTACACGTAGCCACAAGCAAATGAACATCAGGCCCTAGCCAACCCGTGTGCGTGTCTCCCCGCTCCGCGAATTCCCTCGTAAGCGGGTCGTCCAGGATCCCATGCTCTTCGACATTGAACCAAGAACGATACACCGCATATCCGGTAGACTGGACCTTATCGTCCAGGCCGAGCGCCAACTTCCTAGCTCTGCTCCTGACACCGTCCGCGCCGATGACCACGTCTCCAACGAAGGTCTCGCCATCGTCGCACTCGACCCAGGCCTTGCCCAACTTGGGGTCCTCCTTGTATGCCGTTACTCGCTTGCCCATATAGAAGCGCACACCCAGGTGCTCGGCATAGTCCAAGAGAACCCTGTGAATCTCCGCCCGGTGTCCGTTGTACGTTGGTCGTTCGGGATCCGGGGCCACGATTGGTTGCTCAAAGATGAATTCGCCCTTGTGCGTGTTGATCATGAAGGATTTGTGGTTCATGCAGATTCTGCGCAACTTGTCGCTGACCCAGGCTGGGTCCCAGCGAGAGAGTACTCTTCCGGCATTTTGACCTGTTCATCCGTAGACCGGCATCAATTAGGATCCTCTCGCTTTTTCCTTCTTCCCTCTAGTTCGTGGAGCCGAGGCGAGGAAGGGGGCAGAGAAATGGGAGGACAGAGAGGTTTGAGCTCACTTATACTAATGATGTCGCCGTGCTGCTCCCACTTTGGGGCCTTTTCTAGTACTGATACTGTGTGCCCCTTCAGCCTAGCTTCGATACTCGCTGCTAATCCGCCAAAGCCTGCGCCAACTATCACGACGTGGATTCCTGTTGGTAGGTAGGGCGCTATTGGTGTGGCCATAGCGACGATGTGGGAGTGAAGAAGCAAGGAAGCAAAAAGTATATAGAGACGCAACCAGAGGAGTTAGGTCGAGAACGTAGCAGGCTGTAGGTCGTGGTGATTATAGTATATATAGCGAGGGAGAAGAACACCAGGGTATCGCAATTGAAGACTCCCGATTTGAAGAATGTAATGTATGGGTGGATGATGAGGTCCTTATAAGACTCTGGAGGAAGAGGAAGGTCAAGTGATCTCTGTGTAGTGGGATAGTAGATGACTGGAGAAATGGGGACGTGAGGAGGAGGAGATGAAGCAGTATATAAACTCTCAACATATCCCAGGTGCCGGTGGTCCATAAGATGGTTGACGGTGGTGGGTCCATGATAAAATTCAAATGGATGAAAGAATAGTAATGAAGAGAAAGTGAGTGAAATGGGTCATGAGCAAGAGCCTAGCAGATATGGATTAGGGAAGGAAGAAGAAAAAAAAAAGACCACCAGTATGAAAGTAGATGAAACAGCTTGCCACGCATGTGGAATCGATGGTGGCAGCTGGATGGAAAGAGCCCCGACCCCTGGAACTGCTCATAGCCAAGGCGCATCGCTAGGTTTGGCTCTTTCTCACGTAGAGAGAGGTACAGCTACCATTGGTAATACTCGAGTACTGTAGGGAGAATGTAGTAGGTACTGGGTAGGGGTTGGGAGATGGAAAAGGTGGAGTGGAGAGGAGGAAAAAGGCCCTACGGTACTTCACATCAGAGTAACGCCTCCACCTCAATAACTCCCCACTGCAAGTGTAAGTTACGTTTATCACCCTTGCGCACTTGGAAGGAAGATCCTGGATGCGTGCGTGCACGGCCCAATTTGACAATAAGCACGAGATCCTCCAGGGTTTGTTGTATAGTACTACAGGGCACTATCGACGTAGTGAGTAGAGTACCAGGAAAATAAGGGAAAATCAATAGGGAAATGGTGAAGCTAGTGCTTTCCAGTCCGGAGTGCCTCACAGTACTCACAGTACAACACCCTCCCATCCATCCATCCATGCTTGTATAGCATAGTATCATACCCGAGATATGTACCTCCACAGAAATTTCTCCCCCCCCCCCCTTCCGCCTGCCTTTGACTGCCTTTTTTTTTCGATGAAAAAAACCATTTCGCACTCTTCGGAAAATTGAGGCTTGCGACTTGAATTCCTCTCCGGTGCTTTACTTATGCCCCACCCCGTATGGGGTGGTGGTGGTAAGTGTTGTACAAATAGTAAATAATAGGCTAGTAGGCCAGCCGAGCTAGTTGCTTGTCACTACCCAGCTAGTCTACCTGTCTGCGCTACTTTTTTGCCCACTGGCAAGTTATATTCCTTTCTATCATAAGCGCGAGCAAATGTTTATTTTCCTGTCTTCGTCGTTTGCAGTACTGTACAGTCCAGCACACCCTCGATTCCCAGTCCCCACCCTTCTCCATCGCCGCTCACTCCGTCTCTCACTCAGTAGAGGAGAACTTGCATGTGCAAGCTTATTGGTAGATTTAGATTTCAACATAGAAAGTTCTTTACTGTAATTCTCTTTTTCACGAAAGCAATTACTCCTAGATTATAGGTCACAGGGTTTCTTCCACCGCTGCTTGTCTTCTTTCATTCTGCTGCCGAACGGTACTTCAGTTGCATCAGCTCAGCGCCTCAAGTCAACGTACAGTAGACCGGAAGTACTCGTAGCTTAGCTCCTGCGATCTACTTGTATCTGTTCAGTCTACCGTAATTAACTAGCTGTCTAGCTAAACCACGAAAAGCAGGCCTCCGTGTGAGCAACCCCAATCAAAATCAATTCTAATACTAGACCCAATGTATCTCAGGAATTGGATTGAGCTCTCCTTTTTCCCTCCCCCTCCGTGCTCTGCAGGGTCCTCCCTCTCTCACTTATAAAAGCCTACCTCGGCGGCCGTGAAGGCCGAGCTAACTTAAACCGCCATCCCTCCTCACCCCTCACCATCCCCCCTTTGATACCACCCGTCGGAAATATCCCGAGCGTAAAAGCCGAGCTTTGAAACCGCTCAAGCTGTTCTAAATTCACCCAGAACAATCACAAGCACGGCCGGCCGGGTTTCCCAATACGCTAAGATGTACCCACTCTCCATTGTTTTGTCTCTAACCCGACATCCCCTCCGGGTGCCCCTTGCTAGTCAGCGAGGAAGAATAGCTCCGGCAACAAGTTGGCTATGGTATTGTGGTCCGCGCAAGGCCGCATTCATCACCACCAGCACACCATCCCCTACCTGCCTACCAAACCACTCGCCAGCAAGACGAGGTCCCTAACGGTATCCGGCCTCTTCTCCTCCTCTTCCTACTCCCCTTACCCCCCTTCAGCATCTGTCAACAGTACAGCCTGAATGGCACCGCCAGTGAGTGGAATTAAAGGATACCCGGAATCACTAAGTTTCCATTACGGGAAATCAACCCTCTATCTCTCAAGAAAGCCGCATTGTTAAACTTTCAATCAATAATTTTTCACCTTTAACCCACAGTGCGAGAGGACAATGCTGCGCGTTGCAAATCTAGCAGCGGCCGCCAAGAGTAAACCCTGTTTACTTACTAATACATTAGTAGAACACGATATTGTCCAGCCGGGAGCGCTGTCCCGCCACACATTGCCCTGGCCTTCACAGCTCGACAAACCCTTCCATCACTGTCATTCTCATTTTCTGGCATATACACGCAAAGTAACCCTATACCACAGCCAGATTAAGCGTTCTCCTCCTCCCCTCCTTCCCTTGTTGCCTAGTTATGATAATACTTTATTCATTATACTGTGCTCCTTGGAGGGCCGAGAATATTTTCACTCCGGGAATGCTCCCGAAAAAGTCCGTGAACCCTAATATCATAGTTAAAACAAGCACAGTAAATTAAAACCTCAAAGTTGAGGCCAAAAAACATGTTCCTCACCCCGCAGGTGCTCTGTTTTTTTTTTCCTTCCTTTTTTTTTTAGAGGCCCCCGGCGGGGTGAATATGTAGAGTTCCACGGACGGTGATCTTTTTCTTGTTGCTGCGTCGGTGAAGGTGGAACGGATGTGTGAGTGAATTGAGGGGGGGCATTGACTTCATCTTGGTGAACCTCATCGTCGGCCTCAGTAACACCGGTCTCCGTCCAGAGTATGATAATTACTTTTTCTTCTCGTTCTTCATCCACTATGATATGGGGGTGGAATATAATACTTCACTTTCTTTTTTTTTTTGATCCAAGACCCCTTCGTCACATTCAGTGGGAGTACTACCGATTTTTTTTAGTCTCCGGAATGGCTCAGTGTAAGGTATCCTGCCGTTGGGTAAGTGTTTTCTTGGCAAAGGTGTAAGTATACACTTTTTCTTCGCATGTAACATTCTTCTGCAAACAACCACAACCATGACACCGGCCAATCACCAAAAAGGTAAGCAAGCTATATTCAATCCGCTAATTCTATTGAAGAAGGTACTCACATCAGAGGAATATTAGGAAGAGAAATTACACCCCGCAGGCGAGCTGCAATCATTACTATGCAAGAACTCGGCTACCAGTTTAAAGAAATTAAAACGCGTACCGGTGTTGCAATTTGAACTGCAAGTGACATTCACCGTCACGCAATGAAAAATGCGATCGCGAAACGAGAGGCTACTCTCGCCAATGTGCCCAGTGGACCTGAGCTTGAAGAAGTTTGGGTGTCGGATGGATTTGGGGTGTTTGAGGTGGATGAAGGGTTATCGGTGGAGGAAATGAACCAAGAAGGATGGCGGAGAGAAATGCGGAGCAGGGACAAAGATAAAATATCACTTTGTGAGCTACTCTCGAAGGATTGCTTGGATAAGAAGCCTCGTTCTGGGCGTCCAAAGGCCCTTACCCATACCGAGATTGACCACCTAGTCCTCACAGTAAAGCGCGACTTTCGTACCCGGCGAATGCGTCTTGTCGATATTCGAAGAGAATCAGGCCTCTCCCATGTTAGTAATTCCACTATTTGGAAGGCTCTACGGTCTCGGGGTATCAAGGCATATAAAGAGAAGTTTAAGTTTATTCTCAAATCTGAAAATAAAGTAGTACGACTTAAATACTGCATGGACAGGAAGGAGTGGGGAATAGATGAATGGAGGAATTATGGATTCACAGA
>Ga0307507_10012909_pt1 | contig 10241 bp, 2 predicted proteins | sample 7_EM_MG_FD_207223 | JGI IMG/M metagenome (GOLD analysis project Ga0307507, IMG submission 207223) | Populus trichocarpa ectomycorrhiza microbial communities from riparian zone in the Pacific Northwest, United States - 7_EM | ecosystem: Host-associated > Plants > Roots > Unclassified | place... | reverse complement strand
GTCGAGTAACAAGAATCTAACTCAATTTGCTTTCTTGTTTTATGATTGTTTTTTTAGGTGTTTTAGATTGATAAATTGATTTATTGATGTTTGTGAGATGTTCTTTAGTTAAAATGGGTTACAAAATAGGTTTCTAGGGGAAAAAAAGTCTATTTTAATTTTTCACTCACCACTGTGATGATCAAAATTTAAGCAGATAGATGACATGTTGCATGATTATTTTATTTTAAAAAAAATAGGGGTGGATGACATGTTTTTCACCTCTTAAAAAGACAAGAAAAATATATAATACCTGAACACGCAAACCTAGCACTTTTTTTATAGGCCTAGACACGCTAGTCTATTTTTTAGAGCTTTTTTTGTAATTTTTTTCATATTTTGTTTTGGTGCATAATAAATTCAAGGAAAATAAATTATTATACCTGATTTTATCCTTGGCATGGATCAAATTTTTTATGGGTTGAGACACGGCACCTAGGTTTTTTTAATGCATTTCCCCCTTTAATTTAAAGAAAAAAAAATATAGTTTGACTCTTTCTATCATTGATCTTTTATTAAACTTAGAATAAGAACAATTTCATATTTTTTATATCATTTAGCTTGAAAAAATTGCGTCTGATTGAGCTGGTTAATAATTTTGTATATTAATTCAAGTTGACCAGAGTTGATATAATATAATATATTTTTGTAAATTTCATCTTCAATTCTTTTATAACTCTTCAATTTACTTTCAGATTTAATCTAATTCATGGTCAATTAAAACTCAATCAAGGGCTAGCCAGGAAGGGGATAAGAAAAGAAAAAGAAAAGAGACAATTTATCCAACTGGGTTAACTTATTTTGATCGTATCTTTTACCTGTATTATAAATTTTGCATGTTAACCCGGGTCAATATAATATCTTTTCATTTCACTCCCTTGATTTTTTTTATTTAATCATTTGGCATTTTGTTGTTTCACTTTTTAATTAGGGTTAGACAAGGTTAAAATGATGTATGCATGATTTTTTTTATTTAATCCTTTAATATTTTATTTTACTATTTTCACATGTCATATTAGTAATTATTGATTTGTTTGGGGTATTTTTGTCTATTCAACATTTTAATTAACAATAAATAACCAAAATACCCCTAAGAGTAAAACAAATAAACAGTTTCAGGTAGGGGTATTTATTTATTTTTCTTTTTTATACATAATAGGATTACACGTGTACACTTGGATCAAAGAAATTTGATTCATTGGAGTCAGGGGTATTATGATCTTTTAACATCGGTTTTTTATTGATTGTTAGTTTGGTTAAGAGTGATAATATAATTTAGCATTAAAATAATATTTTTTATTTGAAAAAGTTATTGGCACATTGGAGCTGTCACGCACTTTGGACGACGCAAATGGCGGCTCATGATGGTAAAAACTGGGCTTCCATCATATCATTTTATTCCTTTTCGCCTTCTCTTCCATTACGAGTGGCACATGTTATCCAAATATGACCGGTTTATCGTTGATGACCCTTTTTTTTCTCATTCGTTTTTCTCTCCTACCCTAATAAATACACTATGGTCCTCATTATTATTGATATTTCAGATTTAATCATTTTACATTTGATTTCTGTATTTTTATCATTTTTCTCTTTTGTTAAAGTTTTATTTGTTTTCAATTTAACCCTTGGTTTTTAATTTTTTATATACAATTTTTTCGATTTGGTCCTTCAAATTTTAATTTCTTATTTTTTTCCTTTGCTCTTTTATCGAAGTTTTCATAGCTTTCAATTTTATTCTTCAAATCAATTTTTTGATTTTTGTTTTTTCAATGATAATACTGATTTCAATCGAGTCCCTCTTCTTTTGATTTCTTTTTGTCTTCTTTGTCTTTTTTATCAAAGTTTTTATAGTTTTCAATTCTATTCTTTAAATCAAGTTCATGGTTTTTATTTGCAATAATAGTGGTGGTGGTAATAACAAAAATAGTAATGACAGTGATGGTAATATTAATAATAGTAATAGCAATAATAAAAATAATAGTAATGTTAGTTATGAAAATATTAATGATAAAAATAAAAATAAAAATAAAAATAGCAATGAAAATAATAATATTATTGATGGTCATAGCAATAATAATAGTAATAATAATAATAATAATACCAATGATAATAATAATAGTGATGATAATAATAACAACAACAATAATCAAATTAGTATTGTTATTAATAACAATAGCAACAACTAAAATAGTGATGATAATAACAATAATAGTAGCGGTAGCAACATTAATACCACCACCACTACTAATAATAGCGACAGTGGTGGTGATGATAACAGTAATGGTAACAATAACATTGATGATGATAATTTATTATGATGGTGTAATGGTAGCAATTTTGATAATAATAATAATAATGATAGCGATAGTTGTGATAATAATAATAATAATAATAAAAATAATAACAATGATAGTAGTAGCAGCAGCAGCAATAATAATAATAATAATAATAATAATAATAATGCTAATGATAATACTAATAGTGATGATAGCAGTGGTTTGTTATAATGATAATAGTAGCGGTGACAATAATAATTGTAATGATAATAATGAAAAATATGGTTATGATATTAGTAATAATGGTATTAACAGCACAATAACAATACTAATGATTTTGATCATCATTATTTGAATTGTTATTTTTCTTAAATCCTTTTGCATGATTGATTTTTTTTTAATTTCATATTTTAATATTTAATTTATTAAAAATTAAACTTTATGGTTTTTCTAGATTGGATGTTTCAAGTTTATTGACTCAGATCACGTGATGAAAAAGTTAATACATTTTTTTAAGGCTTTATAATTCTTTTTGTATGATTAAAATCCCTAATTATTGTTATTATATATTAATCATAACTGATTTTTTATATTCTTTTATTACCTCATTTTAATATGTAAATATTAATTTTTTGTATAAAAAAATAATTCAATTCCGCTGCGAAACGAAGGCTAGCTGGTATTTAATCCTCAACACGCTTCTTCTTATATGATAATCAAATCTAACCAGCTTCTGTTTAGTTGGTTGGCAAATTCATCAAGCATCAATCTCTATAATTAATCAAATCTCGAACATTTTGAGCTACAAGCCCAAAGCTTGCCTGAACATAGTTTCGGGATCCAACCCGGTTAGATAGATTCGGACTTAAAACTGGATCCATCAAGTACCTGGCCCATTACCAGCTACAGCCTCGACTCTTCTTGACTCTGGAGCAGTCAACAAAGGCATCGCATGTGGCCGGTGGCCTGCCCCAGACTGTACTTTAACAACAAAACAAAACAAAAATCTCCATTCAATCCCCCCTGTCATCTCTTCTTTTCTCTCCCCCTGTTCTCTGCGTCGCCGGTCCACCTGATACCATGGACGACTCACCAATCAACCGTCTACCACAAGACACACTCCACCAGATTTTCTCATCTCTCCCACTTCGTCAAATCATGATTTGCAGATCCGTCTGTAAGTTCTTCAATCAAATGTTGACCTCACCATCCTTCGTGGACCTAATTTCCACCCAGCCCCCGCTGCGCTTCCTCGCTCTCCGCCCTCCACATCACCACCACCACCTCCACCATCAAAGACAAAACAGTCACGTCTCCTCTGTACCTTACCTCCACGTGTTCGATCCAGACCAGAATCAATGGCTCAGGTTCAGTCTCAGCTTTTTACCTTTCAGGTCACCTCACCCAGTGGCGTCAGCGAGTGGACTCATTTACCTCTGGGGTGAATCACCGACCTCGATCGAGTCGAACAGGTCACTCGTTGTCTGTAACCCCTTGACCCGCCAATTTCAGGTGCTCCCTCAACTTGGCTCGGCCTGGTCACGACACGGATCTGTCCTGGTTGACTCCGTTAACCACCGAGTCATGGTATTAACTGAACTCGCTGCTTTATATTTCTCAAACACAAACAGGACAAACTCGTGGTTAACTTTCTCCGCGAATTTACCATCAAAACCCAGAAGCCCAATTCTAATATCGGACTCTGTTTTCGCTTTATGCGATGTTGGGTCTCCATGGAGATCTCAATGGAAGCTTTTTACATGTATACTGTCGAAACTTAATAACAATTATAACAACTGGGTTTGTTTAGAAAGGCAAGAATGGGGAGATATTTTTGATATTATAAAACGACCACGTTTGGTTCGAGGAAAGGGGAATAAATTGTTGATGATTGGAGGGTTAAAGTCGAATTTCTCGTTGAATACATCGTGTTCGACGATTTTGATATTGAGGCTGGATTTAGAGAGATTGGAATGGGAGGAGGCAGGGAGAATGCCGGTGGACATGTATAGGAGTTTTCAGGAATCGAGTAAGTTGAAGGTTTTTGGTGGCGGGGATAGGGTTTGTTTCTCGGCCAAGAGAATGAGGAAATTGGCTTTGTGGGATGATTGTGATGGTGTTGTTTGGAGGTGGATTGAAGGAGTGCCTGTAGGTGGAGATGGGCTTTGTAGAGGGTTTGTGTTTGAGGCTGGTCGTACTGCATTGCCTTGAACTGGTATGTTTGGTTATTAAATTAGAGTTGGATTTTATTGCCACTATTGTATTTGAGAAACTTATTGGCTTATTTATGCTGTACCATGTATTTGGTTTATCAATGAAATGTTGTTTTTGCTTTATGGTACCAGTTGCGTATGAGATATTCTCTGGTTGTCTTGCTTCTACTCTGTTTCATCGGCTGAAATTAGTTTGTGTCCTTAGGTCTGAGGCCTTTAACGAGTTCAGATTTGCTTTTGATACACCTGTGAGCAAGAAATTGCTGTTAAGAGCATTATGCTGATGGGAATTTGATATTGCATTTACTGGAAACGTGAATGCGATTCTTGTGATGGGACTTCTCGTCCCGTTTCATTTCTTGTTCTGGCTAGCTTAATGTTTTCCTATGCTTTCCTTTTGGTTGAGTTATGCTCATTTCGGAGCCCTTTTTCTATATTGTTCATTTATTGTGTTTACTTGATTACATATGGTTCGTGTCTTCATGTTGGGTCTTCAGATACAGGGATTGGCTAAATGATCATTGTGTTTGTAAGTGAACTGTGTGTATTACGTTCACTTCATTTTTATTTACGAGAGGACAGCAATGGGCATGTGAATCCCTGACATACTTGTTATGATGTAATTGCGGTTGCAAACATACTTCAAGGCAAGAAGATATGTTTCCGGGAGTAAATCTTCTGAATTTTAAATTTCAACGAGTGTAAAGAATGGATCCATGGAAGGTTTGTCGGAGAAGATTTCTGCCTGCAAAAAGTTTTCTTCAGTTGATTCACCTGTTTCTCGAGAACCCTATATGTGGTTGAATCATGGGGAGATGAGGTTCCAATTACAGCCACAGCTGTTTTCAACCTAGGATGATCCTAAGGTCCTTGTTTTCCGAAATTTTAACCAATCCCTCCTGCTACAACTCATAGGAGTTGAACGATCCATCTCTTGTTTCAGTTTAGTGGCATTCACAATGATTCTCGTTTATTGTCCAGCCAGAAATAAGCCCTTTAAATTTATCCCTTTTCTATTTAGAAAAAAAAAGAAAAGATTTCTTATATTGGACAAGTGCAATGCATCTGGTTGGTTGTGGATTATGATGGTGGCTATACAACTTGCATTTGTCTTTACTTTGATTATTTATGAACTCAAAGCCTGTACCTAATGCCTAATTATTGACCTTTTGTTTAATTGTTTCCAGTTAACCCTTTTGGCCTTTGCTTGATACAAGGATGCATCGATGGTTTTTATGTATTTGTTTAGTCGTACCTTGGTTTGTTACTTTCCGATACACATGTTAGAGAACTATTTATTGAGCATTGAAGCCATCAGATGGTGGCTGCTAATATTCCCGTTTAATCTTTTATACAAACTATTGTGTTGAAATATTGATCACTGTGATGGAAACAAAGTTTGCTACAATGGTCAAAGAAACTAAGCGCCGGATAGAGACTTTTTCTAAGATGTTGTATACACTTGAGAACTGGTAACTTTCTGAAAGCTTGTCCAAGATCATCGAGTCCCATTCTTTGTATAAATCCCTCTTCACTCTCTTCAGCTAAAAGAGTAATATAGAGGAAGAGCTCGTCTGTATAAGTTTGTTTTATATGTACGTTGAAATATTATTTTTTAATAATTTTAAAATAAGAAGTATTTTAAAAAATAACTGCCATTACCTATTATAATATCAAACAGACGATTAATCTTTTTTCCAACTGGAACGTGGAATCGATTTCAGAGAGAAGATTAACCTGTCATTGGATTTTATTATATTGCAAATCCAGAAGCTCCTATGGTCTTTTTCTCTGCCGACTTCCTAGTGCATGCCTGGGAATCCATGAGGAAGCAGTTGTTAAAGTCCTTGATTTCCAACATAGACAAACCTTAGAATTTTCATTCTGCACCCAACACCCTCTGCCAAGGAAACCTGCCAATAACTGGGCTTGATTAACATCTGTGGCACTCGAGGGAGTTGGTTTGAAACCCTTTAGCATCGGAAACTTGTCCCTCACACGACGATCACTTCTCTCTCCCAATCGGAAGAGTCCAAACACCATCCATCCATAATCGTAATCCCCATGTTCTCCTTTTGAAAGAGTGCAAATCCCACACTTCCATAGCTATGTGCAAGTGAATATCAGAAAATGCAGTTTATGATTGTCGATAGTGGAACATATAAGCGAATGACACTAGACATACATGATAAGAATGAACAATTATTTGCCTACTTAATTATTAGTCTAGATTTCAAGGAGCAGTTATTCTGTGAAGCCTATAAATAGGTAATGTCAGTGTTTGTATATAGTTTTTGCAGAGACATTCAACAATCAATGAAAGCATTAAGCTCCTTTCTTTACTTTTTTGACTAATTTTATTTAAATAGAAATTTTACTTCAATTACATATCTTTTCTTAGTTAATTTTTGTGAATCCTACTTTTTTTTCTAATATATGATTAAAAAGAACAGATCGTGGTCGCTTGGTCTGGATTATTGTTTGACACCCAACAAATGCTAATGCTGGAGTATCTCTGCATTTGTAGGAGAGCTCTTGAGTATCACTGAACAGATTCTCGTCAGCTTTACTTAGAAGTACTTCGCTGATTCCTGCGATTATATTTGAAGCAAGATGCCAGTTCGATACTTCAACAGAACAGAAGATCAGTGAAGGTATTGCTACCATTACTTGCCTAAAAGCCATCGAAATGCATGGTGTCATCTATGGAAGTATCCAAGTCCACACTTTCTTGATTCACAGGAATAGTCAATGTGTAGTTGTGAAATCATAATAAGCTTTCGATAAACTGATCATTGGTAAAATCATCTAGCATGTTGTCTAGGTTGTTTTTTACTGTTGGGAAGCTGAAGAAATTTCGAGATTGCATTCTAGTTCATTACTGTTGTTGATAAGAGCAGTTCGCTCATGGTTCATGACATTCATGGCTAGAGACTGATAACCAAATTCACAAGAATGATGGAAAACTTTGGCCGCGAATACTCCATATGCAAATACTTTCGTTCCCAGATTATTAGTTGGAGACAAAGGAAGCTTCATATCACAGCACTCTTCAAAGATCATGTTCTAAAGATAACGTACAACTAAACAAAGTGATTGTTTTGTGATCTTAATTCGTCTAGAAAGGTGGCCCCATCTTAGTCAAGCTTTGATTTGAAGCTGGTCAGAGCAGAGAGCTTGAATTTCCAGTTCAATCACTTCGGATCAATCTTATGTGTTTGTATAATGTAGCGTGCCAACAAGAGATCCCCCAGTTGGAGGAAATTTTCTTGCACAAGGATATAAGAAAATGAAAGAATAGAATTAGTTTTACATGATTTATAAACAATTTATGACAAAAATAGGTTAAAAGTGGCTTTTAAGTTGAGTGTATTAGATAAAAATCATTTAAAGCAACTTTCTTGAAGAATGCATGTTAGAATTAAATAAAACGACTTAAATGAACTTGAAAAAGTCATGTCAAATAAAATTAATGTGTTTTTGAAGCAGCACTGCAACCATCACTGTTCATGGATTTTTGAATTTCTTTTTTCTTTGAATTATTATTTTTTGTTTTAGATTGTTTTGATGTTAAAAATAAATTTAAAAAAATAAAAAAATTATTCTAATGTATTTTAAAATAAAAAATACTTTGAAAAGTAATATCAATTAATTGGTTGAAAACTATCTTAAACTGGTCGATAGTGCTTTAACTTATTTTATTCTAATTTAAACCCTAAATTTTTTTAAAAAAACTTTTAACAACATAGTTTCCTGTCTATTTTTTAGGGGTGTTAGGGAATATAGTAGCGGTTGCTTTTTAAAATGTTTTTTGCTAAAAAATACATCAAAATAATATATTTTTATTTTTAAAAATTATTCCTGACATGAGCAGATCAAAATAATTTAAAAATAAAAAAATAAAAATATATATATCTTTTTTAAACACTTTTAAAACAAGTCAACAACAAATGGGTTGAAGACAAAATGAACATGTACGGTCACATCACATGGCTATGTAAAAGGATGTCACGTTGCAATACAACTTGACCGAAGGACACTATTGCTGGCCAAAAAATAAGGTCACCATTGCTCACATGTTCACTGCTGGGATGGATCCCTTGAAAGATTCCCGAACCCCTTTTTTTTCTTAGATGTCGTTTTGCAGAATATTGAATAAAAATTGATTGAGACCATCTTATCTTGTGCGCGAATGTTTTAACTCTCGCGAACTTGACCTGTGCTGGCTTGGGAGCATGTAGGCAGCTAGTATCAGCAATCGAATCTCATGCTTCTCTGTAAAGGACAGTCTGCTAGGTTGGCATTGATTTTGAACGGACTTGGACCATTTTTCTGGTGGTGTTCTCTGCAAAGACAGCACAACTAGAAGAAACAATATATAATGTTTTTTTTTTTAATTATTTTTATTATTAGCATATTTGATCTAAAAAAATTAATTTAAAACTAAAATATTTCAAAAACATAATTAAACCGCAATACAAGACGGTAGGTAAAGGCATTATAAGACTTTCTCTCTTTGGTGCATCAGAATTTCCCTACTTTTGTTTCGCTGCTTGGGCAAGCTAAGAATAAGGAATCTTGCATTTTAATTTTTTAATCTTAAGCTAGACAGTGTCCAACACGTATATAGTATACTTTCCCATGGAGATATGAACTGTTGAAGATTTAATATAAACTGTTGCTACCATTAAAATTATGTTCTAACCACCACATGCGTTAAATAAGTTATCAGAGATCATGCACCGGACCTTGAAATCCATGCAGTTTTTATTCAGTGCTGTTTAATAATCTAACATTCAATTAAACTGTGCACATGTCTGTGTAGTGATTACGAGATGCAAAAATAATTTAAGAATATTAGAAAACTAAGCACGTTTATCACAATAAACAAGCAACTTAATCATGTAATTTTTTATACCACTGCTCATGATTACGCTCTGATTCTTTGTTGTTGCTTTTGAATCTGTTCTTGAGTTGCGTTAGTTCCCTCTTGAGGCATCACTACCGGGACTTCAAGGAATTAAAAGGATAAAAAAATTTAGCCTTCTTGAAAAAACAACAACGAAAAAAGTCTCAGGCTTGGCTCCCGCAAGCTGCACGACTGCGAATTGAAAAGGAAAGGCGCCTGGCTACTGACAAAGGAAAGAAGGCCATGCCTGTGAATTTTATGACAGCAGTTCTATTAAGGGTTGCTTCAGTGTCTGTGTTTTGAGCATGGGGACGATGCCATGCGCTCTAGACCACCCGATCAATGCACCTCTACCTCTGTTAAGGAGTCTAAACCTGCTGGGACTTGTGCTTCTAATCCCAGCAGAACTTCAAACTTTTTCAACACAAAAAGAAGCCGTCAACGTTGTCGACGTACAATTAATAGGTCTCTTTCGGCTACATAGTTATAGTGTATCTGATATCATAAACAGTAATGAAAACCGAAGCTATGATTGTGATTGAAAAACACAGCTAGCTAGGCTTCCTTCTAAACTCTTATGATATTTAAGTATTATAAAATTGGTTTTAAAACATTTTTTAATAGATATATATTTGAAGTCAATTTAAATACAGATTCACTTGTAATTTGGTTTAAAATATTATTGGAAATTGTTTTTCAACACAGATACTTTAACATACATGTTTAAAATTAATTATCAATAAATAAAAAATTGATTTCAAATAATTCTTGCTTAACAAACTTCTACAAACCCAAATTACTTCA